>JAABUL010000287.1_pt1 | contig 109817 bp, 134 predicted proteins | sample 5559151 | NCBI WGS metagenome assembly JAABUL01 (sample SAMN10711876, study PRJNA513368) | rock metagenome | isolation source: Antarctica rocks | place: Antarctica: Victoria Land, Pudding Butte sud | reverse complement strand
CTTAACTGTAAATCAAATATTCAAAGAAAACATAGTATTATGTGTTTAAATTCAACAAAGCAAACAAATATTCAACATTTTATTCATTCAATAAACGATCTCGTTCTTGTGCACAAAACTCAATGACATGATAAAAGAAAATAATTACAATGATTGCATCTGTATCAAAGTATCTTGTTTTTTTTAACATCAACATATTATATTTTCTTCGATCAAAGCATTGAGTTGTATCAAAAGAAGAAAGAACATCAGATATATTGAACGAAGATAATGAATAATACGCAGCAAAAACAACAGAGAAAAGAATGTCATTATACTTGCAATGATTGTTGTTTGCATCTCGTGTTTGATAACATAACACAGTAGGTAAAAAACAAGTAAAACAGCAAGAATCTGTTGTTAATAAATGTTCTCTTCGAAGTTTTTTCAGTGTAGAGAAATAGAAACTTACTTTCAATTGATGTTCAGAACAATCTTTTAAAGTATGATTGTTATATGTTTCTGAATCAAGTGATAGCATGAAACAAAATGTACAGACATCTGTAAAATGATCAAGTATTTGAAAGAACTTTAATCTTTCAATCTCAACTGTTTGTTGATTTGTCAGCACATCTTCTCTTATTGAATTGCGTTCAACTTCTCTTGTTTGACATAAATCACACAAAGCTTGTTGATTTATTTGACATTCAGTCATATGTTGATCATCAAGTTCTGCGTTCAAAACTCTTTGTTGACATACTTTTTCTGCAAGATAAGTCAGTTTAAAAGCTTTTTGAGCTTCAGAATCTCGTTCTGTAGAAAGAATTGAAGAAGAAGAAATGAAAACAATTGACTTTGCAAGCTGATTATCTCGATCGGCTCGACCGCTTTTCTGAGCAAAGTCAATGATAGAATATGCACTCTGAAAGTGAATAACAGCTCGCACAGAACTATAGTCAAAACCTGCGCTTAATACAGATGTGCAAACAAGAACTGTACTGTTTTGTGAACGAAATTTCGTTATAACAGACTCTTTGTCTTCAACATCTCGATGTAAGACTAGACAGTTCAAGAATTTACTGAGTTTATCTGCAAGTTTAATACTCATAACATATATTAAAACTCTGTCTTCTTTTGTATATTGATTTTTCTCTTCAATTAGAAAATCAAGCACTTCAGAGAATTGATTCTCAAGTAAAGAAGACATCATACGTTTGACTGAATATGCAATGTTATGTCGTGCAGTTAACGCTTGAAGAATAATGTTGTTTAATAGAAATAACATTTTGTTCATTTCTTGTAAGACAGAAACAGATAAAGTTGCAGAAAGAAAAATGAACTGTGTAGTAATAAGTCATAACTTTTTCAAACTATGCATTGAATGTCTATAGTTTGCAGCAGTCACAATCAAATGACATTCATCAAAAATGATTCTGTTAAGTTTGTTTTCTGCATGCAAAGACATTAAAAATAATTGAAAGCTTGATGATACTGCAGTTTCTATTGAAACAAGAACAAGTTTGTCTGCAGACTTTTTTTCTTCATATATTGAAGCAGAAATCTTCATTTCTTTTGCTTTTCACAAAAGATTTGACTTCAAAGCAATCAAAGATATGATTATAATTGTAGTTTTAGCTGTACTCAATGAAGCAAGTAACAGATATAAGAAACTTTTACTGCTTGAAGTTGCAAGTATAACAGTCAAACAAGAAGTTTTCTGCAAAATAAGTTTCAAAGCTTCTTTCTGTTCTTCTGATTTAAACATTGCAGAGTCATCTTGAAGAAATTCTCTCAACAATGCAAGTAAATAATCAGAAGAAACATTGTTATTTGAAGACAAAGCTTGCTGTAAATTTAATAACTTAACTGACTTTCTTGACTGACTTTCTGCTTCATAATTCAATGAAGAAAGTGCATGTTTATGTGATTATTGAAGAGAAATTGTGCTTGTATGCTGATTAATTGAAAAAGAAGATAAAGAAATCTTGTGCAAGTCAAAGAAAGTGTGATAATGTAAATTGAATGAAAGAAATTGCTGTTACTTATCTGTTTGAATATTCTGAATTGCATTCATTTGATGAGCATACTGCAATTCAGCTGTCTTTCAAGAATGATGCATATTTGCTGCAGCAATGTCAGCATCAGACATTTGTAAAAATGACTTATTTAAATTATTTTCTTCATCAAAGAAAAGCTTTTTACACATGCTGTATTTGATGAACGCAAGAATCAAATGTCAATACTTTGACACAGTTAATCTTTACTGAATAAACTGCAAGCTGCAGCTTCGCATTAATAAAGAAAGCTGTCGTGTATTAAAAGCAATATTTTTATGTTCGAAAAGTAGTGCAGAATGAGCGACTGTTTGATTAAAACACTCGACTTCAATGAAATGTTTAAACGGCAAAACAAGTACAATATACAGAGCAGTAATATGAGAAACAGCAGCATAAAAATATTTAACTGCAAATGCTTCTTACTCAGTTGTATGAAAGTTCTTTGTATATCATAGTCTTAACATGAATAAACATGCAGACTTATCAAATAACAATGTTTTTTATGCAGAAGTAATTGAGTTGCAGTACGTCAATGTGCTTAACTTTGTTGCTTGAGCAGAAACACTTGCAGTAAAATGCATTAATAGTTGAAGATGTAACAGAAATCGCTTCAAACTTTCTGTATAGTTTGAAACTGATTTAGTTTTAAACATTAACTTATTTCTCTTCATAAAGAACATTTGTTCTCTCAAAGTTCTGTTTGCAAGTACTTTCTTCTGCAAATATGAAGAGAAATGTGAAAGAGTTGTATTATAAGAAAAGAAATAAGTGTATGCTGTGTTATCTGCAAGATTTTCTGTTGCTGCAAGTGCAGATTGTTAAAGATCAATCTAGAATGAGTCATAGAAATGTCATTTAACTAATAAATAAATGCTAAGAAAGAAAAGTATCTACAGAAAAGAACTCGATTCTTATATGTGTGTTTCTCAGCTTTGTGCTAGACTTGATTGAGTTGACGTCTTACACATATGATGCAGAGTCTCAATGATATTATTTCTAGATCAGATTTTCGCTAGACTTAATTAAAATGAAATCAGATGAAGACTAAATGAAGAATAGACGAAGACTAGAATCGTAACATTACTCTCTTCTCTTGACTATTCATGTTTGCATGAATGTTGTTTTCTAGTGCGCTTTTCTTGAATATCTGGTATGAAATTCATCAATCATCTCTTGAATGTTCATAAACATCTTTGATTTGATCTTGTAATTGATCTTCTTTCTATGCTTATTAGCTTGATTTACCATTTGTTTTCGTGTTTTGATCAGAGCTTCACGAGCGAAGATCAATGTTTTATTCATTTGTTCAGATATATTCTTGACTTGATCAATCTGCAAGCGTTCGCGAGTGCTTTCATACTCGATGATGTCAGAGTCGAAGCTCATATGAGAATGAAAGCTCTTGTTCATGAAGAAGAAGATCAAGAAAATGACTGAAGACAAGACATTATTGTTGACAAACTCAATCATGAGTAGTCACTTGAATCAATCATTCTGCATGTATAAACAGAAGAAACAAAGATATCGCTCAACATTTTGATTGACTCATTCGCTTTAATTGTTGATTCAAGAGTGATAAACGATGAACAATTGAAGAGAAATGCTCAGTCATTTGCAAAGAAACTTTCAAAGAATGAAGATGAAATGAGAATCTCAATTGAATACAATAAAGCTGAGTAAATCATAAGTTTAATATACTCATTGAAGCAACATTTCAGCTGTCTTTTCGACTGTGATATCTTCATCATCAATGATGCAAGAAATATAATGTCTTTCTTTTAACAATCTGCAAATGACAGTCAGAATAACGTTATAGTCGTACAAATCAAATAGATTGATAATGAAGTTCATGACTATGTTCTGCCATCGCTGTTCAGATATAAATAGAGGTTGAAGCAAGTCATTTGATTTATTTCTTGATGTCTTTGAACGTTGACATATGTAGCAGTTTCAAATATATTGATCTATCGTTTTTCGCATAGAAGATCAATAGTAATTTCACTTTATGATTTTCATTGTTCTAAGAATTTCAGAATGATCAATCGACGATTGATCATGTATCTCATGAATCAAATTCATTTGTAGAAGCTTGTTGAACGAAATTCATAACTGACTATCATGATACAAGATTTCATTCTGAGTTCAACAATTCTTCAATTTGATATCTTTATATTATGCTTTGTTTCTTGCTATTGCTTCGCGAAGTAACGTACAATTCTCGTCGATCTCATTAGCTTCAAGAATCTGTTTATAGATTGATTGATCATTATTCTTCTTTAGATCAATGATCTTCATTCAATTCAATGTCAGAATAGTAGTTCTTTAATATTAAATGCGTTCATCATTGAAATTTTTAGGCACGAAGTCAGCTTGATGAGTTAATGCATCGATCTTAATGTTCTGTTTGTCAGATCGATACATTATCTTGAAGTTGAAGTCAACTAACTTCTGAACTCAACACATCTGTCGTTGACTCAGCTTCTTATCTTTCATCAATGAAATGAGCGCTTGATGATCGATGAACATCTTGATAGAAATGTTGATCAGCTTCAGTTTGAATCATCAATGTTCAAAAGCTCAAATTATGATCAGCAGTTCTTTATTGTATATCTCATAATTGCATTCAGCAGAAAACATGTTCTTGTTATAGAAGACAATTGAATGTAAAACATCTTCATCATCATATTGAGACAGAACTTCATCATTGATATAGTTGAATAAGTTAATTTCAAGAATGAAATCGCAAGTCTGATCAAAGTGACGAAGTATAAAAGTCTCAGTCATACATCTCTTCATGTGATTGAATGCAGTTTGACAGACTTCATTTCATTCAAATATGATCTTCTTTTGAGTAAGTTGAATCATTGAATGAACAATTTTCGAAAAATTCTTGATGAAGTGTCGATAGAAATTGCAGAAGTCAATGAAGAACTGTATCTGAGTGAGATTATTGAGTGTAGATCAATCAATGACTGCTTGCATCTTTCGTGAATTCATCTTAAGTCTCTCGATTGACATCAAAAGTTCTAAAAAGATGATTTTCTGAACATGAAACTTGCATATATTAATGTTTATCTGTAGATCAGCTTCTTGTAGTCTATTCAAGATCAATCGTACATGTCACTTGTGTTTCTTCAAGATTTTGCTGTAAATGATAATGTCATCTAGATAGATCTGACAAAACTGATGTAAATATTCAAACAATACGTCGTTCATATAGTGTTGATAGAATGTCAATTCATTGATTAATTTGAAGAGCATTACATGATATTTGTATGAATCGAAGAAGATAATAAAGATAGTCAAATCTTCACTATCTGAGTGCATGTGTAGCTTGTTGAACGTGACAATGATGTTCAATTGAATCAGATACTTGCTTTCTTGTATATGAGTGAAAGTCTCGTCTATCAATGACAAAGAATAGCAATTTCGTTTAATCAAAGCATTGAGCTTTCTGTAATTGACGCAGAAACGCAGACTTTCATCTTTCTTTTCAGTGAACAAAATGAGCGAGACGTATAATGCAAAGCTGAAGAAAATGAACTCTTTGTTCAGATGTTTAATCAGATATTTCTTTATCTTCTGAAGCTTGTGATTGAACATCTGATATAGTCTGCTTCGCGAAAACATTTCTTCATCGATCAACTCAATTTTGTGATTGTAGAAATGATGTGATGATAGCTGATTGATCATTGCTCAATCAAAGACATCTAGATAGTCATGATATTCAGAGAAAAGCTTAATCTTGACTTGCTTGAAAGCTTCAGCGTAAGAAAGCTTATGCAGATTCACTTCTTCAGACTTGTTTTCAACTGTAGTTATGAGTTGATTGATTTTCAAGACAATAACAGCAAAGATCTTGATATCTGATCGTTTGACTAACATTCTATATGTCACTGCTTCTATCATTGCTATGTTCATTGAACTGAAAGAGAATGAATTCAGACTGAACGTCGATTTAGAATTTTTGACGTTAGTTAAAGTCACGTCGCGCGATTTTAACTGTTCAATTAGTTTAACTGACTTCTCATTGAACTGACTGAAAGAAAGTGATTTCAGACTGAGTTAAGATGTAGTGAAAGATCTCTTCAATATATGAGTAAAAGTCAAACTCTTCTGCTTCATGATTATCTTGTTGCTTGTGAGTAGAACAATCAATTTATGATTAGAGATGAAATTTGAAAATCGAAGAGAATCGATTTGCATATCAATTACTAGATTGATTTTGTTCATTCATGTTTTTTTGAGAATCATTTGATGTTGATTTAATCAAGTGATCAATATAGAAGCTGTGTCAATCATATGATCTTGAACAGTCAAATTCAAATAAATGACATGAGTAATGAGTTTCTTAGCATAATGATCATCAAATTCTTGAATTGACTTCGCTTTGATCAAAGTCAGAGATTCAATTTGCAACTGATCACAAACAATCTGCGCGATCACTTCATTAATGAATGAATAGTCAGCAGCTTCGATGTCTATCAATGACTTCAATGAGTAACTAATTTCATTGCTAGAAAGTACACATTCAATAATCAAAGATTCAGAAGCAAAAGAATCATCTGACATGCTCATCATTGAAGAAATTAACACATCTTTCACTGCATCTTTAATGAAAGTCTCTAGTTTTTTGCCTCGTTATCTTCGAAAGAAGACATTTTCTCATTCTCTTTATTCTTCAAAATGATGATTTCATGTAAATGAGAAGTGAAAGCTTGAGAAGCAGAAGTATCAATCTTGTTCTGAAAACAGTTCTTTGACAAGTGATTCAAGATCTTGCAAATATAGCAAACAATAGACAATCTGACTGACTCAGATGTAGAAAAGATAGTCAACTTGACATATTTAATTATCAAAATCATCACTGCTGACAGAGAAGTAACGCGCTTTTCAGATGTGATGATGACTTTGATGATGATCATGCAACGTTCGCTTCGAAGCTGATAATTGACTCGCTGTCTATTATTCATACTCTGAAGAAAGCTCTTGAGATGATGTAGAGTGGTAAAATCTTTCAAGCAAATCAATAAAGCATTCTGCAAGCGATTGTTGATCTTATTCTGAAGATTGTTCATCAGAGTGTGATCATCGTATTCTAGATAGCTGAATAGCTTCATAAAGTTGAAATAAAAGACATTGAAAGACTTTTCTGCTTGTCTCAGAGCGTTGTACTTGCAACGACACTTTTGATTCTTATTCTGATCATCGTATATTTCTTTCAGATGCTCAAATAGCTCGTAGATCAAGATGTAAGAATGCAAAGCGTCATGATGACGTCAAGCGAAAATATGCTCAGCAGCATCATCTTCTAGTCTAGATATCACATAGACAATACAGATATTCTCATTATCGAAGTGATCAACATTTGTCTGAAGCTTGTTGTTCATCTTGATTTTTCAGCTGTCTCATGTTGATTCATCTTCATCAGTGAATATAAATGAGTTCAAAAACTTGAAGAACTTGTGATGATCATTATTGAATAAAGTGAACGACTTACATCAAGTATGATTCTCGATAGATTGACGAGATAGAGATTTCGTAGACTGATGAGATCGAAGCTGATTCGCTGAACGCTGTTTCTTTTTTAAACTCAAGACTTTCTCTTGTAGATTGATGATAATCTCTTCTTGAGTGTCTATTGTCATTTGATTGATCTTTAGCTCATTAAGTCTCTTGATGTGATCGACTTGAACATTGATTCATTGCTTGTTGAGTTTCAAAGTCATGTCTCATTGATCTCTTAGCTCGATCAGCATCTTGATGATCTCGTCTGACTGATCAATAGCTCATTGACGAAGTTGTTGACTTATGTTGATGTCTTATGAGATAGTGACATTCTGAGATCTCACTGAAGCATTGACAGAGATAAGAAAAACTCGTCTATTAGCAATGCTTCTAAGCAGACGAGCTGTTCATGACTCGACTGATTCAGAGTCACATGTCATTGTGAGAAAGATAAGAGTAGGTTTGATTGTAGTTGATTTGATAAATTTGAGTAAATTTGAGTAAATTTGAAGATGTGTTTTGATAAAAGTAATTCAAAGAATTTCTTGCGAATTTTCTGAATAGAAGTAGATTATTTCGTATTGTTTACACGTTGATAGCAGAGTAGTTGATTAGCATTTATCTACTGTTAGAAATCGGTCTAGAACGAGTCATAGAGATGTCATTTAACTAATAGATAAATACTAAGAAAGAAAAGTATCTACAGAAAAGAACTCGATTCTTATATGTGTGTTTCTCAGCTCTGTGCTAGACTCGATTGAGTTGACGTCTTACACATATGATGCAGAGTTTCAATGATATCATCTCTAGATCAGATTTTCGCTAGACTTGATTAGAATGAAATCAGACGAAGACTAAACAAAGAATAGACAAAGACTAGAATCATAACACAGATAAAGTCAAAGCAGAAAAGTCTGTCACGTCTGCATCAAACAACAGCTTTGAAAACAATATTTCATGTGTTTTCAAAGTTAACTGTTTGAACAAATCTTTCATGTCAAACAAAGAAACAGTAATATCTTTACAAGAAATCAATTGATTGTTATAAACAATGATTTAATTTAATGCAGAACTGCTGTTCTTGTTGACTTTGAAAGCATATGCTCGCAGATTGAGAATTTCTGCAAGTGCAGTAACAGCTGTGTTATGAAAGAAAGTATTCATAAAGAGTGACAGTTCTGTTAAAAGACTGCAGTTTATCTGTTCATTTCTTTTCTGCAAATATTGTTGTGTACAATGTTCAAGAGTAAGCAACTGTGCACAGTATATAAATGCAGAATAAGATTGAAACATTTGTGCAAAATCTGTTAAAGATTTCGTGCAAATATTAACAGAATAACAAGCGAAGAAGCTGTTAATACAGCTGTCAAACTTGTTAAATTCAATGTTTTGTTGCAGTAATGAAATAAAGAGTTCAAGAAGTAAAGACTGTGCTTTGTTTAACTTATAAGACAGAAGTTTTTTATCAAAGTTTATGTTTGAATCGTCATTTAATGAATCAGACTCTGAACTTGAAGAATCATTCTTTCTTCTTTCTGTGACAGTTGTTTCTTCATCATTTGACTCAGATTCATCTGTATCAGAAAGAGAAGAATCAAATACATCATTGAATGAAGAACTTGATTTTGTTGAAGAAGAATCAGAAGCAGAAGAAGATGAAGATGAATACAAAACTTGCTTTCATTTCTGTTGTTGTTTATTCTTCTTCTTCTTTGTTTCTTCTTCAATAAAAAGAATATCAACTTCGTCAGATTCAACAAACTCATGCAAATCATTAATTAAAGCTTGACTTCTGTCAGATAAATGAAACAGTTTTTTCAAAGATTTTTTCTCATTTTTTGAAGATGCAAGTTCAATTGCAAATGTAAAAGTCAATTCTTTATTTGTAACTGAAGCAGTTCTGAATAAAAAACAAAAGAATTGAGTAAAAACTTTCGCATATTTATCAATAGTAGATAAATTCTGCGTAGCTTTGAAACTCTTGATTCAAATGTTATTTAATTCAAAACTGTTCAACACATTAAGATGCTGTCTTAACATGTATTGAACTTTTGAAAGACTTGTTTGAAAAAGTTGTTTGATTTGTAAAGAAAGTGCAAAAAGAATGTGTTCAGATGTTTTATCTGCTGACTGCACAAAAGTATTCATGAAAGAATAATTTCATCTGTTCAAGAAATTCAAATACTGAGTTTGAATTTGAAAAGCAGAGAGTTCTTCTCAAGTATGTTTCAAATCAATGATCTCAGATTTTGCTTGAATTTTCTCAACTTTCTTCTCATAAGAAGACAGAAAAGTTGAAACAGCAAGATCAGATTCAATACTTTAAATATCTGATGCAATGTTTGAAATAACTAAGTTTGAACGTGCTTGTACTTGAAAGAAAAATCGATTCTTAAGTAAAGATTGTGCAGTAATAAATGAAGTGACAGTATGTTTAAAATCACTTGCGTGATCATGTGTACAATGTCTTTTCATATTCTTCATGTTTAACAAAACTTGTTTGCATATATTGCAAGAAAATGCATTATTATGTATAACAAGCTCTGAAAAATCAGAAACTATTGTCAAAGATTGTTGAATTAATGATAGTGTATGTGAAGCAGTGTTGAGACTGTGTCTAGATCATTCAACCAAAGAGGCTCGAAACTGATATGTATGTATTGCTCTTTAAAGATAGCTATAACAAGACATTAAGAATACAGAAGAGAAAGAGTGCGAGCTCTTCTATAAATAATGGCTTGAGGCTGCGCTAGGCTCGATACAGATGTGATGTAATATGTCAGATGTGTTTGTCTAAAAGAATGATGAAAGAAATGAATGAAGAAAGTGCTGAACAACGAGAAGAAGTGCTGAGAATGGCTCGAAGGGTTCAATAGGGGTGCGCTAGGTTCAAACTAGGCATAGCGTCATCTGAACTCTGGTCGGTTCAGGCATGTTCGTAACAAGCAGTGAATAATTGTAAAGAAGAAATTCATGATAGAAGCTTTTGCTGTTTTTCTCTTTTTGATTGATGTGAATAATGAAACTTGATATGAGAAGAAAACGTGTCAGAAAATAAAGCAATATGATATTCTGAACAAAGTAACAAAGAAAACTTAGAATAATATGATAGAAAAGAGAAAGAAATACACTCAGCTGCGTTCTGTGTATCTGATGTTGAGTTACTATTCAATAAATTAATATATAATGCTTTATTATTGCATGTATTATTATATTTACTTACTGTGATGCAGATCTTACGCGTCGACTTCGATCAATTGCTGCGTCGTTGATGAGCTCATTATGTACAGACATGTCGAGTTATGTACACAAGACGTAGCGCTGTAGATTCAATCTCAATTGATATATGTAGCTTTGATAATCAAACACAAGTAATATGAATGCTGTAGCAACGTTGTTGAGTGCGTTGTATGTAGCTTGTCAATGATGTTCTGACGTTGAACAAGACATGAAGTTGAAAGAAAGATGAAGCAAATTTACTAAAGTAGCGCTGAACTAAGAGCTTGCGCAGAACATCAAAACTGAACATGTATATTTGATCTTTGACATTTTGATTTACAACGCAAGCAGTAAACTTAATGAGTTTAATATTATTTAAATCGTAATTGCTTGAATTAAAACTTTGTCATATAAAATTATTCTTTTAAAGCGTTGTTTGTTGAACTGTAGTGATTTTACGTCAATTGTGCAACGAGCGCTGCTATGTTGAACGTTTAACTTTAACATTCGCAATACTTTCAATAATGATTGCTATGTCAGATTTCAATATTATTCAATTATTTTTGAAGATCTGAATTCAGCTGATTCAGAGCTACAAGTACGTCTTAGAAAGTTTTGTCAAATAATGAATGCATGAAGTTCAGTAGTGATCGGGGAATTGCTGCTATGCGGGGAATCCGGTCGCGCAGCGCATCGAAATATCCCCAACCTCGACTGCTAGGTCAAACCTTGATATTTTTCGATTATTTCTGAAGCATTGAATTCAGCTCAATCAGAGCTACAATTATGTCTTCCAAAGTATGTCAAGAAGTCAATGCGCAGAAATTGATCCGGGCGGGGGAAGGGTTACTACTAGGCGGTCAACCAGCGCAATGAACCTCCTCAACACCGATTACTAGGTCAAATCTGAATATTTTTCGATTATTTCTGAAGCATTGAATTCAGCTCAATCAGAGCTACAATTATGCCTTTCAAAGTATGTGAGATAGTCAGCGCGCAGAAATTGATCCGGGCGGGGGAAGAATTACTACTAGGTGGGCTGTCACTCAGCGCATTGAACCTCCTCAACCCCGATTACTAGGTCAAATCTGAATATTTTTCGATTATTTTTGAAGCATTGAACTCAGCAGATTCAGAGCTACAATTATGCCCCCCAAAGTATGTGAGGTAGTCAGCGCATCGAGGTTGATCCGAGCGAAGAATTCGATAGCAGGTAGCAAATTCACCCATTCGCCCCGCCGATAGGGCTGACCACTGCTGCTAGGGCTGACCACTGCTTCTAGGGCTGAATGCTTCCGATAGGGCTGACCACTGCTCCTAGGGCTGAGCATAGGTGGGAACAGGTAGGCCCCGGGGCATCAACATCCCCAACCCCATTTACTCGATCAAACCTTGATATAAATCAATTATTTTGACGGCATTGAATTCAGCTGATTCAGGGCTACAATCATGCCTTCCAAAGTATGTGAGGTAGTCAGCGCGCATATGTTGATCCGGGCGGGGGAAGAGGTACTACTAGGTGAGCGGTCAACCAGCGCAGTGAGCCTCCCCAACCTCGATTACTAGGTCAAACCTGAATATAAATCAATTATTTTGACGGCATTGAACTCAGCTGATTCAGGGCTACAATTACGCCTCCCAAAGTATGTGGGGTAGTCAGCGCGCAGGAATCAATCCGGGCGGGGGAAGGTGCTGGCAGCGGGGCGACCGAGCAGCCCCAACCCTCAATATCTCCGACCCCATTTGCTGGGTCAAACCTTCATATTTTCCCGGGATTTTTGGACCGTTGAACCGGCCCCGATCGGCTCTACAATCTCCGTCCGCGAAAGTCCTTCGCCAGAGGGCACCTAGTAGGCGTTCGAGGCAGGTGGCCGATCGACCGAAGGGCAGGTGACCTCGCTAGCCGAATGAGGTTTGGCGGCGGGAAGCTTTCTCTGGGCCACCTGAGCAGGTGACTCAGAGAAGCGAGTCGAGAATAGAAGGTAGCATTAATCAATTCGAGCAGAGAGAGAATGACAGCTGCGAAATCGATCAATCAATGAACGCGATGAGCATTCTTCTTTCTTCTCGCTGCAACTTTGCAATCATCACGAATCTCACAAATGCAAAGAGAGTAAATTATAATTTCGAAGCAGCTTTACAATTTGAGCTCAAAATCTTTTGAAAATTCAAAGATGAATCTAATTAAACTTTATTGCGAAAATAAATAAACTCTACTTCTCATTCTGAGATGTGCACTCGCTCGATAAAACATGAGCACTAACAAATAAATGAACTCTATGTAAAGTTCAATTACTCATTAAGAATAAATAGTTGTAGATAGCTTGTTCATTCTTCATGACTTTCTATTGAATAGTCTTCATGTTTTCTTGTCATGACTCTTTATCATGACTTTTCTTCATGACTTTTCTTCATGACTTTTCTTCATGACTTTCTATCAAACAATCTTCATGTTTTTTCTTCATGACTTTTCTTCATGACTTTTCTTCATGACTTCTCTTCATGACTTCTCTTCATGACTTTTCTTCATGACTTTTCTTCATGACTTTCTATCAAACAATCTTTATGTTTTTTCTTCATGACTTCTCTTCATGACTTCTCTTCATGACTTTTCTTCATGACTTTTCTTTATGACTTTTCTTCATGACTTTTCTTCATGACTTTCTATCAAACAATCTTTATGTTTTTCCTTCATGACTTCTCTTCATGACTTCTCTTCATGACTTTTCTTCATGACTTTTCTTTATAACTTTTCTTCATGACTTTTCTTCATGACTTTCTATCAAATGATCTTCATGTTTTCTCTTCATGACTTTCTACCATGACTTTTCTTCATGACTTTCTATCAAATAATCTTCATGTTTCTCATCATGACTCTCTATCAAAAAGATAATGCAAAAAGGTAATGCAAAAGCAAAAAACCGGAAAATTTTCTATATTTAACTTTCTTAATGTCATATTCAATTGCTTAATGAGTTGAGTCAAGTCAGCAGATTCTGACTCAACTTGAGATCAATACTAGATTGAGTCACAAGATTGATATCAAGTATTCAAGTTGAATCACGACATTGATATTAAGTACTTGAGCGAATCAGAAAGTAGGTATGAAAACTCAACTTGATGATCAGTCTAAGCTCAACAAGTTAATGCATCAATCTTGATGTTCTGTTTATCAGATTGATACATTATTTTGAAGTTGAAGTCAATGAGCTTCTGAACTCAATGCATTTAATGTTTGTTCAGCTTTTTATCTTTCATCAATGAGATGAGCGTTTGATGATCAATGAACATCTTAATAGAAATGTCAGTTAACTTCAGTTCAAGTCATCAATGTTCAAATGCTCAAATGATGATCAGAAGTTCTTTATCATATATCTTGTAGTTGCATTCAGCAGAAAACATGTTCTTGCTATAAAAGACAATCAAATGTAATACTTCTTTGTCATCATATTGAGAGAGAATTTCATCATTGATGTAGTTGAATGAGTTAATTTCAAGAATAGTTTCACAAGTTTAATCAAAGTGACGTAGTATAAAAGTCTTGATTATATGTCTTTTCATATGATTGAAGATGATCTGATAGACTTCATTTTATTCAAATATGATCTTCTTTTGAGTGAGTTGAATCATTGAATGAACAATTTTTGAAAAGTTCTTGATGAAGCATCAATAGAAATTGCAAAAGTCAATGAAAAACTGCATCTGAGTAAGATTATTGAGTGTAAGTCAATCAACAACTGCTTGCATCTTTCGTAAGTTCATCTTTAATTCTTCAATTGATATCAAGAGTTTTAAAAAGATAGTTTTCTGAACATGAAATTTGCACTTGTTGATGTTTATCTGTAGATCAGCTTCTTGCAGTTTATTCAAGATCAATTGTACATGTTGCTTGTGTTTCTTCAAGATCTTGCTGTAAATGATAATGTTATTTAAATAAATCTGACAAAACTGATGTAGATACTCAAACAACATGTTGTTCATATAATGTTGATAGAATGCAGATTCATTGATTAATTCAAAGAGCATTACATGATATTTGTATAAGTTGAAGAAGATAATAAAGATAGTCAAATCTTTGCTATTTGAATGCATGTGTAATTTGTTAAACGTGATAATGATGTTCAATCAAGTCAGATACTTACTTTCTTGTTTTGACTGAATTAAAATGTAACGAAAGTGAAAGATCTCTTTAATATATGAGTAAAATTTAAGCTCTTTTGTTTCGTGATTAATTTATTGCTTGAGAATAAAGCAATTGATTTCTGACTAGTAGAGTTGAAATTCGAAAATCAAAGAGAATCAATTTGCATATCAATTACTAGGTCAATTTTGTTCATTCATGTTTTTTCAAGAATCATTTGATGTTGATTTAATTGAGTGATCAACATAAAAGCTGTGTCAATCATATGATCTTAAACAGTCAGATTCAAATAAATGACATGAGTAATGAGTTTCTTAGCATAATGATTGTCAAATTCTCGAATTGACTTCGCTTTGATCAAAGTCAGAAGCTTGATTTGCAACTGATCACAAACAATCTGCGCAATCACTTCATCAATGAATGAATAGTCAGCAGCTTCAGTGTCAATCAATGACTTCAATGAGTAACTAATTTCATTGTTAGAAAGTACATATTCAGTAGTCAAAGATTCAGAAGCAAAAGAATCATTTAACATGCTCATCATTGAAGAAATTAACACATCTTTCATCACGTCTTTGATGAAAGTCACTAGTTTTTTGCCTCATTATTCTCTGAAGAAGAAGACATTTTCTTCTTCTCTTTATTCTTTGAAATGACAATCTCATGTAAATGAAGAGTGAAAACTCAAGAAGCAGAAATGTTAATCTTGTTCAGCTGAGAGCAATTCTTGAACAAGTGACTCAAGATCTTGCAAATATAGCAGATGATAAATGATCTTGCTGACTTAAAAATAAAAAAAATAATAGACTTAACATAATCAATTATCAAAGTCATCACTGACAATGAAGTAGCATGTTTGTCAGATATGACAGTGACTTTGATAATGACAATGCAACGTTCATTGCATAGCTGATAGTTGACTCACTGTTTATTATTCACATTTTGAAGAAATTTCTTTAAATGAGAAAGCAAAGTAAAGTTTTTTAAACAGATTGATAAAGCGTTTTGCAAGCGATTATTGATTTTATTCTGAAGATTGTTCATCAGAATGCAATCATCATAATTGAGATAGCTGAATAACTTCATAAAGTTGAAGTAAAAGATATTGAAAAACTTGTCTGCTTGTCTCAGAATGTTGTATTCATGATGACACTTTCAATTCTTATTCAGTTCATTGTATATTTCTTTCAAATGATCAAATAGCTTGTAAATTAAAGTGAATGAATTTAAAGAATTAAAACAACGTTGAGCGAAGATGTACTTTGCAACGTCATCTTCTAGTTTAAACATCATGTAAATAATACAGATAGTCTCATCATTGAATTGATTGACATTGACAATCAGCTTATCATTCATCTTGTTTCTTCAATCTTTTCAAGTTGATTCATCTTCATCAATGAATATAAATGAGTTCAAAAATTTGTAGAATTGATGATGTTCATTTTCAAATGAGATGAACTTAGTAAATGTTTCTCATCGAGTATGATTCTCGATAAAAGCATGCAACTCAATATCTTGTTGAGATAGATGATTTGTAGTAGATTGAGACTCAGTAGATTGTTGAGGTCAAAGCTGATTCGCTGAACGCTATCTTTTTTTGAAACTCAATACTTTCTTTCATAGTTTAATGATAATCTCTTCTTGAATGTTTATTGTCATTTGATTGATCTTTAGCTCATTAAGTCTCTTAATGTGATTGACTTGTAGATTAATTCATTGCTCATTGAGTTTCAAAGTCATGTTTTGTTGATCTCTTAACTCTATCAGCATTTTGATGATTTCATTTGACTGATCAATAGTTCATTGACAAAGTTGTTGACTTATGTTGATGTTTCATGAGATAGCAACATTCTGAGATTTCGCTGAAGCATCAAAAGAAATAAGAGAAACTCATTTACTAACAATGCTTCTAAGCAGATGAGCTGTTTGTAACTTGACTGATTCAGAGTCGTGTGTCATTATGAGAAAGATAAAGATAAATAGATAGATTTGATTGTGATAAGGTTTGATAAATTTGAATGTGTGTTTTGATGAAAGTAATTCAAAGAATTTCTTGCAAATTTTCTGAATGAATGAAGTAGATTATTTTGTATCATTTACACGTTAATAGCAGAGTAGTTGATGAGCATTTATCTAATGTTAGAAGTCAGCATAAAGTGAGTCATATGAGTGTCATTTAACTAATAAATAAATGCTAAGAAAGAAAAGTATCTACAGAAAAGAACTTGATTCTTATATGTGTATTTCTCAGCTCTGTGCTAAACTCGATTAAGTTGACATTTTACACATATGATGCAGAGTTTCAATGACATCATCTTTAAATCAGATTCTCGCTAGACTCAATTAAAATGAAATCAGACAAAGACTAGACAAAGAATAGATGAAGACTAGAATCATAACATTTGTTGCATTTCAAAGTCATGTCTTATTGATCTTTTAACTCATCTAACATCTTGATAATTTCATTTGATTAATCAAGAACTCATTGATGTAATTGTTTTTTAATCTTGATGTTTCATGAAGTTGCAACATTCTGAGATTCAGCTGAAATATTAAAAGAAAAAAGAAAAACTCATTTATTTACAATGCTTTTAAGCAGATGAATTATTCAAGATTCAACTGATTCAAAGTCATATGTCATGATGAGAAATTGAAGATAAAGATAAATAGATTGTGATAAATTTGATAAATGTAATTCAAAGAAGCTTTTGTAAATTTTCTGATAAACAAATGAATACAATATTTGAAGAATTTCTTGCAAATAAAAAGTGATACAAATTTAAAGAATCTCTTGTGAATTTCTGAATGAACGAAGTAAATTATTTCATATCATTTACATGTCAATAGCAAAGTGATTGATTAGCATTTATTTACTGTTAGAGATCAACATAGAATGAGTCATATGAATGTCATTTAACTAATAAATAAATGTTAAGAAAGAAAAGTATCTACAGAAAAGAACTCAATTCTTATATGTGTATTTCTCAGCTTTGTGCTAGATTTGATTGAATTGACATTTTACACATATGATGCAAAGTCTCAATGATATCACTTTTAGCTTGAATGCTCATTAAACTTGATTAGAATGAGATTAAGATGAAGACTAGTCGAAGAATAGATAAAAACTAGAATCATAACACTTTCAATTAATTAATGAGTAAGCATTAGCATGATTAGAAAGAATAAAGAAGAAAGTTAAGTTTATGTGTTCATTCACAAGCAATGCTTTCATCGAGAAAAACTAGCTGATCAGAAGTTCAGCTCATAAATCATTGTTTTTATTCATTGCAAAGCTTTTTATTACATTCAGCAACAATTCTTTAAGTAATCTTTCTGCTGTATTTAGCTTGTTTAAACAGTCTGCTGATCATGCTTTGACTGATAATAATATCAAACTCGTTGTACAGAAATCAAATTATGTCATTCTGATAAATAATGAATTGTTGACTGAGAAAGTTAAAAAGCTTCTGAGCATGATATTCATTCAAAATTCTCAATCTATCAATTGTATCAAGTGCAAACATCACATTACTGAAATGAAGATGTTTTTTATGCATACAATTGATCTGCTGTCTGATAACATGAATGACTTTGTATATGAACGTTGTACTATCATCATGAATGAGATAAAATTGAATCTCATCTTTAAGATTCTGAATAAGAGCTTAAAGCATGCTAGATAGAATTTAGAATTGTCTTCATGTAAGATTGATGTTTGTATAGCTTCAAAAATAAAGCTTGAAGATGTTTTAAGAGTGTGAGAATGATATCTAGATATTTGCTTTATTTGCATTAAATTCAAGGCTGATTTGTGTGTTTTTTCAGTCAAATTCGCTAAAACTTGAAAACTGAACCAGACTTTTGCATACAACGATAGCTAAATTGATTTTCAGATATTCAAGAAGATTAAAAGTTTTTTGTTCATTGACGCTGTTATCTATTCAATACCTTAGCTCAGAAAAGCGAAATTATGCGCATGGTCGACTGAGCTTGCGCGATCATGCTCGAATGATCGGCATGGTCGCGATCTCTAGCGTTGATCGCATGATCTGTAGTCTCTGATGATGCTGTATGTTTGATAATGGTTGATAATGGTTACAGGAAAGATCGAAAAAGAGATTGATTCGGTGCCATCGGGCGTGAACCGTTATCACTCTGTGTGCTTGGTAAACGTTGAAGCCCGTTGTCCCAGCTATTTTATTACCTTCCCCTTCAGCAGAATGCCCGTTTCTCAAACACTTGCACGTATAATCTCTTCTTTGCTATCAACCTCGAGTCGCCTCGAAAGTAATACCAGTCATTCCTGACTCTTCGAGTGGTGAGCAGATGATTCTACGAAACACGAAGAGGACTCTTCTGCTATGAAGGACATCGGCCTCCAACGGGAGAAAGAAAGCGACAACGATAATCTGGACGAGGTAGAGCCCATTTCGCCGCGGAAGATTCATGGAGTATCAGTACGTGTATCTCCTCGCGCTTGATCAAACCACTGAGTATGCTGACGGCAATATCAGTGGGTCCTTGTTATTGTGGCCACGCTTTCCAGCATTCTACTCTACGCGCTCGATAATACTATTGTTGCTAATATTATACCGGTATGATGGTTCACTTTTGAGAACGAAGTATGGGTGATAACAGTCTACAAGTCTATCGTCGACCGTCTTGGTCACGTAGAGCAATTAGCATGGCTCTCTGTTGGGTGAGCTGGATGGTAACCGTAATCTCGATACAGTCCAGTGAGCTAATATGTGAGCTAGATTCATGATAGGTGGTCTTAGCGTCGCCCTTCCAGTCGGCAGACTTTATGGGCTTTTTGACGCAAAATGGCTTTATGTCATCTCCATTGTTCTCTTCATGGGTGGCTCTGCCCTGTGCGGCGGCGCGCCTAACATGGCTGCCTTGATCGTTGAGCGAGTCATTGCTGGCGCTGGTGGTAATGGCATGTACGTCGGAGTCGTCACCTTACTCTCCGTCAATACAACAGAGAAAGAGAGACCTATATATCTCGGCTTAACGTGAGTTTGAACATCAACTCGAATCGTGGTTTTGTCTATACTGACTGGAACTTAGTGGCCTCGTGTACGGAATAGCTACGCTTCAAGATATGTCATAATAATTCCAAGGACTACATCTGCTGCAATACTTCTTGTACGGTCTTGTTACGCTTTACTGACAATGTTTATAGGGACAGTCATTGGGCCAATTATCGGAGGCGCTTTTGCGGATTCGCGTGCTACTTGGCGTTGGGGTTTCTATATAAATCTTGTGGTTGGTGGTGTCTTCACTCCGGTCTACTTCCTTCTCCTGCCGTCCTTCGACCCCCGACCCAATACCAAAATGTCCACTCGGTTCCGGGACTTCGACTACCTAGGTGCCGTTCTCCAAGTAGGCTTCTTCGTATCTCTGCTCATGGCCATCAACTTCGGCGGAACACTCTATGCCTGTAATAGCGCCCAAACCATCGCTTTGTTCGTCGTTGCTGGAGTAGTGCTTATGGTATTTGCTCTGCAGCAGACCTTTACAGTGCTTACACACGCCAATGGTCGGATGTTCCCAATCCACTTCCTCAAGATGAAGGAGTCAGTCTTGCTGTTCATACTCATGGCTGCGAACAATACAGAAGCTTTCCTGCTCATGTACTACATTCCGCTATACTTTCAATTCACCCGTGGAATTGGTTCGCTGAATTCAGGCGTGAGGCTTCTTGCACTCATTGTCATGGTTACAGTCACTATTATGGCCAATGGTGCTGTTATTTCCAAGACTGGACACTACCAACCGTGGTACATTGTTGGAAGCGCTCTCATATTGATTGGTGGAGTTCTAATGTGTAAGTCAAAGGTGTAAACCGCCATGCGCTTTCAAACTTTGTAGAAGCTAAATGATCTGCTTTTCTGACAGCTCGGATTACCGTTACAACCCACGCTGCAAATGTTTATGGCTACGAAGTTTTGCTTGGCGTAGGCGTCGAAGCTTATCTCCAGGCCGGCTACGCCGTGATCCAGGGCGTGCTCGATCCCTCGCATATGTCCTACGGCGTCACGTTCATGTTGCTCGGTTAGTAGTCCGTCTCGGCTGTCCCTTTAGGCCTTAAATGCTAATCTATTGCGTAGGTCAACTCCTTGGTATCGCCCTCTCGCTCCCCATCTCCGGTGCCGCATTCGTCAACACCGCAATAAACGGCCTCCAGAAAATCCTCCCCAACGTACCCCGCCAAAAGCTTCAAGCGGCGATTTCAGGCACAAGCGAAGGGTTCTTTGAGACACTCGATCCTGCGACGAAGGCTATGACCTTAGACGTGATTATGGGCTCTTTGCAGAAAACGTGGGGCGATCTGAACATTTTCCTTTTTCGAAAATACAAGTGGGCTAACTGAATTAGATTCACTCTTGTCTACGTCGCTGGTGCGGTAGGCTTGGTGGCTTCTCTATTCCTTTCGGTAAGTCATCTTTTAATTCGCCATTGGCACATGGTTTGCTGACTCTGATGTCTCAATTGTAGAGAAAGAAATTGAATCTGGGACCTGCTGCTGGGGGGTAGGTCGGAAGTGAAGATGCAGCTTACAGCTCGTGACACGAAGAAGGATTGGTCTGGCAACGTGTGGAGTGACACACTAGAATATACTTTTAGACTGTTGAATTGAGAAGAAGAAAAATACTTGGAATTGTTGTACGAGTGCACGTTATCCCAACAACTGTATGGGAACGTTCGGTTTAAATATGCTCGTTCCTGGGGAAAAAATCTGTGACGGTCGTCAATGCGAAAGAAGTATTGATATTTCTAATTACCTCTGCCAAACAGGCGGGGATTCCTAATCTTTGCTATCGCTTCATCTTTTGAGGCACATCTTTAGCCTAATAAAATTCATTTAAGGAAAGTGAAAAGGATTGCTAGGTCATCACACATGCTGGGTAGCATTTGTTGCCATTGTTACTAGAAATTTTCTAATTCGGAGCCTCACTTCAACAGCCTACCACCATCACTCGATATCATCGCCCCGGTTGTAAAACCATCCCTCATGGAATAAAGGTACGCCTCCGCCAGATTCTCCGGCGTCCCCACCTCTCCAACCAAAGTCCCATCACTAAACCCTTGCAACACCCCCGGCAACTTGTCCTCGGGAATTCCGTTGAACACTTCCGTATGCACCGCCCCGGGGCTCACCATGTTGACCCTCGTCGGCGCAAGATCCACCGCCAGGCCCCTCGTGATTCCCTCGATACCAGAACCCCAGGCTGCGATGAGCGTCCAGCCTTTGTTGGGTCGGTGCGACATGGTGCCTCCTGTCAGCGTGATCGAGGACTTGGGCCCGGGCGCGAGGTATTTGGGCGCGAGTTTGGCGAGGATGAGCGGACCGAGGAAGCGCACGTTGCCCGAGCGATGGATTTCTTGGACCGTGGCTTCCGAGACGGGGACGATTTTGAGGGGGTCGCCGGCTGTGAAGACGATGTGGTCGATTTTGGAGCTTGCAGCTGCGAATTTGAGAAGGGTATCGAGGTTGGACTCGAGGGATTGGGGCTGCGAGAGGTCGCACGTTTGGCCATTGAGGCGGGAGTGCTTGTCTGGGTAGGCGGACTGGAGGCGCGAGAGGGCGGTGTCGAGTTTTGGCTGTTTGGAGCCGGAGATGGTGACGTGGGCGCCGTGTTCGAGGGCTGCTTCGGCGACGCAGAAGCCGATACCGGATGTTCCTCCGAGGACTAAGATGCGGGAACTTTGAAGTTTGGAGGTATATTTGTTGGAGGAGGAGGTGGTGGTGGTGGTGGTGGCCATTCTTAGGGAAGGTGTAAAGGGAGCCCCGAGAAGATACAATGTAGGTGTATTGATTGCTGAGAGGCGATGACGACGAGAGTGTCTAAATGCAAAGATGATTGCCGTCCGGCGGCCAGCACTGAGCAAATGCTTACACGAGCATGGAGCACTCGGTCTCAAGACGATATGTCCGAGATGGACTTATGGTAGAGGAATCCCGATGGTCGATTAATTGCTCCGAATGGATTTGTCAAAGACCGATACCTAAGTCCGAGGGGTGGAACTGACTTCAGCCACCCCGCCATTTCCCCGTACGCCCCGCTAGCGTGCCCGCCATCCCGCCCGCCGCTAAAGCTAGCCTTGTTTAAAGCCTTACGTTGAATCTTCGCACAGTGTTTTTACACGCCACCGGCCAACATATTAATCGAGACTCCCATGGAGATGGCTGTGTGCAGTGTGCCGTCGTTGGCTAGGGACGGGGAAAGGTGAACAGGTAAGTCTTATAATCTGTGCTGGTTAGCTTCGCATTCGCAGACAGCGACGATCATATCTCAAACCTTTTACAGATTGTCACGAGATAGGCGGCTCAACCAAGATTGCTGGCGTCGGAACAGTGCGATTGAACATTGTCTTATACTTCTAAACAGGTTTCCAGAAGTACTCGCCATGTCAAGCTTGGTGGAGCCGCTGCAGAGGTCGAGTCACGCAGAGACAGCCTAATCCCTGCCCAAGCCATACATGTTTCGTTGGCATTGAAACTTGAAAAAAGGCTGCACAAGCCAAGGCGCGACGGTGTTTGTTGCTGCTGTCTATTATCTGACGATTACATGCCCCGAGAAGCATCCTGCAGCCTTCATGCGTCACCCTGATTGAGAACCATTCAGCATAGACAGCCGCTCAGTGTTTATGTTAAATCGAGCCATCCGGTTCTGCCAACAAGCTTTCACCCGCAAATGCGCCCATGTCAATCACGTGATCGAATATCAGCCAATCAGATTGGGTGAGCCATACGTGACGGAGCAGGCCCTAACTTATTTAATCACCCAGTCTCGGAAAACACCATAGCTGTTACACGGTTTCAATGTTGAGGTTGGCAGGTGCTTGTACTAACTTCAGAGCCCGGTGGCCGCTCAAAATTCCTGCACCCTGCCCGCGGCTTTTCCCAACGAATTGTTGCTCATCCCGTTTGCTCACTATGCGGACGGATATCTCTGCGACTGACAGGCCGCAACATGTGTACCACTGGCTGGACGATGTTGAGGATCTTGAAGGATACGTTACAGGAGGTTACCATCCAACACATCTCGGCGACGAGCTTTCGCAAGGCAGATACAGAATAGTTCATAAGTTAGGTTTCGGTAGTTATTCGACAGGCATGTAATCTTAATTCACTTTACAAGCCGTTTGCGCAACAGCTAACATGTTCCTCAGTATGGCTTGCCAGAGACCAGCGAGAAAATCGTTACGTCGCATTGAAGATCATCGCCGCCCACGCTTCGGCAGCGAGTTCAGAAGGCTATATCCTACGGCATCTTCGCGGGGGCGACCCTGAGCACCCAGGACGAAGCTACGTTCAAACTCTCTTCGACGAGTTTTTCACGAACGGGCCGAACGGAAGGCATCTCTGCCTGGTGAGCGAACCTGCCGGATGCAGTGTGGCCCAATCAAAGGAAGCAAGTGCGAAATGAATGTTTCCAATCAATATTGCGCGAGCTGTTGCTGCCCAGACAACGATGGGTCTGGCATACATTCACTCTTGCGGTGTCACTCATGGCGGTATGTTTCTCGCGTCTCTGTCCACTCAACGCGTTTAGACTAATTAGTTGCCCTCGGTCAGATCTGCATCCTAATAACATTCTATTTCAAATTCCGAATTTCAATTCTTGGACCGTAGACGAAGTCTATAAGAAATTTGGTGAGCCTGTCCAGGTGCTGAATCGACGACTTGATAATGGTACACTCGGCCCAGAGGTGCCATCATATTCCATTTTCCCTGCCGATATGATAGTGCCGGCGGACCAAGTTAAGGACAATAAGATCAAAATATCGGACTTCGGCGAGGCCTTCCTCACCAATCCACCCAAGAGCCTCCACACTCCAATGTTGCTACTTCCTCCTGAAACGTTGTTTCTCGAAAAATTTGGGCCCCAGCCGACATTTGGACACTTGCCTGTACACTTTTCGAAATCCTCGGCGAACGTGCTCTCTTCGAAGCTTTCATCCCAAACGAAGATGACCTTATTGCAGAGATGGTCAGCACCTTGGGTAAGTTGCCGAGCCGATGGTGGGACCGGTGGCAGAAGCGACCGGACTACTTCTTGGAGGATGGTTCTTGGAATCCAAAATTCAAAGGCTTCATGTCTCCCGTCACAAGGCCCTTGAGGGAGCGACTTTGGGGCATGGGTCGGGGTCAAATCCCAGAGCAATGCGATTTCTCTTCAGAAGAATTGGCGAATTTGGAGAACTTGCTGGTGAAAATGTTGATGTACGAGCCTTGCGATAGGATGACGGCTGACGAGGCAATGCGGTCAGACTACATGCTACGGTGGGGTTTCCCGGCCATAAATGTAATCTGATCTCCAGTTACTATCCTAATCTGCATCGAGGGGCCAGCAACAGGGACTTTTATCTACAACCCTGTTGCCCCACTTGTACTCTAATTAAATGCCATTTATGTTCAGCTTAAGGCTCATGATGATGCCGAAGTCTCCCCTCATAACACTCGTCGTCCTCCACGCTATGCCATGATCTTTGCTCGTAATTCTGTGAGTTTACGAATCGGCCAAAATGTGAACACACTTTGGAACAATCCAATTCAGGTGTGTATGGCATATTTCAACACTCCCCCATGTTATGCATACCATACTCTTCCGATTGCCACGGTTGTTTTCTGGATGTGTGATTAATTATTTTATATAACACATTTCAACACTCCCCGATTTTACGCACATCGTACTTCGATTACCATGGTTGTTTTTCGGAAGTGTGATTAATTATGTAATCATATACATGCCTTTTTGGAGTTGACAGCGAACGGATTCGAACAGTGAAGCTCGAAGTGCATTTGTCAGCACCCGCCTTATTTTTGTGACGTCCAACGCGCCCGGGCCCATAACCTATTGATATATGAGGGTCAGAGCGAATATGTGCATATAGATATATTGACTGAATTATCTAGTAACCGTAGGAACTACGGAGGAAGGAAGAAGTGGTATCTTCCGAAAGTCCCCATTGTAATATGGAAGTTGAATCGGCGCTTGATCAAGATTAGCAAAACCGTGAATAATACATTCGTTACCAAGACACAATATTTCTGTAATTTTCTGTAAAATTTCCCGGACTAGTATCGCTGCCTGGTGTGACCAGGGAGCAAGTTCTTTTCTCCGAAACTCTAGATTGCTGACAAGGCATCCACTAATTCGCTCAGCCTCATCGAGATACAGTTCAGCATCCTATGATTCGCCTTCGTCGTAGAGTCTGGCCATTGCATTGCCTTGAGCGTGCATTCGCTCCCCGATCAGTCTTCCTCCTTCAACGTCACTTTGAATACCTTGCCGCACTACCTGCAGCCCAGGCGGGAAGCAAAAGACTCACGGGCCACTCCACGTAACGGAAAGATTGGGGCAGCTGAAGACCCGCCCTGTAGCAAATGACCCCATGCCATGCGTAGTAGTAGAATATGCACCTATCAGCTCCGTCGAAGCTGACCCCCGCTGCGCAGTATATCCACTAGACTTCGGACGCCTGATGCAAAAGGCGAGATCGCATGCGAGACAGGATTAGGGCGCGCCTCTGCGATGTCTCCTTTTTCATTCGTCCACGAAAAATACCTGGTTTCTAACTCGGGGATTTGAATGGCGTTGCTTCCACACTAGTGATTATGCTCTCAAAGGGCCCAGTCCAGTAATGTGTGAATGAAAGAAAAAAGAAACTGGAGGGTGTGCAGCACTGCCGCATATTATTCCTGTACTTATAGTAGGATGGCGTGAAAATCTGAGATACGTAATCTCCTTCTCCGCAAAGTTCGAATCTCTGTGATGCGATATGAGCTCCCTGATCGAAGAGTCCCCTCTTGCCCTTCCACCACCGGGCATCAAGGCAAAATTTCAAAATCCCGAGTCAAGGGCGTCATGGATTTACATCGCTGCCGCCGTCTGTCTACCTCTGATCATCCTCTTCGCAAGTCTCAGGTTTTATGCGAAGTTTTACCTTACCAAAGCGAGGACCTGGGATGATGGTAGGTGCCCCTCGAGAGTCGTGTACGAACAAATGCTTATGACGATGCAGTTGCATGCGTAATTGGATTTGTATAAGATCAAGATTGCTCCAGCAGTATCTTTGGCAAAGACACTGACCGTACCTCTAGATCGCCGGGTGTACATATATCAGTTTGACAGTGGCAGGTACAATCCCAACTCAGTCTGTCCATTTTGAATTTCCAGATACTGAAATTACTATAGTCGTTAGTCTCGGTGCATATGGCCATCACATTTGGGATTTCACCATTAGCGGCCTTTCCCTTGAGCTGATTCGCGTGAGTCCTCATTTCACCCTTACGGCACATCGCGCTCAACAGCGTGGAGAACTTACGCTAATCAACCTTTAGCTCACACTCGTCAACGAGGTCGTCTACGGCCCCTTCATCTGGGTGATCAAGCTTACGCTCTTTCTCCTCTTCCTCGAGCTTTTCGGCATAATCCGCTGGTTGAAATGGCTTGTGTGGAGCGGCGTCGTCGTGTCGGGTCTCTTCTATCTCGCCACTATGATTGTTTACATTGGCCTCTGCGCGCCGCACCACGGCCAATCACAGCTCGACTACCTAGCCGCCATCTCGGCGCTTAAATGCGAGAGTCAGAGCCTTAGCATCGTCATGGGTGCCTTCAACATGCTCAGCGACTTCTACATCCTGTGCATCCCCTTGCCGGCTGTGTGGTCCCTGCAGATGCCGCGGCGACGCAAGATCGGGATCTCGGCGATATTCCTAACGGGCATTACGTGAGTCTGCCGGTTGCGACATGGGCTCTTGGAAATGGACGGGCTTTTGCTGACAGGAACGCAGCGCCTGCATCAGCAGCAGCCTCGGTCTTGTCTACCGCCTCAAGCTAAGCCAAGGCACCGATAACACTTGGACCGTGGTTCCACTATGGGTCGTGACGTGAGTTCGCAGCGGCCTTCATCCTAATACGTCGGATACCTAACCTACATGTAGCATCATTGAGATTACCTCCGGCTTTGTCGTCTCATGTATGCCCTCCGCCGCCGCAGTGTACCGCCATGTGCGACCACGCGTCGCGATTTTCCTCACCAGCTATCAGCAGCGGTTGCGCGGCTACGGCTACTTCACCGAAAGGTATGAGCTACACGAGACGAGTAGTAAGTCGGAATTGCGGCCACAGCATAACCCTATTCGTGTCAAAACCTTCAATAGCACGAGAAGCCAGAGCCGGAGGGACTGGGGTGCGTCAAAAGTGTATATGGGCGGCGAGGCGTCACTGTGAAACTCGGCGACCGGAAGACATGGGAATCTGCAAGATAAATTAGGGCGGAGGTTTGCAGGGCACCCGGGTGACGACAAGTAGGACACATGTTTGAGGAATACCGGGCGATACTGTGGTGTAGGATTGGCGAACGATGGTCTGATATGTATTTTGTTAGCTGCATAGCGTACGAATTTGGAATGTCGCAGATACACTTGCGGATAGTTCCAGTGTTCTCGGAATCATGTCAACTTCTCCAATTGCGCAGGTGATGCCTCATACAAGGATCTGAGCGAGCAGCCTGAAGTGAATTGTATAGCATTATTGTTTCATATATTTTAAAGCCATAGCACCGATAAGACCCCTGTGCTCATAGCTGCCTTATCTAAATACGCCCATGCTCATGGCCGAAAGTGTGAGCGCAGTATCACTTTTCACAGTTTCAAATCTTCCGCCGCAGCTGCAAAGACCATCTCCGAGTCTGGGAGTTCAAAAGCCCAAGATCCGTCCTCGAAGCCAGCTCTCGGCTCGACTTTCACCGACAAGTCATAGTCAGGCTCCATGATTGCAGCGGCGATGTTGGTCTTAGCATGTGTGGGTGGCGACCAGCGGCCTGCTTCCGGCGTGAGCTCGTACCGCATGACGAAGCCCACCACAACAGCCAGAATTTCCGTCGTGGCGAAGTGTCGGCCGGGGCATAGAGTGCTGCCACCACCAAAGGCCCTGAAGGCCCCTGCAGCAACGCGCTTGGTCTCCGGGGGCTTGTTAGCCTTGTTGGTCATGAATCGCCGGTGGTTGAAGGATTCGACGTCTGAGCCCCATATTTCTGCGTCCGTGTGGATGACCAAGCTCGGCATCTGGAGAATCGCATCTTTTTTGAGAAGGTACTTCCCATCCAGCATGGTGTCTTCCATTACCTGACGAACGGAAGTACTGACGGATCGATGTCGGAGGACCTCTTGGAAGGTGGAAGTGAGCAATGGGCAGTGGGTCTTAACGCTAACGATGTCAAGGGTTCGGACTGGCGAGCCGGAAGCGTCCTTGGTGACTCTCATAATTGCCGCTAATTCGCGCCTCAGGTCTTGAAGGACTTCGGGACAGGAGTAGACATAGAATAGCATCCAAAAGACGGTTGGGGTGGTGTTGACCAGTATAGCGATTCCTCCGCCTACCTCAAACTCTGCCGTATCTTCTACGGAGACGCCATTGCGTATACTAACATCATAGCGATTTTGTACGAACTTTGACCCCTGTTTCTGACCATCGGCATTGAAGTATTTCAAGAAAGCTGCTGCAACCTTCTTACGGCCACGAATTCCTCTCCGAGCTGTTATAGAAGGCACAAGGTTCAGTAGTATCATGGTCAGATCATGCACAAGATCCCTGCGTTGAAAATAGATATCAGTGCATAGCTTGTAACGATTGAAGATTGGCGCGTCACTCACCAGAAGCCGTTTTCCACATTCTCGTCCCTGTAAGGATTCTGTGGGCCGTATACAGCATATGTAGTCGCCAAGGTGATTTCGTGGCGAAGCCATTCCATCAGGCCTATTGTAATGCTGGAAGAGCTCTTCTCCACATGAAGCTTCTCCATAGACGCGGCCAACTCCTGGATCATTACACGATTCATCGAGTCCAGACCTGAACCGGGCGTCATAGCCGTCCGCATACATTTGTACGTGTCCATTGACAAGCCCCAATCGCCTTCATCGCCATTGACGTTCTTCATGATAATCTTGTTTGCCGTCTCGCTGGCTCCATTCAGGCGTATCCCCATCTTGGCCTCTATTGGAGGAAAGGCCAGAGTCTTAGGATACCTTTGAGTGGCAACAATGAGCTCAACCGAATTTATGACGTAGATCTTCATTCCGGGCATAGCCAGGGTATAGATTGGAAGCGGATTCTGGTCTCTATATCATGGGCTCAGTTAGGAGTGTGTTGCTTTGTGAAAGGGTGGACGGTGCACCTCAACTGAACATAATAGTCCGCTTTCCCCCAGATCATACCAATTATATGGCCAATCAAGGGGATTCTGTGCTGGAGAGAAGGGGGTTCCATGATGTCCTGCTCGGATTTTGAGAAGCGACGATAGAGGTAGAATAAAAAAGTCAGGAGGAGCAGAGCCGCTGCTTGCATTGCAGGCGCCATTCTAAGATCAGGGGGGAAGTAGGATTTCACAGAGCTAGCTTAGCAAACGGGAAGTGTTTTGAACAGCCAGGTGAAAAGAAAGAGCTGGCAGCATGTTGCATCTCGAGCGCAGGCTGGCATGAGGCGCGAGACAACGACTTTGAGTGAGACATGTGCCGCGGCTGCATTCGTTCACGTTTGTAGCACCTGAGATAGGCTGATCTTCCCCAAGCCTTGAGCAAGGAATGTGCAAGCGAGGGATGCGAGAGCCTTGCCTGAATCCGACCGCATTTATTGGTTTCACATTTGGGTATGCTTGCTTTCCCTGCGGCGTAGGGGCGCTACTACTGGAAAGGGAGTGGATCATTACCTTAGGTAGATTACACGTACTAGTAGATACGTTGTTTCATAATACCGAACGGTCGGCACTAAACGCCGATCATACGTCACACGATGCCATGCCTTCTCCAGGCCAGGCCTTTCATCATTGGGGAAGTAGAAAGAATTCAATCACACCTCAGCAAATCAAGTCTAGTAAAATGGTACGTAGCTGTTCGCTCAATAGGGGTGCTACGACTGATGAGCGGTAGAAGGAATAGCTATCCCACTTCAAGAGAAGGCCCACTTCTTTCCATCATCAGAACGCGACGTGATTCGGACATTGAAATCTTCCCGGAAGAAAATGCCATAGCAGCTGCTCTTCCACGGTCGATGTGGATTAGCGATGGCAACATCAAAATGCCTCAAAAGCTAGGTAGGTGATAGTCAGCTTAAAATTACCAACTATCCCCGTTTTAATAGCACGGCCTACCTCAAAAATAACCTTGTATACTTTCATCATTGCCAAATGCATTCCCAGGCACTTCGTAGATCCATGGCCAAACACGAGCTCTACGGTCCGCCGCATAGCTTTCAAACGTTCCTCGTCGTTGACAAGCCATCGTTCTGGCCTGTAGACCTCATAATCAGCTCCAAAGACCGAGTTCAATTGGGTACTCCAGGTGTTTAGTCCAATGTAAGTGCCCCCCGGGACTCGGTAACCAAGGACGTAGTCTCCTTCCGGCGGGACCACACGCTCGCGAAGTTGAGCAGCGGGTGGGTATTTTCGTAAGCCCTCAAGAATGCAGGCGGAGAGATAGGGCAGTTGCTGGGCTTCGGCGTACTGAACTGGCTGCGTTACATTCCCATGAGCCACGGCAGTGTCGATCTCTAACTGAAGCCTTCGGTACACAGGAGCGTTGGTCAAGATTGAAAGCAGTATGCTTTGGATGGACATCGAAGTGCTTTCAGATCCAGCAACCCTGTAGAAAGGTTATGTTGCCCGTCCTCTTTATTAGTTAGGTCTAGACTTACAATGAAACCACAATCTCTGTAGCAATTTGGCCCCTCGCTACGCCTCGTTTTAAAAACGAGTTGAGTAAACTCTTCTCTGGAATATTGCGCGACTCGGATATTTCTTCTATAGCCTTCTCGGCAAGCTGTACCGGAAAGTTAGCTCGAAAACAGTACAAACAGGAGGTCTGTCTTACCCCCATAATCTTGCCCAAGCCTTTCTGATCTGCCACAGAAGGTAGCAAGACTCGTCTGACAAGAGGTATTCGTGTGGCATAGTAAAAAAGTATACCTAGCTCGTCTAGGGCGGAGAATAATTGGGAAGCCTTGACAGCTTGCTGGATGGTGGCGAGAAAATCATACTTGTCAATGTTATTTTTGACGCAGTCAAACGACTCGCCCAGGGACACGTTGCTGATAACATCTACAGTCAGAAGTTGAATTTGTCGCCCAATGTCAACTTTTGGGGAGTCATTCGATTGAGAAACCCAGTTCTTATGAACTTGGTCAATCCAGGTCAACAGATGGTTGTCAATAATTGCTTCAAGATTACCCGCATCTCTGCCGGAGTACTGGTGCATGATTAGCTATTGGAAGCGACCTTGTGCGTGATATACTCACACCAGCAGATAGTTTGTGACGTAGAGCTTGATGTTTCTTTGGATCTCTTTCAGAAACAACGTTTGTGACTGCTGGATCAATCCTAAGGGTATCAAAGCATGGGGCTCGTAGATATGGCGACCTCGGTGCGAGGATTCTCCGAGTGGTCTCTGGGTCATCCGTTATGAGAAGATTGGGACCAATCCGCGCCAGCGGGCCTCATAAAAATTTAGATAATACATTTTATAGTAGGGGGGGATTTCGAGAGTACCATATTTCCGATTGACATCGATAAAGGTTGTCGGGGAGCTTCCAGATGCTAATGTCTTAACTATCCAGAGTCTTGTATAGCGTGCCCACCAAGGGCCTGGGATTTTGGACAGAGGCCAGATTTGCGAAGCAATGAAGCCACCCCAGAACGCAAGCTTGACTATAATTGCTACCGAAAGTATGGTACCGCTGACAATCAGATGAAGGAAGAAAACCATAGTTTAGATTTCCGGAGGTGTCGATGGGTCTGTCGGGAGTGGTCCTGCTGGCACGAAGAATCATTTTGTAGTGCTGGCTACAAAGCTTTGCCACATCGTCCAAGAATCTGAGCCACCAGTTCTGAATGCCACCTGGGTTGCATTCCTATCGGGCTGGCCAGACGCCCGATTCAGCCTCACGGTATGGATTGCATATGGGTGAAACGTCGATGCTGGGATTTTCGAATTTGATTCTGTAAAGGTAGTTGTGATGGTGTACTGATTCACATCTTGGTGGTGCAGATCTCAGCTGAAGGAGTTGTGTGCCGTTCAGCCTGCCTCGAGTATTGACACGCCAAGTTTCGCCGCCGCAAGCCTGCGCCTCAAATACCAGTTCTCATATTGTATTGAAGTACATGTAACAAAGAGTATTTTACATGATCACGCAATGGTTTAATTGAAGTTAATCTTTCTGTACCAGGTATTGAGCTCAGTACTAAATCACGATCACAGAAGCGCAGTATAGCGTCCAGAAGTCCCTCGGCCGAGAAAAGATGAATATAAGATATTCAATTTATCAGGCAAAAGTGACCCAAATTTCATAATTTTTGCACCATTTTGAAGTTCTAGATTAGGCCTACAATTGAGACCATATAACAAGGTAACCACTATATGGACACCACCCGCCTTTGCAGACACACCACCTGAACTTTGCATAAACACCACCCCCCACCACTAAGCCTAATCAGGTAATTCCAGGGTCCATCGCGTTGTTTATCTGAATATTCGCTCCAATTTTTACCTTCATTGCTACCCACCCACGCCATCGCCATGTCTATGCAATTACTTCCTTCTCCACCGACGCCGACTAACAGGTGTACCCTCATGTTTGGGAAACTCATACTCAGCGGCTGTACCAATCTCGCCGCAGAAGCCCCGCCGGGCTGACCAGGCGGTAAGCATGCAATGACAATATTGTGTCCGTTGATTGAGCCATATGTGTATGTGTTTTCGTCATATTCGCTCAGATCACGAACAGGTTCATGTCGATAGTCTAGCATCTGCTTAGCGGCAACAATTCGCTTTTTGGCAAGGCACAAAGCCTGCCAACAGTGTAATCATAATGAGTGAGGGTAGTCATTCTTCAGTTTCTGATGTAGTATGCCGATGGTTGGTGCTGCTCAACTCGACCAGTACTTAGAGCATAAGAGTGTGTCCTGACCAGTCTTGGCTCTCTGGGTTCACTCTGCGCACGCCGAGAAGATTGACACGTCTTATCATCCACGGGGCAAGAGGCTGATGCAGCCGGGCGCAAATGTACGCGGCCCATAACGTTTTGCAGACCGGGAATTCAGGCCAGTAATTGTGCCGCTGCAGGATAAGAGTCAGCTACTTCATACCAAGACGATATGATTGGACTTACTCTACCCTCCACACCCAAATCATCCTGGCATTGATTTCAAGCGTAAAACTGTGATGGCGCTAGCATAACAATGCGCCTTTCAATGCAGAGCAGAGAATTGAGAAGACGCTGATGAGCTGACTGCATATTTTCCAGGCGAAGGGATGGAAATGCCTACACGCTGCGGCTCCGAGCACCATCGGAATGTGCTCTTTGGGGTTAAAACCTAAGGCGACCTTCAGGCGCAGATCATAGTGCGCCTGCCTTGCAGCTTTGGAATACAAAGGTGCACGATAAGACTATCGGGCTACCTTAGACCAGAGCTTCACGGAGCAGTCGCATGCGCCATGGTGGCGGCTGAAAATCAGAGTCTTCATGCCTCAATCATTAGGCTTGAAGGCCTAGAGGCCTGGTTATAAAAAGGGAGCACTGCTTGTAAATTTGCCTTTCATCGCCTTGCATTCGGGCAAACGAGCTTTCAATGGTTTTTCGCCCGCCCACCCATTCCATAGACTCAGTCGCATGGGCAGAGGGAGTGCTTCGCACCCGGAAGCAGGATCTGAAGCCTTTTTGGCCTAGGAAGCTGCATCTAGGCGTGGAGTTTGACCGAACACTATGGCAAAACATCCCCCTTGGTGTCCTCTGCATATGATGCCTGATAAACCATATTTATGCAGCCTCGTGTTACCATCTCAGCCTTTGCCACTTCTTCTATAAAACAGGGGCTCCGGAACTGAAAGAACGGATGTCAACCACCAAAAAGACGTCCTGGTTTGGCAAAATGACTTATGGTATATTTGCAGAGCATCAGCGTTATTTCAGATGGTAATGGACCAATTCCAATCTCTAAAGCAACCGCATGGAGCGAGATTTGACGGAGTCAAGCTCGACAAAACCAAGGCTGAACCTTTACGCACACGGCTCGAGCTTTCGGATGCTGAAGTAGCTCGTCTCTTTCGCGATCTGTGGCGAGTAACTACTGACGATAACCACTTGACACTGTTTGGCTTTCGAAGGTTCAGGACCGCTCACCTACTGAATCTACGGTTCTTGGAAGCTGAGATCGACCAGATAGATCATATAATCTACCAGGCTGGACTGAAATTAGATGTGCCTTTGGCGAAGGATGATAGATTAGGACTGAGACATGGGAAAAAGGACGTCAACGCCCTCGGCGCAGAAGAGACAATTGATAGGGAATCAGTCTTGCACCTTCGGCATCTTCTTAAGGAATACGGTAATGCCTACTTTCCGCACACATGAATTATCTGTACATACTAACCTCAAGCGCTTTGCAAGACGATGGATTGACTTCATTCAACCAGCTCATGCTCATGGAAACCTTCTCCCTCGCCGACAATAGCTGGCAATCCAGCCTCCGAAGCGATCTCAACCCTTACGAAAAGTATAAAACCAGACTCGTCCGCGTCGACCTAGCCCATCGCAACGGAACCAGAGATCTGCTTCGACATAGCCTTCGAAGATTCCTGCGAGCTATGTGGTTCTTCGTTCGCTCGCCAAAGATCGTGGTGGATGACCCCGAACATGCTTCATCTTCTTCCTCTGCAGTGCTGGAATCCCGGCTGAAATCATCCTATCAGAATACCACTCGGATCGCAGAAGTCATCACGCGTCTTTTTGTAGCATTGCTAGCCGCTGCTTTCCTCGTCGTCCCGTTGGTTATCTTATCGCATCAACATACCGGCGAAGCTCAGCTGGCGACTGTCTGTTGTTGCATTTTAGTGTTTTCTTTGCTTGTTTCTCTTTTGTCCCAGGCGTCCAATCAAGAGACAATGGCCGCTTCTGCGGGATATGCTGCTGTTCTTTCCGTGTTTGTTGCCAGTGGGGCGAGTTCTTTCAGTCCAACGGCGTAATACGTTTGGGTAGAATAAAGTGCGAACGTCATGGACTTTACAAGTCGATTTTGCTAATTTCTACTTTGTATCTCGTTTCGGTCCCGCTTTCTCTATAGCTGCGTAACCCAAAAGCATCTTTTTTTCCCCTGCCGGAATCGATTGTTATCTGTCTGTGAGTCAATACTCGGTGCTTACGTTCCGGCCCCTGCCTAGTACCTAGAAATGACTCGGATTTTCACCGACCGAGAAGAAGTACTCTCCTGCACCGGGGTTTGTAGCAAACCTCAGGTGTCATCTCACATGAATCCCATTTGCCACCTATTATGCGGATCACGGGTTGAAAACGGAAAGACCAATGGAGCACCCTACTGCAGCGACCGTAGTGGAAAATATCGTCACCAAGGCTCTGAACATGAACGACTCCTCCCTCTCACATCCTATAGAATATCACCTCGAACGGGTTATTTCACTTTGACCGCTTTGGCCATGAAGACATTCTCGTGTGAAATCCGGATTCAAAGCGGAAACTCGAGGTCGAATTCGAGCGGGTGAGTGTCATGTTTATTGCTTAGGAAGATTTATGTTTTATAACTATTATGAACGCAACATACGTAGGAAGACCTATCAGACGAATCAGGTCGTCCTCAAAGCATCCTTCCTCACTCTAAGCACAACCAAGCACTGCCCTTCAAGGGCCCCATACACAACTACCACAACTACCACCACAACTACCACCACAACCACCCTTCTCCTCATTCCCTCGCTCCTAGATAGACTCCTAACAGCAACAACCTACATACCAAAATGCCCCATATGACCCCGTGTTCCAACAGGGATATTGTTGCGCGGGGAAATGAGGCTGAACTTTGGACTGGCGGGAAGTAGGAGTTGATGTGGTGAGGGAAGTTGGTGGGAAGTTTTTATTTTCACACTGCTAGATTAAAACTTCCGACGATGCTGTGAGCCTGGTATTGTGCACCGTTTATAAGCGGCAAGACCGAGGCAGGAAGTTAGTAAAACACGGATGATTGAGGTGTCAAGCGACACAGGCAAAATATTACGGGTGGAAATGCGAGATACTCTGGCCCGCAACGTGGGTCTGTTCTTGACGTGGGGAGAAGCAAGATTCGCAGATAGCTTTCATTGACGAGTTCCAAATCCGCGGCGGTATCAGATCCACATAACGTACAAAACCGCAGCAACCAGATGAGTGTGCTGCTTCAGACATCGCCTACTTGTACAGGTTCGCATCCTGCCTACGTTCAGAGCGGACTTACTAACCTGGCTCCTTCATCGATGAGCATTTTCCTTCACTCTAATGTCTCACATCCTACATCCCAACGTGATTTAATGAAATCGCCAAAATAGGGCAAAGATATCTGATGCTTTCACCGCGAGCGTTCATACTTTTTGTAAGATCTAAGGGTCATGAATTTCCGTATGTACTACCTTTCTTGATACTGATTGCAGGACTCCCTGGGTAGAGCATCATTCTTGACGGCGTGCGTCATTACATAGATTTCTTCTCCCTACAAATTTGCACCCTACTGGCATACGCCAAACCCTACGCCTACGAAATGTCTGTCAACAACCAGACCCCTCGAGGCCTCAAGTTGAAAAACTCCTGTGATGCCCGCAATCTCGCCAAGGTCAGGTGTAGCAAAGCCCGCCCCACGTGTGCTCGCTGTCAGTCTCATGACATACAATGTGTCTATGGTGTATTTATGCGCTCCGGTAAACATCCAGCGAATCGGAACAGCATACGAAAGCAAGTACAAGAGCCACCACAGTCAAGACACACGGTACATCAACGTGCTATTCTGCCAGATGAACTGTCCTTACTGCCAGAAGAGGATACTTCCATCTTCGAGGAGTCTGCGTCATCGATGATAGATCCGCTAGGCTCGAATTATAACTGGATGGATTTCTTCCAGAACGCAAACGACCTGGGTAATCCTGAACAAATTTCGTCTGTGGATGATTCAACTGAGACCCATCGGAACTACCTTCGACCCTACAGCGAAGGTCCTATTCATGGCAGTCAGGCCCAGCTTACCAGGAGCGATATCCAGAATCTGCCTCAAGATAGATGCCCCACTCAGCCCCAGATACTGCCTACAGCGTGGAACACGTCTTTGGGCCCTGAAAAGATCCCCGAAGACTGTGCTCGAGCCTTGCAGTCACACTCGTCAGCCACTTCTCCCTCGTCTTGTTTCTGCCACCAGAAGATCTTGCAGCTCCTCTTCGAACTTTCTCAAGGCCCCATCGTGTCACTCTCCTTTGAAGTCGCCTTGAACCAAAATACGAGAACAATCTCTCGGTGTCACAGCATTATTAGTGCTCAAGACTGCTCTAACCATGATGCCACCTGCATCCTTAATTTTGCAGCCCTTATAGCTGAGGTGATTATCGCCTGCAAATCTGTTTATCCTCAATGTCGCCAGAACCCTCCTTCTTCGGAATCTTCAACCCGTTCTCGAAGTACCACCTGGAATGAGGGTGATGGGACTAGCATCTTCCATTTAGAGACTGGAGATAAGGAAAGCGCATGTGCATCAGCGAGTGTGAGCAAGCCTGGGTCTCATTGGAATACAACCTACTCCTCTGCCGTCTCCCTGCACAGCATGGTGTCGGAGAGGAGAAATACAGTGCCTGGTCGCCTGAGTCTTGGAGCATATATAACAAACCACCAAGATGAGGAGAGTATCAATGAATATATTTAAAGACGAGGTTTCCAAAGTTGACAAACTGATAAAAGCTTTTGGTCGTCGATACACCGGCGAATACTCCCAAACACAGTATGAGGCTAAGGTTTGCGAAGATATGGTGTGTGTTTGCAAAAGATGCTAGTAAGCAGCCTGGGGCTGTTCGACAGAGGAGAATGATTCGATCTAACAATACGCTAAGAGAGCTTGACCTGACGTACCCTGCAGCAGCGAGCTCATCATTAGCGTGATGAAGGGTTCTCATTGTAAACCGGACGCACTACGATCTTTCTTTACACTCTGTCTTGAGCCGTCCTCTTCAAGTCTATGCTTCACGATTGTACAAAACTCTTTAAGATCATGCAGCCGGTATGTTGTTAATCACTGATGGTCATGCGAACATGGATTTCAACTGTTTTCAACTAACGACCGTAGAGAGCATTTCTTTTTGTACTAGAGAAACGTGAAAATGGCCGCGAGCAGGTATCTTGCTTGGCCAAGTGGGCCCTACACTTCTCAACGAAACCGTGTCGCAAGTTCACTCTCCGTCAAACAACCATTGAAACACCCATCATCACCATATCTAGACGCAACAAAGCTGGCAAGTTTCCCGAGCAAATTAGTCCTTGCAAACACCCTCAGAAATAAAGACATGCGTACAGACTAACCTGCTCTTCCATACAAAGCATGTCCGCCAGGAGAAAGAGCGAGCAGACAATCCCAGTTTTTTTTTGCGAGATAGGGCAGTGAGCTTAAAGCTTTGATAAGACACATAGAGAACAGGATCAGACTCAGTACGAAGGTACAGACTTCCTCAACTTCTTCAATGACGTCAATTGACCATGCTAAATAACACAATCGCACTATGTCTAAATCATCTTGGCGATACTCACCTGTAGAGTAACAGCAAAGGAGAGACCAATGACACGCTACACTTACGGTCTGTGACTTTGGCCACATACTTGTCCGCATTGAAGAGGACTAGGAAGCTGCTAGTTCGGAGACGTGAGAAACGAATCCTGCGGTTGAGGAGTTTGACGACACATCTTCGGAGCAATCGCAGTCAAGGACAGGTATTTGTAGGTTTACGTTGCCTGACCACTTCTTTAGAGGGAAAAGATTAGGTAGCTCAAGACCTGTCAATCGGGCATTCGAAGGAAGACTGATACGCGGACAAGGGGGAGAACCGCTTATCCTCTATGGTTTAGCTCCATCTGATAAGATATCATCCCGATGTTTAGGTAGCCATCGTGCCATCTACTGTACGGCAACTACCTTACTCTCACAAACTCACAGGCTCGACAGATTGCTTTGCGGCCCCAATTCTTTGTGAAAGATGACTGCTGCATATAGCTTCTAAGTTACGAGTAGTGTCATCATCTGAGATAGTATGCTGATGTAAGCGCATCAGAATCACCCCACGTGATACTCTGGGACTGACACCTCTGCGACAGTACGAGCGATACGATCCTGAAGACCTCTTGCTATCATTCCTTCCTCGCTCCTACCATGGCAACGGTCCTTCCTTGCACGAGAAAGCACCAGTCTCCTCACCCTTCTTCAACGTTGCTAATCTGACAATGTTGATTGCCCCACCGCTTGGATGAGGGAGACTGCGAATCATCTCTTCCGATGCTCCAGCCTGGCGTGCCAGACCAGTGCCGTTCAGGCCCGGATCGCAGATATTGATGCTGAAACCCTCCGCCTCCAATTCCCGGGCATAGCAGACGCCAATCATGTTCATTGCCGCTTTTGACGCCCTATAAGGTATAGGGCGGTTGGTATACGCCTGTGAGGTCCTGGATAAGCTCCCTAGGCTGGAAGTGACAAAAATGATGCGAGGATGGGCCGATTTCTTCAAGAGGGGGAGACAAGCGTCTGTCAAACAAGCGGCTGATACTGTGTTCACCGAAAGGGTCGACGTATATTTCTCTCGTAGGGTGGTGCCCGTACCAAGCCAGCCAGCATTGTTTATGAGCACGTCTAGTCGGCCATAGTTCTTCGATATCAGGTCCACACATTCGGCGATGGAGGTATCCAAGGTCACATCCAGTACAATAGGGGATACAGATATGCCAGCAGGGAGCGTTGCAATCGCCTCTTCTCCCTTAGCCAAGTCGCGACATCCCATCAGGATTTGGTAGGAAGGGTTCTCCAACCCCAATTTGTTAATGGTTTCGTATCCAATACCCGTGTTTCCGCCACTGATCAACACAATGTCCGATTTTTGTGCCATCGTGTGGGATGCCAAGAAATTTGAATGAAGAGAGGTTGGTGTGCTAGTATGGAAATATCTCTGAGGCGGTTAAGACGGAGTCGTAGTTGTAGTGCTATAGGGAAGCAGGATTCTCACCCTTCTACCACGGGTTTAAGCGGATTTACAATCACCTAAATCCGGAGATACAGCTGAACGTCGTAAGCTGGACGTCGATCTATTGATCCTCTGGGCATCTACCAATGAGAGTGCGTAGTGAATTACCCTGAAGTTGGGCTTCCGTATTCCATTCGATCACTGACGTAGAGAGTAAGACTGCAGTCTTTCCAGTCTTTCGCGCAACCGTTACGGTCCAGCTCTAATCTTGATTGTGTTCTAATATTTTTATTTCACATCTACACATCACATTCTAAAATTATTCAAGCAGGGAGTAGAAAGTAAGAAGCAAACAAATATGACGTTCACACCACAAAAAGCAATTCCACAATTTAACCAGGATCAAACGCAGGATCAAAATATTAGAGCACAAGACCCAAAACATTCTTGCCCCATCCATCTCCCATTCGCTCCTCCCCCATGTATATATGTTATATACACCCCGAGTTTAGGATTGGTAATTGCCGTTTCCGTTCGAGGAAGGGGGCAAGGCCGCTCTAGAGGGAGCAGGAGGGAGCAGGGGCGAGCAGGGGGGAGAGGGGGGGAGGATAACAGAGCAAGAGGGAGTATTTCAGGGCAGTGCAGAATTTCCCACCCCTCGCCTGCCCTTATGCCCCGGGCGCTCAGCCAGCGCAAGGGCCGGACATGGGCAGATTGGCCCAGCCCGGCCCTGGTAGCCCAGGAAGTCCTCGGGCTAGGGATCCCGTTTTGCCGATGTCACTCTTGAAGTCAATTAACGACAGCATGTAGTATCTCTTCGTTGAATGCATAAACTTCATGCTTAAAAAAGATTGAAGTAAAGACTTTTAAATGTTTAAGCATTTTGCAATCATCATTGAAGTCTTCTTTGATCAGCTTTTGTTTGACGTCAACGTCGTTGATAATGAGAGTCATGACATCAGCAGCTTGTTTACTCTTTTCCAGACTTTTCTTGTCATCAGATGCAGTCTGAGTACACTGTCATAGCTTTTTTGATCGTAGATGAACTAGAATATTGATAAGTCAGTCATCGAAGTTTTTCTCGGTCAGAAGTCGAATTTGGTGATGTACGGCGAGAGTCATGGTGGCAGTGAGCTTGTCGTAGTCACTGAATACGGAGCAACAACCCAGGTAGTTTGCACTGAACCGGGCTCATAACCTGTTGGAAGACGAGGTCATATGGGGCGTTTTGGTATGTAGGTTGAAGCTGGATAGAAGTCTATCTAGGAGCGAGCAGGTAAAAGCGGAGATTGCCATCTCCCCTATTTTCAACACCTCCGTATACCCATCATCATTCACCAAAGTAGATAGCAAACAACATTGCAAACAACTCTCGTCCAAAGGTGGTTTTCCGTAGCCGAGAGGTGGCTTCCCGGACCAGCTGGTGTAGCTATCCGGGCTTGGCGATGGGGGTAACAGCGGCGTTGTTCAATTCGTAAACAGATGCCTCGCTTTATCAATGAAACAGGTAAAGTGATCAATTGATAAAGCTTCGTTCAATTTATAAGGAGACGCGTTCAATTTACGAAAAAGAAACTTCGTGATCTCAAGCTCACTCTCAGCAACAAAACTTTGCAACCCAGACGATCCCACCACTGGCTTCACAAGACTTCTGTTTCCAACAACTATGCGGGACTATCCAACGCTCCTTGGTCTCCTCGAGAGCGAGGTGGAGCCCAGCAGGAGCGTCTACGACGAGACAGTCAACGGTATCATCAGACATCCTGAGCACATATCCAGCCTTGCCCAAGGTCATACTAAGGAGAAAACTCTTTTGCACCTCACTACACACAGTCATCGCCTCGCTCATGTCTTCCACCGCCTTCATGCTTTCCAAAAACTTCAGCCAAAGCCTCCGATAAGACGTCGCCCAGCCTTCGTTCGTGATCACGCCTTCCAACACCTTCCACCTGAGCCTCCCGCGAGAGATGGTATAGCATCGGAAACAGTCACCCTCCTCCTTGAGATACTCCCCACCTTTCCCGGCATAATCGAAATTGCCCAAGTGGTTGAGCTTCTGATACCAGCTCTTGAAAATTGCTTTGTATCCCAGCCCCCTACGCTGCGAAAGCTAGCATCCGTGCTTGCAGGCTATGGCAACATCCTGGAGCACCTTGCATCCGATGAGTCGGGTGGGGAAACCATGTGTCATTGGGTTTGCTTGCCAATCACCGTGACGCAAGATGCCGCAACTTTGGAGACATGGACTCGGAGGCTGGTGGACCTCGTGGAGTCCTGTACGGTCAAACACGGCATCCCAAAGGAGATTCAACGATGGGGGACATTGATAGGTCTTAAGAGAGCTCTTCACAGGTTACAGGAAAATATTGAACGGGAATCACAATTACGATCACAACAGTTGACCCGAGATGCGACCTCCTCATCAGCTCGCTTGACAGCGCTCGACCCGGACAATAAGAAAGCCCATGTCACCAGCAGGCAGGGGGCGCCGGAGGGGCCAGATGCCCACGCTCTCACACTAGAGGATGATCTACTTGTGTCGCTCAAGGAATTTGGACTCGAAGTCCCGAGCTCACGTAGCGAACTTCAGCAAGCCATCCAGACACTCAAAGGCGAAACCACAGTTTCGATTCTCCGTGTCATAGCCAAGACCTTCCCATGTAAGCTGTGCAAAGAAGCCTTGAGCCTTGCAGCACCCAGAACGAACTCCATATTCACAGCAGTGAGCGACAAGAGTCTTGCCGCCGTGTCCAATCTGCAAGTCGACATACTTGGCAAATCGGTCGGGGACTGGAAAGTGCTGTTATCTGTACAAGCTCTGAAGAGCATTCAGGGCCTAAATCGCTCGGGTAAGCATTCCCTGTTCAATGAAGCAACAAATTCAATCACTCAATTAGTCGATCAGGTCACTTCGGTCCCATTCAAGAAAAGTTGCTCAGCTTGGCATCAGGAGAATGGAAATACCGACTGGCGGGGTCCGAAAAGCAGCGGAAGCTGCTGAGGGTGCCCCTTGCGATGAACAAATGTGGACAGAAGACATTCATCCTGTGGCAGGTAGACGTAGGGATCGCTGGGGAGATGGAAGTGCCGCAACAGTTGATCAAAAGTGAGCGCCCAAGCAACGTTAAACTCGATGGAGCACTAATAAAAATAAGTTTGGGAAGTCGGCAACCCTTCTGAAGTAGTCCGACCCATCTTTGTTGCCAATCGTATGCTAAAGGTCATCAGATCTCGAAATCCATCGAGCGGGTTGCCGTACTTCAGCGAACCTATTCTGCTGAGATCATTCGTCGCTGTCAACAGCGACCGCCCTCTCTTGACGGCAAACAACTTCCTGCGCAGTTCAAGGACCATCCCCAAGACTTTGCAGTTCAATCCCGTCGCCCTACAGACCTAGACGTGAGGGTTGTGGACCAGGACACTATCGACATGGCAAACAAGTTCTATGCTCTGACGGCGCCCGTGATTCGCTCAATCCTGGCCAATGACCTGACTGCCGAGTTTCCGTTCGATCTGTCTCCAGATGAGATCCAAGTAATAGGTCACTTCCAGACGGCAAGCCTCATTCTGGGTCGCAGTGGGACTGGGAAGACAACATGCCTGGTGTTCAAGTTGGTTGGGAAGCATCTAGCTAGAAGGAGGCTGCCAGGCGAGAGACGGATTAGACAGGTCAGTAGCGCTATGCTTTGGCAGTCTTCGTGGTTTGCTAACAATACTTGTTTACCAAAACAGGTCCTACTCACGCGCTCGAGCTTCCTTGCCGATAAGTTGAGGGCTTACGTCCAGAGACTGATAGAGACCCTAACGTCAAAGTCACTCAATCTAGAGGTGCTTCAAGAAGACGACGACCCCTTGATGAGCTTCGCTGAGGGCACTCGTACAAATGATAGTGCGCTCACATTGAGCGATGATAGCTATCCACTCGTCTGCACATTCGACCGCTTTCTCAAACTGTTGGAGAACACAGTGAGGTATGACCCTGCGACGAGTCGGGTCTCATTGTTAAGTTTTGTCTTTGCTGACGCCCCACTTTTTTTGAATTAGAGCAATGGATCGCAAGAATTTCCACAACTCAGAGGCGCATGCTGGCAATCAAGTTCATGAAGTCAAATTGACAACAAAGCGGCCAAAGGGACAGTTCATTGACTTTCAGACTTTCAGATTGGACTACTGGCCGCATCTTCCCCACAGGATCACAAAGCATGTCTCTGTTGATCTGGTGTTCGCCGAGATCATGGGTGTGATTAAGGGATCTGCTTCGTCTCGGGAATCGCTGATACCTCTCTCTCGCGAAGAATACTTGACAAGAAGCAGCCGGCTGGCACCAGCTTTTCAATCAGAAGTCGAGAGATCTCGTGTATATGAAGCGTTTCAGGCTTATGAGGATCTGAAAATCGCATCCGAGGGCGTAGACCATGTTGATCGCGTCGTGAGACTGCTGAGGGCAGTGCGGGGGGATCCGCTGCTCCAGCAATTGTTGGCGTCTTCCTTCGACGAAGTATACATCGACGGTATGAGTCAAGTCGACTTAAAGTGGTCGCGCACTGACCACTCGACAGAAGTCCAAGATCAACGCGGTTTGGATTTTGAATTGCTCTTGAGCTTCATCAAAGACAGTCGGGGTTTTCATTTCGGTGAGTTTCTATTACGAGGCCTTCAGTCTGTAGCTAATGCAAACCTTCCAGCCGGCGATACCGCACAGGCAATTTCTCAAGATTCAACCTTCCGGTTCGCGGATATCAAAGCGCTTTTTCATGATCACTTCGCCGCTACCAGTGCCGCCGCGAATCAGAGACAACTAGCACAAACCATTATGTTCACGCTGAACAAGAACTATCGCTCCCATCAAGGAATCTTGGCGTTGGCATCATTAGTCATGGCAATGCTATGGAAAGGTATCCGTTGCTCGTTGCAAATCATGCTGTAGATCTAGTACTGACAAAGAAGGTTTCCCGGACACGGTAGATAAATTGGAGCCAGAGATTGGATGTCTTTTGGGTCCAAAGCCTGTACTCTTCGGCGAGTGGCTCATCAAATGATTTTTCTTGTGACGTTCTGACCTCTTGTCTAGTCGGATGTGGTACCGAGATCCTCGTCTCGAGCAACGTTGGCCACGTCAAACTGTCCGAGCGATCTGCGGACTTCGGCGCCGAGCAAGTGATTCTCGTACGCGATGAAAAAATGAAGACGAGGCTTCAAGACCAGATTGGCAACGTTGCTCTGGTCCTCACTATCCTTCAGAGCAAAGGCATGGAGTTCGACGATGTCATTTTGTGGAATTTCTTCTCAGAAAGCCCTAGCCCTGCGGGCATAAGAAGCTTGAATGCGCTGGTGAAGGACGAACCTGCTGTCTTTGATGCAAGGAAAAACTCGGTTCGTCCTCTTGGTCTTTTCGAAGGTTCGGACGGAAAGTTATGTTTGCTAATGCTCCCCAGGCGATGTGCTCGGATCTCAAGGTAACCAGTCCTGTTCCAGTCCAAATCCTTCTACATTGCTGAAATCTTCAATCAGCATCTTTATGTCGCCGTCACACGAGCGCGCATTCAACTCTTTCTCATCGAGAGCGACGAGGCCGCCATAGCGTCGGTCGTGAAATTGCTTACGCAAGATGTGCCAGAGTCGCTAGTTGAAGTGACCCAACTAAACGATGCGAACGTCAGTAGCCCTGCCATTGAAAGTCAGCGTGCTTACTCAGTTCAGTTCGCGGCGAGTCTCGAAACTCTTCGCCCTGGTACTTCGAACGACCCCCGAAGATGGTCATTAAGAGCAGAACAGCTAATGCAGCAAAGAAGCTATAAAGATGTGGGTCAATCCTAGCCTTCAGGAGCTGTCTGCTTTGAGTTGCTAATCATAATTTCTCAGGCACTAATGTGCTTTGCAAAAGCGAAGGACCATCGAGGAGAAACCATCGCGAGGGCCAAGATCTATGAGGAGGATGGGAGAATTTGCGATGCTGAAGACGACATCGAAGGTTTCCGGCAAAACCTCGAAGCGGCGGTTGGGCTTTTCCTAGAAATGAATCTCATCGGCGAAGCATCTAGAAACCTGGTGAGAATGGCCCAATTTGAGCGCGCTGCAGGTGAGTGGAACTTCGCGTGACTGCCAAAGCTTCTGTTTGACGCATTTTGCTAGATCTATGGTTGCAAAATAGAGACTACGGAAAAGCCGCACAGCTCTTCGCGAACTCAGATCTCCACGAAAAAGCTGCTGAATGTTACCATTGGGATGGGAGATACGTCGAAGCAGCTGCTGCGTTGCGCAAAGGGGGCAAATTTGATCAACTGGTCTCGTATCTAAGCTTGTGAGTTCCACCCATTGCTTTATACTGAGGCTGTGAGGACTAAGAAATATCGTACAGAAACCGTGAGCAAATCCCACTCGACGCTCATCGAACATACAGCCGCCTCTGCAAATTGCTGCTTAAACAAGGGAAGATATCCCGCGAGCATCGCAAGGACGCTATCGCAATCCTTGGATCACACACTGAACAGGAAGCTTGCTTCATCGAGTACGAGATGTACGATGACTTGGTCAATTTTTACATGGAGCGGCAGAGACACAAAGATCTCTTCTCCTTGCTTGTCAAAATGTGTCTTTTCGAGAAGGCCCTCAACGTCTGGTTGAAACAGCAATCATCGGGATCCGCTAACGAGATACCGGAGGACGAGATTCTGAATGTGTTGGACTACGTCTGGGCAGGCCGAATGATGAGCGCTTCCCCGAAGGATGCGGCGGCCAAGTTTTTTGAAGAACCAGGATACATACTACTACCGAATGTCGCACGCAAAGTTCAACAATGGGGAGATGCCTATCGAATTCACACTCAAAGCTCGACCACTCTGGAATATGCAGGCTTGAAAAGTTCGAAGATCAAGGATTTCTTAAGTCTTCAGGTGAGTCGCGGAAGCTGCCCGTCTCCACCATAACGTCAATTGTCTGACCTCTTCAGTCAATCCTCGACACCACCGCAATGTATCAGGCGTCTGATCTCGATGGCCTTCCATTCAAGATGATCCAAGAGGCGATCAAGGTTAGCAAAGACCTTGCTCTAAAAGGCGATAGCAAAGCTAGGAGAACCACACTTCTGCTGACGGGCGTGTGGACGACGGATGACTCGAAAAAGCCATCTTTCTTGTTGCCTTGGTCACCGCTTCGTGAAGCCATAACTGACGCTAGCGCTGTCGACCTGACGCAGACGGCAAAGCAGTGGGTGCTCGATCGATTGGCATGTGCAACACTGGCTCTGGATATAAAAGCAGACGAGTTATTCAAGAAGAAGCATCCGCTACGCTGTTCGCAGTATCTTTTGAAAGGTAAAATTGTGAGGCTTATTGCCCATTGTAGTTGATCCTCATCTTTTGCAGAATTCTGCTCCAAAAAGAGGCGAGGCGAGAACTGCCCTCAGCTGCATGAACGCCTCAGAACGGTCGATTGTTCACGTATCATTGAGGTATGGCGCCCAGGAATAGTGCTTTGTACCTGTCTCTGAATTCCGATCTAGGATCTGCGACGTGTGAGCGCTGTCTTCTGTGACCTGACTGTGATGCACAACCGCAACATTATGACGAGGGAATTTCAGGAAAAGTTTTTGCCAATTAGTCAGTCATCTCCAACGGACATGATCACATGCAATTAACAATTCATTTTCAGGACGCCGCTGGCTTGAGCGCTTGCTTCGCCAACTGACTTACGTATCTCCGTTCGAACAAGACGCTTCGATCATCTCTAAGATACAAGCTGAGGAGCTTCGTAGTGGCAAAGCCTCGGTGATTGGGTCTTGTCTCGAAAACCTACTTTATCACAGGTTGGGTAAAGACTGGGCGCAGAGAAGCGATTTTTCTTCACTGCTCGAGCAAATGCAACTTGCGAAGACGTTTGGTACGCCCTACTTATAAACATGGGTTGGGATTTGCTAACACTCACAGGCCAAAACTTTCACTCTCGCTTCTTCCGGGCGCTGTCATACAAGCTTTGGAACATCTCAAATCGAGGGGTCATGCAACAGCACCTTAGGCTCCTGAATTCGCTTGAAGATGATAGCAGAACCCCGAACGCTTTGCTGTTTGTATGTATCGCGTGTATCATTAGTCTTATCATTAGCTGTGCACTGAGCTAATCCACTGCAGCAACGGGGGTTGGAAAAGTTTCTCACCGATTTAGAGAGTCTCGATGTTCAAGAGCTTTCATCAATGCATGCTGTCACTACTGTCATCGAGTACCTTGCACTACTATTAGTATTTTCCTTCAATCTCTAATGCACAAGCGATGACTCTCTGACAACTCGTACAGATCCTGAGAACTTCCTCGCAGGCGTTCATCGTCCCTCAATCCTGGGTCGAGCTGTATATCCCGCGAATGAGTCAAAGCAGCCTTTCACCTAGCTCATTGGTGTGGGAGGATACGCAAAGATATCATGAATGCCTTCTTCAATTAGTGCAGACCTTCTCTCGTCTCCTTACCCGTTTGGACAAAGCACTGCAACAAGGCTGGTCTTTCTCGTACGGCAGAAGGAAATACCATCAGTCACTTTTGCAGCAGCGAAACGCAGAGTTTCTGGCGATTGGGCTCGTCAATCTACCAACCTTTCAAAGTGGGATTAGTACTGCGAGGCATTACGCAAATGAGGTGAGTTTTGGGGAATAGATGCTTTCTAATTCGTCACTGAACCATGGATGCGGCAGGTCTTTCGCTACTCTTCCGTACGTGCAGATCATCTCGAACACAAAAATCCGGATGAGCTAGGCAAGAAACTTGCTTCCTCATTTGCGATGTACGAAGGTAAGAATCCACTGGTAATCGTGTCGAAGGATCCAAGTCGATTACAATCCTTCAGCAAGTTTCAAAATGAGGCTGGAGTGACGACCCGTTCCATGGATGATGTGCGCTCGCTCATGATACGTCCTACCTCCCCCGACACTACCACCGGCAAAACTTCTTCAAGTACCATACTTGATGAGAAGTACACGCAGGCCGAGACTGAAGCCGTAGGCCGAATCCAAACTTTCTGGCGATCCAGTATCCCGAAGGTCAAGCTATGCCGTGAGTACATGCTGTCTTCAGAGGCCCAAGCCATCCAATTCTACATTGGTCTGGGCTCGCGGCACTCCGCCCCGGTCGCGCTCCGAGCTCTTCTCGTATCGAGAGGTGTTGCAGCACATTTGAGATTCCCCGTTTTACGGGACTCAATAGCCGAGCAACACAAAACCACGCTGTCATGCGTCATGGATGCCGAAGTATCTGACCAGTCGAATGAGACAATCGACGACGCCCTGCAACTGGTCAGCCAGCTTAGTCATTCGTTGGAAAAAGCCGTGGAACAGATGTCTGAGGAGCACCTGGGGAAGTTATTAAGCGGAGGAATATTGTCGAATATGCAGGACGCGATGAACCTTGTGGAGAAGGCGATTGAGGATGCTGAGGGAGGAATGGTGAAAGTGAGGAAGATGATTAACGAGATGTCTGGATATCGTTCATGAGCGGTGTAATTCTTTTTTTCCCTTGAATACTTTGGCAATAAGCCTGTGGAGTCGGGCGCAAGGATGAGACTCTCAGATCCTTTCGCGGTTAGTGCAGGCGCAACAATTGATTACTTTATGACCAGAGTGTATGTTGGAAATAGGGGAGATGGTAATAAGTGATGAAGTGTAGATCTGATAGTTGTCTAAAGGTGTGTATTCTACAGTAGGAAGCTATCTAGGTTTTCTGCCGCAATTGGCGCTAGCCCCAACCAGGCTAGCGGGCAGTGTAATGGCACTGCAACTACCTACTATGTTTCCTCATTGGACGACTACTCCTCCTGCTCCTACTATTGCTCCTATTGCTTCAACACATGTATAGCGGGGGGTGTACATGAAGTCGGATCATTGAGATAACCCCACATCACCTCTCAGGCTTGTTTCTTCGACCGAACTTCACCGTCGTCTGAGGTTCATCCGATCGTGTGCTTCTCTCTCTCTTAAAGCACTTTGTAGACTTTGCAGTTTTCTCTTACTTCAAAATACCTCACCTGCAACTTCATATCATGTCGCATAAACCTGTTCTTCTCATGAGTCATCTTAGGGCTCTTTCTACAGCCGTCGAAAGGGTTAGTTCCATTTCTCATCCTTCAACTGTTTTTTTACTTTTTTCCATTCAAGTTCGTTTGCAAATATGGGGCCGTACTGCAGCGTATCCTCGAAGCGGCTGAGGTAACAAGGCCACTTTCCCCTCATCAGTGCAAAGATATGACGATCTCATCCTCAGGGAAAACGAGTCTTTATCAAAGACTTCGCCTTCCACATCGTGCCCCACCCGGTCACGCAGCATCGTTCGCTCCTTCCGTCTTGTCCCCGAACGCGTCTCCAACGGAACCCGACAACCCAACCGTTTTACCCACTCGCATCCTCCAAAAGTTCCAATTCGCTTGCCGCATCCGCCATCCGCGGCGCAGCGTCCCTAGTCTTTACCGCTGTACCGTCCCTCCCCTCAGTTCCTTGACCGGCTGGGATGAATATCTGCCATCTGAGGCGGGATACGAGGAGCTTCGCCGACTTTTCGACTATGTGCGCGCACAGCACCTTGGCGTTGAAGAAGCTGAGGGACCTGGAATATGTCTTGTCGACGCCGATGACCTCCTAGATGACCCATCCGGTACCCTTGAGAAATTCTGCCATCTTACCAACCTGGAATACAACGACGACATGCTTTCTTGGAACACGGAAGAACAGCAAGAGTTGGCTCGGAAATCTTCTCAAAAATGGAAAGGGTTCCATGAGGATGTGCTGGAGAGTTGGGGGTTGAAGGCTCGGGATTCTGCGAGTCAAGAACATTGACAGGCATTCCAGGTCGGGCAAATAGCTGACATGCAATGCGACCAAGAAGTCACCACAACACACTAAAAGCGAAGAATAAGATGAAGACTGGAGGAGTAGATTTGGGGATGAGGGTGCTAGAGTCATTCGGGAGACCGTAAATATCAATATTCCTCATTATGAATATTTGAAGCAATATGCGTTGAAAGCTTAGCCCGGAATCGAGCGGCCGGGCAGGCCTTTTCATGTAGGTGTTCTTGAATGTCCGTTACAAAACATAATATTGTCACACTAAACGCTCTTGAAAAGACCTACACGTTAGTCGTCATCTTCCAAACTGGGACCACGTAAAAATGTAGAAAACTAGTGCACCGCACACCTGACTTGACAAAATCCTAATAGACCTTCCCGAATCATCCATGATGAACTCTATATGCCACCTAATAGTCGTTCTCTTCCTTCGAAGTTGTTAGGAATGGGAAACAACAGTTTGCAGATACGCAGTTTCTTGGCCGCATTCCTTCTTAACTGTACACATAAATTATTGTCCGGCGTACATAGCCATTCTCTTTCCACAAAGATATTCGCCGGCATTGATAGGCTTCCACCTCGATGCCTGATCTTTGCAGCAGCACGGAAGAGCTTGAACAGTTGTAGCAGGGTCAGGAGCGCTAAAACAAGCAATACTGTACCTTTCGGGAATCACATCCCCATTACCCCGGCCACTTCCAGTAGTCTCGCTCAATTTCGAACCCTGCAGATCCTGTTCCTTCCAATGAGGAGGCTCTGATACTCTATGAACCGTGTTCTTCCAGCGGCCGTTACTCCACCTCATAAGCAAGTATCCCACGTTGACTACAATCGTCCCTGGTTTCGGATCAATGTGTACAAAGCTCCCGCTTCTTTCGACCCCAGCACTTGTGTCACTACTCGCGGAGCTCGTATCTGCTATTTCCAGACCACCAACCTCGTCCTGAAAGAGAAGCGTCAAGGTACCAAAGTCAGAGTGCGCTGGATTACGGGCCAGTCCGCCGGCTGAATATAGTGTTGGAGATATGGTAGGGTAATGAATGAGACTCATGTTGAATAGGGAACTGGCGTGGTATTGGCCAAGCGATTCTTCGGGGGATAAGCTCAGCGCGAGGGATAAGCACACAAGCAGTTGATGTATAAGCTTAGTGCAGTCCTATGTTATGAGAATTGTCAGGCCTCGAAATAGGGAATTAGTACGTTTGAGGGACTTTGTACCTGAAAGAAACCCTCCGTGAAATGACGGAAGCCTGGTAACAGCTCCTCGGTCGGCCAGCTGTTAGGTTGCTCATCGTCCTCTGGATTGCCACAATCGAAATTCTCTTTCATGCATATTCGGCCGCGGACCTTCTCGTTTCCTATACCGGAATACCCGCGGCTATGTGAGCGAGTTGATGAATGAATTGCCCCCTTCTCGGACTCTGAGAGGTCGAAAAGACGTTTGCTCTGGGCGTCGCGATCATATCAGCATCAAAGCTACCGGCCGGCCGGTATAGCAGCGTGAGTGATTCAACCCACCCATTGAATACATGCATCAACCTTGCGCTGTTCGATACCATGATTGTGAAGTTGAAGAAAGCCTACGGAGCTTAGAGCTTTGTCAATTGCAAAGGCGATCCGCTGACGATCATCGGCAGAGCCACGAAGAAATGGATTGAAATCAATTGATGGGATAGTTGAATGCATCCGAGCAAGTTTAAGCTCTCTCTATATGTGATGGTACTGACCAGGACATGATCAGTGAGGTGGGGCGACAAAAAGGCCCGCCCTTGCCGTACGGTACGGCAGACCAAATCGTGCAAACTGAAATAACTCGGATCTCAGATATCGAACGTCGAACGTCAGACGGGCGAAGCTGTGAACCCACCTCAAAGATGTTAACCTGATGTTCATCGCAGTTAGTTAATGTAAATTGTAGTATAATCTTTGGGTCAATCTACACAGTTTCTACATGCTCACCACCCTATCCACCACCCTACTCACCACCATACATGCTCACCATCCTACTCATCACCCTGCTCACCATTCTACATGCTCACCACGCTGCTCACCACCCTACATGTTCATCACCCTACCTCTCGCCTACCTACATGTTCAGCTACCAACTCAGCTACCTACTTGTTCGCCTACTCACCAGTCTACTCGCTTCAAAACATGCTTCAAAACATGCTTCATGCAACGCGTTTGAATACGCGTCATTCGCTTCATAGTCTACTTCATAGTATGCTTCATACATGCTTCATAGCACATGCTAATTAGCTCAATAGAAAGCACTCTTCATGACTCGATATCAAACTCTCTATCAAAACTTCCTATCAAACATTCTTCATGATTCTCTTCATGACTTTCTATCAAACTCTCTACATGCTTCAAATTACGCGTCGATCGAGCGCATAACACGCGTCAAACAGTGCTTTAAACAATGCTTTCTACATGACTTTCTACCTACTTGCCACTCTACATACTCATCTAACAGAGTGTTTGATAGAGATTCACAAAGAAAGTCATGAAGAATGTTTCGTAGAAGTCATATTTGATGCTCGATAGAAATCAAATTTGATTCTCGAATTTGAAGCAATTCGAAGCTTGGTAGAAAGTCATGTAGGTAGATGAGCATGTAGATGAGCAGATAGAAAGTCATGTAGAAAGCATTGTTTAAAGCACTGTTTGACGTGTGTTATGCGCTCGATCGACGCGTAATTTGAAGCATGTAGAGAGTTTGATAGAAAGTCATGAAGAGAATCATGAAGAATGTTTGATAGGGAGTTTTGATAGAGAGTTTGATATCGAGTCATGAAGAGTGCTTTCTATTGAGCTAATTAGCATGTGCTATGAAGCATGTATGAAGCATACTATGAAGTAGACTATGAAGCGAATGACGCGTATTCAAACGCGTTGCATGAAGCATGTTTTGAAGCATGTTTTGAAGCGAGTAGACTGGTGAGTAGGCGAACAAGTAGGTAGCTGAGTTGGTAGCTGAACATGTAGGTAGGCGAGAGGTAGGGTGATGAACATGTAGGGTGGTGAGCAGCGTGGTGAGCATGTAGGGTGGTGAGTCGAATGATGAGTAGTGGTGAGCATGTAGGAACTGTATAGATTGATCTAAAGATTATACTACAATTTACATTAACTAACTACGATGAACATCAGGTTAACATCAGCTTCGCTCGCCTGACGTTCGACGTTCAACGTTCGACATCTGAGATTCGAGTTATTTCAGTTTGCACGATACGGTCTGCCGTAGTACGGAGCGCGCAGAGGGGTAACGCACATCGCACATTTACAAGGTTAATCACACTTCCGGAAAACAACCATGGCAACCGAAGTACGATATGCGCATAACATGGGAGGGGAGTGTTGAAATATGCTATCCCTTTGGATTCATACCTGAATAGGATTGTTCCCAAGTGTGTTCAGAAAATCCGAAATTATTTCATCTGAGTACGAAGTAGTACCGACAGCGGTCAATCACAATATCTCAAACAATAGAACAGAAGCGCGTGGTCTTATCAACAATCTCTTGTGCCTCGCTCAGACGTAGCAACATTGATGGTATCGATTCTCGAAGCATTTGATTTCTTGCTTGTTGGAACCGTTTAGGATGCTTACCGATGAGGTACAACCTCTCCAGAAGGGCTCAGCCTATGCGGTCGCATTGCTTTCCTACAAAATCATCGACGAGGGACCATTGTCAAAGGGTCTGTACCAATCTCCTTCAGCCTGCTTTGGAAGCGAACATTCATTAGGGGGCCCCGCGTCGCATAATGGTGGCCACGATTAGCAAACTTCTCAACAAGTACGCCGCTTTGGCAGGAACACCACTTAGGAATGTTCTGTCATTTTCAGTCTGTTGCCTCTCATCCCGCACAGCGGTTCATGTTGAATATTGATTTGCAAACTTCCGGTCATTTCTGAGAAAGTCCATGTCTATCTCGTACTAGAATCTGCCCCTAGATTCATTAGTGTATAAGGGTCAGATGAAGCGTATGCATGTGTGTATATTGGTTGAACCACAGTAGGAAGCTAGGAAGGGAGGAAGGAGGTGAAAACTCTGAACCCCCTTGCGCCAGCCCTATAGGGTGCGGAGCTGAGAATACTAACCACAGGTTTTCTTGTACTTTCACTTTTCAACAATGGTGATTGTCCCCAAAGCTTAAACGGTTTCCAAATTCGGGAAAAGGCAGATTTTTTACTACTAGCCTAAGTGATAGCATATTAACGCGTGTGAATCTGAATCAAAAGGAAAATTCTTCCAGTCATCGTACTTCTCTATAGAAGTTCAGATGTCGCTTCTGGCTCAGGCATGCCTTTATTGAAGAGCTCTGGCAGCTGCCAATCCCTGCGGTTCTTCGTTGTACCCATCGATCGCTCCGACACTATGAAATTCTATGGCTCTGCTAATATCTGTCGCCTACGTCAAAGAGTCTGTCGGTTCGACATGGTGCGCTATTGGGCGTATCAACAGAGTGGTAGATAGGTAAGAATCATCCTGAATAGCCACATGCCTACAGTTGTAGTGTAGATAGCTCGTAAACAGAACCTCAGCAATGCAGGCGCCCAAACACGTAGAACGTAATGCCGAGTTGGCTACTATCGTAGGGATGGCGTCGTTGAATGTTGGGAGAGATTTCTTTCCGCCGTGATAGCAAGAGATCCTACAATATATTCGACCGTGTTTGCTCGAATCTTGTCAAGCGTTTGTGATGGATTTTCCACATTGCACTGTAGGGCATCAATCAGCGCCCAAGGCTAATTCCCGAAACGAATGCGCCATGGCTTTGGCTTACATCGTCGTCCTGACACCCACCAGTGGTACGAAGTCGATCAAGGAAGAAGATCGTAAGAGATTGGGTCATAAGTCATACGCAGAGGCGGAATGCTTTGTTTCTTTTCGTCAAGGCACACCATGTACCACCGTCTCTCAGCTGCAATTTGCTACTGTGACACATAGCCCAAACAGAAACAAACCCCCCCGCACCTATGCATGACTTGAGACCCGTGTCTTGAAATATGACATATCGGTTGGCTATTTATTAGTACAAGATTGTCGCACTAAGTTTGGTTCCATCTTTGATCATAGGGAACATTGATGGAATTAACAGGCGGTTGAATAACCTCGTGTCCAGCAACTAGACGCTTCGTAAAGCTAACAACAAGAAATATATAGGCCACGTCCGGACTTAGTTTGAAGGAAGAGCTCTCCATTACTCACGCAACTTTTCCTTTTGAACCTCATACGCCATGTTCTGCTGATGCCCCTCGCCCTTGACCCACAAAAAAGCCCAAAACATCCATTCGAAGAGCTTTTGCTTGGCCAATCCTTTACCCTTTACGTTCTCCCAGCGCCGATTTGCTGCCTTGTAAACTGCATTGATGCGAGGCCTTCGCGTTCTCTCATATACGGTGAAAACTTCTGGTATGGTTTTATTGGGATACTCTTCAAAGACTCGTGCTAGTAATACCGCGTCTTCTAGTGCCAGGCCGGCGGCTTCGCCTTGGGGAGGCATCTAAAGATGTGTTAGCTCCGCGGCCATCATAAGGGCGAGTTGATGTACTGCATGTGCTGCGTCACCAATGAGCATTGCTTTCCCACGTGACCACTGCCCTGCCGGACCCAACTTGTAGATTGGGTACAAAAACAGATCTTCCAACTTATTAATTAGATGTGGAATACAGGGAATAGAAGAATTGTCATATCGCCTGTGAAGGTCATCAAGGATAGCGGTGTGGTCGGAACTTTGGGCTCTCCCGGTTTCGGACACTTGTGCCTTGGTTTCCATGACTGCAGCCAGATATACCCGAGTGCGTGCAGGATCAATGAAACTCGTCAGAATAGACCCGTAGCGGCTCATATTCAAGGCCGTATCCTGGAAATGTACAGCGGATTTGATGGACTCCAAGTTTACAACCGAATATGTTCCCGCGGTATCGGTGTAGATAGTTTTTCTGGCAGGTTCCACGTATTTCGAACGTACAGCAGAGTGTATCCCATCACATCCGACGATAAAATCTGCTTGGACTGAATCCCCATTTTCAAATTCGGCGGTGATCTTATCTCTCGTAACATCGTCCCGGAGTGAGGCCAGCTTCGAACCGTAATTGGTTATCTATCGGGCATCGCCTCCGTTTGAACGAATATATATTATATATGTTTGGGCAAACCCGGCGGCCCCTGGCGGTCTCCAGGGCTAAAATTTGCCCCGGAAGCCGCCCTGAGGTGCCAAGCACTCCCTCTATCTAAGCGACTGAGTCTATGGAGTGGGTGGGTGGGGCAAAAGCGCGTTTCTGGCTGAATCCTAAGGGATGGAGAAACAGGAAGAGATGATGGGGGAAACAGAAGGGGGAACGGCCTATTTATCCCCTTTTCCCTGCTTAATCTCCTTGTTCTCTAGCGGCCGGCATTGGCCGAGCTAAGCCGGCTAGCCACCTTCGCTTGCCGATAGCCTCCAGTCAAGCTGGACCTTAATGCCAGCATTCTCGACGGCGGCTAAGAGTGAGTTTTGAAGATCTTTCCTGAGCATACGCAATGCCTGTCCGTCTGTTCCTCAAAAGGGCATTTCTCCCAGTTTTCCGGCGGTGTGGAGTGACCAGAACTCGATGGATGTAACGGTACACCCGGAGACCGCAACACCAAGATCTTTCAGGACTCGTAAAGCACTTGGTGTCAAATTGATCGCCCCACCCACACTGGACGGCTCATCCCTCAATTCATGAATAGAGCAGGAAATCCCAATCTTCGACAAAGCCAAGGCTATCGCAGGCCCAGCGACCCCACCTCCGATGATAACGCACGACCTTGACATTCTTTTAGTGTCGAGAAGTGTTCATGAAAGGTTCTGTAGCGTTTCATTTGGAGCGCAGAAGGATTAGACGCCCTTATAGAACATCTTCAGCGGAGCCATCGAACGCGTGGCCTTCAACGTAACTATGTCCTACTCGGTTCCATTCCGATATTATTGTTAGCATCAGCGGCCAGCAGCTGCCTAAATATGTAACGCCATTTCCCCAGCAAGGGCTCCCTAGCTTTCATAGGTTTTGGATTTGGATTTGGATTTGGATTTGGATTAGGATTTGGAACCAACTTCGTGCTTTTGAAATTACTCTGGCCTTGCACGAAACATTTTGTAAGTAGGTACTCACGTGATACTCCAGCCAATTAGGAGGAAGTAGGCCCGGGCCCTGTGGATTGAATCCAATATGCTGAGAAGCATATGCAATACAGCTTCCCCTGGTCTCGAGACATTAATATTGCCATATCGCCACGAAGAACAACTGCTTCGAATTCGCGCACCAGGCGTACAGAGTACCTATGATGTACAGTGGTGATGTCATTCTTGTCCCCCAAGGCACACAGTGCCGACCCAACCATCATAACCTTTACGACCAAATAGGTAGAAATCGCTTCGACACCTCAACCACGATGGAGAACATATGAGATTTCCCCAGCATTTCCCCAGCATGTCCCGATCCCATCCATTTGGCCTCTGCTGGCGCTCCAGCACTCTCTTTATCGTCAGCACCGTCGGCATAGGGCTCTTCACTGATCTCTTCCTCTACGGCCTGGTGGTGCCTATTTTACCTTCTATTCTAAAGGACCGTGTGGGTCTACCTCCCGACCAAGTTCAGAGCAATGTATCCGGTCTACTCGCCGCTTACGCGGGCGCATCGGTCTTGTTCTCACCGCCCGCTGGTATCATAGCAGACCGACTGCCCTCGCGCCAGCTGCCGTTTTTAACTGGCCTGGCGGCACTTCTTTTGGCGACTTCGCTCTTGTTGCTAGGGCAGACTGTTGCCGTCTTGGCCGTTGCGCGGGTTTTGCAAGGCATAAGTGCCGCTGTCGTATGGACAATTGGACTTGCCCTGGTGCTGGACACAGTGGGGCCGGATAATCTGGGGAAGACTATAGGCTCGGTACGCGTATACGCGTTCTTAAACAGCAGTCCAAGTTACTAATATTCAAGTCTAGATCTTCGGCTTCATCTCCGTTGGCGAACTTGCGGCGCCTGTCCTTGGCGGCGTTGTCTACAAAAAAGCTGGTTATACTGGGGTATTCGTTCTGGGATTTGCCATCCTTGCGATTGACTTCATCATGCGTCTCTTGCTGATTGAAAAGAAGACTGCGGAGCAATACGAGACTAGGAATGAAATAGGGGAGCATAATCATGATGACGACGGAGACGAAGTGGACAACCACGAGGATGGCGAAGAAAATCCCCTGATCCGCAAGGAGGAGGGCGAGGCATACATGGTTCCGCCTAATCAACCTAAGTGGATTAAGACTTTACCCATTCTCTACTGCCTGAAAGACCCGAGACTTTTGACAGCGCTGCTGCTGGCTCTCGTGCAGGCAACTTTACTCTCTACCTTCGATGCTACAATTCCAACAGAGGCTCAAGAACTCTTCGACTTTGACTCACTAAAAGCAGGTCTTCTGTTCATTTGTTTATCCCTTCCCTACGTTTTACTTGGTCCTATCGCAGGCTGGGCGGTGGATCGATACGGCACGAAACCTGCCGCAGTAGTGGGCTTCGGTTATCTTGTACCAGTCTTGGTTTTGTTAAGACTTGCCCACCGTGGTGGTACCTCCCAGATCATCGAATATTGTGCTCTTCTGGCGCTGTGCGGTGTGGGTCTCGCCGTGATTGGGTCGCCCTCAATTGTCGAAGCATCCTTTGTCGTTCAAAGGTACGACAAAGCAAACCCAGATTTCTTCGGGGCCAATGGGCCGTATGCGACGCTCTATGCCATCAACTCTATGGTCTTCAGTGCCGGGCTTACCTTGGGACCACTACTGAGTGGTTCTTTGAGAGATGCCATTGGATACGGCAACATGAATGCCGTTGTCGCTGGACTGTGCCTCATCACCGCAAGTCTCTCTTTTGTCTATATCGGCGGGAAACCCAGAGTCTTACGCAGGAAAGGCGCATAGGATATGAAGCCGTATCTCTACCTCAAACCTTTACACTTAATATCCACAATTCATATTGCTATGGATTCATAAACATAAATATACTTGCACGTTAGTGATGACGGAGTTGATCGTGAGCCTGGGAAATTCATTTGTTCGCTATCACGTTTCAAACTCGTCATACGCGCCAATGGCTCAGGTTCCAAGCAAAGGCACACTACAGCTTATGGAATTCCGAGTGCACCGTCTGTGGAAAGCTAATGACCCAGGCACGAAGGCTTGCACGACGATTCTAGGTCATTTGTATGTCAACTCCGGAGGTTTTATTGCAATTCTTAGAGAGGACTTGTTCGACCTCAGGTTTCTTCGGCGCAGCACTCTGTTCGCCATAGTAGAACGAGTATGGAGAGGTCAAGGTAGAATTTATCGCTATGTATGAACAACTACATATGCACCGAGATCCAGATACCTCGAATTTCAATAGATCAGAGTTTATATCAGTCGGACTCACTCGTCACTACAACAACATACGGCGTATTTAGCTTGTTGCTTCAATCATTAGAAGGAGAGCTCTCCCGGCATTAGCTTTGTCCGAATTTGGTGAGTCCGAAATTATACTCTCAGGGACTTTGGTTTCCAACGAACCTGGTTGTCTGGCTATTATTACTTCGTACGTATTCAGAAGATGCTGTGCATCCCGGGGTTACATTTATTGCCGTCTTATTCATGGACAATAATCAACACGAAGATTATTTTACCTGATGATATACTACATGCACACCTAGAATATCTAATTTACCTGCGATACTCTCAGAAAGACAGTTTTGTCACCTAAGAGCTAAAATCCATTGAAAACGGTCGAATGGGACAGAGAGGCGCTCACACCTACATGAAAGCAAGGATATGATCGAAGACGGTAGATGCGTATCATGATAGACTTTATGAAGTCACGGGTAGCCTTCCTAATCCTCCGAGAGTTGTGAGCTGGGGCCCTCTGCATTGAAGTCTTCACGTCGATTTGTCGCCGCATTTGATCCACATCGGTGCGCACTTCCAACGTCTGACTGTAAGAGAGTTTTTCTCACAGAAGTATGGCATTCTTGCGTTCTGGTACCTACCATGTAGTGATCTTTGTCCACGAGAAATCTTTCCATTGGAGTCAATTGGTCGGATGGCAACACCACGCTCCACCTAAGGTTGCTGTGAAGTTCAACTCCGAGGTCTTGCAAGACCTCAGTTGTACGCTTCGATTGTAGCCGGTAAAGGCCTGTAACCGAGTCGGGATCGAGAACAAGTTGCCCATTTTGCTTTTCGTGCTCAGTGAGGATTGCACAAGTAAGCGTGGAGCAGGACACATCGGGATTCGGTGTAGGGCGAGCTTCCGAAGGCATTCCGGTGTACTCTTCTTTCTCGGATGAAGTGCTACGGGATCCTGAAAGGGGTCGCTGGCTACCATCGACTGCATGCGTTGAACCCGCACTTGGCGAAGCCGATCTAGTTCTGGAGCAGCGGTCAGCGCCTTGCAAAAGGTGCACACGGAGCAACGCTGGTCTTGATCATGCCACAACGGGATATCAGGCGCCGAATAACATTAAGACCTTCAAGCGTTGCTTCAAGGAGGTTTGTATGTACGATCAATAATTATGAGGGCAGAGAGGTAGAACATACGAGCCGTCTTCTACTTCACCATTCGATTCTTTACTCGCAGCAGCAATCATGGCACTGTTTATCGACGTCAAAGGCATGATGATGTGGGCCACCAAACTTTCTAATGTCGCTCTATAGCAGGAAGCTAACGTTCGGTGGCTTGGGGGGGAAAGACGCAGACGGAGAGGGCAGAGCGCGAAAAAGGTTCTGGAGGGGTATAGGTTCTGAGAAGGAGTAGGCTCTGGTAGAAGAATGGTTCAAACACCGAAAAACCGAACACGAGGTTGACTGAAAACCAAAAGTGTTGCACAGACTGCTACAAACGATGAACAGAGTGGAAAACAACATAAAGTAAAGAGAAAACTTGGGAAAGCAGGGCCGGCGAGACACTTTATACATGGCTGCAAAGTACGAGCGCAAGGGTGGAGGGCTACGAAGCAGTGCTCGAGTAGCAAGAAGAGGGGTGCCTGAACCGAGATGCAATTCGTTCGATGAACAGAAAGCAGGCACTGATCCTACCGAATTCAATTTGTTAACAACATTCTCTCTAATCTTTTGCCGGGTCACCTCACTTCCCACGTTGAGATTATAAGAAAATGGGTCATAAGTCATGTAAATAGGAAGGATTTCGGGTACATGTTGACAATGTGCCGCAACAAGGAATTCTAGTATATTGCATCTGACAGACGGGGATACACATTAGGACTTAGCCAACATTAGAACATAAACAATTGATCTATACGCATGATTCATGACCCACTCTTGTACGAAGCTTCTGCGCCTGCGCATAGACTTCAATCGCCGCGCTAATCCGTTGCCTTGTTTCTTCCCCTTGACGAGGAATCAGGATGCCGCCTACCTTATCGCCCTATCACCGCAAACGCTGGCTTCCGCGGGCTTCCGCGAGCTCCTTTTTTCATTCGCATGCGCCGAATTCACACCGCCCTTTTTAGCGCCACCCAGTAGGCTTGACTCGAATAATGATATCTAGCTTTTGGTTGCAGAATGAGACGTATGTCAATCGTGAAATTAAGGGCCTTTATTAAGCGCCGGAATGTCTTACATCTTGGCCAAGATGGCAGCGAATCCCCATCCAACGAATGACATCGTTCGTAAGTTAAATCAGATCTTCGTGGCAAACAAATTAAACAGCAGTGTATTCTACCCTAGTAATGATAACACAGCTTTCGAGGGCCTCAGAAAATGCAATGAGTCTTGCTGAACTCGAGTCTCCATTTTCAGATATGTAGGAACGAGTGCCTGCCACTCTTAACCGAATCACCTCTGTACCTTCGCACGTTTCAGTAGAAAAGACTGATGTTCAGACTAAATCGATTGGGTTGTAGCATCCCATATCACTGACAGTCGAATTTGTTGCCTTTCCAGTTTACCCATTTAGGTTTCCGAGAGCTCAGATAACTCTTCAACATATCAGTTCGGATCGTGTTTGGCTGTATTGATGTGCCCAAGATGTGGCTTTTAACGTTAACAGCTTCATCGATGAGACCTGATGGCAGGGGTGCCCTGGACGCAAGTGCTCGCTGACTAATCCCTTCCCCTGCAATCTTGGCAGCCTCGTCGCCTCTCGAGAACGAACGACGTCGCTCGATGATTGTATCCTACATGAATCCACGTTCTTGAAACACAGTCCAAAGAGATCCAAGAAATGGTGCCACAGTCTCCACAACATCATATTAGACGACAATCCAACCCTTAAGAAGAGCGACCCACTCATGCCCATTCGTGGACTTTGGCTGATAGCTCGTAGATTCCCTCCATTCACGAGAGAAGGCTGAAGAAGAGTTAGACCCTACCATGTTAACGGGGGCTTTCATACGATCTCACCTCACCTGCGGAAGCCTTCTTACCGCTATCATGGCGACGTGGATAGATTGAACCCGCATTTCTTGCAATTCGATATCACGGACGCGCTCTTTCCAAAGCCTAGTAGGTCTCTGAGGTTGTTGTAAAGCATACTAAATGCTGCCAGTTACCTAATCGCCTGGTTTTGCGATACGGATATTGGAGGCATTGTAGATCTAGACCATATGAGACGCTTGACTCATCCAGGCCCTGAAGCGGAACCGATGCCACGGGGGGTTTCTAGATGCTTAGGTTCGTAACAATATGGAGTCAGGCCTAGTTTTCTTGAGAGTGTCGATAATGGCGTTCATCTGATTGTATAGAAAGCCCTATCGCCAACCGCGCTAGGCGGCCAATTAACAAGGTGTTTATCCAACACCAGAAAACCACCTTATGCTCCCTTCTGTTACCCACAGTCCCTTTTTCTGCAAGAACAAAAGCATACTGTCAACTAGACTCTTTTTGTACCTATCAATCTTGCGATTGACCGTCTCATTCTTCCAGCTCTTTTAATTCTACCTTTCCAGCTCCCATTCCACAACCTCACCTCCTCGCTTTTCCTTACTACCTCTTTTCACTGCGAATCAGTAGAACACGCCACGAGATGGACTCCGCCGATACCTTTACCGGGTGGGTCCCAGATGAGGTCATCGTCGAGGACTCCCAGGGCCCAGTTGGAGCAGAAGACTACTCCGAGGATGACACGCCACCGTCCCCTACCATATTTGAGTACCCTCCACCCGATCAAGTCCGAATTGGGCCCTACTACGTACCGCAACAAAGCAAAGCAGCGGACGACGCCACGATGTTGCCATTTGTCAATCAAGCCACTATGGGTGGTCTGGCGCCAGCAGTAGCAGCAGCACCCCCAGCACCGTCCGCAGCACCAGCACCGTCCGCAGCACCAGTACCAGCACCACCAGCACCACCCGCAGCGGCCATAGTGCCAGCACAAGGAGTGGTAATTGACCGACGAGGGAAGTACGTGGCGCGTGGCCTCATTCCAGACGCTACCATGGCCCAGTTGACCCTCAGACCGTACGATACGCTCTGGATGATTAACAACGCCGCGGATCAGTCTGTTCTCTCGTCCTTCAAAAGCAAAATGAAGTTCGAAACCATGTTCGCTCACGGTGTATTCCGTGTAGGAGATATATTCCGGATAGTCGCTGCTTCGGGAGCTATCATGACAGACAAAGAAGCAACAGTAAGTAAGATGGAGATCCAGCGAGGCCTTCTCCGAAAGTAACACATTTAGGTCACTGGACTCCCTGCTTCACAAATGCCGTATCCCGACTTCCGTATCCATAATATCACCATCGGCGCCACCAGCAACCTCCAAGCGTGCAGAGGCGTCACACAATTGTACCAAGCGATGATGCATCCGGGAGCCCTAGGCCAAATCCCATTTAGCACATTCCACGTCTATCGAAACAACCATGACCTAGGAGATCTTTCCGCGCTTCGACAGGCTTTCGAAGTTTTTGTCGAAGAAAGTGACGCCTGCACCATCAGAAATGGTGGTACAGGCCGGAGGAGAAGAGGTTAGAACGCATAGAAGGAGAATAGTATAGAGCAGGGGTGTGGAACGACGGAGAAAGGTCAGAGAAGAAGTTGCACTGCGCCAACGAGTTCTTTCCCATAGTCTGCTCGCGTGCTTGGCTGACACTCCATGTAGGGAGCATCGGTCATCCACGCCATCAATTGGTGGTAATCCTCATCACGACATGCAAGTAAAGTGGTGCTATTGACAACAGGAGCTCGAAGCTGTCCTATTTCTTGTCTAGCACCACATGCGTTTTGTTCCGATCTGTCGGAGCCCCAGTCTCGTTGTATCTGTTTCGATGGCTTTCAGTTTTTCATATTACAGCTTGACGATGTTTGAGCAGGAAGCTCCTGATGGAGATCTCGTAAGAACCTCAAGGTGGATAATCTGTTTCTGGCACTTCGTATGTATCTCGGTTGTTCTTTTACTCTTCTGTACCATAGCTAGTTGATGATAAGCTGGGCGGTCTTGGAGCGCAACTCCATGGGATCCTCTGAATGGAAATCCTTTTTCTTTGCAGCCACGATGGCCTCACGAAGAACACCACCTCCGGTTCTGTGAGTGTATTAGATGCTTGTACAGAAGACTAACAGGTACTATGAGGATCTTACGAAGGACTACGTACCTCTCTGTCTCGCAAGCTCGATCTGTCAAAGGTCCACAACAGTGTTCTCCCATTCCCTGGGTCGTGGATCGATCTCCTTGACTGCGGGACCCAAAGTCAGCCTGAGCAATTCAAGATGTGAGGATGCTCTTAAGAAATTTATGTTGTTGATCTCTCTATGCTTAGGGGTTTTCAGTGTGTTGCGGGTTATAGTCCATCGTGTTATATGCTTCACGGTCTCAAATCGCTCAAAGGCGTTAGCCTGGGTCGGCAACACCCAAGATCACACAAAAGAGTTATCTTCTGCTTTATTTCATGCTTCGTCCTTCCTTCGTCCGCAAAGTTTATCGATCACTGCACCAAAGATTACATTTTACTATCGTCGTACTACTCCTGTGTCTCGTATTTCGTGGCCTGCACCAGTCTTGTGCCTGTTACCAATACTCTAAAGATCGTTCATTACCCCTATTTCACTACATTACCCCCATTCTACAACAATTCTAAACGACCCTTGCGATGGATAACACTACCTTTTCGGACGGATCTAGAATTGTCTACTTGGCCGCTGGCAATTATCTCGTTAGTAGAGGAGCTCGAATATCCAGAGTGCAGACCCCAGACCGGGACAGTGTGGCCCCCTCTCAGACAAATGTTGGATCGGACGACGGTCAAGGGAGCGACCTCACTGAACAAGCCGCGCAAGTCGAGGATATCGCTCGTCAGGCCATTTCTGCAAATGAGGACAGTCAGGAAGGTGCAGGTTCTGCTTTGGAGGATACGCTGGAGTCAGGATCCCAGCACGAAGGCCAAGTTGGTGCTACTTGGGGCGGACACGGCACACCACCAACCCCTGGTGGGCCCTACTATGACAACGACTCTGTGATGACAGACAACGATCAACAAGACAACCACCCCAGCGTCGGTGGGCTTACCGTGACTTCCCAGGGTCCCTCCCAAACCATTAGGGTCCCTCATCAAGGCATATACATAGCTCAGAACCTCCTGTCGAAAGACATCTTTGCCCACATGGCAGCCACTACGTACGATCCTTTATGGATCCAAAGCCACAACGTCAACCCCGCCGTCATGAACGGATTTACGAGCCGGATCAAGCTTGAGGAAATGTTCGGCCGCGGTGTGTTTGAACTAGGTGACTGCTTCCAGCTTCTCACCGCCCAGGGTGTGGCATACACGGCCACAGAGGCAATCGTAAGCTCACTCACCATATTCCGACCTGGAACGTTCGACTAACAACAGCCAGGTGCACTCCTTCCCTGCCACGCGGAATGCCTTTCCTGATTTCCGCGTTCATACGGTCGCAACACGTCGCGACCATTTCCTGTACGGCTGTAACGGAATCGGCCCGTTGTATGCGGCCATGGCCAACCCGGGTCAGTTTCGACGGCCCAACTACAACTCCTTCCAGGTAACCAGGAATGGGCACGTGCTGGGCAACCTCTCCGACCTACGCCAAGCTCTAAATGTGTACTTGGCGGAGAAGCAGAACTGGGATAGGCAGGGATGAGGATGGGGGTTCGGTAGTGGGAGAAGGGGGAAGGGGCTAGTAGTCAATTCGGTCGGGTTTTTTTCGGTGGGAAAGTATTTATGGCAGGGAATGGACTAGCATCGAAGTGGAGAGATTGCGCTGTTTTCTTTTTTCCGTTTCTTCTCCCTTGTTTAGCCTACTCAAAGATTCTACTATTCCAGTGGAACGTTGGATCTTATGCCCCGTGACTTTGCATGTGCGTCAACGAAAAGGTTCACTTGACTAAAAGGAGCAGTCGTAAGTCTGTCGACACCATCGTCACCGCCATCCCAAGCGAAGCACGAAAAGGTAGAAGGGATTGGAACTCAGGAGAAACGCGTGTGAAATGTCGCCAAAAGACGGTGTAAAAGCCCTTGTGGTGCAGTCGCCATATTGGCGATCGCTTTATGATGAATGAGTTTTCTATGGCAGGTAATTGTCTAGAAGGGGAAGTGGACAGATTGCGCTGTTTCCATTTTTCCATCCCCTTTTCCATTTTTAGCCACTGGGAAAATCGACTATTGCAGTGGGACATTAGATCTTATGCCCTCATGATTGTACATGTGCATTTACACAAAGGTTCAGTTGACTAAAAGGAAACAATCGTTTGTTCGTCCTTGCCGCCAATGTCGCCGTCCTAAGCAGAGCTCGAAGAGGAAAAGGGATTGGAGAGTTGGAAGACAAACCGTAAATTGTTGTCAAATTGTCAACTTTTTTGCGAGGGAACAATGCCTTTTCCGTCACAATTGCGAATAGCCGAATTTTCTATATGGAGATAAGTACAGTCTTTCCCATCTGTATTAGTCGCACTTCGCCTTAGATAATCTAAACATTCAATCTGAACGAAAGAATTTCTCACTAGCGGTGGTTCATGCATAGATGAAGAGCACTACCTAATGGAAAGAACAATTGGCAAACGGTTTGCCGTCTACCTTGGCCTTCTGAGTCGAATGCGGGTAGATTGAAAGACATTGAGAATTTGAAATGGATATCGAAGACGAACGAGGGAAAGGTAGCGATGGTTCTATAGTCAAATTGACATTGATTTGAAGAAGAAGAGTTTAGATTGTCATGAATGCTCTCAATAGACTAAAAACAACCCAACTGTTCCCTTCCCCCTTTTGCCCTTACGAGTTACTAATGAGTCTACCCGTACAGAACCCTCATTGAACTTGTACCCATGTAATCTTGTCTTCGCAAGGCCAAAATAGTCAGCCGACCAACGAGAATAGTCGATAACGCGTCGCCGCCATCGCAATCGTTCAGGGGCAAACTCGTCGGGCGGAAAGACGTTAGGAATCCGGAGAAGAGTGGGTGGGACCAGGCTGACGGTTTGGAAAGAAAGCATGGCGATGGTCTAGTAGTTACGTTTTCTAATACTTAATGATGGGAAAGTCATTGTAGCCAGAGTGGTTTGTGTAGAAATCGTTATGTTTCACCCCTGTTTCCCTTACTCTTCCTTGAATCATATTTCTATCTAAAGAAACTGATAGTGTTTACCATCTAAAGAAATGTATGCATTTCCATAGCGAATCATAAGAGCAATAGATATAATCGACTAGCTCTTCGTCGCCGCCGTGACCGTCCCAAGCCGAAGACGAGGAGGCTAAAAAGAGGTTGGAAAATATAGCTGGAGAGCCGCGAGCAATTGGCGAACCCCCGTGCAAAGCATGGCTGTGACCTAGTAAATAGATCGATAAATTTTTTGTGGTGGAAAAGGTACTATTGTAGCGAATGGGCCGGGTTTCTGGACAAGAACTGTATGAATTCCCCCCTTTTATCCCTTAGGAATCACTATAAAGTCGAAAGAGGCTTGGGATGCTGGAACGGAGAGAAATGGCTGACCCATCCATCGCCACCTTGGGTACAACTCTGCGGGGCGTTTCCGGATACGTAGATGGCGCCAACGGATGGTACAAAGTCTCGGCGCAATTGGTGGGTCTTTGGGCTTTGGCTTTTTGATGGAGAGTAAATATCTAGCGCGGGGACAGTTCTATTTCCGCCACAAGCGCGCTTCTACTTGTAGCCTTCCGTCATACGCCTGGGCCGGACGCCCTCTCAGGCGAGGATTCCGATTACTACTATCTACCGTACTGCTATCTCTTTTTCTCCGACCTATCACTACCATGCCCGAAAGGTCCGGTCGACGGTATAGACTGTTCAGTCAACAATGATACGTTTTGTTCTCGTATCTGATGTTGATGAGACCCAAGATGACGCTCGACTGAAAAGCAAAGATGAAGTAGAAAGACAAGTGACTAAGAAAGAGCACGAGCAGGAAAAACAACAGAAGGCGAAGATTCAGCAGGAGTAGCGACAACCCGGTCGGCGAGGGAGAAGCCGGGGGGAAAGCAGAGGCAGGCGCAGGAAAAGGACTAGAAGGAGAAACATGACTAAGGAGAAGAGAAGACGATAATGGTCAAAACTTTGTGACATACCTAATATTCTTCGTCTTTCGTGAAGCGCAACGCCAGAAGCTAATCTGACCATGACAACTGCAACAGCAAGATATGGCCGACAAGTATAATCAAACGCCAGACCAGCCTTGTGTACAGTTGGACAGGAAACCGAAGTCTTAGCTGAACCACACATCGTACATATCACTATTGCAAAACTTGAGAAGGTCAACAATCCACAAGAGACATCTCACAAAGCCAACTCTTTTTCCGCTTACAGAAAGACGTCGAGGCGACGTTATACGTGTGTATGAAAAAGTGCTCGATGCTGGGACTTGTTGCACAGAAGATCTGCGGTCGCTTTCTGTACTTAATCGAATAGCGAGTCCCCTTAATCAAAACCCTGATGCGAAGTCCAAGTGCCTCGGGAATAGGCTTTCCCATTGCGTGATCTCGAGGGACAGCAGGTCTAGAGGCAAAAGTGAACAAGCTTGTGGTGTGGTCCTAGCTAATGGTTGTCAAGCAGGAAACTCTTCTGCTGTTCGCTGGCAAGTGGAGAGGGTTGGAGCCGCACTGACGGGTGCTTGAGCCTTTGGGTGAGATTTTGAGAATTTTCTTCAAATGTCCAAGGAAAGGCGATTTCCAATAGAAGACATTGAGGAAAACTAGGCGTAAAGCCAGGAGCAGGGTTCTATGTGAACAAAGACTCTTCGATAGTCACCTAGAGCGATCATCATACAACCTAGTTACCCTTATCGTCTGCAGATTACAATTATCAACTAAACGACACTTTCCAACCTTCGTTTTCCACCATACAAGCCCTGTCATACCGTCCAGTACCCCCTCCAGACATGGGTATAAACACAAACGCCTCTCGCACAATCTCACATCGCGCGTCGCATAAACATGCTCATCTCAAACAGCATCTACCTCCCCTTTACTCATCTCCAATTGATCCAATAACTCGGATGTCATCCCCGGCACCTCCTCGACCGGAATCCCCGTACTACTACTCACTAATCTCTTACAATCATGGCCCGTCTGGCTCATCCCCGCATTCGCTTGAGCCTGCGCCACCAGTCTCGTTAACTCCCTGCGTCTGACCTGCGCCGCTTGGAGATCAGCCGCCGCTTGGAGGCGCGCTTTGATTTCCTCGTTGGAGGTGATGGTGCCGTTTGTGTTGGTGTGTGCGGAAGGAGAGAGGGCGGATTCTTCGGCGCGGATGTCTTGATGGAGGATGCGGTGCTGATTTTGTTCGAGAAGGGATTCTTGCTCTTCCTGGAGAAGTTGTGCCTCCGTCTTGTTCGCCGCTTCTACCAGATCATCATCGTCTCCGCTACCTTGTTCATTGAAAATAGCAAAAGTTGCACGTCGGACTTGGTGGCGCTGCTCCGCGGTGCTGTCCTGCAAGCGGAGTGCTTCTGCGTATTGTGCGTCTTTCTCTCGAGCTTCGTTCTCCAGTGCAAGAGCTACCTGCATTCCTCCATTGGCAGCCACAGAATCGAAGGATTCACTGAATGACTGAGCAGACTGGCTTTCGTAGCGCGAGGTAGTCATAACGCCTGGCTTAGGCAGTCTTTCAACGGCATGTCCATTCGGCAGCGGATGCTCCGGCAGGACTGGCGATGAAGAAGCAAACGCATAGGGATCTAGCTGGGTAACACGGGAGCGTTGTAGCATCTGATCTGCCGTTTCATTGTTCTGGTTCGGGATATCGCCTGCTGCACCGCGGCCTTGTAGAGCTCTAACACTTTTTTTGGCGTCATGGCGAACTACAATGTGTAAAGCGGTATCGCCATTCGAGTCCTGTTTATTGATGAATCTCAGGAGCCTCCTCTGGTCCATGCTCTCACCCATCTTAGTGAGTAGCACATCGAGGTAGTAGCGAGCGCATTTCTTCTTTTGGCGACTTGTTGTAAGCATGGCGATGTGATGGAGAATAGTAGAGTCGAGGTAATCCGGCTCTTCTACAGTCGCTTGGAGGAGGGATAGAATCTTGGGCATAGTCTCCTTTTCAAAATTGTTGGTAAACAGCACAGCTCGGATCAAGGGAGTGTCCCCTCTTTCGTTCCTGGCAAACATGTCCGCTCCTCGTTGGAGAAGAGTCCGCACAATTTCCATATCACCCATAGCAGCAGCCCAGTGCAGAGCGGTATGTTTCTGACCATCAACTTTCCATTCTACTTCATAGCCTTCAGGAAGTTGTGGCGGGTCGAGATTGAGCGGCGCGTCGGAAGAGGAAAGCATGAAGTAGTCCAGGAGTGCATCGGCATACATGGTGTGCTGCTGGTCACGTAAAGACGTCTCAGGTCCACGCTTCCGCTTACGTGAACCCCCCGTATGACCTTGCTTATGATACATGTCCCCTTCGTCCATGAAGGTTGTTGAGCCCACTGTAGAGCCATCAAGAGAGTCATCGTCATTAAGATGGGTGCTAATGTTATCGTAGATGTCTTCGCTCATGTGACGAGCAGCAGGCACTGGTTTAGATTCTGTTCATTAGCCACTGACGTGTCTAAAGGACCAAGCGGGAGAGGACGTACTAGGGACCCTCCTAATGGGAGCTTGCTTTGGGAGCTTGAGTTTGTTCGACGCAGCCGTGGTGTGCTTGGGAGCTTGCGGTGGACTAATATCGCCAGGAACGTAATCGAAGATAGGCCGCAACTTCTCAAACACACCGTTACGTAGCGCTAAATCACGCCCTGAGGGTAGCGGAACCCATGTGCCTAAGATGTTCTTCAGCCTTAGATCTTTAGGTACGCACAGTGGACATCCGCTAACCCTGGTATTTCCCGTAACCTCCCTGAACTTTCTCATGCACACCTTTCTGTACATCTCTCTCCAGTATGCGTGTTCGCGCGGGTTTGTCGAAGTCGGCCACCTTCAGGATATGCGTAGCATTAATCCAATCATCGTGACGCCTACGCATGACATGTTCACTGCCACAGGCAAATTCAAAAACCGGGACCTTTTCCGAATGTCAGTACTCGCTAAGTGCAAGACGACAATCGGGACTCGACCCACATTGCTGTACGTTGCAGAATATATTTTATTTGCAGAGTGATTGGGAGCCATGCTGTTAATGGTCTTGTTTATAAGGCGTCTGCCCGTCTGTGTGCGGTGCTACGGGCGACGTCAATGCAGGTCTAGTATATTACATACAGCCTCTTTCCAGTATCGTGGCTCTAAACGGACATGACAAAGGTCGACCTGTACACTTTGTGAGTTCTCCTTAACTTTTGTTTGCGTGGATCTCGCACACGTTGAGGGCGTCAAACAAGGTATAAGGATGTCGAGGGGTTGAAGAAAGACGCGGGATATTTTATATGCGGGTGGGAACGCGTCCGATTTACGATGGTCTCAACGCTTCAGTACCTAGTCACATGCTTGTATTATTCGGTAAGATAAATTTACTAGTATAGTGTTCCCCTAAGGCGCGGCCTAGCCTAGTGGCCGGACTCCAAATTTGACGACAGCATGCGTAGGATCATCACACTCACACATCAACAGTTAACAAGGCCTCAAGAAGGAAGCTCAGTGGCTTAAATCTTTTTTGGTGACAACTGCGAAGCTATTGCTGGTGTTCTACACTGATGAAACAGGCATGACAGCTTTTAACAATACTGTCATGGAAGGACACAAGGATATCCTGGACTCATAAGTTGCGGATGGCTCTGATATAACCCACTAAGATACGAAGGGGCGAACAGCTCTGCACCGAGCGTCCAGAGCGCACCAAACCTTGTAGTGAAAATTCCCCTAAACGTAGGAGCGAATCGCAGGCATTTAACCAACAGAAACCTTCGCCTATCCACCACGTCGCGGCAGCTGGTTTTCTTGACGATGTGAAGAGACTCATCAAAGGCTGGTGTCTTGACGGTAGAACTGGACATCTTTGGCTGGACCCGTCGCATGGGGTAGCTCGATGTGGTGGCATGGATATCGCTGCCGAACAAGGAAACATTTGAGTCTATGTGCATGACTCCACTGGAGCTGACTGTGTATCTCGGCAACAATCAGCTGTGCTTCTCACTCTGGGTATAACAAGAGGTTGCTGACCTCAAGGTTGGCATGTAGAGTAGAGCATGATACGCTGCCTGTGGGCTTGCGAGACTATCGTTACAAGCTGGGCCTGAGCTGTCTCCGACTAGCGCCTCCTACCAATTCTTCCGTGCCCATTAGCGGACGTAGACTTGCTATGCTTCCTCGACAAATCGTTCGACGCGAAAATCAACTGCCTCATGAGCCGCCCGCATATCAACATCACAAATAATAAGATACCTAACGCAGTAATCACAAGAATCGCAACGGAGAACCACCGACTTGTATACGCAAACTTGGTCCACCTCGCTTTACCATCCTGGTTGTATATTTGCTGCACGGATAACTCAATCTGCATTGCTGCCAGAATGATGCTGAAAGTTGCCCAAATAAAGATCAGCAGTGCAAAGAAGCGGGCCAAATAGGTACTGGTCTGGCCAGTCACTCGGAAGTAACTCATGCGGCCTAGGAAAAATTTACTCCAGAAATTCAAGCGGGATAGACGCAGTTCGCCAAAACGATAGCGGGCACTGACTTCAGTGTCGAGCACGTCACGGAGCGGGAAGGTAAAGGTGTTCCATGCCCTCCAGGTTGTGGATGACTGGATCAGACATCTTTCTTTCGCGAGCCCGAAATCTGATTCGTGTCTTATGAGGTGGGCGTAGGTGCGGAGGAAACCTAGAGCTGATCGCGAGAGAAGTTTACGGGCGTCGCTGGCGAAGGGAGAGTATTGCGGGGAGAAAGTGTAGACCCAGAATGCGTGGTTGAGGAGATAGGAGGGGATCGGTTTGATATAGACACGGTTATCATTCCAGAGCAGATGGAGCTTTGGATTTTCCGTCATCATGATGGTACGTCCGCGTACTAACTGATGGTGGAGAGCGGAAACATGATCACTTCTCTGGGTTGCCACAAGCCACAGGTGGGGGGAAAGAATATCGAGTTCTGGGGTCAGAATCTCATTCTTGAGGAAGGCTAGAGAGTCGTTGCTGAGTGAGACTTGTGGATGACCTGGTAGATATGGTGCTCCTTCATTGCCTGTGTTGGTCAACGAAGCCTTGCCGTCCGAGCCCTCGACGAGAGTGAGGTCCCCGTTTAATTCGTGTTCTTTTGGGAATGGTGGCAGAGAGACTGCCATGCAACAAGCGGCGATGGCCTCTCAGTATACACTGCCTTGGGTTCATGTCCTGCTGGAAAATGGAAGGGAGCTTTGCTACATGTCCAAAACATGAGGTCTTTACGGTCAGCTAGGGCTGAACAGTAATGCCTTATTTATGTATGATGGTGTATGTAGGTTTGCGCCCCGCAGTCCGCCAAGAATTCCGCCTCAGGCTGTTTTCATTTTCCCTTGCGTCCCAATCACTGGAATTCAATAACAATGTGGTTTCCTTTACTCTCTGTAGCACTTTTCGTGAGTGGACGAGGAAGTTGGCGCCGAATGCCCTTGCTGACATTGAGTGTTGGTGGTTTCATTAGTCGTAACATCCCAATTGGGAAATGACGACGGCGCTTTCCGATCTATGTGCGCACGGTCCACTCAGGGACAATCATTATTTGATTGCCCAATTTGCAGGTACCAAAGCTTGTTCTCGGTATGACCTACCATTATACTGTTCGACGGTTCTGCTTCCCGTCATGGTTGACCAAACGTCTGTTTTTGGGGGGTTTGTAGCTCCTGGAAGTAATACCAGCACTACTGTACCACCCAAGCGGAAGTGCAAATCGAACCCGAAGCAGCGTAAAAGACTGAGGGAAAAGCGGGAATTGAGCAGCAACACTGATGCTTCAACTACTGACATTGATCTAGGTGTTCGAGATGCTGTAGTAGCCGTGAAAGTAAATGATCAATCTTCTAAGAAAAAATGCAGGGGAAATTCAAAGCAAAGACAAAGAATCAAGGAAGTCAAAGCAGCTCAAGCAGCTCAAGCAGCTCAAGAAGCAGAAGAAGTCAAAGAAGTCAAAGAGATCAAAGAGGCGAAAGAAGTCAACGGTCTGGGAGTCACTTCTGAAGGACGATCAGCGTCAGCTAGTTAGCTTCGGTCAGCGTAGACTATAACATTGCCCTAAACTACAATCGGTTGTCGACACTCAAGAGTCTCTGAGCTTTTTCTCTTTGCGCAACGCTCGTCCTTTGATCCATGTTTTTGACGTCTGTGCAACTACTATTTGCCAATGCAGAAGAGGGCAAGCCGATCACCGCATCACAAGTGTTATGGGATTCAACAGAATCGGCAAACATCAAAAAAGTAAGCATCAAAGCAGAGTAAGCTCTATTTAATTTTCATTGCATGAAATTCGGGAGAAGACCGGTTGACGGGCTCTTCTAGCATCGTTGCTTTCCATGGTTTGGGGTCCAATCCCGCCACGGCCTGGCGCGGGAGTCGTTCCAGGGCCAGTTGGCTTACAGACTTCCTCCCAACAACCCACAAGGACTTCAGGATCATCGCCGTCAACCATGACTCCAGGTGGAATGCGTACTCACCGGTGCAGGGTTTGCGAGACTTTGGACAGGTCATCCTGGATTCCATCGCTGCACTGCGGCTAGACGAAGAGATGGGAATGATGCTATTGTTTTACTGTTTTAAAGCTCACAAGTTCCTTGAACAGGAAAGGAGTCGCCCCTTGATACTGATTGGCCATTCCTTTGGCGGCATTCTCATTAAGAAAGCACTGGTGATCGCGAAAGGTTCGGAAGCATCGTCTTTCATTCTTTTTGGGCGTAAAATATATTGAAGGACGCACAGAATCGGACTCAGACACTCGAGAGCGATCGGTAGCCGATGCTTCTGTTGGGACACTGTTCTTTGGAACACCCCACAGAGGGCATGAAAAGCTTAGGGCTCGTACATCACACAAAACATAAGAAATTGACCGCTACATTTCAGGTCAAATTTTGCGCTTTTCGGCATGCTATCGTCCTATTTCAGCTACTGGCGAGGATCTAGTGCCCATCTTTTAGAGTTTTTGACTCCTAGTTCGAAAGAATTAGATGATTTGCATCTCTCTTTTCTCCGAGCATTCGGAAGCATCTACATTTCAAACTTCTTCGAAACCGTGCTAGGATTCATAGAGCATCAACGTAGTAAATATACGGTATCGTTTCGGCTGAGGGGAGCCTCAATTGTGGGAACATTTGTTGGAAGAACAAACGAGCTTCAGCAGATAGGAGAGGAACATGAAGTTGACCTCCTACAAACCAAGGAATCCCAGCGGCTTAAAGTGGTCATCCTCCAAGGTTTAGGAGGCGTTGTTAAGTCACAACTGGCTATTGAATACGCTACTCGACACGAATCAATCTACACAGCAGTTTTCTGCTGCAATGGTAAGAGTGAGGCTCTCTTACGACTTGATATTGCCGCCGTCGCCGAGCAAGTTCCTTTGAAAGACGTTCTAAGCACGAGTGGGGAAATTTTGAAAGCCGAAACAGGCGTTGAGAAAGCAATCGCTGCAGTCCTTGATTGGCTCTCAGAAAACGGCAATACACAGTGGCTTGTGATCGTCGATAACGACGATAGCCAGCGAGCTGCCGGTGTAGGTTCAGACAGCCCCGAGACATCGTACGATATTTGGCGACAGTTTCCTCATCAGGGCAGCCTGCTTCTAACGTCTCGGCTCGCATGGTTGCGAAGACTTGGGAAGGGCGTGGAGATACAAGAGGTCACGGTACAGGATGGTCTTCGAATACTGTGCAACGCTACTGGAGGCAATGTTGCGGATCGAGCGCATCTCAGCTGTTTCATGTACTTTGATACTCCAACAGCATGCTTGGGGTATTGTGGAATGCTGACACATATGTAGAAGCCGGAATTATCGTCAAGCGCTTACACGGCCTGCCCCTCGCCCTCGCGCAAGCTGGCGCGTATATCTACGAGATGGGCATAACACCGAAGAAATATCTCGAGTCATGCGAGGCCCGAACTCACGATATTATGACCCAGAACAACAATATAACGTACGCCAATGGATCCATAATGGCCACCTTCCAGATATCTTATGACGCTGTGAGAGCCCGCAACCCTATGGCTTTCGAGCTGCTTAGTCTGTGGGGCTTTCTCGACAATTCCGATGTCTAGTGGGAGCTACTCAATCTGGCCTGGAAATGTAAAGCCGGGTTTGCCGAGAGTGAGAGTGACCTCCAGAGCCCTGAAGCTTTCGGTGAACGGACTGGATCTGATTATGATCCCGAAAGCAACTGGGTGACCAAGCTTGCAAAGGATGAAGTGCTTCTCGACAAAGCTATATACACTCTCCTAGAGTTCTATTTCGTTCGCGGTAACGCAGCAAGTGACAGCTTTTCTATCCACCCCGTCGTCCATCAATGGCTGAGGCAGCGTTTGAAAACTGAGAGTTGGCACGCAAATCTAAACGCTGTGATTTCCCTACTGGAGAGATCTGTGCCATATGCTCACTTCAACGAACCATGGATCTTGCATCGTCGTCTCGCCGCACATATGGATTGCTCTCTCGAGCTTCTTGAAAAAGCCAAAGACAACCAAATCGATTCGCCTGAAGGATTTCAAGAATTGGGCGTCTTGATATATGACCAAAGCGCTTTCGAAAGAGCAGAGGGTCTATACCGAAGAGCGGATGAAGGCTGGAGTCGAAGGCGCGGCTCGACTACTGGCAGACTCGCCGCGCCTACAGTAATATGGGACTCGCTTATCGTACGCTGGGCAAGTACGACGAAGCTGAAGTACTGTGAAAGCGTTTACTAGAGGCCTCTATCCGCACCGAGGGCACCATCAATACCCAAGGGTCATGCCGTTTACTTGACGACCTCGGCTGCCTCTTCACTATGACAAAGCGTTACGCAGAAGCAGAAGCGAACTTCAAGAAAGCGCTCGCCGGGCGCGAAGAGCAACTGCAAAACGGTGTTCGCGCCGCTCCAGGGGAGCCACTGACTCGCGGTCCTGAGCTCCGCGTTGCAGAGGCCTGCCGCCACTACGGCATCCTGAAGCAAGCCCAGGGAAAACTTGAGGACGCAGAAGCATTGCATCGACGGAGCTTGTCCATCTTCAAGAAACAGCTGGGCCCTAAACACACATGGACCTTACTGTCCATTGCCGATCTTGGCGATACAAGCCGAGCGAGGGGTCAACTGAAAGCTGCAGAGATGCTTCTGAAGAGCGCGCTGCGCGATATGGAAGAGCACTTGGGGGAGAGCCATGACTGTACGGTTAAAATCTATCAGAATCTGGGTGAGTTGCTGCTCCTAATGGGAAGAAAGGAGGACGCGCTGGGGTTGTTGGAGAAAGCGGCAAAGGGGCTAGAGGTTTTGAGGGGCCAGAATAGCGTAGCCGCGTGTAAGGCCAAGGAGTGGATTAGGATCGTTAGGGATGAGGACCGGGAGGAGGAGTAATCGTTGGGCTGAGGATCCTCTATCGCACTGGACCATATCGGGACTTCCAAAACAGAGTATCAAAAGGAAGACGCGGTGCGTAGCGCAGCGGGATGTGAGGCGTAACGGCTACAGCAAGGCGCAGTAAGTAATGCCTTCTCGAAAGAGAGGTAGTCGAGTCTTCGGATTGCGGAGGGCGGGGTGTTGGCAGAATATTAGTATTCCTACGATAGGAACAAATATTTTACAGTAGTGAAACCGGTTAAGCAGTTAACCACGTGACCGGCCCGTGAGGTTCACGCTTCGCGTTTCCAGGGCTTATCATGGTATGCGCTAGCCACCGCGACTAATTTCAATACGGCCGGGTCTTATTACCTTACCCAAGCTTGCCGCAACTTAACCAGTTCGAGATCACCCAACCATCGAAAACGCCGTCACCGTCGCCATGACGGCCACAGAAACCATCGGACACGCCCTCGGCGTCGGCGAGAAGCATGGTAGTAGGCCCCCACAACCCCCCTCCCCCCCCCCAGCAATCATCCCAATACCCCCGTAACGAAAACTGACACCACTACCCCCGGTCCCCACCAGACACCACCACCCGACCCCCCGCCACGCGAGAAGAGATGTCCGCCGCCCGCCTCCCTCTCGCCTACCGCGACTCGTGCGCCAACTTCCTGATCCCGCTGAACCGGTGCCGCTTTGAAGAATTCTACCTGCCGTGGAAGTGTGAGGTATGCCCTTTTGCTAGCACTCTGGGGGAGGGGGGGTTTTTCGTTTCTGGAGAAATTGTTGGGGGGGGGAGGTAATCGGGAGCTAAGATGTGTGTGTGTGGTGAATAGAGCGAGAGACATTCGTATGAGAAGTGCCAGTATGAGGAGTTTAAGCTGCGGGTGGCCAAGATGGATGAGTTGAGGAAGGAGAGGGGGGGGAAGAGGAGTAATTGAGGGGGGGTGGGGGAGCTATGTAGACACTTTTGCGGTGGTACGGGATCGAGATGCAAGCCTTCATGGGGGATCGGCCATACCATGGAGCGTCATCTGCGCGGATCTCATCTTCGAGGAGGACTTGCTGGAGCCGCGATGGTGAATTCATAACTCCAATCAAGACAGCTTAACCAGCGAAACATTCGACATCGTAGCCCGTTACTGATCAGTTTTTGTAAGGTGAGCCATGTGGTAGATATTATGGGATTTCTGCCATCTCAAAAAGAGTACACGACCATAGAAACTATCCCACTTCAGAGCGAAACCGCTGCTCAGCTCTCACATAACCAGATCAACCTTGACCAAAGTAGATCCCAACAAAAGACATGCCAGCCGGGTATCATGCAACGCCTCGCTAAAAGTATGCTTGGATCTTCATTGGTGGAAGAGACTCCGCTCATGGTTCCCCAGCTCCATTCTTGACGTCCTTGAGAATCTCGTAGCCATATTCATCCTCAAACTTCTCGGGCTCCATGCCCAATGCGTTACGGTACCCGCGGACCTCATTCTGTAATCCAGCTATGATACGGAGTGGCACATCTTCTTCCTCGCAGCGGAGACGGTAGGCCTCACGTAGCATCTCAACTGAGCGCATGAACTTGGCGTGCCAGTCGTCTTTTTCCAAGCGAGACTCCAGATGCGCGTCTTTCTCATCTTGAAGGAGCTTGTTGTAGTGTAGACGAATAGCGACCTCATTCTGCTTGTTGTTGAAGGAGTAGTTGCGTACCATCTCCACGATGTTCCCTACAGACGTCTCGTACTCCCCGATGAGCTTGGTGTTTTCTTTCTGCTCGCGCTTGAGGACGCAGACTTTATTCTGTTCGCGGGCAAGGTTCTTCTCAAGATCGGCAATACGCGCAGCTGGTAAAGGTGTTAGTGCCATGGCATAGCTAGAGGCAGTTGAGAGTGGTGTGCTCACCGGAGATCTCAGCATTGGCTTCCTGGAGACTGGGGCTTGCTCCTTTGGCAGCAGCACGGGTCTGAGATTGGAATGTGATGTTAGTGAATTATGCTTGACAAGTAGCTGTCTTTGAACGAAGATTGCCAGAGTTGCCCCCAAGTCGCGATTGAATGCCCTCGCTTCAGAGTGTCGAAATACTTACAGCAAGCTCTTCAGCTCCAGCAATGATCCCAGCGGTCTTCTCGCGATTCTCTTTGAGCACTTCGCTCAGTTCCAACACCTTCTGCATCAAAAGATTCACATCCATCTGCTGCCCTGCGCTCATTGGCATTCCCACATTCATCCCGTTCATACCAGCTCCATTCCCGTTGGGTTGAAGCACCTGGGCTTGCATTGGCGAGGGCGCAAGGCGAGGAGGAGCACTCGCGACGTTGTTCTGGCTACCTGAGTTCTCTGCGACAGGAGGAAACATGTTGCTAAAGTTGTTCATCTTGGTTGGTTCTTTGAAGTAAGTTACAGGTGGATTGGTGTCTGTAACGTAGAAGACTTGATCGCTGTAGACCTCGTTCATCTTATCGCATTCTCGGTGATGAATTAATCCGGGCGTCGGAGGTCGGTGTCACGAGATGCCGGTATCGCTCGAAGTTAGTGTGATTGTGATTGTGGCTGTTAGGGTTTTAGATCAACGAAATAAGATCATATCGAATTGGAACATTCGTTGACAGCCCAATCATACCCCGTTCACATATACTGAAAAAGGTTCGCGTATTCGATGTACAACTCACTGCATATAGCCAGTTTCATGGCTGTATACTCGATTGGAGCAACAGAAGGTCCTGATTTGCAGATGAACACTCAGTATAATCTACCAATGTAAATCTGATCTCAGCTAGAATAAGAAGGTTCGAGCATACATAACATCAACCTCAGGGCTCGCCATCCCAGATTCTCAGCTAGAGATAGAAGATTCTGATGCTTGTGAAGTCGATTCCAAAGACAGCCATCGAAGCTTCAACCTGGAAAAGGAGGTCTCAGTCCAATCAATATTTCGGCACCAACATTGGCTTTTGGGTATCTCAAATGGAAAATAATACGATTCCAAATTCCCAACGATTGTAAAAAATGCCTGAACTTCACACGGACGATTGGACTCCTCTGCGACTGCCAAGGCGAACCTTGCTGCAACTCATCGTGTTCCTAAGTTGTAACTCCCAAGTCATTCCTCGAAAGCCCCTCAATCTTCTCGCCAGCCCTGGCCATAAGTATCTTTAGCTTCTCCAACTCTTTCTGTAACTCCCCGTCCCTGGTTGCCAAATTTGGCTGTACATTGTCCTGGGCGTTTCTGAAGGGCTCCAATAGCTCCTGAAGAAGCTTGTATTGTGCGACTTTTCGTTGCTGTGCTAGTCTTTGACGACTCAAAGCTTGAAGGCGCGATTGTAGCTGCTTATACCTAGAACATGGCCTTCAGAGCCTACAGAGCTGAAGAAAGGCGAAGTGCTGACCTGCTTGCCTCTGCGAACCTCTCGAGCTCATTGTCATCAGCAGTTCCATCATCCGGCCATTCGTCTGGGAGCTGAAGGATATTACTGCGACTTCTGTCAGCCATTGTAACTTGAAGCGCCATCTTCAACATGTTTAGGGTACACCCACTTATGGTCCTTTAAATCTGCGCCTCTTTCCAATGTCGCAGGGCCGTCATGTTCCACATCAAGATCTGGCTCGCCCGAATCCCAGTACAGCTCGTAAATCTGCTCTGCCACATGGCGAACAACCTGGGAGGAATATGCAGCACGATTGTGGTGTCGGAGAACGAGATTCACTATCCTTAGAAGTTCCAAGTCAGCAACGCTCAACATTTATATATAATCGAGTGCCTTCCGCAACGTACACTTCTGCAGCACCTCCTGTACGACCCTCTCCTTCAATTCGCCTTCTTCGGAAACGGGAGCATTCTCGCGCCAGTCGCGCGAAGGTTGCAGTGGAGCATTGAGCGTGCGAATTTGCATCCCGAGAAAACTTTTCTTCAAGTCAATCACTGAGAGTGGTGCTGCCATCATGCTACATGTTGACCTTACGGTTTAAACTGTACAAGAATCCCAAATAATGTGCTTCAATTCCGCGGCAGAGCGCGTTATAGCCAGCCGTAGCGCTATCGATAAGCTCTACTAAGACATCCTAATCCGCCAATCGTCCAATCCCTCTTCCGATTCAAACCCACCCCAACCCCACCACCCACAATGCCCCCCACCACCAGCACCAAACCCCTCTCCAAACCCACCAAATCCGCCCCGAAAGGCGACTACATCGAAACGGACACCGGCAACAAAGTCGCCCGCCGCGCCCAGCTCCACGGCACCCAACACATCATCCTAGGCGGCCGCGCCGTAATCCAAGCCGACGTCTGCATCCGGGGCGATCTCGTCCGCCCCAGCAGCAGCATCGCCAAAGACGCTTCCTCGTCCAAACCCTCCTCGCATGCCTCGGCGCCGGGCGTCGCGGTGGCGATTGGCCGGTACAGCTTCATAAGCTCGGGGACGATACTGCGGCCGCCGCTGAAGATGTCCATGGGCCGCGCGGGGTACTACCCGCTCAAGATCGGGGAGCACACGTTCATCGGCGCGAATTGCGTGATTGAGGCGGCGCAGATAGGGGATCATGTGCATGTCGGGCGCGGCGCTGTGGTGGGGAAGTTTGCGATACTCAAGGATGGGGTGAAGGTGCTGGAGGGGGCGCATGTGGTGGGGGGGATGGTGGTGGCGAGTGGGTTTGTGGTGGGCGGGCGGCCGGCGAGGGTGGTGGGGGAGGTGGGGGAGGGGTGGGGGATTGCGGAAGGAGGAGAGGGTGGTGATTTAAGGGAGATGTGGAGGGCGACTGGCTGAATGGGCGGGGCTATCAATGTGTGGGTGAGATTTTGAGGTTGGTGGAGTGAGATCATGTGCATTGAGGGAGTTTTGCAGCGTTGCGATACCCCTTTTGCGTCTTTCCATGGTATGTAGACTCAAACTTGGGTTCCTCATGTTTGTCTTCTATAGCATTTACTAATTCCTCATTTGATGAGTACTATAAAACAGTAGTAGAAGGGCTGCGTCCAGAAATCATGGCATTACAATTTGTGTATCATTGTCCGCTAGAAAAAAAAGAGGTCCCTGTAGAGCCAGGATGAAGCAAAGGACCTTGACAATAAACAGCGAATGCCGGAGAACCTGCATGTCATCCCATCGAAAATTAAGCAAACCTATTGTACAGTGGTATCGTAAACAATCAAGGAAGAATCGTATCGTGAAGCAGATCAAGGCTTATTTGCCGTGTCGTTGTGCAGGTGGTGTCTTGACGTTGTTTGAGAGCCAGCCCTGATTTGGTTATTAGGGCCCAAGTTTTCCCAGACGTACGAGTGACCTACCAAGCCCTCAAAAAGACCTTCTCCAGTTGTAGCACAACTTGGCACAACGTACCAGATCTTGTCCTTCAGCTGGCTGAGCTTCAGCCGTTCCTGGACCTCTTGCGGGCTCATCGCTAGAAGATCGTATTAGCCACCAAGCACTCCGGGCAAGTCCACCCAAATCTACACACCTCCTGCTATATCCTGCTTATTTGCAAACACTAGCAGCAGCGCCTCCTTCATTTCTCGATCTAGTATGATCCTGTGTAGCTCCTGCCTTGCCTCGTCTATCCTCGTCCGGTCGTTGGAATCAATAACGAAGATCAAGCCTTGTGTTCCTGCACGGAGGTTTCAAGTTAGCATTCCCCGTATCCTCTTACAAAAGGCATCGCAATGTACCTGAGAAGTAATGTCTCCATAACGGCCTTATCTTGTCCTGCCCGCCCACGTCCCACACATTGAACTTGACGTTCTTGTACGTGACTGTTTCAACGTTGAAGCCAACGGTAGGAATGGTGGTCACGTCTTGGTTCAGCTTAAGCTTGTAGAGGATTGCTAGAGTCTCGATATCAGCAGCCGTTCTCTGTTTGTTCCGGACTTCACTGTAGGGTAGAGTCCCTGGAAAGTGTAAGCATACTGGTCTTCCCCGCAGCATCCAGTCCCAGCATCAGCAGGCGCATTTCTCTTGATCCGAAGATCTTCCCCATTATCTTTGACACCTGTCCGCCCATCGTGTCGTTGTTGAAACCAAGCCCGCCTTATCAGGCAGCGACAAAGAGAGCTCTCGTGTTGACGCAGTTGGATTTTCTGGAGTCTCACGGTTTTCTATGCGTTTTGTTGCTCCGGCAGTCAAGCGGTTCAATAATTGGCAATAGGTGGCCTACCAGCGAATGTATGAGGAGTTGTGGAGGTGCGAAGGTGGGGGGTATTGTTGTATGAGCCTGAGAATAGGGAATCCGAGGAAGATAATTGTGCACCCACGTGACCCTTTCTTCAGCTCAGCGAAATTACGTTTAACATACTGATCGTAAATAGATCTAATAAGACTGAAACAGACGCCAGAGCCCTTGCCTAATCTACTCGCAGGAATAGTGTTGACGGTTTTACAAGGATGGCAATGACATCTTTGAGGGTAAGGTCAGGTATCCATTGCCGTATATGTGACATTCTTAGATGTTGGTACTGCAGGATAGAGAGAGGTTTGGCCAACATGCTACTTCATGGACTGATTGATATTCTACAAGGATCACATCTCGCCAAGATAGACTGCATGGGAACTCTTAGCAACCGTGCAACCAAGCTTTCCAAAAAGATACAAGCAACGCCACCCATTGCAGTGCCCTCCGGGTATCATAACAGCTTACTACCAACGCCAACTCGTGTCTCCTGTGGTCAGACTTGGTAACCTATCTAGGGCTGAAATCTAGAACGAACCGCCGGTTAACCTCCATCTCCTGGTTCTGATCGTCTTCAAACTTCAGGCGATACACATCTTTCTTCACTCCGGTGACTTCTGCGCGGTAGAAAGTGGTTGTTTCCGGATAACGTGCAAGGACATGCTTCCCAACCGGGAAATCAGGGAGCACAGCATCCGCCGACGGTATTGCGATCAAGGCGGCTGCTGAAGACTTGTATATTTGTCCAGGGGCACCATTCTCGTCTGGCTCAGGATCTTGGACTTCGTATCTGGCTGTCAATTAGCCTAATACCTCACACTTAGCATGTTGATGGGACACACCGTTTCTTATTGCCTATTTCAGTGATTGATATGATGTTGCATTGGATCCACTGGCTTCCATCCTCCTTCATCTTTGCTTGCTTGTATGCAACCTCTGCTCCCACGAAAAACTTGCCGGCCCGCTCTGCAGAGGGCCCTTTACTCCCCTCGGAACCCTCCTCAATCTTCACCGACGACTCTTTCACGTCTCTAGTCGATGGTACTGACCCGCTTCTTACACTGCTACCCTTGAGCCGTGATGCAGACGTTGCCACGCCTGGAGAAGGACCAGGAGAGTCTGCCGCGCCATCCATATCAAGCTTTTGCCTTTTAGGGTTGCGAGATTTGGAAGCTTGGGGGTTACGGGGCGGCTCAATCTCGCTGGCAGTCCGCAAAGCTGTCAAAATGCCGACGTTCTTAATTACGTCATTTGGCTCTTCGTTGAGAATCTTTTGCTCTTCTTCAGATAGTTTCAGACCTTCACGATATAAGGCTGCCAGTTCTTCAAGATCCTTCACAGACGGCGCTGAACAACTACGGTTAGTGTGGGTATCCAATTCAATAGCATATACCACCCAATCAATATCACTCATGCTACGTTCTTGATTGTGATTTGTTGAGATATCAGAAGCCAACAGAGTTCAGGCAGGGTAACGGATTTTCGAATACAACGGAAACGTAGATTCGAGCATCTAGAGATCTCAAAACCTGGTAGTAGAAAACGTACAGGATAAACGCTTACAAGACGCAAAAAGCACATGAACAGGGAGATGGGGTCAGGATATCAAAAGAAGTACTGACTTCCATCAAATCTCGACTCCATCTCCACAATCGCATTTGAAACCTCTGTAGCCCTAGCATGGATGACCTTCAGCCTCTTGAGATCATTCACTATTTGATTCCACATGTTCCGCTCTTCGTGCGCATCTGCAGGATCTTCCTTGGTCATGCCAGCCCGTGGTCTGCTTCGTGCTGCCATGGTTGGAGAGGCTGTAAGAGTTTAGGTGGCGGTACCGAGCTTAGTCGATTCCATTTGGGACACAGGTTTCGATATGCGGTTGACTCGGCTACTCGTATAGCGCTTAAATTTGCCACAACCCAGTTAGCACTCGATTTTCTCTTGAAGATTACTGTTCTGTAGATGTTCGTTCCGCAACCTAATGGCTCGACCTTAGAGAGAATTTAATACTATGAATTACTTACGACGTGGTCGAAAGCTAACGTAGACATGAGGGTAATTTTAGCCCGTCGGCGTCGTTATACCAATGTTTTCATTCAAGACAATGATGGACAGATGCTATTTACACCTATGGACAATGATTCACACGACCTTGAATTAATTACCTGCGGTCCCTTTTGATCATCTTATACATAATCCTGGAACGGATGGGTTGAAAAGGTCAAAATTCTATCAGTTAAGAGTAAAAACCGCCTCCTAACGGTTTTTACTCGATAGAGTAAACCCCGAACAAATAGACCGGTTGATTTTGTTGGCAACACGCCCGATAAGAAATCACCCTAATATAAGAAAACATCCGCGGTGCTAGACATGAAATAATGCGAGCCCTGAGAAAGGGACACTCGAACTATTGCTTAGCAATAGGGGTATCAAGGGTAGAACATATCACTGCGCCTCTAGACTGCGCTGTTATCTACCGTACTTGTAAACCATGATGTCGAAGTCCTCATGAATGCACACCCACAAACGTACAATTAGTCACCGAACCACAATCTTAAAAGTGTGAACGGCCTTTTCCAGCTTATCATGATCCACCTCAGAAAAATCGGCCCGATGCTTGTCGAGAAGATGCTTTCGGAATGCATCAGGAGTCGGATACTCCTTCTCTCCTCTTGGACAGTTGGGCATCCCACATCTACAGAACCGTCGAGTTAGTATTTATTGTGTAGGAATGGGCATGTAATTATGAAGCATGTTTACAGAGGATCATTCATGCCTCAAACATCATAGCTCCATTTGAGATGATGCGGCCTAAATATGGAATGTACATACTGGTACCAAGCACCATAACACGCTTTTTCCCATCGTCCAGGATCCGTCCTAGCACGAAGACGCCGGCCTTCCACAAGTATTTTGGCCATTTGGGCGATCTGATTCTTCACATCTGCATCTGCCAAGTAGGTTTGAGTGTGCAATTTGATAGATTCCAGTGTATTGTTCCGAGGCTCGAACCACTTTGGAACCTCCAGCCCAATGCCGTCATCGGGGTCATCCGTACGCTCGGCAACTTCTTCGCTTGCAACACTTTTTTCGGATTCGTGTGCCTTGGAAGATTGCTTCACGAGCCTGAGTTTGCAAATACATCTTCCCGTTGCTGTTCTTAACCTACCCCTGGCTCGCCATTCGTCCAACTTCATCACATCAAGCCCACTTCTGACACTCAACCTGACGTAATGGAATTTATGTTGAGAGTATTCGAGTTTCTTCAGCATGTCTGCATGCGTCTTCTCGGATTCGGCGGCCCATTTCCTGGCGAAATTCATGTAATTCAAATAGCGTTGGATACCACTACCACCGAATCGGTTCATTTTGTTGTTTTGTCCAGTGCCGATACTCAAGACAACCTTCGCACACTTGTCGGAGTTGTTATTCATCCTCCGGACCTCGTCATAAATCTCTACGCAGGGATTATTCGCCCCAAAGCCGCCGTCAAGGTACTCTAGGCCGTCTATCTTCATAGGTTTGAAATAGGTTGGTGCTGCAGAGGTTGCCCTGGCTACCTTCCAGATTGGAATGTCGTGTGCCAGAGCAGGATTCCGGTCCAGCGAGCGCTCCTTCGAATTTTCGCTTTTGTGCAAATTTTTGTAACTCCGGAAAAGATACGGCATCTGAAACCCTTCGTGTGTCTGTTTCTGGTATGATAGAACCACCCTTTAAGACATCAGCGACGACTCGATAGAACAGATTAACAAAACTTGCGTTCTACACCTGTTCTCATCAAATGCAAAGTTTTGACCTCCCGGAAAGGTTGCAACTTTCGGCACCCGTTCTCGAACAACCTTCCTGACGACGTCTTGTAGAACCCTATGGTTGTATTTGTCTCTTACCCAAAACAGTGGAGATCGGAGATGGAACCAGCGGCTGTGCCCAAACACCTTTTCTCCCAGTGTCTCATAATCTTCAATACAATCATCGATGTTCATGCGCAATCGACCAAGCATAATACTGATTAGACTAATGTAATGTTAGCTATGCTGGTATCAAGGCTCGCGGGTTACATGTTTACCCTCCAGTACTCGTGCCAGCAATATAGTCGAAGTAGTGACAAGGAAGCCAGGGGGAGGAAGCCGTCATTGGATACCTTACCGAAACCCGGCTTGGGAGGGTCTCGTCATCTGTAGCAGCATATCGAGCCGGCAGTAACGGGTGATAACTTGATGCAGCACGGCCGTCGGATACGTCTGGACCACTAGGATAAGCGCGCTCTTCTTCTCCAATGGCTTCCATGAGCTGGCGAAGAATAAGTAGTGCAGAGTATCCGCGGATACCACCACCATCTGGGCATTGGAACTTAGTTACTTCCAGAAGAAAATAGACTAACGGGGTTCTAAGACTTACCAAGAGATAAAATTGCTTTTTGGTCCCATACCGCTGTTTCCTCGAATGATACCGAGAACTTTGTGTCTATGGTGGATGCCCTTTGGGGACTCTTGGTTTTAGAATCGTTGTCTGCCGATTTTGTTGCGTTGAATAGGCGATGTTTGAGGTAGTTCCCGGCACGGTTACGTTTAGGAGCTCCAAATGTGTTTGCTCTTGCGGGAAAATCTGCTTTAGAATTTCCAATTGGGCCGCTGGCCGTGGGAGACCGGCCATTTGACTCGATGGGAACTGGGGGGTGAGTCGACCGTCTCTTTGGGGCAATAAAATCGTCGCACAAGTCATCAACCTCCGTTCCTTCTTCAAGGGGCTCTGGAGAAGAAGATCTTTCGGGGGTCACGTCACGCTCGGTAATGGTTGCAAGGTCGTTGAGGCCGGTCTGAGGGCCTGAGTTGGACCTAGGCAATTCGCTGGAGTTCGCCATCGAAATTCATTGCAGCCCTTGAAGCCTGAGATTCATGGGAAAAAATGTCTTGACAATCTCTGACTCTTATAAAAGGCTTTGTGCGATGCCCCTCTTCTTGAGCCTCGACAAGGCTGATGACAAAGGCCATACAATTCGATGGATGATCGGAGTACACCCTGCATTAAACCCAGCATATGTGCTACCACACACCAAAGGAACTCCTACGTAAAGCCGCAAAATCTAACGCCATGAGATTAGAGATGACTAGAAATAAAACAAAAATCAGCCCAAGTGGATTCCTACTCGAACCTGGAGTTTCAACAAATCGTCAGGATTGGAGGGAATGCTCACAATGCATGAAGCTTTGAAAGCAGTCGTGGGAAATTCCGCCGAAGCGGCTGTAAGTGTGCAATGGGGCGAATCAATCTTTCGGGCGACCCTCTCTGGCAAGAACGAGCAGATTCGCCCTGCGACCAATGCGGTCGGAGGCTGCCATTAATATTGCCCAGCGCTTTTACCACCTCGTATTCAAAGAAGGCTATCGCCCACACTACTGCCACGACGAGAAGGCTGTCGTCAACACGGCCTCCGACCTTACTTCGGTAGTAGGAGGCTACTGGTGTAACGTTCATACTGTGCAGCAGACTGGAGTCTCTTGAACAATGATATATCAGTGACAGATGACTGCACAAAGGAGGAATGATTCATGTTACCACAACCCTTAACCTTAAGGTACGAGTACTGTCTAACTGTAACCTGGTTTTAGTGGCGGTAAATAACGAATTAGTGGAAACCTAAGCCACCTCAGCCACCTAAGCCACTTTGAACACGGCATGTCCAGTTGTCCTACATCTTTACACAGTCTTTGGCGCCGCCTCTCCGGAAGACCATTCCGGGATAAGTTTTCCGGAGGCTGAACTATTCAATAGAGAGTAATGCCTGGTTGTTGTTCCGAGTCGCAGAAGGAATGTGCATCCTCGTGCAGATTCCTACCCTACCTACCTTAACGTCGCATCCAGCCTCGTTGGATTACCGAGTACAGGCGACAAACACCATAGGATGCCCCCGCCCTTGCCTAACCTGAGTCAGCCCCGGTTTCGTATGGATGCTTAAACATGTCTTGTTATCGGTGTGCCCAATGCAGGCGTCAGAGAGCTGAACTTGATCCTGCAAGTGCCGCATGTGATACATGTCACTCAGGCTATCAACTCTGTCCACAACTTATAAGCCAGAGTGTCTCCTAAATCGCCAGGACCTAGTCTCAAGCGCACCGATCTCGTTCCCTGGAATTGCCAGTTTGTAAACCGTACTCTGCCTTCTGAATTCGGATCGAAGCTTTTATATATTTATCAGAAGCACATTTTCTAATGTCCATTGCGGAGACTCGAAAGCCTACCGGTTCGAGAAGGGGGGATGCTATTGTTTTTGACCCTGCCGAGCGGACCCTTTCGACACATAGACTGGAGAGCCTAGATGGTAAGTTGTACCCTCCAGGCCTCGACGTTGAGTTGCAATACTAAGTGAGCATCTAGTGACGAGAGCCACCACCAAGCAGCCCGCCCCAAAGTTCTCCAGTCAGGTTGATGTCTTCGTGGATCGCGAGGATGGAACCGAGCGCTTGGTTGCGACTCTGAATCTTGACAAGCTGGGATGGGGCACAAACATCAAGCGCATGTGCGGAAAAATTAGCGATATCTACGTGATGGAGAATTGTGATGCGACGTCCCGGCTGGCTGAAGTCGCTTAATACTTTGACTCGATCAAATGTGACATGCGATGACTGAATAAGTATGTTGACACAGCTTCATAGTGTCTACACCGAAGCTCATGCTAACATTCGGTCAGTTACTCAAGTTCTTACTCTTTAGACTAATTTTCCCTCATTTCCTGGTGGATTGACGAAGTTGCTTTGGTCGATTGGCAATCACATTCGTGAAGCAGAATCTGTACACTTTTTATATCATATCGATTAACGGATCTATCTTGATAGCATTATATCAAATGCCACGACATATTTTATTAGTCTAGAAGAAGTACAAGACGGGATGGCACCGCACTTAACTCCACAGACTCATAAGGGGTGAAAATGACCTGAGCGTAAAGGCCTTACCTTGGCTTCTTTACTCTTGTAGCTTAAGGTAGGGCTTTGGATGATGCTTAGGGTTAGCGGCTCTGCGTGACTAAGCAATCCATGGCCTTTTCAAAGCAAGGTGGACATACCTTACTCTCTACTTCTCAGATCACAACAGCTTTTCAGACTGATCCATTAAGTATCGGGCAAGGGAAATCCCCATTGTAGATTGAGCCTGTTATATCTGTATCCTCAACCCACGGTCATTCAGGACCATGCAAGTACCCCTAATACGACTCCAATGTGGTAAGTCCTTGATGACTTACAGGAACATGCGCAACGCTCATGTCACGTCGCAGGAGTAAACAGCTATGATTGGGGTAAAGTTGGATCAGAGTCAGCGGCAGCAAAGTTTGCCACCGCAACTCCGTCAGACGATCTTCACATAGAGCAGGAGAAGCCTTACGCAGAGGTTCGCAGTAGCCGCGGTATCTTGTTCCATCCGCTACTGAACAAGTCTGATAGCTATGGATGGGAACGCATCCTTCATTACCATCCAAGGATGTCGAAACTAAACGAACTTTGCTTGACCTCGTACAAGACAACAAGGCTCTAATGTCCTCGGAGATCAGCAAGCGCTATGGCGAGAAGCTTCCGTTTTTGTTCAAAGTTCTTTCCATACGAAAAGCATTGAGTATTCAGGCGCACCCAAACAAGAAACTAGCAGAGCAGTTGCATGCTAAAGATCCGAAAAACTACCCTGGTACAGAATCTCTGCTCTATGATATGACTGGTCTGACATGTATTTATCAGATGACAACCACAAACCAGAGATGACTATTGCCATCACCCCGTTTGATGGTCTCTGTGGATTCCGGCCATTGAAAGAGATTTCGCACTTTCTTTCTACTGTGCCGTCTCTTCGGAAGCTGATCGGAGAGTCCGCGGCCAAGGAATTCGAGTCCGCAATCAGGGGCCATGAGACGTCAGACTCCCCAGAGGAGCTGCAGAAAAACAAGAAAGCACTTCAAGCCGCCTTTTCCGCTTTGGTGAACCAGGAAAAATCCACCGTCGCTTCTGCCGCCAAAGACCTCGTAGCCTCGGCCAAGCATGACGGCGAGAAATTTGCCGGTAGCGGGGGCCCTGCTAATGAAGGTAAAGAGCTTGCGGACCTGGTTGTCCGACTGAACAGCCAATTCGAAGGCGACATTGGACTTTTTGTGCTATTCTTTCTCAACTACGTGAAGCTGGAAGTTGGAGAAGCTATGTTTCTGAAGGCTGACGATATCCATGCCTACCTTAGCGGAGGTGAGTGAAAGCTCCTAGACTCTACTTATCTAAACTGCGTCCTTCCCCGAGATTTATCCCCCCGCTCTTCTTTCAACCTTCAATCTTCTTACTTTCTTTCGCCCTACCCATACCTAACCTACCAACCCAGACATAATCGAATGCATGGCCTCCTCGGACAACGTCGTCCGCGCCGGCTTCACCCCCAAATTCCAAGACATCCCCACCCTAACCACCATGCTCACCTACTCGTACGCGCCCATCTCCGAGCAAAAAATGCACCCGGTCGACTACCCCTACGTCACCCTCAACCGCCCCGCCTACTCCTCCTCCTCCAGCGCGATCCTCTACGATCCGCCCATCGAGGAGTTCAGCGTCGTCAAGACGGAGCTGAACAGGGCGGGCGCGAAAGCTACGTTTGAGCCGATTAATGGGCCGAGTATTATTATTTGCACGGGAGGGAAGGGGAGGATTGGTGTGGGCCCGAAGACGGAGGAGGTGGGGGAGGGGTTTGTGTTTTTTGTTGGGGCGACGGCCGAGTGTGTGCTTGAGAGTGAAGGGGAGGGGTTTACGACATTCAAGGCTTTTTGCGAGTTGAGCGGGAAGGAGAGTGCGAATGGGGGAAAGTGAGTTTGCTGGGCTAGAATGTCGTTGCGGGTTGGCGACGCAGTAATGTGGATATGAGAGATGGAAAAAAAGATATGTTAATGACATGGATGAAGTTTGCGCATTTGCAGCACACATAGACTGGTTAGAGCTAGCAAGAACACCTTGATTTTACAGTCTTCTCGAGTGATGGGTTCCCAACCGCCAGACTGCAGGAACAGCTTTGAAGAATTTAGGAGCTACAGTATTTCCCACTTTGCAAGGTTCAATCAAGTCAAGAAACACGCATCTCCATTCTGGTTCTACAACAATCAAACCTCTCAACACCATCAATACCAGCGACTGCCAACGCACCCCAGCCCCTCACTCCTCTCTGACCCCGACCCAAAGAAATCGGAGTGTCTAGCAACCCACCGTCCAGCCCCAACCCTTCAAACCACCACCTTCTTCCCCCTTCCTACCGCCTGAGGATGCTCAACCAATACCTCCAACACCCCCCCACCCCCCACCCCCTACCCCCGCTATCCCCGCCATCCTAATCAGACACTCCACCACCACCGCCACCTCCATGAGCGAAACCCATCCCTTGCCTCACTATCAGCGACAGGTCGGGCATGGTGGCGCCGGAATGGTGGGTCCAGATTCTGGGTGGCTGGTTGGGGGTTGGGGTGCACTATGTTGTGGTTGTGAGGGAGGAGGGGTCGGTGAAGAGGGTGAAGAGCCCGGGGGGGTTACATTCGCTGGCGGTGGTGGAGCTGTTGGGTTGTGGGGGTGAGGGGTGGGAGGGGTGGTGGAGGGAGATGATGAAGATTCCTGTTCTCTGGCCACGGAGCTCCTGAGAAAGATGGAGTGATGCAGTGTGGGTGTACATCAATTCTTGTTGCCGTGAACTCGGTGTTCTTTACTTGCACGGCCAGCATCGACATCGAGGAAAAGCGCCGCGCTTAGAGGTGCTGCAAGATGTAGTTATGGCGAGCATTTGCAAGTTGCGTATTCTCAATCCTGTTTCAGAGAAACCTCGTCGTTCTCGAGCAAATCTCCTAATTAAGAACAACAAATAAAATGCCGAGGTCTTGGGAGATAGCACTCCCGATGTCCAAGATCTTAGGAGTGCACGGCTTGAGATTATATAAATTGATTCAACCCGACTTCGGTTTAGGCACAAATTGGATTGACGGCGTGAGTTCAGCAGGTTAGTCTACACACCATATTTGCTCAAAGCTCGTCCATTTCCCCGTCAAGGCTCTATATTCTCCGGCAAGAATAATATTGCCGCTGCCGTCACATTGGACATTAGAGTTTCGGTTCGTAAGCATACTGGTCCTGTTGTCATAAAGGATATCTTCAACGCTGCCTTTGGGGCTGGGATGATTGTCTGTATATATTCTTCCAGTCTCCCCCCTATGCACGAACAAAACTCCGTCCTTGTCCTCCGTAATAAAAACCATGGTGAAGTTAGTTGATCTACTCAAGGACTTCTCGTCAATGAATCTTCGCACCAATAGGGCAACGCGATATTGATGAGGATTCTTGGGGACTTGGAAGGGCTGCAGACGGTCCGAGGGTATTCCTGTCGATCCCGACACCATGTGAGTCCAGTCACCATCTTCGTGCCTCACCCAGAAGTATTGTGCAATGGGAAAATCTTCGAGGGAGGAGAATATGACACCGAGGCATCTGGTTTGCAGACCTCGTCGAGTGAGGGTCGTTGTTGGCACATTAACCTCGCCTGCCTCACTCCCTATGTGCGACTCAACTCCGAGAAAAGATTTCGGTGCCCACCGAAAGCCTGGCTGTTCGAGTGTCTCGTTTTGCCAGAAGACCAGTACCCTAGGTATTTCAGGAAACATAGACCAAAACGCCACCATTCTCTCATTGGGCTCGACTTCGAGGATCTTATCCATGTCCAGACCTACTAAGCAGCCAATACAAAGAGGTTCATCTGTCACTACGCTCGTGGATCGATGCTGCAAGGCAGAATGTATCTTGGACAAGTCATTGTAATGAGGCTCCTGAGCGCCAGTATGCTCACCACGTACATCGTAGATAACGTTTATAATGTCCGGGAAGTTTACCCACCCTTGGGTAAGGTTCAAATCGTCTCTTTCAGCTGATTTTAAGACTTCAAGATCAATTGCAGCATCAGCAAACTGTAACTTCAGACGCTTTGCCAACACGGCTTCTTGCCATGTCCAGAGACGACTGGTCCACGCCGACCTATCCACTATTATGCTCAGCTCAAGCAGACTTTTCGGGAGGCAGTTCAACCTCCGAAGGCGACGGTCCAAAACCAACACCTGATCCGCCCCACCGTAATAAATCCGCATCTTTGAGATCGCTAATTTCTTGGCTTCGTTCGGTCCCACAGGACAGCAAAGCGTATCAATCCAAAAGGGAATTGGAGGTCCACCATCAGGGTAGAGATCTTGGACCAAGCGACTAATCTCGAGCAACTGACATCGTGACATAGCGTTTGCATGTGGATTGCCAAGACCATCGGACCACACATGTGATATAGCAACATATCGAGTATCTGGTAGCCCTTCTACAATGGAAATTTCATTGCCCAGTGTATCTGGCGAAAGTATTGGTTTTATCAACGGTATTGATCCCTTCTGAAGAGAGTCAAGCAATTTCCTTGGGTCTGGCTTGAGAAAACCACAGCGACAGCCGTCGTGAGCGTGGACGTAATTGTAGTTTGCTTCTTTAACTTGATAGGCCAGGCATTGAAACCGAGTGCAGCTGGTATGGCTTACTCCAGGATCAAGCGGTGGAAGTTGGGAGTAGAAGTATTTTGTCTCAAGCATCGCATCATGCGTTCTAAGTATTTGTTTTGGGCACCAACCTGCAAAGGCCATCAGAGAATCGAGCAGGTCGACTCTGCCCATCCTGTCCTGGAGGATTGGCCATTGGCCATGGACATCCTGAATAAGAGGTGCCTCCCATACCATCCGGTTGATTGAAGAGACAAGATTGTTATCTCGGCTGAGGATCAGCCTCAAGACGGTTAGGAATCGGCCAAGTAGAGCGATTGAAAGCATGAGGTTTTCATTCATCGCTGATGCAATGCGCATGCTCTCATGAGCATGATAAGCTGAAATGAGACAACTGTCAACATATTGCAATCGATTCCTAAAAGGATGACCTTCTTCTGTATCGCGTTCTATCATCTTCCTGGCCATGTCGAGTAGTTCTCGTGTGTGCACAACCTTGTTACCCGCAGAACCAGTATCAATGAATTTGTCCTCGCTCGTATTATCCCCAAAGAAGACATGTAGCAGACCAAAGAACAGCCAACACTGAGTAAAGGACTCGGCGAATTCTTTTCCTGGCGATTCAGGGTGATCAAGTGTTGACCAAGTCGATCTCGAATACACTTGTTCATCTTTCCATCCCATACGATGCGGATATTGAAGAAAGTCACCCCTATCATAGCTATTCACACAAAGATATGGGACCTTTGGTATTGAGCATGTTTGGTCTCGAGGAAGGGGTAAATGATCCATGTGAATGATTTCAGGGTTTTCTTTGCGCAGTCACTTGAACCTAGGGTTCGGAAATGTATTGCCAAGTGTTCCTGCTAAGTCGTCCCTTTGTCTACCTCTGCACTTGTCTTGAGAAGATTTGCCCGTCGCAGAAGGAAGCCTAGACGCTTTGCTCGAAAGGGAGGGTATCTGCGTCGTATTGTAGCTGTCATGGAGGATACAGGGCTTCTCAATTAGCATGAAGAAGCAGACAAGGCAACCGGACAACTTACAGCTATGATAGCGGAACTGGACTCTGTGTCCGAGGCGTACAGAGTTCATCGAGACACCTGGTGTCTGGTCCATCCCCATCGGCAAGGATATCGACGACAGATGGCGAATACTCACCAACTGCTGAGTGCTGACTCGGCCCGTGCTTCCGCCTACCGAAAATAAGGAAATCCACCACCTTTTCTCCAGTTCAATCTGCGACGAGTACATAGTCGCTCTTACAGCGAGACAGATTGGCAGGAAAAGAGCTGTCTCTCTTCTACCATCTCGTGAAAATAATCAGTGTTACCTATCTTTATCACTACCGAATCTCGAACAACGAGTGAGCCTTTGCGAGAGCCCCATCAACCTCTGGCTTTGTATTGTCCCTTTAAGATACGTGGAATCATGCCGGGCCTCGGGGACCTCCCTCGTGAACTATTTGAGTTTATTCTGTCTCTCCTCGATGCTTGTGAACCTCCTTCGTCAAAGTTTCTCCACGAGCAGCCTTCAATTTCCATGGTCAACTCGGATTCTCACCCTCTGAAGGACCCATCTCGAACTTGTCACTCTATGCGATGTCTTACTTTCACTACTCTTTTCAAACACGCAAGATTCCATCTGACGGCTGGCCGTCTACCCGAAAGCAAAGCCTTTGCTCGCATTGGTGATATGAGCAGAAGAAAAAGTGTTGTTTTTGGCATTAAGAGCCTGGATAACGCTCTAGTAGCCCAAAGTACACACATTGATAGGCTGTTCTTTCGTGTCCAAGACGTTGCGGGTTTCTTAGCCTTTGTCGAACTTCACAACATTGCTTTCAATGTCGAGAGTGTTCTGTTTTACGTTCTCCACCCTACTCCCAATACTGGGTTTGATTGGGCAGACGACTTACTTGAACCACTGCTGCGGAAAATCATCGAAACGATAAACCCAGAAATTCTTACAATACTAGCTCCACCATCGGTAATTGCTGATCTGGCTCGAGTCGGGGCCGACATGCGCGATGCCTGGGCTTTCGATATGCCTCTGCATATCTTACGCCTCAGCCAGCCACCGGAATCTTCGGGGCCAGCTGCATTAGCAGAAGATTCCGAGTTTGACGTTCGACGCCCGTGGAGTTCTTGTCTTTACAATGAAGGCTCTTTCTTAAAGGTTTACAGTACTTACGAGTACTTTTCGAAGCAGACACCGTCGCTGCTGGCACTTGGATGTATGTGCAATTGTTCACTCTACGGTGATCAACACTTGACCCCACTACTCCAACTCGGTAGAGTGCGCAAATCTGGATTGTTCCAAGATTCTTTGACTGCGTTAGCCCAGGACCCTTGGGATAGGCTACAGACGTTCGATTTCATCGTCAAATTCCCGCTGCATAGTCATGTCAATAACGTTCTCCGTGGGCTCTATCACTGTGCTTCTATTGTGACCTTACGGACGCAGCTTGCAAGTCATTCCGATAGCGATATGTGGAAGGACCCAGCAATTGCTTCCATACACGCGGATCTATGGATGGAATTCCAAGAAAGTTATACCATAATCCTTGGAGGCGTTCAAAAGATGGGTGAAGAGAAGTTCTTGAGGAATTTTATGATCCTAGACTGTGCTACATCTGGAAAGGGGGTAGTTGACGACCTCTTCCGACAGTGTCCGCTCGTTGGCTGGCATGAACTTGTGGACGGATCCTGGGAAAAGACCGTTCAACATGAGTTAGAGTGATTTACCTTTTTGTATCTCCCTTAATTTTGGTTCAAGGAATTCCGAGGCTTTCTCGCTCGAGTGCTACTGTTGCGTATCGCATGCGCCCTTCGGAGGTGAAATATCCAGCATGCTAGTCTACAAATCTGGGTACCAACTACGCAGGTCTACAGTGTACACCAATAGCGTTTTTGCTAAGACGGATAGCTACCTCGTACGCCAGGAAAGAGCGCATGTAAACGGAAAGGCTTGGGATTACATTACACAGCCTGTTTGCTTCTTTTGCTGCTCAACAGATTAGTTCACGAAATGACACTGTACTTAATGGCAGCCGAAGTAGCTCTGTTCCCGAGTCATCACCTATCCTTGTCGAGACTGAGCCGAGAGAAACATCAGAGGCGGTTGCGTACGCCAATAGGCGACACCGTGGACATTCCGCAAATCGGTAAATCCTCGCTAGCATGAAAGGATAGCGACCGCTTGCTACCTTCAACAGAGAGACGGACACGTGTTGTATCCAGACCAGTCAACATCTTGGCTATCGATTTTTATTTAAGTAACACTATATTATTTTGAGATTGTTCCACCAACTAACAAGATCGAGGTCCAGTCTAAGAAAGCCTGGAGTGGGTACGCAATGAGCACGAGGGCTTGAAAATGAAACACAGTCAATTTACAGACCTCCGAGAGCTCAGAAATTTCTGTATTGAACTGAATATGGAAGGTCGTGGTGCAACCACAAACGTAGAGAACCGTACGAGCTATTCGAGGACTCTTTGAGTCACCTGCACCTTCATGGGTCCGGAAAACGCTTCTCCCCTTCGTCACTCGATCCAGCCAACCACTGGGCCATAACAGTGGAGGAGGCGCAAGCAACGTCTTTGGCATTTGTCCTCTTATGACCTATAGCCTGTAGGCGTACTCACATAAGATTTGGCAAAGCCATGATGTGGATGGACCCGTTCAATATGGAATGAATAGTGCAATATGGGTTTTTGCGGCAACAATGAGCCGAATTGTAATACCTGGCAAGAGGGTAGCGGACCCGTAACATACAAGGCAGATCCCGACATCGCAGGATTAGGCGTAAGGGAGTTCTCCGTCCATCAATTGTCTTTCTCTTCTGTAAATTGTTTTTCTTCTCTCAAGCCTACTAACACTTTGCTGCTACTTCGGAAGCTTAGTCTTCACGATTCTGCCAGGTCTCGATGAGAACCCAATTTATCTTGTGGTTGCTCGTACTCCCCGCCGGTTCAAGGTCTTGAATATGAAGGATGAGCAGAAGAAATTTTGGGGCACAGTGATCGAGAGGGTAATACTCAACCTTAGCGACCAGCAATTGCTAACAGGGATCGCAATACTGGTTTTGGGGCTGATAAAGCACTGCACTATATCTGTGTACCATTTTACTGTAGTCTCCGACTTGGCTTGGTTCTCCTCATACGTGCATATAACGTCGCTCATTCTGCTTCAAGACTATCTACGTGATAGGCCACAGCTTCGGAACTGGCGAGTTTCCCTTATGCTGGTAATGCTCAACCTACTCATGGCCTATACAATAATTGAAGGCCACTGGGCGTGGGAACAGAGCTGGAGCTTCGCGGCCCAATGCGTCTTTGATGGCCTTATGGGTAGCGTTGATGGATCTCCTGCTGTATGGATGTCTATCAATATCGTAGTTCTTGTAACAGGTTATACTTCGGTCATTCTAAACCTATATCCAGGGCACATATTCGAAGCCTTACTCGATCGGGCATACAACGTGCCATTGACGTTCATGAGTGTCGGCATTATTGTGCTCCAGCAGAAAAGGGGTCGAATCGCTAACGAAGACTGGATCACGGTGCTTATCAGAGCTTCGTATGCCTTACCGATCGCCAGTCTTACCGCAAAAAAACCCGCGTATATTTTCGTCGCGATGGTGTGGAGCCCCAAATATGTGGAATTTATTCTTGGGCTATTGTGGGCAGCATACGGCCTCTGGTGCTTATGGCTGGATCGCAACATTCCACCATCTGAAATGGATGGCAACGAGAACGATATGACATTTGGTCAGCTTGTTCCAATCCTTCTTTCAAACTCTACCCTGATTACATATAAGGAGGCATATGACGGTAAATTTTAGATGATTGGTACTTACGAGTGTTCTGACCAAAGCTAATCCTGGCATTGGACAGACGCAGTTCGGGCTTATGATCTGGACATGGTATCGCATCCCGACTCACCATCTACGCCGAATTCAGCCCTTGCTGGCTGTGCCTCGTGTCAGGGAATCGAAATGTCTGGAGGTATCGTTAATGGTGATGATCTCAAGCCAATGCAAGGGCCTTTATTCCTTCGTCCTGAAAACCACATAACGTCAGAAAAGCAACGCTCTTCTGTACAGATGACATCGAGAACCGGTACAGGTGCAGTATTTACAAGTCCAACCCCCCAAAACGAAATATTAGTAGGGACTGTTGACGGTGGCCATCACCACGAGCCTAATTTATTGGAATTTCAACGTGTGGATACTGAGGATGGTAGAACTGATATCTTTGCTACTGGACATCACGACTACAATCAAGGATTTGAAATCAGGGCTAATTTTCCCGCACACGTACCAAATCAGTGAATATAAGGGGGTTCTGGAGTTCTCGTATCCATTGCTTGTTCTATTGATCGATGCATTCTACATTGCATAACTTCGTCAACGCTTTTTCTATCATCTCAACGGCGCAGCACAGAGAAGTCTGTACAGGCTAGGGCTGGCGGTCATTCTGTCTCGATGTATAATAAACAACACCTGTTTTGTACAAGGCTAGGACATACCACGCATCCGGATCAGGCGTCCACAAGGTCGCGAAGAGCGTTTTCTGAGTATGGACATTCTAATTGGAAATGAGAAGCTGGCTTATCTAGATAGCGCTATTCACGTCCTCAATCGCCCAATAGGTCTATATTATCTCCAATTTCTCGGCGCTTCCTCTTCTCGATTTCTGCCAAGACCAGAAGAACGGGTCTGGAGAAAGGGAAGCGTGGGATTTTCTCCTGGAAATCATTGTATTGAAGTGAACACAGGATTCAATATACAGAAAACGGCCCTGGCAAACATGAACCGGTTGAACGATATACCCAGTATAAAATATCAAGACCAGCGTCGTCCTCTCCATTCATCCAAGGAAAAAAGACAAGCCCACTTGCAAACCGAGCGCACTCCCAATCTTCCAACCCCCCATCTCCACAACAAACACCTACTCGCACCCCCCTTCTTCCACCCCCATCCCCTCCACTTATAAACCCACCCACCGCCTCCCCTTCCCCCCCCCTTTCCACCCACAACACCTTCCATCCCACCCCCTCCATCCCAGCTCCTCATCCCCAACCCCAAACCCCCCTCCTCCTCTTCCACCCTTCCACCCTTCCCACCCTTTCCCAGCCACCCCACCCCCACCCCACCCCCTCAACATCACTCAAGCACCCAAAACCCCAACCATCACCCTCAACAACGACGAAACAGACATCGATGGTGCATAAACGGGACTCGGGCGATAGAAAATGGGGTACGTTGGTTGGTTGGTTTTATTCATGGAAGGCAGGTACAGTAGGTAGGTGGTGGGCACAGGTGAATTTATCCGAACGACCTTCTTCTTCATAACGGGATGAATATATCTGGTGGGATTTAGGCCCCTGAACAGAATCATACCGTAGTCACTGGTTGTTCGGAATAATGAAAGATACCCTTTTCTTTGAAATGGAAGACTTCGGACTTGGCCGTTGGTAAGAAAAGTATGCAAAACGGAAGTGTGTGGAATTGGCTTTCGTGCCGCGCCCACAGCTGTTGAGTTTCCAATTTTTTATTATTATGCGGACGTACAGTAGTTTGCGAAAAAAGGCCCTTCTCGAACCATTTCCTGCCCTCCACATGCAAAGAAACAAGAGATTCGCTATCCCCTCAAAAACCCCCACATCAAACCCGCCTACCCAGAACTTTCTCTTGAATCAAAAGAGAACATACCACCACCTCTACCCACGACATACACCTTCCCTCAACCATCCACAACCAACCTCACCCTCATAAAAGCTGCATTTTCACGATTTCATGGTCAAAATATTGGGAATTCCCCAAGACGATATTGATAGGAGTGATGAAGCAGCGCTCGTCAAACTGGTATCAATGGTGCTATTACTCCCGAGACGGTTACTCTAGTCCCGCCTACTCGGGCGGCTACCGTCTGCCCTGAAACGCCAGACGCTCCATGCATGCTCCTGTCATATCTCTCTTCTCCATGCAGAGCAGAGACTTAGTCTACGCTTGCTAGAACTACTCATCTAATAGCCAAGTCTATTCGTCACTGTCACTCTCGGCGATTTCCTCTGCTAGCCTGTTTCCTGTTAGTCTTTGTCCCCACAGAATCTCCCTGTAAAATCAAGGGTCAAAGAAAGACGGATCACATACCTCTTCCTCCTTTCCTCGTCCATCTCTCTATATGTACTCCAGCTCAGCAATAGAAATGCCCCTATGATCAGCAAGCCTCCTGCAATCGCAGCAGCGGAGAGCGGGACGCCGGTGAGAAAATAGTCGACTATGGCGACGAGGAAGATTGTGAGACTGTATAGTTATTAGTGCTGATTTCCAAGGCGTGGGTTTTGCCGAGGGAAAAGAGTAGTGGTGATTTATTTTAGCAGGGACAGGAATGTGAATAATGAGAGGAGGGACTTGGGGGAAAAGGAAGAGAGAACTTACAGAGCAGCGACGGAAGAGAGGACTGGGGAGGTGAGTGAGATCAGAACGAGAAAGGAGCCCGAGAATGCTATCAATGATTAGCATTCCAAACACCGAATATCTCCATCTCCATCTCGATGCCGATAACTCGACCATATCTAAAGTCCCATCCATTTGGACGAGGTTCAGAGTAGTGATCGAGTTTCTGCGCGGAGTGGATGAAGGAGATAACTTACTGGCATTTGCAAGTACTGAAATCGCCAGCATCCAAGCCGCCTTCCCTTGCGGTAGCTCAAACAACTCAATGCCCGTAATATGCAGTATCGGTAGAGGAATCCAGAGCACAAATAGCGTAAAAGACCCGATCAGACTTCCCATTGTCATAGCGAAGATCATGCCCCGGCCGGGACTGGTTCCTTCGGGAGGGCAAGCCAGTTTCTTGTAAAGTACTTCATAGAGCCCGTAGAGCACGCTCCCGACCCCAATGACAATGTTTCCTATCGTCCTGTACTTTACGTTGTTTTCCTCCCCTGGATCGGGTTTAGGTCCGCCGCCTACAGCACCCCCTGATTTGCCCCCATGCTTTGTTGGCGCCGAATCCCCATATGCTACAATCAAGACACCGGCTATGGCCACGGCGACGGAAAACATTTTATCGAAACGTAGCCTATCTTTGAGTAGGGGAATACTGAAGGCGTAGGCGAAAAAGGCCGAGCAATTGTAGATGGCCGTCAAATCGCTAGCAGAGGTCAGGTCGACCGCTACGTACCATGAGCCGCCAGCTACCGTCAAGGCGCACGTTATAAAAGCCGTCTTTCGAAGGATATACATGGTGGGGGATTTTTGGGATTCCCGGGTGGTGAGATGGAGGCTTTGGGATTCGACCATCTGGGCAGTAGTGCGGACGAGGTAGATGTGACGCCGCCAGAAAGGCGGCCAAGGCGTTCTCCATTTTTGTATGCGCAGGATGAGAAGGGTTACGGGCCATAAGAGGGACCATGAACCGTGAGTCAGCCATCTAGGTAGGGAGAAGGCGGTCAGCGCAGCTTTCAGCATACGGAACTGAGATCAGAACTCACAGCATACAGTAGGCCTTGTTCCACTTCAATTCATGCTGTATGTAGACTGCCGTCTCTGTCTGTATCACAAAGCTGATTAAACTCAAACCCAAGAAAAAGGCTGCATATGTATATTTCTTCTTCGTCGCCGATGCTCCAGCAAAGTCCGGACTTTTACTTCGGAACGTTGATCTTCTCGTCGTCACACCTGGTCGTACATTGGCCTCTCCGTCGTACGAGGGCCTGCGCCGTTCCTCCTTCAGTAATGGCACTTGCGAGCGACCGTCGGAAGGTCTATGCATGGGCGGCCTTTCTACCATGTTTTCCTCCTCCTCGCCTTCAGAGTCCAGCTCGCTGCCAGAGTTTCCACCGTCGGGAGTTTCTTGCGATGTTGTTCTGGGTGGGGCATGGGGGAGTGAAAGTGAGGATTTGAGAGGGGCTTTGGAGCTGTAAGGAGAAGCTTGCGGCGACCGTGAACGAGATGGCGATGCTAGACTGTCATTCTGGCATGAGTCTTCGGAGGGAGGAGTATGAATGGTTGGCGTAGGGGTGCTTGACGTGAAACTGGCTTCAGATTCTCCAGTCTGTCTTGGGGCTAGGAGGTTAAGATCGGTCATCAGCCAGCAAAATCATTGGTGACCGAGCGCAATCGCTAAGGCTGTAGGATGTAATGGTGGATATCAAGCAGTGTGATGTTGTTTCCTTTCCTGGCAATATGAAATTGCTGGGTGACACCTGCACGGGTTAATTGATCCCTGTCAACCCGCCTTTTATCTCAGCCTTTCAGCCTTGCGGCCTTCGTCGAGCGGCAGGGCGGAATATTCCGGGAAGGGTAGTAGAATGGTCCTCCAGCTGTGTACTAACATCAAAAATACATCAACGAGCATTGCTGAGGATATCTTTGATCAACAGTTGAACCAAAGTACAAGTACTCCGTAGATCTATCTACCCGAGTAAAGCGGCCCCTCGGCCACGGCCCTCCCATCGCCATGCCACCGCATGCTCTATCGAGATCTGCCCTGGGCGACACATGATCAAATCGGTCATCCGCCACGACATCGCCCGCTACCTCCCCTCATAGATGCCCCCTTTATCCTACGGCTAGGTACCTCCGTTTCATGATCTATGCTATTAGGATTCCGTTGCTATCCCCTATTGCCCGTCATCCTTAACCTCAGTCTGCGACACGTCGCCATTCGATAAAGAAGGCTCGATCTAGGGTCCGCTAGTATAGGTCTCAAATGTTGGTACACCCAGACTTGACAAAGCTCAGTCCCGTGGCGCGCGAACCTGGATCCAAGGCATCGTCTTGAGAAAACGGTAAAAATGCCAAGCAAGGAGCTTAGCTTTTCTTTGTATCCTTCTAAGGGCTGACATGAAATGCAAGCTTAAAGCAGATTCTAGGCTCCCAGAAAGCTAGTCATACATTGCCTTATAAATGATTAGTAAACGCGTATCGAAGCATCAACCTTTCATCCTTTTGGCAGGTCTTCCCGCAATGCTATCATCCGGTAAACCGCTTCTTTTCGTCCCTGGCAGGCTGCAAGTTCTGATATCGTTATCATCCTGGCTCACCCTTCGGTGCGGATACTGAGTTGCCATTCCTTCAAAGCAATTCGCAGTGACCTTCTCTCCATTCGCGGAGAAATATGGATGCTGAAGAGCGTCCTGCGCAGTCAACCTTTTAGCTGGGTCATATTCCAGTAGCTTGGACAACAAATCGAGCCCTTCTTGATCTGGAGTACCCGATGCTTGAGACTGGTGATAGCCTGAGCTTCTCAAAGTGTTCCAGTACCATGAATCTAGGCCAGATATGCCGTTGCCTCCGTCGCGCACGGCATACGAAAGATTTTGAAGCTGTGCGTATTCTGGCTGATGCAAAAGACCAGGCCAATTCTCTTTCGTAGGCATACCTAGTATCTCCACAATCTTTTGCATCTGGTTCCGTTGAAACGGAACTGTCTTCTTGTTGTCCATCTTAGCTTCTTCGCCTTTGAAGATGGGACGAAGAGACAACAGCTCAGCAAAGATACACCCAACTGCCCATAGATCAACCGCAGGTGTGTAATGTCGGCTTCCGAGAAGAAGCTCTGGCGCACGGTACCAGATCGTAACCACGACTTTGTCACCGTTGAAAAGCGAGTGAAGAGGCTTGTAGAAAAGCCGAGCCAAACCAAGATCGCCTATTCTGACTTCGCCCTTGGAGGTCACCATGATGTTTGCAGGCTTCAGGTCTCGATGTAGAACCCAGTTGCTGTGCAGGTAGAGGAGGCCATTCAATAGCTGGAAGAGAATGGATTTGACGGCAGATGCCGGGATTGGATGTCGAGATGGCTGTGTGTGGTGCTGGATAATCTGCAGTAAATCATGCTCTGCGTACTCAAACACCATGAAGATGCATTTGTCTTCTAAGATGATCTCGACCAGATTGATGATATTCGGATGCGAAAGCTCGGAACAAAGTGCCATCTCTCGGCATGCCGACTGAGAGATGCCAGTATACTGGATGACCTCACCTTCTTTGTCCGGCTTAAACCTAGGGTAATCAGTAAAAGTAGACCAACTACTAATCACAATCACTCAGCCTCACTTTTTGATGGCAAACTCTCCACTTTGGCCATTGTAGCCCACAGCCTTGTAGACTCGTCCGTAGGTACCGCTGCTGATGAAACCGACGACCTTGTACCTATCGAGCACTCTAACTTTGCTGGTATAGCCATGTGATGGCATCTTTATAGGGTTCGATGGCTCTAGATAACGGCCGAGGAGGAAAGGGTTAGACATGACCAGAAATGAATGATGGAATCTACTGAACGAAAAGAGAAGCACGAGTAAAAGCACGTGCACAATGAGTGTCAAGTGACATCGTCAAAGACATGCCCGTTATAAACATGAAACCCACAGAGAAACGGGGAAAGTATGCCACAATACCATCAAACGCAGCCTGCACACTTCGCTTCAAGCCCTGCGTCGCCCCAAGACTCCTAGCCGTTGCTGCAGCAGTACTCGGGGGCCCACCACCCGCCGAGGAGGGAGGATTCGTGCCGCTCATGCTTTGCTGTTTTGTCACCCTTGGAGATGCCTTGGATGCATCAATCGGGTAGCTCCCCCCCCGAAGCGTTGAGTTGTTCGCATACGTGGTTCCGGAGCGTACCGCAGCCAATTAAGGTAGATACTGTATCTCTGATAGGCTTTTGCGAGGCTATCGGGGCCTTCGGTGGCTCGTCGGTTGTCGATATTTCCCCGCCAGGTACAGTATTGATAATCAACGCTCGGCGAAGATGACGAACCCCGGCGACTTGTAACAAAGAGTACTGTACTCTACAGCAAATATGTAAGGGGGTTGGGGTTTGGGTTGTTCGTTGGCAGCGGCTGCAGGGAGCCACGGCTGAGCTTTCACCCCCGGATGTAGGTATTCCGTACATTCCCAAAATGGTATATCCGTGACTACCTTACACCAAGTTTGCACAGTTGGATTAATGATCAAAAGCCTTTCCCGAGCTATCAACAGATTTAACTGTGCTGAGCTACTCTGTACTCTACGAGACCCACTTGAGTCAAGAGTACGAGTATGGCACAGCAGCATGAGTTATCAACCACGACAGCCTAATGCAGGTGCAACACTCAAGGTCTCATTAGGACTATCACACAGCATTCATGCCATCGTGACCTTCTCGACGCTCGGCGCTGTCGGCTACAGACCTCGAGCTTCCTCTTCGGCATCTATGCCTCCAAGTACCCCAGCCTCTTCACCACCCCGTGTCTCCACACTTCTGTCCGCTTTTGAATCACCCACGTACAAAGCCAAATAAAGCACGCTACCCAATATCAGAATGTTTCCAACAATACTTGACAGACCAGGAATGATGCCAAGGAATATGTAATCAAAAGCCAGCGCGAATAGTAATTGTGTGTATACCATGTTTGTCGCACGGCTGCCGCCTTTGTCGTTTGACAAACCCTCGGTAATCAGGAATTGCATGATCCATCCAGAAGCCCCCAAAGACAACAGGTATGCCCACTCTAGCGTATCAGCTG
>JAABUL010000286.1_pt1 | contig 109927 bp, 131 predicted proteins | sample 5559151 | NCBI WGS metagenome assembly JAABUL01 (sample SAMN10711876, study PRJNA513368) | rock metagenome | isolation source: Antarctica rocks | place: Antarctica: Victoria Land, Pudding Butte sud | reverse complement strand
TTTGCAATAGAACGAGGAGATGAGAGAGGAAGTAGGTTGTCGGGCGAATGAGAGTGGCGCAAGGGTTGGGTGAAGGTGGTCGAGAAGAGTGTGACTGCGGGGGGGGGACGCTTATATCACTCGGACGACTTTTGCGTGCAAAGCCGACGGACTAGCTGATATGCACTTCGCCCACTTTTGGTGTCCTGCAGCTTGCCACAGAAGAAGACATCGTGCATATGTAGTCCCGATAACATGCATGATTAGTGTCGAACCCAGCTCACCTGTTTTGGCCTGCTTGGCCTGCAATTGCGCTCTTGTGTCTAGCTTTCGATTTCGGCTTCATGCACTTGGAGATTGCGACACTCGGGACTGTGCAACAGAACTCCACGCTGGCGGCTCGGTAGGCTACTGGTTTGGGAGCAGATTCCGCGAGCAAGCGTGCGAGCTTCTGTCATCGGAGCCTGGATCTGACGGTGCCCTCGCCGTTATAAACGCTGCGGATCCTGTTCTCCATATGATCTGAGACACTCAACCGTCGGAACAGTCTGCCGTCGATGGTAGAGCGTCCTCAAGCCTCAAGTGTCTCGGATCTTGGGGCAGCTACTCCAGGTCGCCCTCGAGCGTTTCTCGAATGCTGTCGTGAAGCCTATCCGGCACGTTGGGCCAGGGGCCGTCGATCAGCCGGGTCTTTGACTTCCGGATGGGTCCTCGTGTGGCCCTGGTCAGCGAGCCAGAATACACAAGAAGCTTGCGTGGTGGCAGCGTGTTTTCTCCAGAACGTGTGACGATAGGCCGTGGTGCATCGCGGCCGCCGAGCATGGCGCGGACTAGGCGAACTTAGGTCGTGGCTGTACGACCAATGACATGCAGTAGCCGGGATGTTTTCTTTAAATGTCAGAAGTAACAGGCATGTGATCCGTCTCGAACTGCTCTGTACAAGTAGCACGAGCGCCTACTCTCACGCTTTACGCAAGGCCGAAACTCCATCGCACGAAGCATAGAATAATTGAAGAAGATGTCGTACGTCGCAATATTCATGCTGTGCGTGCAGACGGACAGACCGGGTTGTCCACGAGGCGGTGCACTGTGGCGAGTGGCCCTGCATGAGCCGTCGATCTCGGCGAGTCCTTCTACAGCCTTACGAGAGCATCGAAGTTCCGGGGCGTGCGACTGCAAACAACGTAAGACTTACCACGCTCGGATGCTGCAGTGTCCAGGGGAGAGTTATATTGAATTGGCACCATTGACCACCAGCTCGTGATTCCAGCACAACCCGAGGACTGCTGATGTGAAGCTCCGATATCTCATCTTCCATGCGCATGCCATCCTCGTCCTTAGCGCGGCCTCTTCTGCGGCCGGCCTCGTGCAACGTGGATCTCGAAATTCAATGGCAGCTCAAGCGCTCGTGGCCGGCTGTCGCGCTTGCAGGTCAACCTCCGAGTGATTTGAGCCTCTCGCTGGCCGTCCGCGTGGGGTGTCTCGTTGCCGTTAAGATCAAGGAAACCTTGTGTAGATCCGCGTTAAAGAACCGTATTGCCGGGGTGGATGCAAAGCGCAGACCATCTTGCAGACGAAGTCAAGCTGAGCCGGCGGAAATGCAAGAGCGCCGGTGGCCGCCAAGGGATTTCATGATGGTCATGACACCTTCCTTCGACTTGTGCAACTTTGACTTGAACAACAACCGCTTATAGCCATCTCGTACCACTCCAACATCCCTTCCGCTCGAAACACCTCAAGCAGGATGTCAAACTTGCTTGTTGGGCTTCGACAACGCGGAACCCTTCGCTGCTGACGACAGCGTTTCAGGCCTGCATGAGCCGGCCTCGACTGCATATGCAAGTCTGGTGACTCACTGATGAGGCATTTGTTTCGATGGCGACTTCGATACAGCAGGTGTATGATACGTATGATACACTACGCGAAACAACAACGCATTATGCAGACCTTTGCCCCGGAATATCGAAACCGCTCGTTAATATGCTTGTAGACCGTTTACCACAGAGCTCGGCCTTGACCTTGTCTATAGGCTGCGGGAGCGGTCTGCTGGAGGCGATATTACTCCATGCTGCCGATGTCGATCATGGCAAGCAGCTCAATCTGTTTGGTGTTGAAGTGCCTGACTGTGCCATCACTCATCTGACACCAGATCGTGTGCTAAGAGTGCCAAACACAATGTCGTTACACGATGATGCCATACTTGCATCCACCTTGATGTTTGTGTACCCTCGACAGGCAAAACTCATCAGGATGTATATCGATGCCGCGGTCGATGGTGCTTTGGAGCAGTTGATCTGGCTTGGCCATCGTAGCGATTGGGCAGAGGCTGAATTGCTACTGCTTGCAGCATTCTCCAAGATTCAATGCATCGACGGCCCTGGTATAGCCGCCTACGAACTGCTTGCGATTGCCTCTGTGCCGAGGAGAGGCAGCAAACAATGTGACTGACTCTTGAGACTCCGACAACGAATGTGGTCTTACATACATTCATCGCGGTATACAAAAGCAAATGACCCAAACAGCCGTGGGAGTCATGCAGAAGGACTCAGTTGGCTGAATACCGAATGTGTCAACATCTCTCCAACGGACTTTGGTATGTTAACAGCACCATGTTGGAGCTAATGCTATCTGTGCCGTACACATCAAGTCGCAATGCTATCGCCCAGAGAGCCATCGCGTACCGACATCGATGAGAAGAGCAAGCTGTTGCCACACCACCTCGACCTCTGGGAGCATGCAGCGCTTCTCTACCATGGATACGAGTGGCAAGCGGCAGCAGATACCTTCTGTGCCCTCGCCCAGAGGCTCGAAATAGGAGAGCTACAGATGATGTGTCTTCTGAATGCTGCCATGATACATGCTCGGCTAGGCGACCTCCTGGTAGCCAACAGGATCCTCGCGGTGGCGCCCACGGTACCGCGAACCATGGCCTTTACCACGTTCTTGGTCGGCCTCATCAGCTACGAACTTGGGAACCTAACGAAGGCCGAAGGCTGTTTCGAGCTCTGCTTCGATGAGCTCGGAAATGGTGACGTCGCCCACAATGATTTGGGCATGGACTTCGTTCTCGATCGAGAAATCGTACATGCCAATCTGCGAGCTGTTCGAGAGGCTCAATACCGAGCCAAGAATTTTGGAAGCGCTGTTGCACCTATGCACGGCGTGCCAGCGGAGCTCATTTTTGAAGCGCCCTCGAGAAACACTACTGATCACGAACGGGAAAGCTGCGCGGTATCAAGCCCAACACAGAGGATCTTCTCGCGATTAAGAAGCAGAGAACGTGCAAACAGGCAGCCTGATGCAAGCATCGAAGTTCGCAAAATGGAGGAGACGTCAATCGCGCAATGGTTCAGGACCCTGCGATCTCCCGGGCTATCGATGACCACGTCCCCGTCTGCGTTGTCACCATCAACTACGTCCTTCGCAGTGTCCACAAGCATTGCAGCGTCTCCAGTGCCATCGCCAGTCCATCGATCACTGGCAAGCATTCCGGAGTGCTCGATACCCGCCTCCAGCTCGGAGAACAAGGCGCCCACCAATTTCTGCTCATCGGCTCCCCCTGCAACGATTCGGGATACATGGCACAATCGTCCATCGACCCCATACACAGCCCGTGATGCTCGCGGGGACTCTGAGTCTACACGCGAGTTGGCACGCTTCATTCGAAACGCGGAAAGAAGCGGCTTCCAAGATATGATCCCTAGGAATCCTCGGGGTGAGTACGAGCCGGTAGGTGAGCTTGCCAAATTCTTTACTGTGTCAGGCCCGGCACAGAACGTAATGTCGGCGCCTACACGACCGCTTGAACTTGACGCCTTTCTGGTCGACAAAATAAGAAGAGACCGTCAATTACAGGCGGAGCTGGAAGGACGCAGCTTATCAGCATCTACCACGGATGGCAATCGAAGGCCACGGCGCCAGGCCACAGTCAACACTGCGTCAACTGGGTCAAACGTGGCATCCACAGAAACCGTACCCACATCTCCAGATGAGCCACCCGAGTTCTTGCTGCCGATTGTGTACGACCCTGCAGCTGGTAAGAACAAATGCAGAGTTATCGACACGAAACCCACTAATCTCCGCCTCCAACGAGCAGCTTCGACGTACGCAGGCAACAATCCTCACCGACAAATTCGCAATACTGTTCAGCTCGATCCCATTCAGAAGCAGACCGAGCTGGACTACACGCTCAAGTTGTTGGAAGGCAAGATCCGGCCGAAGTCCGAACGCAAGGTGAGGATCCGAAAATCGTCGTTGAATAAGGAGCTGCCGGATATACCACCGCCACCATACCCAGATGGCAGTTCGAGCGATGAGTCGCTGGAGTCGGTGGCAACGGTGAATTTCTTTGACAAGGTGATTGGGAGGTAGCGAGCTTGAGGCTGTTTGGACGCCTGAGGTAGTTCTGTTCACATGGCCGCAATGGATATCGAGTGCGCACTCTCTAGGTGTAAGGAAATCTTCCAGTCACACTCCACTTCCACAACGATTCGCTTCGCCAGAAAGTGCCGTCATGTGAAAGTGAAACTGAATAGGTGTGGGCGGAACGTTGCGTCAAAGCTGCGATCGCTCCTGCATGGTGTCGTCACAATCACCAGCAAGTAAACATAAAAACTAGACGTCGCTCGCACTCCCTCTTCACCACGTCCAAAACGCTGCACCGCTCCCCACATCGGTCGCGCATAAAAGACCTCCGGCCGACACCATGACGACCCGCCGCGTCGCCACGAAGGTGGAAATACCAGTCCCAGAAACATCCAACAGCACGTCGAAGCGCAAAACCCAAATGGGCCCAGCACCACTCGCCGGCTCCCCCTTCCTACCCACCCTCCTCGAAGCCGTGCTCCTGGCCATCTACCCAGCGACACTGCTCTTCGGCTCCCTCTTCAGCATCATCCACCCCTCGACTCGCGTTGCGACCTACCTCGCCGAGACGCAGTCCTACGACCCCAGTCACGCACCCAGCTACTTCGCCAAGAAAAGCAATGTCTTCAACGTCTACTTCGTCAAAGTCGGCTGGTTCTGGACTACACTCGCAGTCGCAATGCTCATCTTCTCGCACCCTTCGCTTGGCCCACCGCTGAATCCACGTGTAACCAAGCGGAGACTTCAGGCTGGGATCCGATATTTGTGCATCACGGCAGTCTGGATCGCGGTCACGCAATGGTTCTTTGGCCCTCCGATTATTGATCGCAGTTTCAAGTGGACCGGCGGACAGTGTCAGATGATCTACAGCGATCACCCGGCGGACATGATGGAGAAGGCCGAGATGAGCGATGTGAGGGAGGTCTTCACACACGCGGCTTGCAAGACGATCGGAGGACAGTGGAAAGGCGGTCACGATATCAGCGGGCACGTCTTCCTACTCATCCTCGGAAGCGCGATGATCTGGCTTGAGCTACTGCCTGCGGTGCTGAGGATGGAAGGGCTGCGTGAGGCGAGACGTATCATGACGAGTGATGGACTGATCCGGAGCGCGTCGATTGAAGCTGATGTGCAGTTGGAGCCCGCGAGTGAGCCGCATGGTTATGGCGTCTGGGGTTCTTTACTTGTGCTGGGCTCGAGCTGGTGGATGCTGCTGATGACGGCTGCGTACTTCCACACTTGGTTTGAGAAGTTCACGGGGTTGATCGTGGCGTTCGGGACGATCTACGCGGTGTACTTCTTACCGCGGGCAGTACCAGCGTTCAGGCGGATTGTTGGTATGCCGGGTGTATAGATGGGTATTACAGCGCAAATAACCGTCTGAACGATCAACATTTATGTATCAATCGTCAGCTCTGAACGTCTCCACGTCAAACAATCAGCCGTTCTCACCGTTGATCGACTGGGTAAATACGCCGATCGAGACGCGAACAGGGCGATATGATATTAACAACGACTGTAGTAGCTCAACACCCAATTCCCTTTTTGCCACTCCATAGAAATACTACAAGTGCTCGACAAGCATGGCGAGACCCCACCCGACTGCACCACCGTCTCTACCAACGACGCCACTGCAGCGGCCGCCAGTGTCACCAAACACTCCGGAGAGATAGGAGAGGCGGCGCCAACTCTCAGTGCCCAAGGTTACGTCACTCACCGAAATCGGTTACCCATTCCTTGGTATCTTCGAGAAGAGGCTGCGTTGAGCGCATGTACAGTGCCGCAACCTTTAGTTAGCTATGGAGATCGCAGAAGGATCTCCAGCATGAAGGGTGATACTACTGGAAGTACCCCTTGTGGTGAAGACATGCTGTACTTCATCGGGAATTCATCGAACAGCCTCTAGGGACCCGTGCAATCAAGCCGTCGTCGGTGGTGAAGCTCTCGGCGCAAGCGGTCACACTCGAAAACGTAATACCGTCATAGTCTCCGTGTACGTTGACCTCAATACCGGACATATTGGAGAAGTATGGAAACCAGTGGATGCCGTCTGCGAGTTTCACAGCAATCTTGTGCGGTACGGTCGATATGTCGACCACCAGCTGCAGGGGAAGAGGTTGTATATTTCAAGACGCTCGAGAATGCTTCGTAGATCTGCCGACAGCTTTGAAGTAGGCCTCTCATACCGGAGGCGGTTGGATTTGACGGTGTGCGCTTGGATACCTTTCGTCGCTTTGGCACCGATAGACAATGGCGTGCCTGGCCTCCTCCTCGAGAATCACGTAGATGCAGTTACGGAGCTGTCTGGGAATGCGCATAATGCCACAGCGAGCGTGATGGTCGGTAGGCTGATGTGTCGCTTGCTCTATTTGGTGCTCGCCGTGGTGCTAGCATCCTTCCATTCGCTTCTTGCCTCCAGAGAGGAGGTTACGACGTGGATTTGGCTCTCCCTCCACCCACACCAGCTCGTATTCCTCTTTGCTCCAATCATCCTGCCCTCCACTAGGAATCTCTGCAGCGACGTATCATCAGATACCACACCAATATCACGGTCCTTGCGCCCAGCCTGGTACTGGAAGTGCCCTCCGTTGGGCTCGACGAGCGGGAAGTAGTTGCCGCCGACCTTGGTAAGCTGTCGCCTCAGTCGGCTGAAGGTGGCGTTGTGGATGCGCATGTCGCCTTTGCTGGTCTTCCGACTGTCCTTGCCACTTGGCACGGGGTCGACAATCGACAATGTAGATGAAATGTCACGCGTCTTGAGCCTCGCCGTGCCGTCTCTGCGTACGAGAATGCTCTAGCCACTCCAGCCCTTCACGAGCGTGTTCTTCTTCTTTGGGCTTTCGCTGATCTTGGGGTGAAGGCTGGGGTGAAGTTGAGGTGCGCTGGTGTACTGGCCTTCCTTCTCCACGGTACGCAGGCGTTCGTACTTCTGCCTAAGAATCCGTCAGTATAGGTTTTAGTCACGACCCAAGGGGACTTGGCAACTTACATCAGATCAACATGGTAGTGAACGAACTTCTTCGCGAGGTGGACTCTCAGAGCCACATCAGGAAAGGGGTAGGTGCCGCCATAGCCCACTCTGCCCGTCTGGAGCTCCTCGGAGGTAGCGGCACTGAAAGCCATTCTCTTCCGACTAATTGCCTCCTCCTTATCCATCACCTTAAAGAAGACTGATCAGAGAGAGTGAGTTACTCACCAGAACGGGTCCCACATCGCCACCACGTTTGTGACTGGCTAGATGTATGCAGCCGTCAGCTTGGTCATGTCGATATCGAGCTGGGAGATGCGGAAATTCTTCGCGTCTGCTCGTGCGACGAGGATCTCGTCGTCTTCGTGTGTGCGTACGAAGTCGCCCTTTATCGTGTTACGATGCACGACTTGGGAGCGGTGAACACCAGGAAGGCGGGCGCGGCATAGTTCTCTGATCTTCACACCGATCGCAAGAAACTTGTCCTCATTCAGATCGAGTACACGGATGAGCTTCATCTTGTATAACTTCTTACTGCTGCGCGCTTCAGCGAGGAGCTTGTGTTATACGTCGGCCATCCATGGCGAGGACATCGAGCGGTCCACTGGAGAAGAAGTCGCCGTCGTCAGAGCCATGGATGGAGTCGCTGTCTGAATATTTGTATGTCCGTGTGTTGTCTGGCGCACGGGTTGAAGTGGCTGGTGTGCTGGCGAGACGACGGTGCCTTCACAAGCTCCGGATGGCATCAGCGATATCACTCTCTCTCTGATGTACTGCAGATCTCGCATTGCCACCCTGACCTACCTACGATCTCCCCTCACAGACACCTCGTGCATGCTGGGTGTACAGATGTGCGAAATAGCGCAAAACTCTCCACTCGACAATCAAGACCTATATGTCTATTATCTAATCATCATCGTATAGCTCGGTCACAAAAGACCTTTTGATACTTCACCGTACCTATACTTTGGCGATCTCTTCAACAGTCGTCTGCTGCTCCTTCGCCTCCGCATCCCACTCAACATCTTTCTCGTGTCCCTGCGCGATCCGCTCGTCTTCTTCTGCATAGATTTCTGGCCGTGAAAGCTGAGTAGCGTGTTTGTTCCGGAAGACAATGACCTCGCGGTTCGCATCGAAGTAGCGGTCGATGTCTTCGAGTGTGCGATTCGCTGTTTCCGGGTAGAAGAGATATGTGACGGGGATGAAAGCCGTGCAGATGACGCTGGAGTGGGTGTTAGTGTGAAGACGGAGTGGAGGATAATATGAGATCAGTAGGTGTAGTGAGATACGTACCCCCAAACAATCCAGAATTTGTAGCCTAGGTTCTCGATTCCAGGGAGGGTCGCTTGAACGACGGCGTAGTTGCATATCCAGTTCGTGGCCATCGCGAGACTGTGGCTGCGTGTCAGCCGTCATGTCTCAAGAGTATCCAAAGGAAGACCATAGCATACCTCGCACCCTTAGCCCTCACCTCGAGGGCATTGACCTCCGTCGGATACAACCAAGGCACTCCCAGCACACCCATTCCGAAACTTGCGAAGAAGGCGAAAAAGAACGCTACAGCCACACTGCCCAGAACGTAAGAATTTCCTCCATGCTCGCTCAGACCTGTAGCGATAGCGATACAGTACCAGCATAGAGCACAGGCGGCCGCTGAGCACATCATCACTTTGCGGCGTCCGTACCGCTCGATGACGAAGTATGCGAGACAAGCGAATATGAGATAGTCCACTGAGCCGCAAGCGGCTAACACGCGCGAGAGGATGGTGCTGATCCCGAGCGCGTTGATGAAGATATAGGACATGTACTGCGAAAATGAATGGGTAGATTAGCCTATGTCTCGGACAGAAACCACGTGGTGTCTCAGCGGAGGGTATTCTGGCCATTGAACTTACGTAGGATGTTACGTTGATGCCGGAGATCTGTAAGGAAGAGGCTCCGTTAGCTAGAGCATGGAAAACGTTGTCGTTGAACTTGCCTGATTCATCATTTGCATCCCGGCTCCGAGAATCATCCTACGCAGTACTCCTGCTGGGCCTCGACCACTCAGTAGTTGCCACCAGGTGAAGCTGTTCAAGTGCTCCCGGTCCAGGACGTCCTTGATGATGGCGAACTGTGTCTTGACAGAGGGCGAATCTCGAGTTGCTCCATGGCCTTCGAGGGCAGCTATTACGTCTAGGGCTTCTTCATGCTTGCCTTTGCGGATGAGAAGACGTGGGGAGTCGGGCAGGAAGGGGCACATGGCCCAAATGACGGCTGTGAAGAAGATCTGGAAGCTGGGAGTATGTCAGCGACCATCGAGAGATGACGAGTCTGCAGCATGCTTGTAAGACTCACGCGAGTGGAAACCTCCAAGCAACATCGCCTGGAGCGAACGCGAAGCCCAGCGTCAACCAGTTAGAGATTGAGAACCCGGTGATACAATTCGCCATTTGTATAATCACTAGCTTGCCTCTGCTGCTCATCTTGGAAGTCTCAGCTTGCCACACTCCTGCAGTTGCTGTATTCATGCCGGTTCCAAGGCCTTCAAAGGTCCATAGTGTCAGCCGTTTATCGACCGTCCGAGGGGGTATTTGACAGTGAACTCACCTGCTACGATCCTTCCAACGTACATCTGAGGCACACCGTAGGCGGCCGTCTGTATAAAAGCGCCCACGGCGATCACCAACGACCCCAGCATGATCTGTCGGGGTCTACCAAGCATATCGCCAGTGATAATAGTGCTCATAGCCCCGATAAAGCAGCCAATGTTGTAGATCGATGTCATGGTGCCTTGAGTGTCTGCCGATGGGTGCCCGAAGGTCTCGAGGAAGTTTTCGTTGATGATGACATTGCCCTGTATATATCTTAGAAAGGGAGCACATGGCGACTCACAGACTTAGATGGACTTACGAAGACTCCTTGATCGTATCCGTAGAACTTTCCGCGACATCAGTGTTGTCCTGAGATGGTAGAGCAGTGAAGACGTACGATCAGTACAGTAGATGCTGCGATTGAGATCCAGACGGTAAGACGCTCTCCAGTACCGCCTAGATACTTGCGAGCCATTGTATGCGGCACCAGAGTTGTCGGTCTTTGAAAGTTCTTCGTAGGGTGAAAAACGGCTTGAAATCAACAGCACTGCCAGGGCCAGCACAGATGTGGTGAAAATGGCGGAGAGGTCGTTATTTACCCTTCGTTTAAACCTTGTGGGAGATGTTTCGATTTATCTATGTTGCGAGTCAAGAAGCTTTAATAAATAGCCATTCGCCTACCGAAAACGCCAGGATCGCGGGCTTACCTTACTCGTCAATGAACCCATGAAGTAACCCGAAGACGTTCCAAGGAGCTACTGCAACACATTGAGGCCTCGCCACGAGATATGCCGACGTTGAGGCTACTGTGCTGCTGTGGAGATGCACTCAAGAGGGCGGAGAAGTTGGCGGGATGAAGATGTGGAGACGCCGACACCGCTGGGCCAAGACTTCGGCAATTGCACGGCAACACTGCCAGCACGAGTCACGGTGGATATCATCTTGGTCTCGGTGTAGCACAAAGCCGCTGGATCGTGTTGTGACGGCACGTAAGACTGTGCCTGGTGCGCAGACTCTTCGGAGAGATCCAAATATGCTACAGGCTGTACCTATATGTCATCTTTTCGTCTCCCTTACGAACGTCCTCAAGCCCAAGCCTCCGGACAAGAGTTGTAAGGCCAGTCGCATGCCCTATTCGTCCCGACATTGTAGGCGCAAGCGGAACATCCCCCAGCAGATCTTCTCTTTCCTTCTGCTCATCGCCCCAGTTGGCCAGAATGTCCGCCCGATGCTTGTTCTCCCTTACGAGAATGACCCAGAAAGCGATGTAGCCAATGAAGCTGGCCAGCACGCACAGCAGCGTGATGATGAAAGGTCGAATATAACCGTCCTTTCTGTCTTCTGGTGTGAAGAGTAGTGCGAGGAAGATGCCAGCCAGATTTCCCCAGCCGTTGATGCCGAGTAGAATGGCTCTCTTTCCGGGCTCCGGCGTATTGTTCGTGAGCCATGCCACCGTCAGTGGTGAAGCGATGAAGCTTCCGCTGAGCAGGACACAGAGTGCGAAGTAGCGGAAGCCATAGTTGTTCACTGGGATCATGAGGGTGAGTAACAGGCCGATGAGTAGCAGGCCAAGACCCCAAAAGATTGGTAAAAGTCGTGCTTTTGAGCGATCTGACCATCTCGTGAACACGAACAGTACCACTGCTCCACAAGCAAAAGGGGGTGCCGACAAGAGGTTCGAAGCCGACGGCGAAAGGTCGAGAGACGGTGAAAGTTGTTTGATGACCATGGGCAGGAACACGCCGAACGCAGTCGCTGGAATCGCAGACAGGATATTGACGATCAGGATGTGCCAGATCTTGTAATTAAGGAAGGCAGACGATATGTCGGTTTTGGTTAGGCCAGCGTCTTCGGTGACGGATGCGCGGGTGGCGACTGACATCCGGCGATGCGCGTACTTTGATGTGCTCAGTAGTCGGCGGTGAGCCTCGCCGTCCGACTCTTCTTCGTCAGCATGCACTTGGTTGTGCGCTGCAGAGTCGTCAGCGGCCGCAGCAGCTGGGTTGGTACCACTAAGTTGGTCAAGGCGAATGCGCTGCTCGGCCCATTGCCTTTCCTGCGCAGTGAAGAACCATGCTGTCTCCGCGCTATGCGGCAGCCAGAAAAAACCGAGCAGGGCAACGGCCATAGTGGAGCAGCCCTCGATCAAGAAAAGCACTTCCCAACTTCTCCACCCACTTCCGATTTCGGTTTGAGTCATGGGAGGAGGTATCTGCGGGCGTGAAGGGCCTTCTTCAAAACGACTGAACACAGCCCAACTCAGGATTCCCCCAAGGACCCCTGCCACCGCTGTCTGGCCGTAGAAAATGCCGAGTCTCACAGCAAACTCATAGCGAGTATAGAACAAGCTCAAGTAGGAGACGGTTGTAGGGTAAAACCCTGCCTCCAGTGCTGCAATCAAGATCCGTAGACAGATCAACTGCCACTTCTTTGAGATCCATATGTGTAGTAGAGTGCAGAAGCCCCTGAAGCACCGAGGGATTCAAGTGTCAGCGCTGTCTTCATAACTCGAAGCTTCACCAATCGTTGCTTACCATAAAGTCATGCAGCCTGGAACCCACCGCCGCATGCCAAATTTCCGTCCAAAAGCAGCACCGACTGGTTGGAGTGCTACGAAGAAGGCAAAGAAATAGCCCATGGACGTGTTCAAGTCATCGGCTTCTAGCCCAGCATCACTTGTGAACCCTGCGCTTTCCGCATTGCCAATATTGGATTTGTCGAGGCTGTTCAAGAGGAAGAGCAGGGCGAGAAACGGCAGCAAGATGCAGTCCAGTTTCCGTTTCGTACGCCGGTCTAGATCGTCCCCAGGCCTTGCGGTGATTCCAGTCTGTTCGGCCAGAGGATCATCTTCACCAAGCAAGCTGTCGCTCAAGGACTCCCGCTCCATTTCAGCGGAATGGCGGAGTTGGTCGAGTTCCACACCATCATCACCGCCTAAGGGCATACTCTGCCCGCGGCGGTTGATAGTTGCTCAAGCTTCTAGGAGTGTACATCGCCAAGGAAAGAGTTGGTGTTGACAAGAAGTGTGGTGGTTGTGGACCGGAGATTCTGTCCCGAAGCTGACATCACGTGGCAGATGGTTAGACTAGTCTGAAAGCAGACACCAGATGAAACGCCAATGTTTCCCCCTCCACCTTCTAATCCGCACTTCATGTTGCGGAGTTCCGGACACCTGTGCAGCAGACGTCTTCAAAAGGCGAGCTGAGAGCGTGAGATGCACTTCATAGTAGACACGGTAAGCAACTAGTCGTGCCAGTCTTTCATGGACAGACTCACAGAGTACGAAGAGGTAAGTGATCGCAGCCTGCCTCGCCCGCACGAAACAACCAATCGCCAACATCCCTGCGGCAGCGATCAAGGACATTACAAGGGCTGTGCACGAATACTTCGCACTTCATCCCGAAATAGGGACTTTCCCAATCGTTACACAAGACGCTACCACGGACTGGCGTGCTCGACTTAACTCAGCAGAGGTAAACGCTGCGCTGTCGCCAAGCACTACATACGGTCGTATAGGTATGGAAGCTGAACTCCACTTGCCTTTTCTCTTTCGTGATCCCACGGCGACATGATGGCACTCTCTGCCCATCTTCCCTTCCTGGTCGTCCTGATGGGCACCGTCATTGCGCAGTACGATGGCTCTGACTTGACCTGGTCCGCGACCGGGTCTACGCTCTGCAACGATTCCTTTTCCGATGCGAATGTGGTATGTTTATGGTGATGTGCTTGTCAAAACTGGTTTCTGCTGATATCATAGAAAGACCGGCATGTATCAATACTCTCCAGGGGTCCCAGACTTCAGCGCGAGCAGTACGACCCCCTATTTGGACCTCATCCACAGACTCGGAATACGGACTAACCGCTCCTCTGGATACAGGTGGATTTGCGCCGGATATACATATTGGTGCGACTGTGGAGCAGACAGCCGCTGATATACATTGGTCGCTGTGGTACAATACAGGCGTACGTGCAAAACGGCTGCGACTCACTGTCAGAACAGTACTCACCCAATAACATACAGAGCGCCAACTATACCGATGACACTGCGCTAGGATATGACGCGTACGTACACCACCGATAGTCCGAGCTATGCAGTGAGCGCTCCTCCGATAAACGGTCTTATCCGGTGGCAGGAGCTGCGCGCACAAGGGCTCGAGAAAACGTCTTTCTTTGTATCTTGGCTGAGCGATTACAGCTGTCTCTTCATTGTCAACACACCCACGACGAACACGATCCTCCGCGGACAGGTATGTGACAACATCTGAGCTACCATAGAAGTCCTGCTAACCTCAATCCGAGTCTGACACCGGGAATTGCCTGAGTACCTTTGACGTTGCATGCAACAACGCCTTGACAGACATGGCGAACAATCTTGTGTTGGGCTTCGTATCTAACCCGACCCCTGGGCCGAGCTCGAATCTCACGGATGGATCATTGAGTCAAGTGTGCTACGAGGCTGGCAACAACATGCAAGACAACTTTCCTAAAGTGTGCGAGCCGTTCTTCAATGCGACGACTGGAATATCGGTATCTGGATCTGCTCTGACGAGCAATGGCACGACCGGAGTGCAGACTGAGCGGTGTAGCATCAAGGATACCAGCACCAATCGTACCTTCGAGCCCCTCTTCACCATATCAGGCTCAGCGACGGAATTCAACTATTTGACCTTTAACTACTTCGTCATACCCTTCGTTATGACATGGTATGAATGATAGCCCTCTCGCTGTCGAGACCAAGCTGACCAGAATATCTCTCCTTATCAGGTTCCCTATAGCCAACATCAACGCTGTTCAAAGCATCGCATCAGCCAATTCGGTCACGGCCTGTATACGCGCAAACCATCTCAACCCTGGCAGCGAGTCAGTACCAGTACCACCTGAGCCCACACCTATCGGCTCAGGAGGAGGTCTGAGTGGAGGCGCTATTGCGGGAATTGTGATTGGGGTAGTGGGAGGATTGGCTTTGATCGCAGGAGCTGGATTCTGGTTCTGGAGGAGGAGCAAGAAAGCGAAGCAGGCCAAGGTGGATAATGATGCACCTCCGATCTATTCTGCAGATGCGAAACAACCTCCCACGCGCTTGGTCGAAGTCCCAGCGGATGGCGCTGTTCAGGAGCTCAGCCCAGACGCAGAACACCGACCAGAATTATCTGCAGAGCCCAGGCCGCCGCAGGAGAAAGAGGCAGACTTACGACCGCCGCCTGTAGAGCTGGCGGGCGATACCCCCGGGAAAAGATGATTTGTGTTTGAAGATACCCCGAGAGCGTACTTGTTTTCTACCGTGCTGGTTTTCCGGGCCTGCGGGCGGGCACTCACGAATTTTCCACACCAGACGATGTTCGAGCCGAAGATGCTGTTATCGGAAGGCAGACAGACGCTGGCAAGGATATTCGTAATTTCAGGCGCGCCGATACTCGCACGTATGCCTACCTTTCTGTCGTTTATTGATCGCAGATTCCGAAGAACATGCTATGGTGGGTGCCTTATCATTTCCCGAAGCAACTCACCGTCAACAAAGCTGTGTGACGTTCAGTTTTGCCTTCTCACCCTACGCACTATTGTATCTCCCTTGGACCTGAATCGTCCGATGATGCTGTGGCGCTCTTGCTCGCCAATTTCCTGTTCCTGACGCACAAAAAAGCTTCTCCCACTCCACTCCACTTCTCCAGACCAACCCCGCACGCTTTCGCTCTCCAACCAGATCGGCACAACCACAGCACATGGCTTGGAGACGGGATGTAACCCGTCCGCTAAAGATGGCGTACCTAGATCTGAATGGCTACGACACATCCGCCCACCAGTAGATCCGGTCGTTCTTAACGACTTACCATCGCATACTTCGTCGATGAAGCTGTGTGACCACAATGTCGTTGCAACTATCTTTCGCCTTGTTGGCAGCAGTCGTTTCGTGTGCCGCTCTACCACAAGGCAAAGGCGAAGAGCTTCAACCATGCGGTGACGCCTACTTCTACCCATCGAAGTACACCTGCTATGGCTCGTTTCTATGCCCCGTGGAAGACGGAGTGCCATTACTGCGGTGCGGAGACGCATGCTACTTACCCTCCATGTACGGCTGTTCCAACAATCAGCTAGTATATCCGACAGGATCCGAGTCGTCGACTCCTTCAGCCTCTCCGTCTTCAGCAATCCCAGAAAGTTGTTCAGAGACGCCAACGACACAGCATCTTTCGTCGCCTCCATACGAGAACTATTTCTACTCGGACTGCCATAGCGCTACTCAAGTCGTGGTAACGAGCCCTCAGCCTGATAGCAATCTTACGATTATCGGACCACGATTGCTCGTGGCATGGGCCGCTGGCGATTCCGGTCTTCTCGCCTTCTTCTCGCCAAAGAGTGGAGTCAATGGGTCACTCAGCATCGAGTTGGTCAATGGGACGTCAGACCAGCCTCTGTCTGGCATCTATGAGCCACCAGCGTCGAATTCTCTGGGTGGCAACCCGGTGGTCGGTGTCCGAACACTCGTACTGTTCAACTCTTCAGCAGTCTTGACGGTCCCAATTCTGGGAAGCATCAGGACTATGCGAGATTTCGTCGAAGGACCCAGTCTACTCTACCCCGAGATCCAGGATCCGATCAAGTTCTCCCAGAAGGGAGATGGTGCCTTGCTCTCGAGGATATGGTTAGACAACATTACCACAACGCAGATGACCTTCACTCCACAATCAAACGACGCTTCAGTCACCATCAACAATCGAACACTGGATGTAGAAGCTGGCACTTACGAGTTCACTGCCACGTTCGACTATCCGCAGCTTGAGCAACTCAGCGCATCCAAAGTCCTGGATCCTGCATCTCAAGACCTCATCGAGCAGCAGAACGACGAAGCCATCTCGCTCTCTTTCCTCTCGTACACGGATAAGTTGTTAGCAGGAGCATGGCGGTTTCTGACGTACTTCGGTCGTGACAGCATGATCAGTCTGCTTCTGATGCAGCCCGTTCTCTCCGAAGGCGAAGGTGGCGCGATAGAAGCTGTCATTGGTGCTGTACTCGAGCGCATCAATAAGACGGATGGAACTGTCTGCCACGAAGGTAAGTGACCTTGCTTACTCCATCCGAGAGCCTGTGCTGATGACCTTCCAGAGACGATTGGCGACTACGCAACATATCAGAACCTACAGCTCAACATCAGCAGCACAGACCCAATATGCTCTTACATCATGGTGGATAGCAACTACTACCTAGCGCCAGTGATGGAAAACTACTTTGTCAAGACCGAGACTGGCAGAAGTCGAAAGGATGCATTCTTCGCTAAGAAGTCGACGTTGAACTTTGGCAACCAAGGCCTATCTTATCAAGAACTCGCACTGCGCAATGCTGAAGAAGTCATGCGCAATGCCGCCGCTTTCGCTAGCCCGGGCGGTCAGACGAAGGAGAACCTCGTCCACTTGGAGCAGGATCAGATCGTAGGAGAATGGAGGGATAGCACGTACGGCATTGGGGGAGGCCGTAAGTCGAGGATATCAACAATGTTCCGGTATACTCGCTGACGAGTTCGTCTCATGTGCTTTAGGCATACCTTATGATGTTAGCACTGCGCTCGTCCCCGCAGCTCTTCGTTCGATCGCGGCACTCTCGGCGGCAGGATTCTTCGAAGAACATCCGGACTGGGTGACAATAGCAGCCGAGTACGCTCAGATGTGGGAGGACAACACCCTGCACTTTTTCGAGCAGACTGTGCCGGTAGCGGAAGCCAAGGCACTTGTCGCAAGCTATGCTTCAGACGTAGGCTATGGCTTTCCTTCTCAGGCAGATGCGATCACGTCGGATGTGGTGTACCACGGCCTCGCGTTGAACGGCAATAACGACCAGCCGGTTGTGAAAGTGATGAATACGGACGATTGCTTCCGCTTGTTCATGCTCAACACGACGAACCAAGAACAACTTACCAGCTTTCTCAACCAGAGTGCGACGAATATCCAGTTGCCGTTCCCAGCAGGCTTGTCCTCGCCAGTTGGAGTGCTCATAGCGAACCCAGCCTATGGAGGTGACCCGGTCTACGCCGCGAACTGGACGAATAACGCATACCACGGTACGGTTGTGTGGTCGTGGCAACTCGCCATGTTGGCTGCCGGGCTGGAACGCCAGCTCGACCGATGCTCCACCTCCGGTCCTCCAGAGTTCTGCAGTGACAACTCGGTCCATGGGAACGTACTGGGAGCGTACAACCATCTTTGGGATCTCATTGAGGCCAACAGGCCGCACTTGAGTTCCGAGGTATGGAGCTGGCAGTATCAGAATGGAAAGTTCGACTTCGTGGAATTGGGATCGCTGCCTCCGCCGTCAGGGTTGAATCCTACGGAGAGTGACATCAGACAACTCTGGTCTCTGACTTTTCTGGCCATTACGCGGAACCTGGACTTTTTAACCGCATGAGCGCTCCGCATGGGTAACTCAGTGCCTGAAACACACGTGTCAAACTAGTAGCACCGTAGATAGCGGACAAACCATTGCAAGCCGTACGTCGATCTCGTGCGCGTCCCCTGTAGACCAAGCTGCTCACATGCTCGTGGTGGTGCGGAGAAGGGCCGAAGGCGATGCGGCGAAACGTACCTGACCAGAATCGCCCCGAGCCAAAGAAGGGTTTCCCAAGGACATCTTGGCTGTGATATGATGGATCTCTGACATCCCTGCCAGGTGTTGAGGTATGTGTGTCCTCTCAGCGGCTGATATATGCATTGTCGTGCAGGAGGTGAAGTCAGTTCATATTGATTAGCTGCGGCGGGGAATTGACTAGAATTAGCCAGCACGTTAGTCATCTCTAATCAATTCAAGATCCGACGTCATCTCTTCCAAAAGTCGCGTCTGCCAACATACATCCGACGACACCAGACTCGACACACGAGGACACAATGGCGAAGGAACTCTCAGCTGCAAAGGCCACCTTACTGACGATCCACTATGCCTCCGAGGGCAACATCAAAGCCTTGCACTCGTTCACTCCAACCCGCCTTGACGTCCTACAGCCAGAGCTCATCCTGAGAATCTTGCTGACCTACCTGCCCGAGAGCATTGAGCCTGCCGAGTACACGACGTACGTTGGCGAGGTCTCTTCCAGGCTGTACCTCGATATTGAGCGCGAAGATGTGGACGTCGATATCTCACCTGCCAAGGCCCTCGACGAAGAGCAGGCGGAGAAGAAGGTCAAGAAATTGAAGCTGATGGAAATCAAACCCCCAAGCTTTCCGCCACATGCGCCGACCGATCTTCTGACGAGGTTTCTCTGCCAACGAGCTTATCGCATCGATAGTGAGACTGGCTTACTCAACTTGGTCCCTCAGCTCATCGAGCCATTCCTCGACCGAAACGACTTCATCCGAACCTGGTATGTTAGCGTTATACTGCCACTAATGAGGCTGGAGTTCGAGTACTACTCGGCGGACAATACCGAGCCACCCAGCTTGACCGGCTTCGAGAAGCTCGAAGGGAAGGAGGGCGTCGACTTCTTGTTACAAAACGTCTCGGCACCCAAGCCGGGTAGCAAGCGGTCTGCAGAGCCTGCCCAGCGCGACGCTGCAAGAGATATCAAGGGTCTGGTGGGACCGTGGATGTACGGCCATACAGAGCGCAAACGGCGGAAAATGGGTCCCCAAGAAGGTCAATACGGTCGAGATGACGATACTGCGGAGCTCAACAATCGCATGAGGAAAATCAGTCTGACTGGTGTTGGAGAAGAAGACAAGACAGGCCATGACTGGGAGTATGTCTACTCTTGGATGGTCGTGCAGGCACGCGAAGACTTTCCCACCATTGCAGAAACTGTAGAAGAATGGGACGGACCTGGCGATGTCGATCTCGGCGGATTCGACTCTCGAGACGCTCGCTCATATCTTGACGAAGACACTCAGACGAAGCTCGAGTCACAGTACGCGCAAGCAGTGTTTGCTACTTGCTATGCCGTCCAAACAGACACGGAAGAGACAGTGAGAGGTGCGCACGGCATACTCGTACGACTTGCAGCTCTACTGGACTTTGTTCCACCTCCTGATCTAGCCACGAGTGTGGACTCCTTGCCGAAGACCGAGCGGCAAGCGGCTCACCTTGAGGCATCGACAACTACTGCGGACCTGGAGCCAGATGCACTGCTGAAGCCTGAGCATGCCCTAACTACACCGAGGTTCGAGACATATATGCTGCTGCAAATGATGGTGTACACCTCCTATCAATTTATTGGACTCGGCTATCCAATCTCGCTCGTCAACGCCGCGAAGCTACACTTCTACGCCTCGCCTGACGAGCAACTCGCCATGCTCAAGAAGCTCTTGCACGTACTTGGTAAGAACGGCTCACGCAAGGACGACGCGCAATGGACTGCCGACCGTGCGAAGCTAATCTGGCTGTGGAACTGGGGCATCGACTCTGGCGATGATACTGCCACGAATGGCGCGGGAGTGCTTGGCAAAATCAACAAAACGACCTTCGAGGAGGAGATGTTAAGCTGCTTCACCGAAACTAGCTGTAAGTGGTTTTTATCGTTGTCGACAAGCGAAAGCTTATCGCTGTCAGTGGAAGACTTGGACCCTGTGCAGAATGTTGATAGTGTCGGCGGCACTGAACCGGAAGAGCTGAGTTGGCCGTTCACGGCATCAGACCAGAAAGCTGCAGACGAGACTGCTAATTGAGCTTGTGCTGATTGGCCTTTACCTGACAGCATATCGTCTGGCCATCGAACTGTACCTCAAATCGTCGCAAAGCTATTTGCCGGCTGACAGGATTGAAGACGTTGTGTTGCAAGAAGCGATGGAAGCGTATGATGGCGCTAGCAAGGGGAATAGGACAAGGGGAGGGGTCAAGAAGGCGAACGATATGTGAGTAGTCTATGCTCCTTCCGCATGAATCGAACTAACTTGAATCAGTATCACGGCCTTCCGACCACACTTCCCACACAGCACACGCTTTCAGCAGGCCATAGCTTTGATCTCCGCAACGCATGCATTGTCCTTCTACTCACTGACATTACAGCACGGACAGCCGTTCCAACCCGTCAGCATTCGCGTGAGCAAGGATCCTATAGGCCTTATCAGCAAAGTCTTGGAGCAGAATCCGAGCAGCTATACGAAGGTGGATGACCTTGTTCATATCGGTCGGAACCTGGTCGCAGCAGGCCTGCAGTCAGAAGGAGACGGCAACTACAATGCCGCGAACGATCGCCACGAGCTCGAGCTCAGACAGAAGGACGCGGAGAGAAGAGTAGCGCTTATGGCCGTCGAAGTAGCACTTCGAGAAGACGACTTCGAGACTTCCTACTCCTACATCATGAACCGACTCTCGCCTTCTAGTGCCGAGCTTGAAGCGCCCAAGGAGGAGCCACGATCCTCAAAGCAACATTCACGCATCGCATCGAAGACCAGCGCACGATCGAAAGCAGCAGCATCGGACGACGACGTCTCGTGGCGAGCGGCCTTCCTCGCCGGACGCTACCGACCAGCTTCCGCTTCACCTCCCTCTCTCCGCCGACTAGAGCAACGCACAGAGCTACTCTCACTAGCACTGCTACTCGCACCCGTATCGCAACTGACTGAAATTCTTGCGGCATGGCGGCGCTGCGAAGAGGAAATGACGTCTTTGCAATCGGCTCAACAGCAAGCTGAGCAAGATTTCGATGATCATGCGGACAAACGACAAACCGCCAGCGCTTTGCCAGGTAACTTTACTATACAGAACGAAGAGCCAGATTTGGTCCTGAACCAGAAGCGAAGAGAGATGGGCAGGATGACTGGCAAGACTGGCGAGGGCGAGGCTCCCGTGAGTATGTTTGATTTGACTCGCAGTGCGGCGCAGGCTTTTAGTAAGAATGCTTTCCCTTTGCGCGGTGTGGCGAGGGCGGAAACTGGTGGTAGTGGTATGGAGGATAGTGTGGAGAGTTTGAGTAGTGAGGGTGAAGGGGATGGGCAGCGCGTGAGGAAGCGAGATTTGATTGCGAGTGGCGTCTCGGGAGCCGCTGGAGGGCTTGCGAGCGGGCTAGGCTGGGTGAGTGGAACGCTGAGCGTTATTTCTTGCATAACGAGACTCTGCTGACGCTGATGTTGCTACAGGTACTCGGAGCTACGCCTGCCCAGCAGCAGGAGCGCGGTTAGTGTGAAGGCTGGAGCTGCCACGAAATCTCATGCTACCCGCGAATATACACTATACAGCTACTCATCAGCATCTCCGTCCTCCGTCTCATCTTCATCGTCATCGTCACTATTTCTCCCGAGATCTTGCCTCTCATCTCGCGGAGCCTCTACCCGTCTAATCCGATCTCTATATCTACAGCACGGCTGACCGCACTTACATTCCTTGTCCAGATTATGCCAATACGTATCGCCATAATCCACCGTCACCTCATCACCCGCCTCAATCCCCAGCGACGCAAGCACGATCCGCTGCTTTCCCAGCCACACAAACCGCTCGAAATGCGCATTCGGTGCACACGAGTGGTTCACAAACTTCGTATGGTTACCCTGCCGACCTTGCCAAATCTGGTACGTGCACTGATCAGTCTCTCCAATCATCACATCTAGCCCCGCGAGGCCAGAAGTGATTTCTCCCACGAATTCGCCCACCGCCCAGCCCTTCTCGAATGGACAGCAGGCGAGGAGGCCGTTGTTCTTGCCGTCGGGTGTTCGGAAGATCTGCAGGGGTACTGGAGTCGGCTTGCTGGACCCGTATAAGTTTGGGTAGCATTTGCAGGTATTGTTTCTCTGGTCGTTTGATTGATGCTCGCCGCAGCATTCGCACACCGAGGCGGCGGGATCTGTGGACGGGATGACGGTGCGAGGGTCGTAGTCGCCCCATGCTTCTTCGTCTACGATGGAGCTGTCGATGTGTTTGTATGAGAAGTTGGGATCCCATTGGTAGTACGTTGGGGCGAGTGGGGTGCCTTCGTCGCCGGCGTTGACGACCCAGTCGTGAGGATGTCCAAGATACTTGCGTTCTGTCGAGGCACCCACGATGCCGAGCAGCATACGCCATTTCGGGTGCAGTGTATCGGCAACTACCTCGAGACGATGTCCCAGCGTATGAAGCTTTTCGAATGCCTCGTTAGTCAAGGCCGCTCTGTATTTCACGAACCGATACAGCCCTGAGCCAGCGAATACAAGACCCACCCACCCGGCAGCATTCTTGATGTCGTGATAGCCTCGCCATATGGCAGTCTTGTTGCGTAACTCCTTCTCCGACCATCCGAAATCGGCACAGGCTTCTGCTATAGCAGTCTTCTTCGCCTTCTCACGCGTCATGCTCACGGCTAAGTTACCCACTCGGTCGTCGAAACACTGTATCCAATGTGCTTGGACAACGATCTCCAGAGATCTGAAAGTTTTTCCGGTCTGGCTGATCTTCCGTGTCAGGATGTTCATACGACCAAAGGCACTAACATCATCTCTAGTCGCCACCTCACACTCTGCTTCTGTGAGAAGCCTGGGCTGGCCACTGGACTCGATTGCTTGCCATTGCTCGATGGTTTCAGCAGGATCGATACGCACGCCGGAGTAAAGAGAGTCCCAGATGCCACTGACAAACTTGTCGAAGCTCGAGGGTCGGCCTGCTAAGTGACTCTGGACTCGCTTCCTGCGTGCTGGTTCTACTAATACACTCTGCTGTGGGTTCGATATGCTGGCAATGGTCATGTCATGGTTTGGCCGGGCTCGCTTGCTTGGTCTTCCCGAGCCATCTTGATCCAGGCTCCCGAATTGTGATGGTAGATTCGTTGCGCTGTTGCTTGTATTCCTCGGAGGACGTGACGGCCCTCCATTGCTCGATGCCAGTAAAGGATCTGCTTGGAGTGTCGAGGCTGGAGGACTGAAGGGCACGAGATGGCTTCCAATGTCGACTGCGGCAACCTGAAGACGATTGTCCGTCGACGCTGGCGCCTGGCTCACAGTGGTAAGAGTGCAGTTTAGTTGAAGTGGCTGCGTCGCTGGGTCGTGACCCGCTTGGAGCAATTCTTCCAGTATTCTAGGAAGTTGCTCGCTGACCTGCCTTGCCAGTCCCTGCGTGATATCGTCCATCTCATGTTCTCTTACAACATCCGTCTTCGTTCTGATGGCACTGCCTCTGCAGTAGATGCCATCGATTATATCTAACGATGCAAACTATGGAAGGCGAAAAGGTTAATAACAAGCCTTAAAAGACTCGGTCATAGGTAGGAGACCACCCAGCATATCCAACCTACGGGGTCACAGCAATTTCGATAACAGATGAAATAATGCTCATATCTGCGACACACCCCGTGGATCAAACAGAACAGTGGATTGCGAAAGTAAAGGACCATGGAAACATGCTTCTGCTCGAACGCGGCAAGAGCCGGCCGCTGGCGATTGGGGTCCTCAACTACACGACATGTCTTCTTCGTCTTGAATACACACATCGTTGAAAGTACAGTCTAGACCCCGCGGACGATGATCCCCTCGTAAGACGAACCGATTATAAGCTCCATTGTATGCAGACTCTGCGCCGTACTTGCCCAGATGTCTGCCACCAGACACCCCTCCATACTGCCGTAAGCAACACCTACAGCACTACGCCCGCATACTGGGGACGTCTCCTGGACAGTTGCATATCAATATGAAGGATCAAGAGGCTGGACTGAGCCGAAAGGGTTCGGTCTGTGCTCCGCGAGGATGTGACGCAGGCCGGTGAACGAGGCCTCTTGACCGCAAGACACGGGCCAGCATGAGTCGCCGTCATTTGGAGGAATGCACATGGATGGATGACTGCACCGCAGGGCCAAGAGGGTGTCCGGCTGCGTCGATATGGTCTAGTCAGACGTATTGAAGAAAGCATAAATACCAATATTCAGGTGGCTACGCGGATGTCTCAAGAAATATTGCTATCTGACCACTCGCTCTGTTGGACAACATCAGAAACCTTCTAGGATATATCAAGAGGCTGTGCTCGAGCACAGTTCCTATTCTCAGAACTCGATGGGTCCAATCGTCTCTCGACACCAGCGCATCGGACTCGCCTGTCACGATGCTATCTGTATCCCTTGCGTAACGGCAAAGCCCGTATTTCGGCTACGTGCGGTACCGTCCGGTCAGCGGGCCAATTGCTGCAGCAACATTCGTGTTCTAATGATGCGAGTAAGGACATACGGAGGTTCTTCATCGGCCTAGCCGCTGCGGGCCACTACATTGAGCCTCGTCTGCCCTGATCCTCCTTTGTCGTCCAGAAGAAATGCCATGAGCCTACCGAAATACGAGCTATTGGCCTGCCTGAATCGTCCCCTGGCTTGGCGAGGTCGCATGAATCACACGAAGGCAGAACACGATTTGGTAAGCTTATAACTCTATGGGACGAGGCCGAGTCCATCGAGGATGACATTCCACCCGTGTCTTCAGTTTGAGCATTTGCGGTCTGTTTGGTACATGTCTGGATGAACTCGTCATACGGGAATTACGTTGAAGAAGGATGGATCGACCCTGGATGGTACGGGTGCGACTGGACTGCTGTCGAGAATCCTTTCAATAGCCTGGAGAATGAGCATCCACCGTCTGCCCCTCTGAGTGCGAATTGGTACTCACATTCGATACCGTATGCTATGGAGAGTGACGAGCACCAGTATCAAGTTCTCGTTGAGCATGATGTCTCGCCAGTCAGCACGGAAACGACAGAGGTTGAAGCGACTCCCGCGACCTTGTTCAACACACCTTTAAAGCCGAGGACTGACCCACCGTTCGCCTGCAACGACCAAAGGATCCAGCAACAGAGACCACGGTTCGACGGCGATCAGTACACTGCCTTATTTGTGCGAGGCCAAGGCATCGATCGAGCCGGCTGGTGTGGCTACTGTTCATCGTGGCACAAGATGAAGGACTCCGCCTTTTGGTACCACATACACTATTCTCATGGTATGTACATCAGACATTCAAGATCTTCAATGACAGTCCGTAGCGATAGCGATAGTACTGATTCACCTTTTGCAGGCATATCCTGCACCACAGGCCACCCCTTCCGGCCTCCGAACGACGTGCAATGGAGCGATAAGTCAAACGGCTTCAAAGTCCAATGCCCGACTTGCAACGAGTGGATGAACGCCGGGTCAGGAGATAGAGCACGAACGAGCTACTTCGGACACGCCTACAAATGCGAAACGAAGAAAGCTGGCGGTCCATCTCGCTCTGGACGCCGGCGTAGCTCTACACGGAAGTGATCCAAATGCAAACTGCTGACTGGTCAGGAGAGACAGTACTGTTCTTGAACCGTAGATACGGCTCCTCTTGAGCCCTTTTCGAAGCGTTGCTTGCGTTGAGCGAAGGCGGGATGGGGTTATGACAAGAGTCCTTGGAGCATTCACTTATCGGCATTTTGCGCCATCACGATACCAAGAATAGTTGATGAAGTTTGACAGCGTTCGTTTGAGGCTATTGCTTTATACTAGCCTATCCTTCAGGCTGTAGCTCCCTTCGCTTGAAGACAGTATTGAAATTCAGATGGCGTACAAACCATGCGCAATACAGCCGGTACTTGCTCTCATCTCTCAGCTCGATCTCGAAGTTCCTCAGGAACGTCGGCACCAGCTTATACAGCTCAAGCAAAGATATGTTCTTGCCGAGACAGGTCCTTGCTCCCGCACCAAAGGTCAGCATAGTTGCCTTCATCTCCTTCAGCTGCTCTGGCGAGGCCTCGATCCAACGCTCTGGGCGGAAGCTATCAACATCTTGACCGAACACCTCTGGCCTGCGATGCAGAACCCAGGCGTTGCAGCCAACAATCGTGCCGCCAGGTACGAAGCGACCGCAGATCTCGATACCTTGCGGCGGCACGACTCGCTCCAGGATCAAGCCGGCCGCTGGATGGACTCGGAGAGACTCTTGAATACACGCGTCGAGATATGGCAACTTCTGCGATTCTGTCCAGCTGACTTTGTTGTTCGTTCTATTTGCGATGACGCTGTCTTCGACCGCTTGGTCCAGTTCGTTGACGAGTTTCTTGTAGACTCTAGGGTTCTCGAGTAAGTTGTGGAACACAGCGCTCAGGCTGATAGCTGTCGTCTCGGAGCCGGCAAAGATCATCGAGGTGCACGAGGCTAGTACCTGGCTGTCGGTCATGAACTCGGGATGGTCGTGTTCTGCATAGAGTCAGCTAAGGTCGAAAAGGACTTCAGACTATACCTACGGGCTTGGGCGAATTTCATAAGCAGATCCACACCCTTTCCAGATTCTTCGTCAAGCTTGCCTTCTTGCTTGATCTTCTCCATCTCTCCCGTCCGAAGGTTGTTCTGATCAAGTGCAAATTTCGTCACGGGGAACACCGAGTTGTTAAGTCCCCATTGCTGAAGCTTCAGCCGGAGCGGGTTCTTCGACCACACGAGATCCAAGAACGGCATCTGTCCTACTGGCGCAGCATAGCTCAAGAAATCGCCAATGAACTTCACGATGCCGTCAACGTCGTGGTCCCGATCCACGAATCCTATGCGCTTGCTCCAGGTAATCTCGCCAATAACATCGAACGCAAAGAACTGCAGCCATTGGCTGAAGTTGCAAGCCTTGCCAGTATCACAGTATCGCTTCTGCGTCTGCTCCACGAATGCATCTGTGGTGCTGTCCACGAGCGGCTCGTAGCCGACCAGACTGCTCATCGAGAAGGCATTGTTCACACAACGCCTGTACCGAGCGTGGTATGCTTCGTCCTTCGTGCTGAAAAGCGATTGTAGCCGTACGCCCTTCGCGACTGCTTGCTGTACGGGATAGAAGTCTGACTTTGTCATGCCCTTATTTAGCCCGTAGATGGTCTTGATGGCTCGCGGATCGGCGAAGGAGATGACATTGGGCCCTAGCCGGACCACATCGCCGAGTTTACGATGCCACTCGATATGCCTCTCTTGTGTCTTCCGTGTGAGGTTCTCGGCGTATCGATACCAGTTCGTGAATGCAGCTACTCCTGGTGCTGGGTACTTCTGCAGGCCGTTGTAGGTGTAGTTTCGGATTAGATAGGTAACTAGAGCGCCGACAAGAACGACGGGCCAGTACGTCAGGAGAAGAGAGAAGAGCTCGTCTACCAACATGTTGGAGAGGGATCCAGCGACGGCAATGTTGAATGACCAAAGAAGTCTGAGCGAGAGGGAGTGAGAGATACAAGTAGAGCCTTACCTGAGTATATATTACATCCGTCTCAACTACCGGCAGTCGTGACTATTACACGAAGCAACTGAGGTATGATTCAATTCGGCAAAAGGATGCTGAGCCAGGCGCATGGTCGAGGTACGGCAGTTGCACGACCTTAAGTCATGCTGATGATTCGGAGGTATTTCGGAGAAGACGCGGGATAATGGTTCTGGTGCGGCGGTACTTTACGCCACTCAACGACTGTTCTGCCTCCATGCCGAGAGCCAGCAGCAGCAAACTCATTGAACCGCCAATATTGTGGATTGGTCGAAGGTCCAGATGGGAGAAGATGATGTGGCTTCAGGCTGCGACTGCCAATTCCGCAGTTCGGCAAGTCATATCGACTCCGCTGCCGATCTTGACCTCACCTCGTCGTGGACCGAGGCTTCGAAACACGCTTCGAATAAGAGATTCACATATAGATGTAGAGGGCCGTAGAAAGTTGCCTGCTTGCAGAATCAGATCTATGAACACCCAGACGCCAACGCTAAGATCAAATCCTCTGCCTTCTGCCTTATATCCTCAACCGACCATCCCCAGCTCCGCTCCCACCAAACCACCGCGACAGAGTCGACGCCGGCCCACTACTACCCTCGTTCCCTTGATCCCTCTGCATCCATTTCGGCGCACTAACACCACTTCCCAGACTCCTCACCCACTCCGGACGATCAACAGAATCAAAAGTATTGCCCACTCGCTCAAAGAAGTCTTGGTAGAAGTGCCGTGCACGATCGTCCGCAGGCTCCTCTTGATTCGTGATAGAATTGAACTGCCTATTCGCTTCCTGGGTATGGCCGGACGATAGCGCCTCCCTCTGAGCTCGAGCTCTTTCGGGTGGTGTAGAAGTGCCGCCAGCCTGCCGTTCGAGATCAAGGGAGCCGCCTCTCGCCAAGAGACCAACCGCAGCGCCGCCTGCGCTGCGAGACTGCAGTTCGCGTTCGATGAGCGCCTTACCCTCGCGCCAGCCTCCAGTGCCAAAGCCAGAAGGATTGCCTTCGGTTTCGTCCTCGAGGATGCCGAAGCCGAAAATGTTCTTCGCTTTGCCGTAGAGATTGAACGCGGTTGCCAATACGGGCAGTAGCAGGAAGATCGGAAAGAATGCGCTAAATCCTTTCCCAAGCGGCGTTAGATTGATGAGCTGGCCCAAGAACTTGTAGAAGGAGGTCTCCTTGTAGACGTCCGCGCGCAACATGGTGATGAAGTTGTAGCTCAGCGGTACGGTGAGCTTTGCGACTTGTAAGCTATACCAACACGCGCTCTCAGCGTACGTCTGTCTCTTCACGAGCGCACGGTTGCCCCAGACTTTCATGTCGGTCATCGCGTAGAGAGCACAGGCGTCCATGTACAGGAGCCAGGCTGCTGCGATGACCTGTCCGGCAAGGCCGACTTTGCCTTCGTCGGAGTTCGGGTGATGTACAACGGTCAGGTTGATAAGAGAGACCTGGGGGGCAAAGGAGCGCACAATCTCGCTCCAGATGACCATGATGGAGGCTAGGGCCAGACAAGCAGAGATGGCAACTCGAGCACCGGGCATGACATTGGCATAAAGCTGATAGCGCATGGTCGGTGTGATGAACGAGAGCCGGTCCATGAATGTCTCGCGGCCGCTGCCAAAGTCGAGACTTTTCGATGAGGCCGAATCCAAGACCGTCTGCGCGTCCTGCGCTTGCCGGCAGATATTGTTCCATTCGTCCACAAAACGTGCCTCCTTGTGTTTTGCCCGCTTGAGCTTCCGTGTCAATTCTGCCAGATAGCTTTCCGTGATCACGGCTGGTATCTTCGCGCCCGCAGCTCCTATGGCTGCTGCTGCGCCATTTCGAGGCACGGGCGTTGCAGTAGTATCCGCAAGCTCATCGATCCACTCTTGCAAGACTCGGCCCGTGCCACTCTTCCGTTGCTTCAGCTGGATCACAGTATTCTCAAGCTCTTCCAACTGCTCAACAGCCTCCTCCATATTGTCCTTCGTCTTAGGCGCTTGTGTCTGTAAGCTCCGCAACTTGCCACTTGGACGCGCCGTCCTGAACAGCCGCCTTGGAAGTGCCACCAAGCCATGCCCCATCAGCCCGATAGCCAGTAACAGGCCATAAGCATACGCCAGCGCCATAATCATGCCCTTGATGCTGGAGATATTGAAGCCATTCTGGAGTATATAGTACACCAATCCTGCGATTCCGGTTCCCAAAACTATAAGCTGGTATCGCGCGTTATTCCGTAGCGAGTACAGTATCCTGCTTTTCAGGTCTCGAAAGCCTGAGTCCACATATTCGCCCAGCAGTGGTAGTAGCCACCATGTCAACAGGAAGGTGAGCCAGTATGTAATACGCCATGCGACCAGGACTGCTCGCTCAGGTAGCCATATTCCTCGCGACGAGTCGGGCTCGGCGGACGCGAGGTCGATCGGGACCAGGAGGATGATGCTGCATGGTAGTGCCAGGCCCAGAAAGACCGGGAAGAGGAGGTAGCCTGGAGTCGAGCGGAGAGGGAGATAGAATCGTATGAGTAGAAGAACCAGGAGTGAGATTGAGAGAAGGGCGACTAAAGTAAAGATGATGGATCCTACTGCAGAATCCGCCATGGTAGAGGTGTTGTGATGATCTCGAGAAGGCCAGGTTTTTCTGGTATAGCTGCCATCTAGACCACACCAGAGTGCGTATATATACTGCGATAGAGGTTGCCTGAAGAATGAACGTGATTGCTATACGCATATGCGAACGGGAAGGAATGACGCCGGATGCCCCGGTTTTTGGGTATAGAATGAACGCCGGTCGGTACATGTTGTACGGACTCGGCGGGCTATCCGTATACCGCGGGCGACGAGATTCACCTTCTTGACTTCATACCGTCCGTTGCCAACCGTGAACATACAATGATATACCGTCAAGCTTTGCAGCACCGAGGGCAGCAACTCGACGAGCTTCCCAATATTCTCACCGAAATCTTCGCCGCGACGGCCTCCCTATGGCCAGCAGCGAAGAACTCGGCTTTCCATCGTTGTGCAAGTCATGCCACTAATACAAGACGCCACAGAGAAGTAGCCGTGCGAGACGAGACGGTGCCGTGGTGAGTATAGGGGGCTGGCGCTTCGCACAATATGGTGGCTCGAGGGCGTCCGCTGTACGGAGCTGGCAACCAAAAGTCCTTAGGTGGTCGCTGGATAAGCAAGCGACGGAACGTTATTTGACTAACGGTAGGCCCGTACGCGTTCTATCCGATTCTAGGTAGACTTAAGCAATATCCTAGTCGTTGTCCGGGCGACTGTAATCAATCTCGTTACCTAGAAACTTGATTAATATGCTATCAACCTTCTCGGGTTATCTACCCTAAAAACATCGCCCAAGGACTTTTGGTTGGCAGCTCCGTAGGCTGCTTCTTGAGGGTGGCGTGGCTGCAGGCCTTGCAGGCTTAGCTTCGCCTTTGCGTCGAATCATCGTGTCGATGGCGTCTCTGGACTAATTCACCTGAACTTCAAGCCAAAGGTTGTATGTCAGGTCTGCTTTAATGTTCTCTATCTCTCTCAATTTCTTCTGCGACATAACACTCTCATTCCCGTCGGTGTGAACACGATCCAACATTTATAGGACTCGAATGGCAGAAATTGGTATGCCCACCGCTTCATTGTCTACACACAATTCAACTCGACTAACCAAGCGTACAGGAATAATCGCCAGTGTCATTGGCATAGTCGGCGCTGGCACGAAGCTTTCAATCACCATCTTCGACTTCGCAGCAAGCATAGGAGCTGCTGGCAGAGAGCTAGAGCATGTCGCTACAGAGAAATCTGGCCTCTGTTTTACCCTCAAAGAACTCCAGACTGTCCTTGAGCATGCACACTTCCAACCGTCTTCGACCGCGATCAAGGAGGTCCACCGGATCGTCGATCAGGGCCAACGAGTCTTCGAAGAAGTGGACGGAATAGTGGCAAGCTTGCGGAAGACCCGTGGCGATGACATGTTTCCGTCAGTGGACTGCATAAGCAGAGTCAAGTGGACATTCACGAAGAAGACCAAAGTCCTAGTTCTTCGATCAACATTGGAGGCCTGCAAGTCACGCTGAGTGTCATGCTAACCACCATGCTCCTGGCTGAACGGGTGTCGCAGAAACGACGTTCCGCTGCAGCCAGTATCGCGGAGGCCGAACAGGAAAAGGCAATGACTCAGAGCCTCATCATTGCACAGCAATGTGCTCTCGAGCAGCTAGAGCATTATGAAGATGAGGTCGAAAAAGAGTCTGAGCTGGCCATGCAGCTTCCCGGAGTGGCTGACGCAGCTACTCGTGACAGTCTACAAGGGCGCAGGAGAAGTCGGGGCAGGCTTCTCGACATGTTCAACGGACTATCGCTAGTTACATCACCGCCTTCGCCAACAGCAACTCCGCAGCGATTACCGGATCGGGCTGAACGGACCTCCGTATGGCTCGATAGCATCCTCGCTTTGCCCGACGACAACCCAGCTCCGCATCCCGGTCAGCACAAACAGAAGCGACTCTCCTCTGTCGGGACTGCGAATGCGCCACTGCAGATGTTGCGGAAATGGACCGATCAAGTTGTCGAGCCCGAGACTAAACATGAGCCAACAGTGTCTCCTATACCAGAAGGTCACCATGGGCTGTGGCGAGGTACCGAGTTCTCATTCTCCGGCGAAAGCACACTCATAGCGGACAACGACGAGCGACCGCAACTACGCGACTATCCGACTGTCGGCATAGCACGAGCACCGACGGATCTGGTATCACCGAAGACCGCACGAGTGCAGAGTATTGGCTTCCACATGGTGGTCGGCGTGAATGGTGCTTTAGAGTACTCGAACGTCGCACAATTCAGTGTGAAAGGTGGCGATGATTATGACTCCATCGCCAAGTCCATTCTGAACGAGTACGGTGCTATGGGCGATCCTGGAAACGTCGAGCTCTGTGTGGCTTATGGCGGCAAGACCAAGATTTTGAAGCATTCCGACAAGCCGCTCGATGTTCTATCGCATTACGAAGAACTGGAGCTGGAACCCAGGCTCTTCGTCCGACATACTTGGGCGCAGCCACCATGATATTGCGAGAAAAGGCTTCAAAGCGAGACGAATATCATCAACAGACCACAAATGCGCATCTCGCCACGAAGACGTCGTCCCAAGTCCAGATCGCTTCAGGCTGCGCTGCTCTCCTGTCTGCCACGGTACGCACAAAGTCGACTGTCCTTGGTAGTGAAGAATTGCGCAAAGTTTCTGCAACCACACGCACCAGCTTCATCTCTTCTTCTATCTCTGCGACGCTTCGACAACACCAGCAAACCTTGAAAAGCACGGAGATGAAGGCTGGCCACAGAGCGAACTTCCAGCATTGCGTGTCCATTGCTGCGTTGGGATTGGAGCTGGCGATGCTGAACAACCGATCCGTCTGCTGCGACAGCGCACTTTGTAGGTCAGTGATGTGCTCGTGGTCATCTATCGTGGTTGGAGCATGAACAGAGATCATGAGATAGAGCTGTGCTGCATACTTGTATGCAAGCGCGAGAGTGTTGAAAGCATTCCTGACGGTTTTGTCAGGTTCTTGTCCTGGCCTGAGTGGCTTGTCGAGCCCATAAGTCGACACAGACTCCGACCATCGCAATGCGTCGAAGGTCATGATGCCACTGAGAACTTGATCGAAGGATTTGTTGGTCACGAAAGCTTCACAGGGCTTCCTGAGTGGTTTCTGCTCTTGTAGGCGGAGCACATTTGTGTCGATGATTGCTTCAAGGAGGGGCTGTGGCCAAAGATGCCCGCTTTGCACCATGGCTTGTCTATGCTGAAGGTTGATCGGTATGTATTTCATCTGACGGTCGATATCTTCTTCGCTCATCTCACTGGCTCTGCAGGTCGTCGTGCGAAAGATATCGACCACCATGTATTTCAAGAGAAGGCTTTCGGACTGGGGAAGTGTCGAGAGACAATTCCCTATCCCTCCACGAAGCTGGATGATCTGCCTTGCAGCATTGAAGTGATATAGCCAGGCCCAGTCTCCAAGATTGGGCCTAAGAAGCTCAATACCCATGAGTACGATAATACCGCTTAGAACGAGACCGTGTTGATCTTCCACAGCTTCGCCAAGCGCACATTTAAGGTCGTTCAAGGCGCACGCCCGATAATGATAGAGCTCTGACGATGGCATACTCGGGTTCCGTCTACTCTGAGCGCCCTTGACAAGCACGAGCATCAGGTTTCGCAGTATTTGCGGTGCGGTCGTCCACTCGTGGGCCAGCTGGTCCTTCCGTTTGAACGGCAGATGCGCAGGAACAAGCTCTGGTAGGATGTGCGTGTTGTAGTATTGGCTCGAGTCATGGAGCAGTCGACACTCGTGCACTTCTAGAGTTTCTGGAAACGCAAGAGGAGATGGAGATCGTCTGGCAACATCATGCTGGATCTCGCACAAGGCTGTCGTTGTCGTCATTTGCTTCGCCGGCTGGTAGTGGCTCCATTTCGTCTTCTTCACATATCCCGGGCAAGCAATCTCGTCTCGCTCACATCGCTTGCACGAAGGGGTGGTAGAGTCGCATTTGACTCTCCTTCTTCGGCAAGAGAGGCACTGTGGGCCGGGAGAAGGCACTCCTGTCGAGGTCATGGGTGCTGGCTGAGCTTCTGACGATGAGCCCGACAAAGCAAGTCGGGACCAGTCGTCGACATGGTTAATTTGGATACACAACTTTCCTCGGTGATTAGGAAAAGGATCCGTATAGCAACAGGACAAGAGTCACGGTTGTTGTTCCACATACGCGCCTCCTCGGCGAGTGAACACAGCTGCTCTATCAGGCTAGCCGATTACTTCTTTGGGATGAGCCCACGTATGAGTACAACATAGTGGTAGCAACAGACCGCCGCCTCGTCGTGCTACGCTGCATCCCACAATCTACGTAAAAAGCCTCTCTATATCGACCATAACAGATCCAGAAAGCGGACGCTCCTACACGGGCTTATCTGCTATGCGCTCCATCCCTAGAAGATCCCCTTCGCCGAGAGCTCGAATCTCGTTCAGCACTTGGGCTTGTCGCTCTCCCTGCTTCATGCCCAGATAATAGCCAATTGCGGATGGTAGTAAAGTTACTGGAAACGGCTTATTGTATTTCGAGGTTAAGATCTTATCTATTCAAGGTTAGTAGGTGCTGAGGACATTTTACGGTGGTAGGGCTCGCTTACCCACGATCTTCCCGAAACCCTTCGCCATGGTGAGTCGTAGCCGCGTAGTGGGTCGATTGATGTGTTGTTCGGAAAGGCTGTTATACCGTTGTTTACGCTGGCAATCCTGACCGTGGTTTCGGCGAGATCAATACGGACGACAAGAGTGCTTCGAACAGCCTACACGCTGGACTGTAAAGGGCTGGCTTCGGCGGTTGATGATCTCCAAGGGTGCGTCTGGTATATTCAGTGCCGGGTAGACATTGGAGAGATCGTGTTGTTGGTATATACCCGAAGTAGCCTTCGCCGGACTTTGCGCTAGAAACCGCTAAAAGATCGACAGTCCACTTCTTCTACCTTTCGTCCGAATGGCAGGAACTGTACCTTAGTGTTCGGCTAAGACATCAGCTCGTATGGGAAACATTTATGTATAGATAGCTATGGAGGTATGCTAGCTTCGAGAGAGACAAACACCAAGTAGGACCGCCCTTGTTCAGAATACCCAGGCTTACACCCCAGTGGTACCAGGCATTGAGAGTCTAATACGAAATACTCCCAGACCGAACTACTGCGTCTGCGCCGAGATAAACCAAGGACACTCCGGCTGAGGTCTCGCCCCCTTCTCTCTAGTGAACGCGATCGCGACGTTGTCTCTGAGCTGGCCCTACTCCCCGCCTTCCTGCCGAAGCCTCTCCGCCTCCGCCTCCGCCTCCTGTCGAAGTCGGTCCTGATTAAGCTGGTCGAATCCCTCCCGCAGCACCCAGTTCGGCGCGCTGAGCCCAAATTCTTCCATCAAGCGGCGCATGAGCCGAGGGAAATGGAGGCCCGAAGTTCTGTGCTGATTGGCGTGCTCTAACACGTGAAGGTAGTTCGCCACTGTTTGCGTCCGCTCTTCGCCTGGAAAGCAGAAGGTAACAATAGTTAGCAAGTGTCTCAGCCATTTTGAAAAGACCAAAAGGTCTCCGAGCGCGACAGGGGGTCTGATGATGTCTCGGAGAACCCTCTACCCATCAGTACTTACCTTGCGGCGGATCGGTCAATGCGTTGAGACGCGCATTCTCCGGAAGGAGACGCAGTAGTTCCTTTGCAAAACAGATTGCACACTGGAGGTTGTTGTAGTTTTTTACTGAATTTCCTCCAGCCACATACCATTTGTTTAGCTCATAGGTTACGAAGGTCAAGCGGTCGTTGTTGTGCATTCCTTGCTGTACTATCAAGATAGTCTGCCACCACTCATCGATTTCGATCCCTATTCCGTCGTCGTCGCCGTACAGTGCGACCTCCTCGACGTTTGGGTTTGGATAGGCAGCGAGAATCCCGATAGTGATGTGTTGAGGCCAGAGCTCATCATCGATCTCCATCTGCCAGTCGTCATCGATTTGTCCGCCATTGGCTACATGTGCGTTCCCTCGTTCGACTATGTAATCGACGACGTCTTGATCAGTAGGTGGGTCGTGAATGGCTCTCGCTGATCCAACGGCACCAAATCTAGGACATGGTCTAGGCGTTCTCCAATGACTTGACTTATGTCCTGCCGCCTTGCCGCAACGGTAGCAAAAGTAGGTTTTGCATCGATTGCACCTAAAATGGGGTGTCAGCAAGTGTCTCAGACATGCGGGCGAGCGGTCGAAGGTCTCAGAGCGCTGCACGGTGCTTGATGCTGTCTCGGAGAACCCACCACGCCCATCAGTTTGACGCACTTTACCGCATTACGGCCTTCCTTAAGCTGGATATAGTTGAGGCATCGATCCTTGGGGCATATTTGCTAGGGTAGATTAGCCTATGTCGCAGACAGACACCACGTCGTGTCTCAGCGGAGGGTGGTCTGGCCGTTGATCTTACGTAGTCGGTGCCTAGTATCGAGTTTTTCATGATGACATTGATGATTTTCCACAACGTCAGCTCCTCGGGAGGAACACAGTCGTGTTCGTCCGACTTGGTCCGTAGTGGGAACCCGCACCGATTGCAGACTCTGCCGTTGCAGTGGTAGCATATCTTGACTTCGCCAGGCTTCTCCGGATCTTTCTGCTTCTCGATAAACGCGCTGCACTGCACCGTGGGCTTATCACTCGCTGTAGTGGCGGCTTCCATGATAGCCTGCTCGGAGAGGGCAAGGACAACACCTTGAGGCGCTGACGTCCCTCGTAGCTGAAGGTCTCCGTCTTCCTTCAGCATCAAGTGCTTGCAGTACATCTTGTTAGTGCCAGCCTCTTGTTCGGGCTGAACGTTGCGGTAGCGACCGACGAAATCAGACTCGAGCACATCAAGAAAGTCGTCTACTCGCAGTATAACAGGACCCCGCATCGGAGGATAGTCGGACTCGTCCTCGTGGTTGAAAGCAGAGATAAAAGCAGGAACCCTAGAACTGTCAGCTACAAGGTGAGGGTTTCAACAGGCCCAAGCAACTTACACATAGGTCCGCACGCAGTCTTCACACACCGACGAATGGTCAATCACCTTGAAAGCCGCTCCCTGCTGCTCGTCACTGCAAATCGAGCATTCGTAGGAAACCATCTCGGCTGTCTCGAATTCCCGATTGGACAGTTGAAATGTGTGCTGCTTTCGATTCTGCTGGCTATCTCGTGACGAAGAGATAGGCGCGAGCGTAGACGGATCTCTTTCTGGTGAGTTCCAGGAGTCTCAAAAGCTGATGTATATGAGATACTCATAGTCGTTGCTGAGAACAAAAGAGTCGAAGGACTCGAAGCCGGAAACGGACAAAGGTGTAAGCATAATCCGACCTGCCTTCATGTATACGGATTGGGTAGACGCAGAGACAAAGGACAGCCTACAAGATAGAGACAACATTGAACAGTGCCGAGACGATGGCGAAGTAGTGGTATCCTAGAAGATGGGGCAAGCCGACAGCCTTCTATAAAGGATGCCAAGTGAGAACAACTTTGAGTGTTGAGATGAGGTGATGGCAGCAGTAGCAACATGGAGAATGCTTACCTTGGGTTGGAGTACATTTGGATGGTGGACATGCAGTGTTCGACTCTTTCCGTCGATTTGTAAAAGTATCCTTTGCGAGTTCCGCTTGCATGGTTGTAGTAGCGTGACTTCCTGCTGAGAATAGAGGCGAAGTAGGCATAAAGGGGATGCTGCGTGATACGCTTCGTTATGCAGCCGTTAATTTTCCGCTGCTTCCTCTTGCAGCTGTTGCAGCTCCTCTTCCGCTTGGAGCGCTAACTCGAGGACTTTATCCCTACCTTCGTTCATCACCCACGGTGGCGCGGTGTCTATAGACTCCTGGATCAAGGCGCGCAGACGCAGAGGAAACAACGCTGGTATGGGTCCAAGCCCCATGAAATGCGAGACCAAAACGACCATAGATGCTATGTTCGCTCAGATCCATATGGATTAGCTACCTGGACCTTCCTATTTAGGAACTGTAAGTGGCCGTCGTGAAAAGTCGCGGTCTTACTATCTTAAGTTAGTAACAACGTTTACGCGTCTTTTTGAGGTTAAAAAGAGCTTAAAATAATGCTCTACTAACTATTGAAAGATATACTTACGCGAACAATATCCTACCCTTACAGGAAACTTACTAGGTTTTGAAGTTCCTTAAATCCATACAAATCTATAAGTCCATATGGATATGGATACCGAACATTACATCTATGAAAACGACCTAGTCCGACACTACGTTCAATCTTTCCTCGCCGAGAACTGGACGATCCAATGCGTTGAGGCGTGCGTTCTCCGGAAGTAGACGTGTTATTTCCTCGGCAATTCGGAGGAGGAACCGTAGATGCTCCTCATCGCCGAAGGCATCACCCCATTCCATCTGGAACCTTCTGGTCTCATAAACCACAAAAGTCAAGCGGTCGCCGTTGTGCATACCCCGGTGTACTGTCAATAAGTACCGCCACCAGTCGAGTGCGCCAAGGATTGACTGGCATTGACTTACCTCAGGGCCCTACCTAGGTGGGTAGTCGTCCGGTTCCTTATTCTCGAACGCGCACTGGAAGGCCGGGGGAATGTACTCACGGATACAATCCTTACAAACCGAGGAGCCCCTAATCACTTTGTATGCCGTTACTTGCTGCTCCTCGCCGCAAACCGAGCAATTGAAGGTGGCCATCTCGACGATCTTGATTGAAATGCGTGGTACTGTCTGGTCTGCTAGCTGTCTCTGAGAGATTGGGCCGGTACGCGAGCTTGCAGAGCGGTCTTCCGGTTTCTGTCGACCTAAAGGACTCAGGAGGTATAAGAGCTGCCATTGTCGCTTCTAGGGACAATGGACTCGGTGTTCTCGAGTCCGGAAATGGACAAAGACAGACATCGTCCAATGCACTTCTATAAACGCATTAGGTAGACACGGAAGCAAAGAACAGCCTGCGAAGACAGAGGCGATGCCCTTCAAAGGCATGTCGAAATAGCGGTACCTCAGAAGATGAAACAAGCCCAACAGCTTCTCAGAGGGATATAAGTGAGCATAACTTTGACTCTTAACGGAGGAGATGAATTAAATCATCGATGAAATGGTTGTTGGTACTTATCTGACTGGATCGGAAGACACAAAACTAGCACAAACCTAGTCCACATATGTGCGCGCATACTCACTCGCCTACAACTTGCGTGGCCTCCATGCCCACAGTCAGCCACAACCACCGCGGCACACTATGTATAAACTCGTTATACAAGGCCCACAAGCGTGGAGGGAATTGCGCCTGCATGTCGTTCAACCCTCTGATCATGCCCATCACCTCCGAATATTCACTGACGTACTCGTCCTTCACTTCGCCGGGTGGAGGAGGCCCATTCATGGCTTGCATTTCCTGTGGCAGCGAACTCTCAAGTAAGCTGTGCATCTCGGCAGCCATCGCTTCCAGCTGTGCAGCAAATTGGGCGTCAAAGTTGCCATGGAACCTCCATCTTTGAACCTCATAGATGGCAAGCGTCAAGCGGTTGTGGTTATGCATGTCCTGATGCATTACCAAAATCTTCCTCCAGAGCCGCGCCGCGGGATCCTGAGGGACGGGCTCTTCCTCCGTACCGTCATCTCCTGGTGCAATTGATTCTTGTGCAGTGTTCTCTGCCGCTGTACTGCCGTCATCCGTTGTAGCGAGCTCGGGAGCAGGCTCGACGACAGGCTCACGCTCAGCATCAACGCGAACAACGACAATGAGCGTAGTCCCCATCGTTCTAAGCTCTGCTTGCATAGCATCCATCCACGTTCCGTCGATTCGTCCGCCGTTTGCCAAGTGAGCGTTACCTCTCTCCACCACAAGATCGACGATCTCTATGTCGGATGGCAGATCGAACATTGCGTTTTCTGCACCAGCGGGATTGTACCTAGGGCAGGTTCTAATCCAGTCATCTGAGTCGTGTCCAGCCGCTGCGCCGCAAAGGTAGCAGAAATCGTTTCTACACACATTGCAATTGACAGTATTGCAGCCTGCCCCAAGACTGATGACATTCTTGCAGTTCGGACCCCGCTGGTAGTCAACGCCCTGTATTTGATGCTTCAAAATCTCTTCTTCGGATGGTTCTCCGGCATTGGCAGGTACACAATCGTGCTTGGTAGGGCGCCACAACGAGAGCGCACGGCCACAGCAGATGCACATGCTGCCGTTACAGTGATAGCATATCTTGACTTCGCCGACGTTGTCAGATTTCTTCTCGACAAAAGCGCCGCACTGCACCGTAGGCATTTCATCCGGTGCAGTGGCGGCAGCCTCGATCGCATACTCGGGAAGCGCCAATACCTCGTCCCTAGTGGCTGATCGTCCTCGTAGATGACGGTTTCCGTCTTCCTTCAGCATCAAGTGCTTGCAGTAGATCTTGTACCGGCTGTGAGTCTCATATTCCCGCCGTACGTTGTTGTAGCGGGCGACGAAGTCAGCCCCAAGGACGTCCAGGAAGTCTTCTGCTCTCAAAGTAGTATCACCGCACTTTGGCGGGTAATCTTCCGGTTCTTGGCAAGCGAAGGCCTTCTCGAAGGTCTCCGGTATGAGGGTCGACACGCATTCCTGGCATAGAATGAAGACGCCGATGTTGCGTTGGGATCCCGTCCTGCTCTCGCCGCACGTCGTACAGTCGAAGGGCACCTCCACGTCGTTCGCCATCTCTGCCTGCAGAGGTGGTGTTGTGCTGCTCTCTCGGCCTTGATCGGGAATCGTGAGCGTCGTTGAGCTGGCGAATCCTTGGGTGTTTCTGGGCAGTCAACGGCGATCAAGAACAGGTTCGTGAGACTTCTCGGTCCAGTCTGAGGGCCGGGTCGAATGGTATATACCATCCCCAACTCCCACGACACGATGCATTCTTTGTCTCCCATTCACGGGAAGACAAAGGCACAGAGACAATGCATTGTGAATCCATCCACGAGCAGTGTGTCCAGATGAAGGAGGCGAGTAAGGCTGCCAAGTATACCACTGGTGTCGGGGTCTCGAGGTATGCATCAAGCTATACCATAGCCATGAGGCCTGCGCTGAAGACAATCGTTCAGTCCGATGTATTGCTGCCGCGACGCTGTCTCCGTCGAGTCTCTTCTAGTGACACTGTGCGGAACACTGATGTTGAGGAAGGCATGTCGTGCAGTGCCAGCCCATCAGCGGGATGGTGCTCGCCGTCCTGAGCCTCGTCCCTCCCGGTCCTGGTACTGCGCAGATTTCGCAGTATCGGAAGTACCCTGAAGTAGAACCCGCAAGCAAAGATCCCACACCACAGAACGAACTCAACACCGTACATGACCAGCCCCATTACTTCGAGCTTCGGCTCAAACACAACGGAGATGATGGAGGTGACATCTCCTAGAGCGTCGATACCGCAGAACAGAAAAGATATTCCGTGCACACTCTTGTTCTTCCAAATGGCCAGGTACTGCTCCAGAACTCCGAGTGCAAGCAGTACAGCAGCGAGGACCGCCATCAGCGTCAAAGGCCAGTGAACGCCATTATCGATACCGACTCGTAAGGCGAATATCAATCCTGCTTCAACACCACCCATGAAGCATGCCGCAGCAAGGACCACAGCGGCAACATGAGCAGTCGACCATTTCCGCTCGTAGTAGTAGCACTGGCCCCAGGTGATCAAGCTTAAGGCTGTGAGGATCTGTGGCTGCACCCAGAGCGCATAGTTGAATGCCAAGACGATGTTGTATACGCCGAGAGGCACTCCAGCCCATGCCCAGAAAAGCAAGAAGCCCGCGGATAGACCAGAGGCAGAATGTCGGCGGTAATTGAGGACAACTTGCGGGAGAAGCTGGACAGACCAGCAGATCGCCCCCAATGTCCCGAAGACGAGAGCCACGGTGGGCTGGTCCATGGTGGATGTGCCAGAAGAAGGGCCAGAGTCAAAAGACCGGGAACTAGTCAATAGACCAAGTATACAGTATCGCAGAGTAGTCCAGCTCCTGCTGATTCGTGGTTATATATATAATAAAGGAAAGACATGTAGATTGTATCGGTGTTGGAGAGTGAGGTGCAGATTTGAGGGGGCTCCAATATGCGCCAAGCCATAGCGCGCCTTCCTAACGCGTTTTAAGGTTCAGGCTCTAGCCCGATCTCAACATTTGCGATCGACACAAGCACCTCCATCACCACCACCACCACCTCCAACTGCTGTTTGGAAGAGACAGTTTGAAATGACGCCCTAGCACCGTCAAAATCACCGAAAAGACACTATGGCGACCTCGTTCGCACCCAGCTTCCGCTCCATGAGCCGGCAACCAGCAGACCCCGACATCAGTGCGACTTTGAGTGACTTCTTGACATACGTGAGTACGCTCTTGAGCAGAACCCCACCCCTCAAGCAGAACTGTCCCCCTTGAGTTGTCCTTGAGCCATCCGAGATGCCTGCTGACGTGTCCTCCTCACGTACAAGACGGAGCATTTCCCGGCTCACCTCACACGTGCTCTCGCACTGATCGGGGACCAACGACTGCGGGCGGAAGAGAAGATCAAAAGCGTACACGAAGATGCGACTACCTACAGCATACTGCCAACTCTCAAGGCAGACCGACCGGACCCTATCCAGCTCAGAAAGTCGATCAGCTATGCGCTCGAAGAGGCAGAGTCGGCGGCGAGGATGTCGGTGGAGGAGGCAGCAAGGCTGGACGACATGTGCCAGAGGGAGGCTAGAAGGCTGGATGTCGTGACGGAGAAGCTGAAGTCTCAGCCTATGCCACCTTCACGGGATCCCACACCGGAGCAACAGGCGCTCACCTCACCGAATCTAAAGCGAGAACGGAGGATGAGCATGCGTGGAGACGACCAGAGGGCGGACAAAGGCTCACGGAGGTTGACAGACAAGGCAGCGACCAAGTTGCGTGGGAGGAAGATCATGGTACCTGGCGAAGTCCTGCCTCCTCCCGATCCGAACGCACCAGTAGAAAGTCTCTCGGACTGGACCTCGCCTCGCACTTCGCCGATTCCCGAAGAACCTCCGGTACCAGACAAGAAAACCACCCCTCGACCCCGCTCCCGGACACCGAAGATACCTAAGCTGGACAAGGACAAAATTAAGGACCAGGACAGAAAGTACATCAAACCACGAGCACCACGCCAGCCTGGCCAACCTGGTACCAACGCACACTCGGCTGTTGCAGGCATCAGCACGTCAAATGCGCTTCTGGCTCTAACGCATCCACCAGAGGACGCGCCAAAGGGCAGCAAGTGGCTACCTTGGATGAAGCTAACTGAATGGGAAATGGCTAAGCTTCGCAAGAGAATGAAGAAGAATGCGATTTGGGTGCCGTCGCCTACTATGGTCCGCCGCGAGCTAAAGACTCTCGGGCGCGGCGTGAGCGGCAAGGAAGACGCTCGTAATCGTGCAGCAGAGGGTGGCCCCCCCTTCGTGGATGAGAGCAACGAGACTGACCCAACGAGAGTCATGATCAGCGGCGAAGAAACGGCACAGATCAATGCTATTCTAGGCAATGAGCAAGTATACCCAGACGACGGTGGCGAGGACGCAGATCAGGAGTTGATCAACCGTGGTATGCGCTTGAACGAAGCCAAGAAATTGAAGAGGAAGCGCATGTTGGAAGAACAGGCTTTGCAAGAGCAGATCGCACGTGAGCAAGGCATCGAAGCTCCTGCCGGCGACAGCAAACTACTTGATAATACGAAGGACAACAAAAAGAGAAAGCGAGAATCCACTCCTCTAGGCACCGCTATTGTCGGCAACAGCATCCTCGACACACCAGACCCCATTTCCAAAGCCGGTCCAGCACCAAAGCGCCTGAAAATCACCGCCCCCACCACGAAAGTCCCTCTAGCACCCGCCGGTGCCTCACCAAAAGTATCCGCCCGCGACCGCCGCTGCGCAGGAACACCACCCGCCCGCAAACCAACCATCACCATTAAAGCCAGCAAAGCCGTCTCGGAAGAACCGCCGAACCGCCGCGCCAGCTTACGCCGCACAAGCAACGCCAGCCTACCTAATGGGTCCCTCGTCTCGCCTGTGCGCGTGGCCGCCTCCACCGCTAAGACCGGCGGAGGTCGTCGTAGCCGCAGACCAGCGCCCGGGATCCTCACGACCGGCGACGATGAAGAGAGCGCTAAAGTCGGCGTTTCGAAAAGAAAAGCTGCGCCGCGCAAGAAGACGAATAGGGCTTCCGCCACCGCTGTTGAGGCGGTTCCGCAGGAGGCGTTGCCCGAAGAGTATATTGATCCGAATGAGCCGCGGTATTGTATCTGCGGTGATGTGAGCTGGGGTACAATGATTGCGTGTGATAATGATGATTGCGATAAGGAGTGGTTTCATCTGACTTGTGTGGGGCTGGATGAGCTGCCGCCGAGACGGACGAAGTGGTATTGTCCGGATTGTAGGAAGAAGTTGAGGTTGGGGGTGGCGACGAATGGTTTGGTGGGGAGGACGGGTGGTGCTGGGCGGTAGGATGTCCTGGACTATTCTCCAATGAGGTTCAGGGGTGTACGATGGTGATGAGCAAGAGGGAGCTGTGTATGTGTAAAGGGTGACAGCAGTGGTGATGAGCGACACCGAGGGCACTTTTGGCTTGGTAGCGATTTCAAAGGGCAGCCTTTGAGGACGAGAGTTGTATGATGGTTATGATGGTTATGATAGCAAATGATAGCAGTGCCTTTGAGCTTCGAGAGTGGTTTCAAGCTTTGTCCCGAGATTCAACCCGTACAATACACGTATTCGTGCTCAGGGACACCTACCGCCAGATTTGACCGTTGTTCACGTGCTTGATATGCAAGCTCTTGAATCTGCACCGGGCTGCCTGTTGTCATCTCCTGCTGCACGCTGCTGCTCCATGAGCGAGTCGTGGTAGCCCTAACCGCTGATACTTTGTATGGACTGCACTTTGTGCCGCATGGGTGTGCGAGTGGCAACGAGGCAGTTTGTAGATTCGTATCGTATGTAAAATGTTCTGGTCCATGGATTGGCTTCAAGGCGTGATTGTTGTATGAGCTCGCACGCATGTGACAGCGTTGAGTGGCGGCGATGGCATATACGCTGAATGGTAGGAGGCAGACGAGGACGATGTTCCGAACAAAACACCGTGACACAACAAGCCGTAGTAGACACTCCTCATGGCCTGTCCAAAAGGAACAACTCAAGACACCTATTTCCCCGACGCATGTGCACTGCTGCCGGGAAAGACCGCTTGTCCCCGGTCCAGTACATTGCTCGAACCGTCGACCACCCAGCCAAAAATTCGAACAAAAGCTAACCCCCCCACCCAGAGTCGGCGTGGAGAGGAACACAAACCCCTCTGAAATGAGATTTAACTGTATTACCTTCTGCTGAGGCTGCAGGCATCGAGCATGGTGACTCGGACCTCAATCAGCGTCGGATGGGATCAAGTTAACCCTGCTAACCGTTTGGGAATTGATTACATGCCTCCGCGCCATTGCCTACCTACGGCGTTGATTGGGGTGGAGAAGTTCCCGCAACTTACATGTATGTTGCATTGGAAGCCCCGAGGCTGTGCCGAAGCTTGGGCGGCGTGGTGGGTAACCAGGAGGCAACGTCACTTCATCTTTTGCTTTGGTCCGCCGTCCTCATATGGAGTGGTGCTCAAAGCAGCGTGGTCTCGATGTCGTCCTTCGTTTGGATTGTCTCGTGCACGGACAGTCTGAAACAAGGCTGCGAGTGCGCAGTAACGAAAGGTAGGCAGGATTCATTGTTACTGCGTGAGCAGAGTCTTGCAAGTGCGGGCTTAGAAAGGTGAAAGCAAGTTGTGAGCATGGTTTCACTGGTGAGATTTCAAGACTCACATATCTGCATTGCATGACGAGCATCGTCACTGACTGATCACGCGACACCTCATTCAAAGAACCCGCCGCCACGCTCATCCTCCTCCTGTACCTCCGCTCCCCCTTCTTCATGCTGTCGGCCACGGTTTTGGTAAGCCTCACGCATAGCTTGCGCATTCGCTTTCCTCTGCTCATCGACATCCGGCGACGGCTCTCTCGCTTCGTCCTGCAACAGCCTGCCATTCCTCAAAGCATCGAGGGTTCCATCGGACATGCACTGTCTGATCTGCTGCCGCATCTTCTCATCACCTTTCCTCTCGTCCTCAGCGTTCTGCTCACTCTTCACATCTTCATCGACGCCATCCTCGTTGTCCACACCTTTGCGAGGGAACAGCGACACATAGTGCTGGTTGAGTGGAAAATATTGAGCATAATTCACATCCACCTCCCTTTCATCAACCCTCTTGGCCAGCCGCTCTCGAGCTTCGCCATCACCCTCGCACGCCTTCAACTCCTTCCGCGTTCGCTTCAGCCGCTTCGTAGCCTTCTGCTTATCGAAGAACCGGATCTTGTGATAGCGACCGATCATATCACTCTTCTCCTGCGCTTTCTGCGTATCTTCAAGTGCTCGCTGCGCAGTCTGCAGCTGTCGTTCCTTCTCCATCCGCACAGTCCCTGGAAGCTTTTCATCTCGCTGCAGCAGACGCTTGAGTGACCGGATCTGCGACTTGAGCTCGTTCACAGGATGGGCCTTCTTGAACGATCTCGGACCTGCATTGTCGGGCTTCTGGCGCTTGCGTTTGGGTTCGCCCGGTACTTGGGCTTGTCGCGATGAGTGAACCTGGGGAGCAGGTCGTTTGCTGGCCATGTTGAGCACTTGTTCGACTATACCGACTCAAAGTCGTTCCCGAGCTTCAACAAAGAAGTCGAATTTATTCCTAGTGCAACGCCGATGGGACGGCCCGCTGATCCCGCACACCCTTGTCGGGAGCGCGAGAGCAACCACGACCCTGACTTCCAACAACACTCCATCAGCTGAGGCGCAGACAGTCAGAACAATGAACGTGAGATCACGCAAATGCCTCACAAGATAACGACACCGCTCGCGTGATCCACCTTTGGGTGTGTGAGGATGGCGAGCATCTGGTCCAAGCGGTAGACGGCGAGCTTTCGGGGTTGTTTACAACTGTTAATAGGTTCGGGGACGCGTTATCTGGTCGGCGAACTTGAGCCTGCGCCTTTTTGTTACAACGATACGGTGAATGGAAGTCAGGGACCCGCGGGTAGCCGTACGTATGGTGAGAGGCGACACATTTCCTTCTGCATCCCATATTCACGCATTTCAATCACTTAGCACTACACAAACAATTCTTCTGGTCAAGATTCCTGTTCAACTTCTTCCGATCTCCTCGCCGTTCAGAAAGTCAGGCAACGACCGCCACAATGTCGACAGAGCTTTTGAGCGTCTCACCGCCGAACGGCAAGGTAGCGTCGTTGCATGACTCCGCGCGGGGCTCACCAGAACCTCTTGATGGCTTCCACGAACTTGTGAGAGATATCAACTTCATCTTGGGGCCAAGCAACGGGATCGATAGTGCTGGTGTGGACGTGGAGGAGCTCAAGCACGTCCTCACCCAGTACGACACCTACGATGCGGATTGGGACAGATACGCCTTTGCGGACCACTCTCGCGCGTACACGAGGAATCTTGTCGACAACTGTAACGGCAAAAGCAATCTGGTGAGTGCTTGTACTCGTGTGGTAGTGTCCACGGAGACGCTGCAACATGTCGCTGACTTTCAATAGCTCATCTTAGTCTGGACACCAGGCAAAGGCTCACCAATCCATGATCACGCCAACGCGCACTGCGTTATGAAGATCTTAAAGGGCTCTCTGACCGAGACGCTTTACGCTTGGCCGTGTCAAAGTGCCGGCGATGCCGCTGAATGCGCTGCTTCTCCAATCTCGCCAGGTCACAACACCGAGCACACTTGCTCATTCCGGTAAGCCTTGATCTCACACAGGCCTGCGCACGTGTGTAACAAAACACGTCTCCTGGTCCATATTGACTCATCGATAGTGGCGCTTTCGAATCCTCAGCTCTGAAAATCAAGCGTAGCACAACATACGAAGCCGGCGGCGTCACCTACATGAGCGATCGACTAGGCCTGCACCGTATCCAGAACCCAAGCAGCGATGAGTTTGCTGTCAGTCTACATCTCTATACGGTAAGTCGAGGTCACCAGCACAAGCACCACCAGCACTGATCATTACGCAGCCACCGAACGCAGCCAAACACGGCTGCCACATCTTCGACGAGTCTACGGGCAAGAAGAGCCATGTATCGCAGTGCCACTTCTACTCGCGATTCTCTGTGAAGATTTGACAGGCAGGCGTTGCTGCCGGCTGGTTCGCTTCCATGCTTTTGTGGTTCAACATGCTTCGATTTAGCGTTGGCGCTTGGCGATTTGTACTGCACCGGAGAGTCATAGGCCCGGTGGTTTTCTGCATTACTGAATTATTTTACTTTGTCAGACAGTGGTAAATCTATCGTAGATGCATCTTGATCTCTCAATTTGAGTAATCACATGTGCCTCAAGAAGTTCTCAACTGGCCCAAGCTTCGCGCTAGCTGCTGCCACCTTGAATGTTCTTCAACGCGTCGTCTCTGATCTACGCGTACTACACATGTACATCCATGATCCAACCAATGCACTGTCAGTTCAGTGAGGTGAGAAGGATGAGGAGGAAGCGTGAAGTCAGGGATCGAGATGGTGACAAAGGTGCTTTGCGTGGCTGAAAAGCCCTCGATTGCAAAGGCAGTGGCGAACCACCTTTCTGGCAACCAGGTCAATGTTGTAAGAAAACCAATGCTTCTCACGTCGTCACATACACTGACTGCGCTTAGCGCAATATACCGGGCAACCCATTCGTCAAGAACTATGAATTCCAATACAACTTCCCAACCTGGGGCCCATGCAATGTCACGATGACCTCTGTGATCGGCCATCTCCAGAGCCATGACTTTGAAGGCCAGTTCCGGTACTGGAACTCATGTGACCCATCTCAGCTCTTCGACGCGAGAATCGACACTTTCGTTGAAGACGACAAGAAGCCGATCGCCAAGAATATTGAGACTCAAGCGCGCTACAATCAAATCCTCTTCATCTGGACCGACTGTGATCGCGAAGGCGAACATATTGGCTCAGAGATCCGTGATGTTGCTGTTGTGGGCAACCCTCGTCTTCGAGACGCCGGCAAGACGGTCAGGGCGAGGTTCTCGAACATCGAGCGAGCCCACATCATCAATGCTGCTCGGAATCCGGTGCCGCTGGACGAAGCGCAGGCGCATGCGGTCGCGTCGAGGATGGAGCTTGACTTACGGACTGGCGCGAGCTTCACGCGAACCCTGACTATGAGCCTGAAGCCCTTGATTGTGACTCCAGGTAGCGACGAGAACCGGATCGTGAGTTATGGCAGCTGTCAGTTTCCAACCTTAGGCTTCGTTGTCGAGCGCTACTTCCGTGTCAGAAACTTCGTGCCGGAGCAGTTCTGGAAGATTCACGTCATGCACGAGAAGGACGGAATCAAAGTAAACTTCAGGTGGGCGCGCAATCACCTCTTCGACCGAATGGTGGTCGTCATCCTATTCGAACGATGTCTTCAAGCCAAGACGGCCAAGGTCACAAAAGTCCAGACGAGGCCGACAAGCAAGTGGAAGCCGTTGCCACTCACCACAGTCGAACTTCAGAAGTGCGGCAGTCGCTTCTTACGGATGGACAGTCACCGGGTGATGAAAATCGCCGAGGACTTGTACACCAAAGGTTGGATCAGCTACCCTCGTACGGAGACCGACCAGTTCGACCGCGGCATGAACCTTCAAGCCCTCGTCCAGAAGCAAACGCAGAGTCGACAGTGGGGGCAATTTGCGCAAAACCTGATGGGTGGTGGCTTCCAGCAGCCACGAGATGGCCGCAACAACGACAAAGCACATCCGCCGATCCACCCGGTCAACTTCGTTGAGGCGACCGCTCTCAACCAAGAGGAAGCGAGAGTCTACGAGTTCGTCGCACGCCGCTTCCTGGCTTGCTGTAGTCAGGATGCGAAAGGCACGAAGACTGAGATTGGTATATCTTATGGTCCTGAGACTTTCGAGGCATCTGGCTTGACGGTGCTCGAACGCAATTATCTTGATGTCTACCCCTACGACAAGTGGACCAGCAGCCAAGAGCTTCCTCGCTTCCAAGCAGGCGAGGTCTTCGAGCCGACTGAAGCAATGATCAAAGACGGCAAGACAAGTCCGCCTGGCTACCTCACCGAGCCTGAGCTGATCGCACTGATGGATGCGAATGGAATCGGCACGGATGCAACCATGGCCGAACACATCAACAAGATCAAGGAACGTGCATACGTAGAAACCAGACCACGAGCAAGGAGAGCTAGACAAGATGGCGATGATGACGAGGCCTCAGATGAAGGCGAAGCGCCAGAGCCGGAGGCTGGTCGCGGTGGACGTGGCGATCGTGGCAGGGGACGCGGCCGTGGCGGCAGAGGTGGTGGCGCTAATAATACTCGGAATAGCGGCGCCTCTGGTGTGCAGGAGTTCATACCAACGACACTTGGGGTGGCACTTATCGAAGGCTACGAGAACATGGGCTTCGAGACCAGCTTGGCTAAGCCGTTTTTACGCAAGGAGGTGCGTCACGAAGACTGCCGAATGGTTGAAACCAGCTAATACTAGCCAGATGGAGCTCAAGATGAAAGCTATCTGCGAGGGTCGAAAGACTCGACAAGAAGTCACTGCAGAGACCATTGCACAATACCGAGCTGTGTACGCTCGATCGCAGCAGCGGATGGATGTGCTGAAAGCTGTAAGTCAAAGACCCCTTCCTGCAAATCACGGAGCTGACACTTCCTAGTCCGTTCGACGATATGTCGTCCCAGCAGCACGATGAGCCAGAAGAGAATAGTGGTTATGCAAGCGGTACCGTAGGTTAAGTATCACCTCGGACTACGAGGAAGTCCTTACTTCCACCGATTCCGTCGGCCTGGTGTGGTCTCTGCGGTCTCTGCCCATGACTTCCACAGCTATCGTCCATCGCTTCCTCGATTCCGGTTCACTGCCGCCACTACCATCATCCTCGTTCCCGCAACTACCATCTCACCCCAACCTCAACCATACGCGAACGCCTCCACCCACCTTACTTATTCCTCTCACCCACTTTCCCTACCCTCCCTCCTCCGAAACGCACTCGCCACCACCCCCCTCAACAACCCACTCGTCACACTCTTCCGCTGGCTCGGCGGCGTGCCCGGCGAAACAGTCAAAGACCCAGCACTATCGCTCAAACTCGGCGACGGAGAAGGCGTACGAATTGCGCTGGAGCGCTCGAAAGGACAGTCGATTGTCGTCATATTCGGAGAGGTGAGGGTGATGTGCGGGCTATCGCTTCGGTGGCGCTGATGGCGCGGTTCTTCTGGGTGGGAGGTTGGGTGAGGTTGCTTGACGGGGGAGGCGTGAGAGGTGGCTGAGGTGGTAGGGGCTAGGTGGGGGATAGATAGTGTGAGGCCGTTGTCGAGGAATGAGTTGGTGCATCGGTCGAGCAATGATGAGGGCTGGCTGGAGTGGTGGCGATTCGGTCGTGTTAGGGAGGGAGATAGCGCGATCGGGATGGTCATGGGCGAGATGGGACTGCAGAGCTCGCCGTCGTAGCCGTCTTGTGACGAGTCCGGGCGGCGCATCTGGTCGAAGTGCTCTGCAAGTCATCAGCCCGTGCAAATGTCCCGATCGTTCGCCATCCATGTACTCACCTTCAGTGCAGAGCTGATACTTGAAAGTAACAAACGGCTCGTCCTTCGCATCAACAAGCGCATAGGTGTACATCCGCTGCCTCTCGCCTCCATGCTTCCGTCCTATCGTCGTCATACTGCCCTCTAGTTAGCAATCGCTCGCCACCGACCAAACACCACTCCACAACGCAGATGTCACTCACTCCGCCCCCTCCCCTCTCCCCTCGCCACCAACCACATCCCCAAAATACTCATACCCCACCTCCTCCCGCCTCCTCCCTTTCGCCCGGAACACCTCCACCAGAAACCCCTCCGCAGGAGGGCCCACAGGCCCCTCTCCATCACCCAGCGCCCCTACAGGCGGGAAGAACAGCCCCCTCTTCTCCACGAACGCCCTCCCCGCCTCATCGATGCCAGCGTCAAAGAACCCGCACACAACCTTCCCCCTCCAGTCATCGTCGGCGCCGACGCCCCAGCTTAGCACACAGCTGCCGCGGGTGCGGAGTTTGAAGAACCAAAACTGCGTGTCGTGGAGGGAAGCAGGGTGGCGAGCGGGATCAGGGCAGACGTATTCGAGCCAGAATTGGCTGGAGGGTTTGCTGGGGACGAGGACGGTAAGGGTGCTGTGGTCATACTCCTCCCTGGCGGGAGCGGTGGGTGAGGAAGCGAAGATGAGTTCAGGGATGGGCGTGGCGTCGAATTGGGAGTGGAGCGATATGCGGATGCCGTGGTGGGAGGGCATGGTCGCGTTGCTTTGCCGTCGCGGTGGGTGGTGGAGGTGTCGAGAGTGAAAGATGTGGATGCGATGTCTCTGTCTTTGGTGTCTGTTTCTGTTTGTTGTGTTTGACATTTGCCCTCTCAACGAAAGTGGCCACGACCTGCCACGAGGCGCTAGCGACCACGTGCGCATCGTGCCACCAGGCTGCATGGGGAAGGAGCGAACGTCATTTTGTCACATGAAACATCAACCTACCGAACTCTACCTGGGAGAGGGACGAGTTAACAAAGTATTAGAGATTCTCCGGAGCCTAAGGCCGTGATGAAGCTAGAAATAAGTATCGGCCGTCGCTCGTGTTGCTCTCGCCTGGTGCAAGCCATTATGGCAACCGTGCCCGTCTCGTTGGCGAAGCCAGAATGCCAGAGCAGTCCCAAGATCTTTCAGCCATGATCAAGCCGTCCTCGTACGCCCAAGCTATGCTCGCAGTAACAATATTCCTCTTTTCAAGCGAGATCATGAGCACATCATGCCGCAGCATCAGCCATCGCCGCATCTTCCACCGCCACGCCATTCACCACAGCCGCAGCCTCCGCCCCACTGATCCCCAACCCATGCACCTCCACCCTCGCCTCGCCACCCAGACTGCCTCCCTTCACTCGCAAAGCCGCTCGCTCCTTGAGCTCCGTCTCATCCCGATCGAGCGCGCGCATGCGGTCGCCGTTGTCCCCTATCTCGAACCGAATATCATCGACCGCCAGCTTCGGCCACTCCAGATGCCTCGCGCACTTCTTACGATCGCAGACCTCGAAGTCCATCAGCTCCTCCGCACCCGCAGCAGGGAAAGCAGGAGCCGTGTCCATCTCGTCGGTCGTGCCGTTCTTCGTGGGCTCTGCCTCGGTGGCAAGGGTGTCGAGCTCGAAAGCCTGCTTGCCAATCGGGCTGTCGCGCCACGCAGCGAACTGGTCCTCGGTCCACTCGATGCGGGAGTCGTAGCCACAGTAATCTTTCGGCTTGAGCTCGCGCTCGGTGGTGGTGCGGGAAGAAGCTTGCTTGGCCAGGGTGACGAACTTCATGCGGTCCTTGAGGAGCTGGTGTTTGTGGCGCGCCTCGTCTTTCTTGCGCTCGATCTCTTGTAGTGTCTGCGCTTCCGAGTCCGTGAAGTCGATGCCGTGCTGCTTCTTTCCTGCTGAAGGAGACTTGCTGTCGGGCGTCGACGGAGGGCTAAGCACGCCTTCGCCCAGCTTCTTGAAGTCTTCCGCAGTCTTCGAAGTATTCACCAAGCTCTTCAGCTCGCCTGCAGCAAGCACACCACCTCTCGCGCCGAGATCATCGTCCAGGCCTGCGCGACTGTCGATGAAGCTGGACTTACGCCGACTGCTTCTGTTCTTCGCCATTTCCTCCTTTCCTCTCGTTCTTGCAACCATCTCTCTGAAGAATATTACTCCACAATCGTCCGAGCAGAACTTGCTTAGCTCTTTCCCGTTCTTCTGCGGCCAGGTCTTAGCGGGCAGTCTACACCCGTCGCGTCTGCATATCCGCTTCCACGTCGTCTGACCCGCCCCTGCCTCCTTGCAACTCGGGCAGATGTATTTGTCGATCAGGTTCTTGTTCCGCTCCTCGATGCCGACGCATTTTCCGTGGAACCAGTCGTCGCAAGTCCCATCACATCCGATCATAAACGTGCCGTTATCAGGTTTACGACAGACGCAGTAGAGTTCGTCATCCGAGCCGGCAGGGCCTTCATCCACCTCTTCACCATCCGAGTATGGTGTGGCGGACTGCGATCGCGTAGAGGGTGCAGGCGAAGAGCCGGCCGGAGTGCCAGTGCTGCTGGTAGTTTTGAACGTGGAGAGTTTCGAGGCTCGAGATGAGGGTGTCACCGAACGCTTCGACTCGATCTTCCGCCTCTTCGCCGGCGGTGCCTTCTTCGTCGTCGCCATGCCCTTCTTAGGTTTAGCTGGCGCTGGACGCTTTTTTGACACTGTCGGCTCAGGTGGTGAAAGTTCGGTGGATTGCACAGGTACGGAAGACTCGCGCAGTGGTGAAGCGGTGCGCAGGCCATGCTCGTTCTTGAGTGAGGCAATGGCCTTGACGCTGTTCACCTCAGTGTCGACACCGTTCACTGGAGTGTGTTGCCCGTTGGTAGGTGAAGATGGCTGTGGTGTCGCGAGTGCTTCTTGTTTGACCGGTAGTTGGGAGGATGCCGTCTCTTGTGGTGGAGATTGGTCGAGGATCTGAGATGGTGCATGTGCGGCAGCTGCTGAGAAAGGTTGCTGCACGTGAGCCGGCTGCTCAGTGAGAACTGGAGGGGCAGCACCGTAGGCGTTCGTTCCCACATGCTCGTGACTAGATGAAGGCCGTGCCATCTGATCTGGATACGGGTGCCCAAGACTCTGTATCGGAGGCAAGGTGATGTTCGACGGTAGTGAAGGCGATACGAGTGAAGGGCGCCTCTGCTCCGGCGACCTCGACGTCATGTGATACTGATCGAGTGTGGGTGAAGTCATCTTGCCGTCTATCGCTGCGGGTGGTGGCGGAGGCATAGGGAGCTGAATGCCACTGCTGCCGGGTCGTGGGTGGTCGAATGAACTACTCCGTCTTTGATATGACTGCCCGTCCATCACTGGCTGCTGGGTATACCATTGCGACTGCTGTGGCGGTGGGACGGTACTCGAGGATAATGCTGTAAGGGCTTGAACAGCATCACTTTCGGTCGGGAGTGGGTAGGAGTAGTCGTTTCGAGGCATGTATGCGGTATGTGGTGATGTCGCTTCTTGCTGAGTTGGCGATTGCACATACTGGATGGGTGGGAGGGAGTTCTTTCGAGGTACTGGAGGCAATGGTGTAGAAGAGGTTGTGGTCTCATCCGAAGGATTGAGCAAGCTGGATATCGACATCTTTGGCAATGGGTGGCAGTGTTGCTGAAAAGCTACGGATGGAAGTCACGAAGGTCAGTGAACGACATGTTAGTGACGATATGTGACTCTCCGCTGTAAGATAGATGTCGTGACGGCAGCTGCGGCGAGTGCGAGATAGCATGGAGGAGGAGAAGAGGTCGAGATGTGGGAAGTGAGAGAGGTTGCCCTCCAGTCGCGCGCGCGTTCCTACTACTAAGCAGCGTAGCACAAGTTGTTCGCGCACGGGCCACAAGAGATTGTGGGGCAAGCTCTTTCTTTGGCAGGTGCTGTCATAGTGACATTGACTCTGCAGCTCTGCAGCTCGCAATTCATCCTCTCGAGTTATCGTTGGCTGCGTCTGCTGCACCTCAACGGCAGAGCTGACTTGCCGAACACCTCGCCCTCGGGCAGCTCCAACGAGCGCATCCAACAACTGCTGGAGGCCAGCTACCTTATGTATACCCAGTACTATCCTACGGATGCTATCGCGATCCTCCGCTGCGCTTATCTAATAGCAGCAGCAGCGATTGTCCTTGTCGCGATAAGTCCGCCCCTCCGCGATCGATTCCTCTCCTATGGCGCGCGAACATCCGAAACACCACTGTCCTCCGCCGAGAAAGAGAAGCAGGCCCTGCAGAGTAAGCAGAAGAAACCGTCCAGAACCATCTTGACCTCCCTCCTTGACGAGCTCCAGCAATGGCAAGTCCCGCACGACTGGTTCTGGACCTTCTATGCCCTCTCCGTCACTCTCTCCGCCTTCTGGCCCGGTGAGGCAATGTTTCTGCACGGTCCTGTGTATGGGCTCATCCGTGACAGCGCCGGCCCACTGGCGACGTCCATGACTTTCGAGCAGCTGAAGGTTACGTGGGTGATGTTGCTGGTGCAGGGCGGACGGAGACTGTACGAGAGTCTGATCTTCGTCGAGTGGGAGGAGTTTGGCACGGACAAGATTATGAGCAAGATGTGGGGTGGACACTGGGCCATGGGACTGGCATTCTACATCGCAACGAGTGTCGCGTTCTGGATAGAAGGGATTCGTAAGCACATCAACCCGAGGTCATAACAGAGCGCATGCTAACACTCAGATACAGCCGCCATCGAAGCCCACAAACTCTCCTACCGCGACGTGATCTTCAACCGGCCAACCATGCGCACCATCTTCAGCGTCCTCCTCTTCATCCTCGCCTCCGGCTTCCAACACGACTGCCACTCCTACCTCGCTTACCTCAAACGGCAGCCCGCGACCGACAAATCATCATCTTCTGATGACTCGCCAGCCACGTCGTCCTTGACAAAGTCTTCCTCCTCTCCCACCTCGCCAGAAATCTTCACCCAAGGCGACACGACCTACAAACTTCCAACCCACCCAGCCTTCCAACCCATCATCAGCCCACACTACACCGCCGAAGTCTTCATCTACCTCGCCCTCGCCCTCGTCAGCGCACCACAAGGCGCATGGATCAACGGCACCATGTCGTGCGCGATGGTGTTCGTCGCCGTGAACTTGGGCGTTACTGCTGAAGGAACAAGACGATGGTATGCACGCAGATTTGGGGCGGAGGCGGTTAAAGGGAAGTGGAGGATGGTGCCAGGTGTGTGGTAGAATAGGAGGCTGGCCATACAAAGAATTCTAGCACAATCCTACTGGTGAATTCAACCAACTCTTCCTTCAATTGGCGCGTTCCTCGGTCTCGGAGCGCCGGAGGACGAACGGTTCGGCCGTTCGGCATTCGCAACGCACAGCTGCCATGTCCAACGCGTCTGCAACTTTGTGGAGTGGGCAGGTTCGGGAGCGATGCACATGCGATCGCGCCAAGCATTTAAGGTTCGAGTGCTTGGTAATCCCAGCAGTTGGCCCGCAATAGCACAAACCTCGACACAACCCGAACGGCATGACGGCGGACTGGACGGCCTCAAATCGATACCAATCGTGGCATACGGCCGACGATGGTGTTTAAGCGGGCATAACTCGCATGACGCCGGAGATATGCGAGTTTATATATGCTTCCCACCATGTCGAGGTGGTATAACAATCTACCTCTTCACGAGTACACGACACTCAATAACAATTCCACAATGTCCACCCACACCATCCTCATCACCGCACCAGGCGGACACATCGGCACCGAGCTCGTGCCTGCCTTGCTCGAGACGGGCCGTGCCAAACTTATCTTGCCAACGTCAAATCCGGAGCGTTTGAAGAGCGCCCTCCCTACCTCTTCGACTGAACGTAATACTACTGTCGTCAAAGGCTCGATCAAAGACCCCGTCTGGATCGAATCGCTGTTGCGGGAGCATGGGGTAAATACGGTCTTCCTCTGCCTCACCGGCCCCGACGAAGCGTTGACAACCTTCAACTTCTTCGACGCCATGCACAAAGCCGGGACCGTCAGGCATCTTATCTACGTCTCCGCTGGCGCGGACTTCGTGAGTGCGGAGGGGATGAAGCGGCTCTTTTCAGCGTGTTCGAGCGAGCACGTGCTCGTCAAGAGTACGATGGAGCTGAAACTGCTGCACGGTAACTTCGGCTGGAAGACCACGGTTCTGGGGCCGATGTTGTTCTTCTCGAACGATGAGCGGAGTAAGGGGAGTTTGGTGGCGGAGGGGTGGTTTGACGAACCGCTGGGGGAGGCTGGGGTGAGTAGGGTGAGTACGAGGGATATCGCTGAGGTGGCGAAGACGGTGATTTTGGCGCCTGAGCACAAACATGCTGGCACGAAGATCTGGATCGGGAGTCGGAAAACTTATTCCGGCAGCGAGGTTTCTGCTCTCTGGGGTCAAGCGCTCGGGAAGGATGTACGGATGGTAAAGAGCGACCAGCTCGGGCTCCAGCAGTTTGAGGACGGGATGGTGGGGAAGGGTGTTCCGAGGGATTGGGGGAGGGATATACGGTTGATGTATGAGCTTTTTGGGAAGGAGGGGTTTGCGATGCCGGAGGAGGAGTATGGGAGGTTGTGTGAAATTTTGGGCAGGGAGCCGGAGGATTATGAGAAGTGGGTGCTCAGGACCGGGAAGGCTTGGGCTGCTGAGACAAATGGGCAGAGTGGATGAGGTAGGAAGATTAAGTCTGTACGTTTCTCGTTGATGCAGTGTATTCGTCTGTTCTATCGTTCTAAATGTAAAGCTTCATGTCCCAAAACTCTCCTCCCAAAACCACACCTCCCTACCTTGTCCCACAACCCAGCGTCCGACCTCCCGCCGCAAGTCGCGGCTGAGGCTCTTCGGTCCGCACACCACTACAGCAACGCGCTCGCTAGCGCCATGCGAGAACGTCTCGCCGACTACCGCATGCAAGTCTGGCCGGCCTGTATGCAACCGGCCGTTTGACTCACTGCCGTCGTGGATCTCTTGGGAACGACTTCCGTCTGCGAGCAAGCCAGTCCGTTCCTGTAGTTCAATGGCCTCCTCGCCTTCCTCCGCACCTGCACCTCCGCCTCCCTCTCGCTCACTCGCTCCTGTACTGCCAGTGACAAATACCTCCGCCCTCTCCCCCAGCCCCTCACCATCCTTGCCCTCTTCTGGGAGTGCCCACGCTTTCTCTTCTGCGCTGCGCACGGCCCAGATGAATCGGACCTTCTCCCTCCGATAACTTCCCGGACTCGGACTTAGGTCTGTGAGTAGTTGTCTGTACAACGGCACCACGAACGTCGCGCCGATCCCGCCGGCAACGAGGAGGATTCTGTCGTAGGTTAGTAGGCGATCCGGGTGGGTTTGAACTCCGTAGGGACCTTCGAGCGTAAGGGTGAGGTCGTTTGTTGGGGAGTGGGTTGCCGCGGCGGCTGCTTTCGCCAGAGCGGCGGTGTTGCCGGCGTGGACGCGGGCGTAGAAGCGGAGTTCGTTATCGATGGAGGGGAGGGAGGCGAGGGTGAAGGGGTTGCTGTTGATGCTTCGAGCCAATGGTGAGCGGGAAAGGGAGAGGTAGGTGTGTTGGGCTGTGCGGTAGGTGAGGATGGGTTGGAAGGCGGTTGTCGTGTGTTGGGAGGTGGGGATGGTGATCTCGATTAGGTCGTCGTGGCCAGTGCCGGTAGGAATGGTTTTAATGGTTCCGGAGATGGTGGTAGTGGCGTAAGAGCGGAGGAGGGTGTGGCAGAGGTAGATGGCGCCGGACTCGTAGAGATATATTCGTAGATGCGAGACGTGAAAGAAGAGGAAGGGCAGGAGTAGGGAGGCTAGCGTGATGTGGATGGTGTAGAAGATCCGGTAGCTTTTGTATTTGTGTGGTGGGATGCTGATGACTTTGAAGGCGACGAGGGCGAAGATGCCGCAGAGGACGTAGAGTTCCTGGAGCTTGGAGATGAGAAGGCTCTTCTGGACGTAAAAGTTGACGTAGAAAATGGCGTGGAGGTAAAGGAGGAAGGTGATGGCCTTGCCGAGGAGTCGGTGGTAGACATTTAGTGTTTCGTGGGATTTTCCGGTCAGATATTGAAAAGGTGAGTACGGACTCTTGATCGCGAGAAGGTAGTGGCATGGCAGTTGAGAAGCTGCGATGATGCCGAATCGCTTTGTGAGATGGAGGTAGTCTAGAGATCTATCAGGGAAGTGTCGGTAATACAACAAGTTGGACTTCCATACCGTCACCAGTCTGAACGAAGCACAACCAGAATAACCACACCAGCCAGGTCAAGGCGAACAAAACCCGGCCTCTGGTTCCTTCGACATCTCCCAGTCGCTGTTCTTCCCCCATCCACCATTGTACTTTCCGGTAGAAGACTGACCCAATTCGGAACCCGTTCCATGGCCGTAGACTCCCATTCTTCAGATACGGAGAACTAGGTGGATCGAAGTCCTTTTGACTCTGCCATCTTCGGCTCAACCGAGAGAAGCCGAACGCAAGTTGAACGACAAGCAATGGGACCACGGCCGAAAGTTGCGCTACATTGGCAAATGTGTCGAGCGACTCGCGCCGTAGTAGTTTCTGTTCGTCCGTCAGGTCGATGAAGTGGTATGGCCAGCGCATTCTGGAAGACAGTTGAGATCTTGAAGCTTCGTGGTCGAAATTGAAGACCTCGACCAGTTATACATCCATCAGTTTCTCTCCTTCAGGAAAATGGAGGACATATACCAGGGTCGGGTGTTCAGAGCAACTCAATCAGACCATCTGATTGTCAAGGACTGTGGAAAGTCCGTGGAGTGAGGTCCGATTCTCGCTCATATGCACGTGTGCACGTGCGTGTGGCTGTGGTGGCGTCGCTGGTGATTTTCATTCTCTTGCCCCTGACAACTTCAATCAGCTTCTCTCACAAGTTCCGAATCATGAATCACACACCTGATCGACAAGCTCACGGAACATGGGAGGCTGCGGTTGTGTAACACTGAAAGCTGGCGATCGCATCAGCGGCAACGTGCAGGGTGCATATCATGTTTGTGACCGCGTTTGAGCTCCTGGTAGCCTTAAGGCTGTGACTCCATCCATCCATCCTTGCACGCCACGATAGGACGCCGCATTTGGTTCATCGTCTTCAAAATGTGAGATTGTGATGGAAGTGAAATGAAGTGAGTAAGTACCAAGTACCCAAGAACCTTTACCCACGTGAAGTCGTGAATGTGCTTCGAGACAAGGCAGTCGCGACTTCAGCACGACGCACCTTCCGCCCGTTGAAAACGATTCACTTTGACTTCGATGTCCACCCACCGCACTTCAACCTTCTGCCACACTTTGGTACGCCGTTCACGCAGGTGGACGGTGATCATTCGTACCACCACCACTCGTTACACGCACAAGATCATGGCTTCTCTCAAACGCTCCGACTCCAAGACGCTCAAGAAAGATGTGCCACCCAGGAGCTGCATCGCCTGCACAGATACCGACGTCCCGCTGATACGACCATGTCGACATTGCTCAACCGACTACTGTGAAGAGTGTCTAGCTGGCATGTTCACCGCTGCCACCGATGACTTCACGCGGATGCCACCTCGCTGTTGCCACTTCATCCAGATTCATACTGTCATCTGCCACCTCTCGCAGGACGAAGTCAAGGCCTATCGAGCCAAGTTTGAAGAGTGGATCGCGCCCGTCAAGTTCTACTGTCCATCGCCAAAGTGCTCGGCTTTCGTCCCGGAGCGACGCCTGCCTGCTCCCGACTCAACATCACGCGAAGACGCGATTCGCTCACTGTCTTCCATCCTTAGTGAGGTTGTGGAGGCAGTGGTGAGAGACCCTTCGGCGCGCTTCTTCCGCGATGAGGCACCAATCGATCAACTGCCTGGCTACAGCCATGTGGTCACACAACCGATGTACGTACCGTGTCTGTCCACCCATCAGGCTCCTCGCAGCCCAGACAGGCAGTCGTTCATACGAAGTGGCTGGAGGCTAGCTCTGTGCTGACTTTCTGTAACTGCAGGCACCTGGGCATGGTTCAAATCAACGTCCTAGCAGATATATACAAGTCCACCAGCGAGTTGACCACAGATATGAAGCTCATCGTCTCCAATTCGACAGACTACAACGGAGCAGGGCATCCAGTCTCGAAGGCTGCAGACACGCTATTCGAGAAGTACCTCTCGGCGCTCGCAATTGTGACCGACCGCCTCGCCAGAACGCAAGCTATCGCCCTTCCAGCAAAGTTCTTCGCGTGTCCCACCTGTCATATCGCCATCTGCACAGACTGCAGACAGATTGAGCATTCTGGATTACCTTGCGATACGTCACAGTCTGATCATGAAGTCGCCATGCTCGAGCAGTTCGGCTATGTAAGTACCACCCCTTGTTTCTCTGTGAGAGATCATATCCTCAAGTCATCGCACTCTCTCACATGATTTGACCATACTCATACCACCACAGAAACGGTGCCCACGCTGTCAAGCCGGAGTCAAGAAGATGTTTGGCTGCCCTCACATGCAGTGTTTGTGTGGCGCTCACTGGTGCTACTATTGCCAACGATCAATCGACCAGTGCGATGGCGGTTGCGACGAAGGAGAGCCTGAGGACGATGAGGGCGAGTACGAGAGTGAAGTGGATGAAGACGATTATCGCGAGTACACCGAAGCCGAAGTGAATGCTTTCAATGTTTTGAGGCGCGCCGCTGGGGTTCCCAGCATTGCAGCTGTCACGATGGCAGGCATGCTTGAGTCATCCATTGCTAATTACGTGGTCGAATTTCGCATTGAGCGAGGTACTGCTACAGCCGCGGAGAGGACTATGATGAGCCATGGAACAGCTGCTCGGATCCGTCTCGTGGACGACCGCCTGGTTGTTCTTACGGCAACGGACCCAGCACCTCCAAATACCAACAACGCTGGGCTGGCGAACCCAACTCTCAACACGGTCCCACCCGCCTATCCTGATACTCCTCAGAGGAGTGTGGATCTTGCACTAACAGCTGCCAACTTGAATAGAAGGGCAGAGGAGCTGGCAGCCATGAGCACCGGGTCTCCTGCATCGACGAGTATTGGAAATCCTCCGGTCACTCTCCCTCGCCCTCTATCCAGCAATCCTGCAGGTGCACCCTCAGCCATCGCCGCGCCGGCCCTTCCTCCAGCAGCTGGCGATAGAATCGTCAATCTCGACAGAGGCGGTGGTCGTCGGTGGGCAGGCGGCAACTTCGACTTCGGCGAAGAACCTCAGGACAACGGTGTCACGCAAGTATGGTCTTGTAGTCACGACTTTGAGCCCTTCAAGCTCCCACCAGAGGACGGATTCGACCACGGTGATTTTACGCGTATGGAATGTAACCGCTGCTTCGAGAAGGTTGAGGCGAAGAAGGAGCCGCCGAAGCGAGGAGGTGGTCCAAAGAAGAGGCGCAGAATTCTGACGGCGGGCTCAGGGCGGCTGGTTGGTGCAATATCGGAGGCGCGAGAGGAGTCGCAGGAAGACGCTGTCGTGGACAGTGTGCCGCTCGACGACGAAGCGTTCGAGTGCAAAAGATGCAAGGTGGTGGTTTGCATGGGCTGCAAGTCCAAATATCACAAGGAAGGGTTGGACGACGATGAATGATTCGGAGAGGATGGCGCACGAAGAACTTGCTGGCTCTGAGACACTGACGATGCATTGTGTTTAGCTCATCATTTCAGGTTGCATGATACCCAAGGAGAGCGATGTACTATACTTACGAATGGATGGCAATGGTATTTCACCGTGTGAAGCGGATCTCGATCATGGTCCGTCTGTCGACCGCAGAATCTCATATTCCAGCCTCATGCTCGTCGCCTCCGGGCAACATCTCTTGGTTTCTTCGTTTCGTGGGAGTCGTGGGATGTGCTCGGAGCCCAGCGCTTGCGATATACTGTTGATGCCGAGCCGAGAGTGGTCGCTATCGATGATGTTCATGGTTCAGGGCTCGAGAGGAATTCGCTCATGTTGGTTCGCTGGACTTGAGCTCACGGAGAGCTAGACGCTGAGGATATCTCTATGTAGGTGTCACTCGACTGGGAAAGGTGTTTCGTCAAGTGTCTTGCAAGGGCAAGGGCAAGGTGCGTAGCCATCACGAGGCAAGACAGTGCGCAGAGCTACCACGAGACTCTCCGTCGAAGCTACTAATCCACCCTCAGGTCAGCAACGGATGATGATTCGGCTTCGTTTCGTCAGCTAGACCCGGGCGGCCCTTTGGACCACCTTATATCCGCAACAGGCATCCAACGCCTACCAAACAAGGTGACAGCTTCCAGCTTCGTCGAAAGGTGAACGCGGGATGGCGATTTGGCATCCCTCAACAACACCTTCTTCCTTGATCGAAATAGCTTCTGACGGCCCTGGCAAGTAGTACGCCTTGTGCATAGCGAATAGATGCGCAGAGATGCTTTCTGTCGCGAAGCGCGGTGGGTCTAACAAAAGAGGGTTTCACGGCCTGGAGCTTTCCAGGAAGGAAGCAAACTAAACACCAGCAATCATCAATCATTATCGAGTGGCCGGCCAAACAATTGATTGAACTGAAAGATAAGTCGGACCTCAGCTGGACTAATTGCCAACGTCGATGGATATGTCCTCAATCGACGGTCAATCAGACGGTCAGCTAGCGACGTCGGCATTCCATTGGGGATGGATATAGTACATCGCTGTTGAGTTTAATCTCCCTGTTTGGCCATATACTGTATGTCGTGTCCTGCTACTTCGAAGATGTTCAAATAAGCTCTACCTTTCGCTGTTTCACATTCAAACGCCATTAACACTCTGTTTTAGGCAACGGGTGTTGGACTCGGAAGAACTCGTTGCAAATCGAGGAACCTGGACTCGTCACCGGACGTTTTACAAGGACAAATCCTTGCCCAATGAGAGCCGGCACTTGGAAATGGCCGCAGATAGGGCCAATCGGCGGGGTGTTACGTTCGCCTTTTCTTTTCGACTTTGCAATGGCGGGCGCTTGGACTCTCGCAGGGCTACGAGTACCTGGAGCAGATGAAGCGATCGCCGTTGAGTTGCAGTCGATCCTTTGGTCTCCGAAACCGAAGCAAGATATTCGTGAGGTCGTGCGGGACTCATCAAAGTCTTTCAACGGCGTGGCGTCGAGGCTGGTGTTCTATATTTGCGCACTATCTGGCCCTGTATGTTGGTTTGAGGGTCAATGGAGCATATTATGTGATCGCGATACTAATCCTCCGTCAATAAAGATGGAGAGATGGTACTTTGGAGAGGGGATTGGTACAACTAAGAGATCGAAGGTCCAGGCTAAGAGAACGCCATTGTCGGCCCTGGCTGCCACGCCAGTGATTCCGGTTTGCTCGGTTTCCTCGATTTATGTGGGCCTCCGGCTTGTCTCACCCACGAGCTTCCTGTCACTGCTGCTCAACTTTCTTGGCCGAGTGGGTTGGCCCCTTGTCCGTGCCGGTTATTGGAGATCCCACGCTGGAAAGTCGACTCGATTGATCACCCACGGAGGCTGGAGTCGAATACGCTTGCAGGGATCGCCCATCAAAGACGGATAGACTACGTTGGGGCCGGGCCTTCGTTTCCGCAAGTTAACCTAGATGCTCGTTCTCCACCTCGTAGTTGAGCCCTGGGGTCTAATACCCGTCTTCCTCCGCCTCATTCTCCTGCAACAGTTGGGCATCGTTGCACGAGCTACTTGTTAATGCAGCATGCCCCTCGCCCCGCCCTGCATCACTCCGCTTGACTCGCATGCTGCATCTCGGTTCTGTAGGAACGAGGCTGCAAGCGCCGCTGCTCTACTGCCGTACATGTAGCCATCAAGCCACAGCCTATAGACGCAGCGCTTGTCGCTGCTCTACTCGCAGTCATCTGCACCTGTAATCAATCTAGGCGCGGTTACGCGGTGACGACCTGATCGACTATCGAGGCAATGGCATCGGACGATGACGGCCAGCCTGGATACCAGACCTCACCGCCGACGCATTGGGGATCGATGCCTCACATATACCCGCATTCGTCGCACGGCACTCCAGTACAAGAATTCACCGGTTTCAACTTCAGCCATCCGCAGGTACCTATGGAGCCTGGCGCATTCGGCGGCGGCATCCAACAACGACAAATGGCCCATCAGCTACAGCCTCTGGTGATGCCGCAATGGCCGTCGATGCTCAACAGTCAATCGCCATCGAACAATCAATACGTCTTCCCTCAACCCGTGCAACCAATCCAACCCATGTCGATGAGCCAGTTGCAGACACCAATCTCTGCGACGTCAACGCGATCAGCTTCGACACCGAGGAAGACCTTGACGGACTCTGATCGCAAACGAATGTGCCAGTATGCGGAGGATCATCCCAACAGCAAGCAGACGGAGATCGGAGGTATGTCGAGCCCTTCAAGCTTCAAGATCATCCACTGACTGTCGTGCAGCCATCTTCGGCGTCGAGAGGAGGTGAGGAAGCTGTGTAGTTGCTTCTAATTTGTTGTACTGATGATGTTACAGCACTGTATCGAAAGTTCTGCGTCAGAAGGAGAAGTACTTACTGCAGGACGACGGGAGCAAATCGCCAGCGAAGCGTGCGAAAGGACGCTCGCCCGACATCGAACGTACGCTTGCTGTTTGGGCGAGGAACCAGGTGCGCAACACGTACAGATCGTAATATTCCTTTCTAACGATGCCTGACAGGAGAAGAAGGGCAAGAAACTGACCGACGACGCCATCCGCGACCAAGCGCGCGCCTTCTCCGCGACAACGACAAGCCCTGAGAACCAGCAGGTATTGAGTACGACTTGGCTGGAGAAGTTCAAGCTGAATAACAATTTGATGGGCGCACGATCTCGAAAGAGCTCACTTGCGCCCGACGACGCTGAGGGCATCTCCGCTGCGGCCTCTTCATCGCACACGCCTAGCGGCACATCGCCGCTCTCTCCAGATGCGTCTCCTGAGCTCCGAAGTGCGCAAAGCCACGAGAGCTTGAACGAAAGTCCAGATGGTTTCGGAGGCTTTCGACACGAGCCGTTCCATTCGCAAAGCACGACATCCCTTAGTAGCGCCTTTACTGACACAGCATCATCGTCCACTTTCTCACCACAGCTTAGCGACACTACTTCTCCATTGTTCACGCCGGACTCGGGCACAGCGCCTGGCCCGTTTGGGCCTCTGACAGCACGACCGATCCTGCCCCTGGCGACAGCAGCCAATAGTCAACGTCCAAGGAGTCAAACGATGCCCGTCATCTACGACCAACACATGTCATCGGCGGATCTACAGACGCCCAAGTACATCCCTGCCGCGATACTCGACTCTCCGATGGAAGAGGCCTCTGATCCAATGTACAGCATGGATGAGACAGTCCACGGACTCCCATCGGACGACAGGCCGCAGACAGTGACTCCATCCGAGACCATGAGGCCACCTCCTTTGCCCGCGCACATCTTAGCTAGTGAGCTGAGGCGCGACGCGTCGTCAACGTCGTCTGCAGCGTCTTCGACAAGCCCGGAAGATGCGCAGCGAGCGCTTGAAGTAGTGATGAACTTCATCCAGCAGCAGCCGAGCGGCTTCCTCGATTTCCAGGAGAGCGCTAACATCGGGACACTGATGGAGAAGCTCAAACTGCGACGGTCGCGAGCAAGTAGCTGATGAGCATTCCCGAGGGGGGAAAGAGCGACACCAAACGACAGACTTCCGTTCTACAGAAACACCTGCATCTATCATCTTGCGATATTGTTTCGGCATTCTTATACTCCCAGTTTATGGTACAGGCATCGAGCGAAGAGGATCTCCACGACAGGGCTGGAGACAGGGAAGGACAACGGAAGCAAATGTGCTTGAAGAGGGATATGCTGCGAAGCACTATTGGGACTGGGACTGCGTCGTCATGAATTTCCCGGCACTGCATTGACATTGTATAGTTGACGACTCATATCATGACCCTTCATCTCGGTCTTCATCAGACCTGTATTTATTGCCTTTGAGCACTTTTCACCAGAGCCTTGCATCTCATGATACTCTTGGCCACTGCCACAACACTCTCCTACTCATCCACATTATTCTCCGTGAGTTCTGGAAACAGACGCGCCACTATGAGTTCGACCGCGCTTATGATCAAGTGCTTGTTGATGTAGGCATCCGCGAACAAGTCCAGATCACTCTCAATGTCTTGTCGCATCAGGTCGTGATCCTTTGTGGCAAAGAACCGCTGTCTTATAGGTGTCGGTAGGATATTGACGATGGCTTCAGCACACTCGCGCTTCATTACTACCACTTCAGCGGCTGTGGGCGGCTGTCTGGCGGCAGCGAGCGTGTTGTTCCGAAAAAGAGCGCTTCGGATCGCTTGCAGCACGGACGGGAGGAGGTCGGGACGGGAGACACGCTCGTGAATCTGCGAGGCCATCAACCTGCAGCACATGAAAATTCGTCAGTCGATTGGTACTTTGCATCGCAATCTCGCTCCGTATATTGCGTGCATATGCAGCGAAAATTGATTGTGAGAAATTGAGGAATCAAAATGCGGCGGCAAGGATCGCATGCAGCTGCCACGCCAGACGAGCTCGCTCCTCAAGTCCTGGCGAATGAGAAGCTGTAGAAGCTCTTTTGCAACCTGACTGGTCCCGACATTAAAGTCCGGTTGCGACCTCATCCTTGGCGCTGGGGTAGAAGATCGTTGATGCTTTCATCAGCTTCTGGTCCGAGCGGATCTGTATCAGGAAGGACGGCACCTATGGCGTCTAGGTTGGAAGGACCGTGACGGCAAGCACAGACAGTGAGGACGGTTCGGCCCACATGTTGCCAGGTCCCTTCCGTTCCGTACGAAATGGCGATTGCGATCACTTCCCCGCCTGCAATGACCATCGATAACAACCTCGAGGGCATAGGTGTTTGAAGTGGCGTCCACAAGGACAGGCAACGCAGTAAGCGAAGAGTAAGTGCTGAAGCTCCACCCAGGATGAGGTTCCTTGGTCGGCCAAGACATTACCCACCCAAACCCCATCCACAACCTCGAAGTCCGGGTAAAGCAGCAGATTGGGCAGCCTCGGGTCATCTGACTTAATTCTCATGCGCGTTGCCGGAGGAGTATCACAGTGTAGCGAATGAGGTGTCGAATCGACGGCATGCAATGCTTAGCCCGGCTTGACAGACATCCCGCGTTCTAGCAGAGCAAGACGCCTCGGTCGACGTTGATATCGGGGAGATACGAAAAAGAATCAAACTCACCGATCTAGAATACTGTTGGTCTCGCACAGCCTGCCTGGCCCGAAGAGAAGAATCCATCGTAGCAGTGAGACCAACCCGCAGAGCCACGGCATGCGCTGTTCCATGCGAAACGACGTCGATATACAGCTCCAAGCTCTCATACTAATAACGGCCCGCTTGTCGTATGCTTCCATGATGGTGTGCTGCGGAACCGGCCGGTCTGCGGCATCGACGGCGCGTACACGAACCTTGTTTGGCAATCGGTCTTTTGCAGACCGAGGCTGTCTTGCTGGGATTGATGACCCGTGCATTAGAGCTGTTACAAATGAGCGAAGCAGAAGCCATCCCACCGCTATCATTTGTAGCGACCTCCAGAAAGCCCAAGCAATCGCATCAAGTCGTCCTTGATGTTGGGCATCAATTAGGTCCCGTTTCTCCGATGATGTTGTGGCTGACAGCAGCCCAAACTGCTCAAGACGACCCGCCGGCAGCGATGTCGCCGGTACGTTTTGATCCTGGCCACGGGAAAGTGTGTTGAGGAGCTTTGTGACACCTTCCCAAATGATCCACGGCTCACTCGCTTTGCTACACAAAGCGTGTCGAACGATCATTTCCGAAAAGACCTCTGAGACGAGCACATGTAGACATGGATTGGCGAAGTCTTCCGGTGGCAACAGCAACGGCAAGATACGCGAGACCAAGAGCTGCGACCATGCGATCTCATTGTCGGCCTGTTCCAACGCAGCAGCCTCGTCATTCGGAAGAGGCGTTAAAGCTTTGTTGGGACGAATTGTGTGATAGATCAATCGAAAGTCATCGGTTGAGCTACGAGCGTTGCTTGCCCTCTTAGCCATACCATAAGCTGAACAGGATCGATTAGCTAAACTGTTTGCACTATCCCACGGAACATCATCATACCTTCCACGTGCGTGATGACAAGTGCCGGAAGTTCATCAAGAAAAAGATCCTCGAGATCGACATGTCTAAAGCGTTCCTCCAGACCTCGCGTGCAATGTGCAATGATCTGCACGACCTCCGCAACGAACCCATGGTCGGGCGTAATACGGTTGTACCATGATTGAACGAACTGACTCAAAATCGCGGCAATGATGGCATAGAGCTGGACATCCACAGCGTGTGAGCTGGTCAACGGTGGCAAGAGGTCTTCCAAAGACTTGTTGTCATTCTCCGGGTCGGGTTTGTCGTTTCGCACACTTTGCTGTCCAGTGCCGCCACAAAGGACTTGTCTGATGTAGCTGATGGTCTCATGGTCCGAGAAGTCGGCCATCTGAGAGGGGCCATTGGTCGTATTCTTGCCATTCTTATGGTTTGCTACTCTCGTGAATCTACTCGGCTGGCGCTGATGCCGGGGTCGATGGTCGCCTTGAGCCATGGGTGAGTTTCGGAAGGTAGGTCATCTCGTCGCGGCTAGCTACATGAATCCCAAGCTACGGTTCCGGGAAGAGGTTTATATACTTATAATCAAAGGGAGGTGAAGTCGCTGTACGGGTACACAAGGTTCGGAACGTTACACGAAGTGGTCCGTGCTCTGATGCCTCAGGTTTGAAACGACCTCATATCCAGCTTTCATCACAATGTCTTTCTCAAGCTGTTGCACTCTCATGCAAATCCCGTAATAAAGCCATAGGATGGCAGCAACAACGCTCGACGATGTTGATGGTATGTCAACTCGAACCACAAATAGTCCAATACTTACCCAATTCGACAGTACATCTCCGCGCCATCATAAGCAACCTCTACAACCTCACCGTACAGACCCACGCCTTCCAGCGAGACAGCCAACCTCGGAACTTTGCAACAGAAATGTAACCGTTTTCCAGGCCTCCGATCGGACCCTTGCTAAACAACTATCTAGAAAGCAACTCATCCGCAACCTCGTGGACCTCACCCAAGCCGCCCGGCGCCTGCCCGACCATATCCCGATCGAGCTCATCGAGTATATCGAAAGCACCCGCAACCCGGACATCTATACTCGCGAGTTCGTGGAGCTGGTCATGAGGTACAACCAGCAGCAGAAGGGCCGCATAGAGGCTTTTGCCAGCTTCCGCGACATTTTGGCGGAGCAGATGATGGTTGGAATACCAGATATCAGAGAGGACGTGAAGACGGTTCTGATTGCTTCGGGTGGACGTGCAGACTGAGAATAGTTGCAGTGTGCTTTTGGCTTGGTGAATTCAGCGATGGCGCCTGGTGTTTTGGAAGATACCCTGGACTGTTATGGGACCTAATGCTTTTACAAATCGCGTCGTGCTAATGGTTGAAGCGATAGCACTACAACGAGTAGCTATGGACCAGAATCCAGCTCTTTTCGATCCCTTACTGCTGCTGCGCCGCCAGTTTGAAGGGCTTGAAGACATTTTCCTGCGCCTCATGCATCCACGACCCCTCCTTGAAGTCGTCCTGTTCAAGGTCAATATACCCGTTTGAGCCATCTTTCCACGACCTCGGCACGATCGCCAGCGCCCGACCGTCGATTTTTTGATCGCTCACGATGTGCATCATAGCCGTCGCTGCATCCTCGACGGTAGCCCACCCAGCACCGGAATTGTCAATCAATTTGTCGAGTCCACCTCCGATGATTGCGGTATGGATATATCTACCACACACCTCCGTTAGCGAAGCTGGTCTTGAGATTGGAGTAAGAGCTTTTACCATGGAGCGATGAGCCCAACTCTAATACCATTCTTTCCTCCAACCCTCCGCAGTGTGCGCATCAACCCTCGGACTCCAAACATGGATGCAGACTACTGCGGCGACACCAGGTCGAGGTACCCGGCCAAGCTGGACTGGAGCACCAAGCACCGATCCTTCTTCTCCCCCTGGGAGTTCTGCTTCTCAAAGTACCACATCGCCAACTTCGTGGTGTAGAATACACCCTTCATATTCACATCTGAATCGGGAACTTCGGCTCTTCAGGTTCGTCTTGCGACACATCGTTGGTCAAGATGCTGTCTTGGATCGCGATCCCGGCGTTCGCGAGCACGATGTCGATCTCGTTATTGGGGGAAGAGCTCAATCGCTTTCTTGAAAGTGGCGAGCTGGTCTTTCCACGCGAGCACGTCGCACTTAATCGCAGCAGTTGTGTCAGGAAATTCCTGCTGAATCTTCTTCGCGGCGTCTTCGTTAAGATCGGCAATGACGACGTACGCGCCTGCTTTCGCGAGGGCGCGGACCTAGGCGGCCCCTATGCCGCTGGCTCCACCTGGTCGTTGTTAATATGCTGTCGTGGATCCGGCATCGTGGTGCTATAGTGCGTGAGAGTCTACGTACCAGTGACGATGGCAGTTTTCCCCTTCACAGCCGAAGAATCGAACTTCTTACTACAATCCACCGGTCCAGTATTCTTGTACTCGTACGGGATTCTGGCTTCACCGATCTGTTCCGACATCTTAGACAATTTCAACCTGCAGGCAGCGTGTCAAGTATATCTTTGTAATTCTTCTGGGACGATGACAAGGTCGGAATCGATCTCTGTCTAGCTTGAGATTGTTGGTCTGGCAGACGAGTTGCTTTATATCACTATTGATGGAAGAACACGTTCTCCGCCAATGTGCCCAAGTGGCATCTGCGAGTTTACTTATACACCTGTCCACCTAAGCTGAGCTGCGAGCGACTGCTCAAGGCAGTAACTCGGCCAAGCTGGCTGGTAAGAGGGGTTGTGCTTCCTTTCGGCTCGCATTTTCTTAGCCATGCCCGTGAACTCCTTTGGGAGACGGTCGTTTTCGTACACTCGTGTTCTCTCGGGAACCCTAACATAGACTGTAGAATGTGGACAAGTGTTCGCAGACGATCGTCATACTGCCGGATATTATCATTCGGCGTTGGGTGTATGTGACGTTTCGGACGCCATATTGGGTATCATACAAGTTGACATTGGTCCTGAACTCGAAGCCGCGGCCATGGAGGTGGTACTGGTTCCAGATGCCGTACCGGAGGAAGTCGCAACGACTGCCGAATTCCGTACGTAGACACAGATCGATTCAGAAGTAGTGGAGTATAAACATCTCTACCTTAGTACATATATACAGCCCACCGCTCTCGATGCAATTCCGGTCGCCGCAGACGATGCATCCACGCCCAGTAACCGCATCAAGTAACCCATCGCTGTATGCCACATAACACCTCCTTTCGCCGCCCATGCAATGCCAAACAACTGTACAATGCAGCAAAGCACTCGCCCTCACAACCTCCACTCCTGCGACCTCAACTGTAGCTCCCGGTATAACGACGGCGCCGCCTCCTCAGGCGCACCGCCCAACCCTCCAGGCAGAGTCGGTGGACCACCTCCACTGCCACCCACAGGCCCTGAATCACCAATTCCACCAGCGTTCTTTCCGGCACCCTCCTCGACCCCGGTTCGGCCACCGCCGAAGTACTTGTCGAACTCTCCCTTCGTCGCCCAAGGCCTCTGCCCAAGAATCCGCACCATATCATCCCGAGTAAGCATCTCCTTGCTCAACAACTCCTCAGCCACAAGACCAAGCTCCGTCTTCTTCTCCATAAGCAGTTGTTTACACTGCGTGTAGGCCTCCATAATAATCCGCTTCACCTCCTCGTCAATCTTCTGCGCAGTGTTCTCGGAGAAAGGCTTCTGCAGCTGTGTTTCTTGGCTCTCGCCAGCATCCGGGTAGTACATATACCCGATCTTTTCGCTCATGCCCCACTTTGTCACCATAGCCGTAGCCATCCTGGTGACTTTGTTGAAGTCGTCGCTTGCGCCGGACGTGACGGTTTCGAAGTGTAGCTCCTCGCTTACTCGTCCTCCGAGCGTCATGGCCATGCGGTCCATCATTTGGCGCATATTCATCAGGACCTCATCACCACCTCCGCCGGGAAGGTACTGAGCGTAGCCGAGCGCTTTGCCACGGGGCACGATAGAGACCTTGAGCAAAGGATCAGCCCACTGGAAGAACCAGCCACAAATGGCATGGCCGGCTTCGTGGTACGCGATCGTCTTCTTCTCTTCTGGAGACAAGATGAGAGACTTCTTCTCCAAACCACCAACAACGCGCTCGATGGCCTGCTCAAAGTCCTTCATCTTCACAGAGTCAGAATTCGTCCGCGCCGCTATGAGAGCGGCTTCGTTGACGCAATTGGCGATATCGGCGCCTGCGAAGCCGGGTGTGAGGGCTGCAAGGCGTCCTTTGATGTGTTCCACATCCTCGCCGGTTGTAACCACGTTCTTCAGATGCACACCAAAAATCTGCTTGCGGCCCTCCATGGTTGGGTGGTCGATATAGATTTGTCTGTCAAAGCGGCCGGGTCGCATGAGTGCTTTGTCAAGGACATCAGCTCTATTCGTGCCAGCCAGGACGACGACCTGCTCCTGGGTGTTGAAGCCGTCCATTTCCGTCAGGATCTGGTTGAGGGTGGCCTCCCGTTCATCATTGCCACCGCCGAATGACTGCTTCGAACGGGACTTGCCGATAGCGTCGATCTCATCGATGAAGATGATGCAGGGTGTGTTCTTTCGCGCGTTCGCGAAGAGATCTCGTACTCGGCTTGCACCAACACCGACAAACATCTCCACAAACTCGGACCCAGAAACTGAAAAGAAAGGTACGCCGGATTCGCCTGCTGTCGCTTTGGCCAACAGCGTCTTACCAGTACCAGGTGGACCAGAGAGGACGGCGCCTCGAGGAATCTTCGCGCCGAGTTTCTGATAGACGCCTGGCTCCTTTAAGAAAGAAACAAACTCCATGATCTCCGCCTTGGCTTCGTCCATACCAGCCACGTCAGCGAACTTGACTTTGACGTCCGTCTCGTGGTTGAACTTCTTCGCCCTGCTCTTTCCCATGCCAAAGATACCGCCTGACCCTCCGCCACCCCCGGATCCGGCTCGTCGTGAGAAGTAAAATATGGCGCCAACGAACAGTAGAGTTGGTCCAAAGGCGAGGAATGTGTTGAACCAGCTTCCCTCTGATTGGTAGCTGACCGGTATCCGTTCGGAGCTGGGGATACCGAGCTCTGCCTGCGCCTCGTCTACTCTCCGCTCGAAAGCTTCCACGCTACCTATCGAGAAGTAATAGTAGAAGCCAGGTTGTGCTGCAGGTGACTCTGGGTACAGCGAGGAGACATTTTCGCGGTGCAGGTAGACTCGTACGCGATTGCCGTTGATCACAATGAGCTTCTCCACTAGTCCTTTGTCGAAGAAAGTATTGCGAAACTCCTGCCATGTGATCTCTCTGCTGTTTTCCGTGGGTACGATGAGCCGGTAGAGTAGATAGGCGACGAAGGCAGATACGAGGAAGTTGGAGAGGTCGAACTTGATCTCGGTGACGTTCGAAAACATATCGTTCGGCTTCTTCTTCTTGTCGCCACTCTCTTCCTTCTTGCCACTCTCCTTTGGTCCCGGTTCGTCTGTAGTCTTCTGCTCCGGCTCTTCCTTCTTGGCAAACTTCTCGTTGACGGTCTTCTCGGCAGTCTCTCGCGCCATGTGTGTTGTCAACCTCCAGAGTTTCGCTGCACGTGCCGGGCTCATGCCTTCTGCCTGCACCTCCTTGATCGTCTCGCGCAGCTCTGTAGGTAGGCCTTCCCGCTTTATTCGCTCCATCGCGCGGTTGATGTCGTCAGCCATGCTTGCCGGCATACCCTTCTTTACAAGCGCGAAGACATCTAGCAGCGCCTTCTCCTCTGCTGGTGACAGCTTGCTGAATCCAGGTTTGGTTGTATCTTCGGTAGGCTCCTTGTCGCCACCAGGCGGCTGACTGGGCGACATGGGCGAAGACTGGTTGTAGAGATGCTCCATGCCCTTGGCCGACTTGCCCTGCTTGGACTGGTCGACATCCTTGCCATCCTTCTCCGGCTTGGTTGCATATTGTCGGCTGCGAGCGTATGCGTAGAGCGGTCGCGGTAATGATGCTGGTCTTCGGGCGAGTGTTTGTGATAATCTGGCGGCTTCGACGACTTGCCGCGATGATCGGGCGATGTTCTGCGGTCGGCGGAGGAGAGACGCCATTGCGGCGGAGGTTAGGTGTATTGAGGAGGGGTAGAGGGGAGTGCTATCGTGACTGGTCTATCATCAGGAGAGGTAGAGAGGGATAGAGAGGCGACTCAGGCAGATGGCGAACTCGTCCTCGATGCATGACGAGCAGTAAGGTAGTTCTAGTCGCCGGTAGGCTCGGTGCTTCGGGGAAACACCTGTTCCGCTCCTGGTGCCAAGCATCACCAAATGTTTCCCCTGCCTTGACCTCTCCCACTCTTGCCTTGAGACTTTCATTGATTGATGATCAGTACCAATACTTCACCCGCCCCGTGATCGTTGGTTGAACCTGAAGAAGAGTAATGCGCTATCATGGCTGATCGACCGATGACACTGATGGATCGTCCTAAGAGTCTCTTCATCGAACACATTTTCCAGACTGATTGTTACTTCCCAGTCACAGGAGTCAATCATACAAGCACAACCAAGAACGCTCAATCTTAAAGCTGGGATATCAAACAGTCGTACACGTAGTACAGGATGACTGAGCGGCCTGATGCTAGGAGCTTACCCACCTCTATGCTTCTATGCTGTTAATGTCCGGATGAGGCAATTCTTGACTACACACGGCTGCTAACGCTCTCTTACGGAAAATCTTATTGTGATATCCCCAAGCTGGTGATTAGAGATACTTCACGGCCTTTAGCAGTCTTTGACGCGCCCCGAGGATGGCTTATGGATCAAACAATTCAGAACAGTATAAGTATCCTTCCAACAGCTTCTCCTACATCAGCTACAACCCGCCTCTTATCATTCAAGTATCAAGACATCCTCTTCCGTCAATATGGGCAGTATGGGTCAATCCACCCCTCTGAAGAACATCATACTCGTTGGTGTAAGTCCTCATGCACACTTTCTATCTATACACCGATGCCGGCCTGACAACAACTACAGCCCGGTGGTTCCATCGGCTCCGTCCTCCTCTCAGGTCTCCTCTCCGAGCCCTCCCTCTCCGTCTCCGTCCTTGTCCGCGAAAGCAGCAAATCACTCCCTTCCCTCCCAACCGCCCGCCTCCACAAAATCTTCCAAATCGCAGACTCGTTGCCCTACGAAAAGATCCTGGAAGCCTTTCGCGGCCAGGATGCAGTCGTCAACGCCACCACGAGTACGCTAGAGCAATTCCGTTTCATCGATGCAGCTATCGAGGCCGGCGTGAAGCGCTACGTCCCGTCCGAGTACGGATTGAACAATTCAAGGCCGGAAGCGAGACAGCTGAGCACTGTCTTCGATAATAAGGGGAAGATACGGGAGTACCTCAAGTCCAAGGAGTCGACAGGGCTTACGTGGAATTCTATTGGGTGTGGGATGTGGCTTGGTTGGTAACATCAACCCGGACAAGACGAAGAACGTTGTCGTCTACATCTCCGACTTCGCTACCACGCAGGTTGAGCTCGTTGAGGCGATCGAACGCATTAGCGGCGAGAAGTGGACCCTCAAGACGATTGAGTCGTACAACGCGATCGAGGAGAACAAAAAGCAGGTTGCAGAGGGTGATCACTTCGCTGTGTACAGGCTTGTCTCGCTTGGGGCAGTTACGGGACGGTATGGAGGCTGGTTGGAGGAGAAGGAGAAGATTTGGAATGAGGAGTTGGGGTTGCCGAAGGAGGAGTTTGAGGATGTTGTTACGAGGGGGTTGGAGAGGATGAAGGGTTGAGCATGGTGTCAAGGACGCAAGCTAACAGACTGATGACCCGTTGATAAACAAATCACATTTCGTCTAGAGCTCGCAGCAGAGAGATCGCATGAAGATAGCAGAAATTCGTAAGCTTGACGAGAATAATTCTGCAGGTCTAAGCCGCTATCGTATGAAACATGCTGCGTTCTCCGCCATAGCGACAGACTGGCCAAGAAGAGATCAAGGCGTGTAGTGGCCTGTCGAGCTATCGGATTTGTTGAGAACCTTGTCACTTCGTATGCCACGTCGCCTGCCCGTTCGCACTTGGATCGATCAAGCCGACACTCTACGCAGGTGTGATAGCAAAGTATGATTCATATATTCGCATGCTAAAGTACCATCGATCTATGTTACAGAAACGCTCTTCGCTAATGCCGCTATACATTGCTCAAGCAAGCCAATAGGCAGGAGCAATCGTAGTGGTGCACACTGGCCAAATCAATAGTCGATCGCACCAGGGATCTCTGTAACTCCGGGAGGCAAACCAGAGAACCACGAGCCAGCAGGTGAGAGGGTATTGTTGAAGGAGATGATAGTGCCGGCCGACAAGTTGGCCTTGTTCATCGAGTACTGGCTGAACAGCGATACTACAAACAGTCAGTCGGTTATGACAAGACAGAAGTCATAACGTAGCAACGATCACATTCACTCACCCTTCCCGTTCTGGATTCCAACAGTCGAGCTGATACCGCTGTCCGTCATGTTCAGGTAGTCGATGGTGGTGACGTTGGGCATGTTCTCATAAAAGCTGACCAGGAAATGCGAATACAAGGCGTTGTTGCCGTAGCGGGATGTGTACCACTCGAAAGTCACGGCTCGATTAGGTGCTGTACCTTGCGAGTTCCAGTAGATTCCTTGCTGTGTTTGCGGAGCGATGAGCAAATCATCCCAGCCGGGAAACAGCCCAGTTTGGACCATGGTATAGTTGGGTAAGTTGCCGTTCGTCCAGTAATTACTGAGGGTTGGAAAACCGAGCACCTGTTCACGCTGTCAGCTTGTACAACAATAATGTACCACGGCAATCGCTTACTCCATTCGAGGAGAGCTGAACTGTCGAACTGTTCGTGCCATATATGGTAATGCGAAAGGGTAGTGCCGCGATTGTATATACAGTGTCATCAATACCAGCAGTACCAGTTGCAGGCACCTGGACGGCCGTCGATGGAGCACGCAAGGCGATAGCAGGCCGAGAGGCCGAGGAACTTGAACCGGATGACTTGGATGTGGTCGTTGTCGTGGTCCTGCTGGTCGTCGTAGTGGTAGTGGCTGGGAAAGAAGTAGTTGTAGTAGTGGTTGTTGTCACCTATGGCTCCGCATTAGCAAGTGCAGAACCTCAATGCCTTTGGTATAACTCACGCCCAGAGTGCTGGCGGCGGTGGAGGATACTCGAAGAGGTGGAGGTACTTGTCGGCGTGGGTGTCGTCTATAGTGTTGCATGTCAGCATATGATAGTACGCGGCAGCCTGGTCCAGGGAGATAGGGGCACTCACAAGCACCGCTCCTGTGGACGCCGAAGAAGAGGTGGTCTGCACTTACATGAGCGCGAGCATGCAGTATTCATGTCCATCTCTAACTCACCGAACCCGCAGTCGTTGTCGAGGGGGTGTACGTAATCGTGACGGTTTGGACCTGCGGAACAAGATATTAACATTTGTGTTCTTAAGAGACGCTGCGTCAAGGCACTGGGTGACTCGAGTTCTCCGAGATACGATGAAGCATCACGGAGTGCTCTAGCACATTCTCGGCTCGATCAAAAGTTCGAGACAAGACTCTCTCTCTCTCTCTCTAGACCAGGTTTCCCCCGCCACACAATAGCAATAAATGGTCGATCATCAGGCAGGGATTTTCGACAGTGATGGTTCAGGATAGAAACTCTTGGGCTCTTTCCAAGACTGCCAAGGTCACTGGCGTCTTAGTCGGAGTGTCAACGATGTCGATGAGTGACCAAGGAGATACCGTGTGGAAGATGACCGTTCGAGAGGCTAGGTTTATCATCCACAACACTGGTGCCCATGAGGGGCCAAGCTTGTTGAGCGAGAACCATGTGACGATGTATCTGTGCTGCGACTATGGGCTCTCAGTGCAGATGAACATGAGAACTGACGAGAGCACATCGATGGGGAGCTCAGCATGGAGCCCAGAACGTATCAGCAAAGTACGAGCGAGATCAGAAGTGTCAGAATACAAGTCACGGGTGACTTCACGCCGCAAGATGTTGCTCAGCTGATTTATGATAACAACCTGCACGAGTATACCTTTACCAACGGCGGCATTGGATGCAGGTACTACAGGTGCGTCTGTTTTCGACAACAGGGTGTTTGTCTGCTGATGGTGTTGCCAAGTATCGTCATTGCGTCCTTCCTAAGCAGCAAACGCTGGCTCCCGGAGTGGTCTGTTCCCGATCTTCTGCTCAGGCTTTCGTTCAAGAGGTCAACCCGTCGGGAACCTGCTGCCTGGAGGATCAGGCTCGGCACTTTCGACCAGCCGAGAACCTAAGCAATTGCGATTCGGATTTGGGATCAAGCTCTTCGAGTACTGCCAGCACGACTACGCGCGGTCAATTCTCCAATCGGCATACTCGACCGCATACGAAGCACTGCAAGCAGTGGCCATCCAAACGCCCCGGTCGCCATTACAGCAGCTCAGCGCCAACTCCAGCTGCAAGGTTTCTGGGATGGCACGCTTTCGATCCAAGAGGCGCAACGTGAGTGTAACTTCTTGTTGGCCCAGTCTGCACAGATTATGCAAGATCATCCAATATCCAAAGCAGAAGGTCTTCAGCTTGCTATGCAGAGGCAGGAAGTAGAAGAAGAAGATGATGATGATGAAGAGGAGGAGGAGGAGCAGGATGATGATGATGATGATGTCGATGACGATTAAGACTGACGTTTATTCAAGGAGACCTCCTCCGTAGCTCTTTCTTGCGCTGCCACTCGAAAGTCTATTCGTCGTTTACATCTGCGATTAAGTTTGCGGCGGCAATAAATCTTTGCGCTGGTGCTAGACAGTCAATCGCCACCTTTCGCGTGAATCCGAGTCCTGACTTACAATGAGAATTGCACATTGTTTCCAACCACTTTTTGCATGAGTAGTGCTTGCCGACGTTCGAGAGAAGTCAAGTCCTCGATTGCAGAAATGGCGTCTTCCAACATGATGGCATAGGCACTGTCCTGGCCATTGATTCCGCAATTCAAGCGGATCGCGCAGTACTCGAATGCGCGAGGATAGAATCCAGCAGACGCCCAGTCCAGCAACCATACACTATCCCCTTTTAGTAGAATGTTTCGTGGGGTAGCGTCCAGGTGGCACAAGACTATTTCGGTATCAGTGAGGTCAAAACGTTCGGGTGTGTTCACTAATCGTGAATTGAGGTACTTATTAAGCGAATCCGTAGAGCTGAATGAAAGAGCTTCTTCTTCAGACCAGATGATGCCACGACTGATTCCGGGACAGAATGGCCCTGGCCTCAATTCTTGGACAGTGTGCAAATGTTATAGGCATCGAGCCACCTTTGGGACAACGGTCGCATAATCCGCAACGCATGGGTGGCGACCACCGATGTATTCCATCACGAGGAAGCTGCAGTCGCCAACAACAAAGTAGTCGAAAACTTTTGGAACCCTCACGATGCTTGAGTCCAATCGGCCTGATGCCTCGCGTTGGTTGCCTGCCTCTTCAGCAGAGACGCGGCCGAACTTGATGGCAATGCCATCACCAACGCTGATAACTTCGGTGTGGCCACCAATGTGGCTGATTGTTTTTCTCGCGCTCTCTCGACAAAGCTGTTGTACATGCTCTCGTGTGGGTATTGATGCCTTGAAGGGTCGCATACTGTTATTATAAGCAAGCTGGAAGAGAGGACTAGGCGATGTATACATATTGGAGGGCTGTAAGAAGAAGAATCTCGGTAATGGCGGGTACGCTAACAACCCGCAGGAACGCTAACCGCAAAACACTAGATCATATCTCCTTCCTTCCTCTCCAAGTCCTTCCTTGCTTCACCCCTGCCACTTATCAAGATTTCTCCCATGGAAAAGTCAAGTCTTGCCGAGTATCTCTCGTCCTCCACCAATATACTAGCACTACTGGGCGCAGGACTATCTGCTCCTTCAGGCATACCGACATTTCGCGGCGCATCATCATCAGGCTGGCATGGCTGGGACGCAACACAGGGCGGAACACGGATGTCTAGATCCAGTCTTTGTCCGAATCTCAAACTTTCACAGTGAGATTCTAGACGTCTATACAGCGTTCACACAGCTACGAGTCGCATGCGGCGAGATCAGCTCCTCGCAGGTAGCCCAGCACGACCATCTCTCTTCTATCTTCGCCGTGCAGGAAGAGGCATGCAGGAAGAGGCATGGACTCCGTAAGACTCCATAGCATGGTCTACAAGAACACCTCTACGTTAATCTCCAGCGTGCTGGTTGGGAACGGCAACTCAAACATCCTCAGAACCTTTGGATGCAGAATACCGAAGGTCCCGATCCTCTGCGCTTCTCCACCAACGGAAAGGTAGATGGCTGCAGCGTGGCCATCGAGGTAGGTCGAGTCTGCAACACCAGCGTCAGCAAACTGTTGCCTCTCCATTAGCAGTAGCAGAGGAATGCGTACCATCAACCTCCTCGATCCAATACCTCACAACCTTATCCTTCTGTAGTCCATCTTCCTTAGTGGCAAACGCAGATTTGAGCATCAACATCACCCGATCCAGCAACCCATGCACCTGCTCAAACCCACTAGTCTTCCCATACCAACACGCAGCAAAGTGCCTCTCATTCCTACTCCGCCTCTCCGCCTCCATATCCTTGAACACCACGTCCGCGACCTCGAACACCTTCATCGGAACCGAGTGGTGCTTGTTCTCCCGGACAGTCTTCAGTAACCCAGGAATCAAGCTCGTCCGGACGATCTGGTACTCGGCAGTCTTCGGGTTTTGTAGCCGCACAGCCTTCCCATCATCGGGCTTTTGGAGCCAGCCGTAGTTCTCGTCGTGCGAGCAGAGGATCAGGGGCATCACCTCTGCCCACCCTGCCATCGCGGCTTCGAGGCGGATGATATCGGCGAGTTTGTTGATAGGTAAGGGGGCGGCGACGGAGTGCGCCGTGCCGGGAAAGTGGCGGGGGAGGTTGTTGAAGCCGTAGGCGATGGCGACGTCTTCCATTATATCCGCTTCGTGGAGGACGTCGGCGCGCGTGATGGGGACGTCGATGTCGAGTTTGTCCTCGTCTGTGGTGGAGGGGCGGGCTTGGTAGCACATTTTGCTTAGCAGTTTGCAGAGCGATTCCCGGGATTCTGACAGTCCGCAGACAGAGTTGAGGTATTTGGCTGAGGCTTGCGTTGCCCGCGGGGTGAGGTTCGGGGTTTCGCGGGTCTCGCCGTTGTGCTTGGAGACGATCTTGACGGGTTCGATGGTGAAGGGCTCGGAGCAGTATTGGGAAAACATGGAGACGATGATGTGGTTCACGATCTCGAGTTTGGTCTTGTCGGTGGCGGTGATGTCGATGTAGACGTTTGTGGTGTCGAGGGTGATTTTGGTGTGGTTGCTGTTGATGATGGGGGGCATGGAGAGGACGGTGCGGTTCTTGTCGTAGATGACGGGGTAGACGGGGGATTTGCGGATGATGTTGAGGTAGCGGGAGAGGTGCTTGTCCTTTTCATAGAACTCCATCATTTCTTTGCCGTTCATCTCCTTGGTCTGGTTGAGTGGCGCGAACTTGATTTGTTCTGGTGGGAGGGCTTCGTATGAGAACGGGCCCTCGATGGTGTCCAGATCGTGCGTACCAATCGCCACGAGCGTTCGTTGACGGGCCAAGTTTTGATGTAGTCTGTCTTGCAGCGCGATGAAAGACTCATATCGATCCTTGGTGAACTTGATGTTCCGCAATATCGCACAGGAGAAGTATGGTCTTATGTTTTTCGTCTCTTCACTGACGTATGTCGTCTGAAGCTCACCGTTGGGGGGTGCAGCGAGACGATATTTGGACATGGGTTGCCGTCCGAGGAAGACATTGAGGTTCATAGCTATGCCCTCGAAGCACAGCATGTCATACCTGTTGGCCGGTATCTCGATCTTGAGTTGCGGTGCTTCCTCCACGCCATCAACTCCGACCGGTCGCTTGCTCTCTGAAGTGTCCTCGTCCAGTTCGAGACCGAACTCGAAGCAGAGCTCGTCGAATTCATCCTTGGTATATTCCTTGCCCAAGGCCTTGTAGAGGTCCGCCTTGTTCACTCCTATGGTAGGCATCTTGCTTCCATGCGCCGGGGCAGGCGCTGGTTCGGGTTTCCTGCTTCCAGTATCGAGCCTTCCCTCCTGCAAAATTGTATGATTTTGAAGCTTGTCGAGTCACCGCTTGTCCGTCTTTCTCGCCGTTTGTGTGAGAGTCACGTGCTCTGTTGTATGCTCAGATGTCTTTGAAGCTTCCAATGCAAAGTGTGCGCCTTTGTCAGTCGTTATGTATTTATCGTGCTACCATGGCCGTCACATGTCGTCCAGACAATTTCTCGCGAACGCTGACTTGTTTCTCTCTGGAGATCTCGAAATGTGGCGCAGATCGGTGTGGCTGCTTCGTGGGAAAACCAGACACCTCGAAACAACATCCATCCACAACATTCGAGAGCACCACCATCAGCGATAATTGATCTCCAACCCACGAATCAGCGCCTCATTGGTCCTCCTTCCTGTTCGGACGATCATCACGGTAAGTCTCATGAAGCGCATGGGACGGGGCGGACGTGGAAGTGGGAGGGAGACACATGTGCCCAATCTGTTCATGTTCCTGCATGTACCTCGAAACCCTTGTCCTCGGAGCTTTGCGCACATAACACAAGGTCGGGATCGTAGGGGTGGTCGCACGAAGGCTGACAGCGCTCGCCCTCATCTTAGTTCGACGACTACTCGCCCTCCAACCTGAACCCGCCTGCCCACCTCCCCGCTGCTACGAAGAAGGCTGTCACCGGTATAACCAGCTTCACCGCGACTTAGCAACTTTTGTGGCCTGCATCTGGGCCGTCCGCTCTTTACACGCGCCAAACTCTCCCCGATAGAGCAAACATGGATGAACAGAACCAGAACGACGAGCTATACCCCATCGCCGTGCTCATTGATGAACTGAAGGTACGCTTCCTGTGGTCGGACTGAAGTTTGGGAGTACCTGTGGGAGCTGACACCCCTCGCACAGCACGACGATGTCCTGCTACGACTCAATGCCATTCGGAGACTATCCACCATCGCCCTCGCGCTTGGTCCAGAGAGGACACGGGAGGAACTCATACCTTTCCTCGATGGTACGTCATTCTACTCCCACGGAACTCGAAGACAACACTAATATCAGGAACAGAGTCTGTAGAAGACGAAGACGAGGTCCTTACAGCTCTTAGTGATGAGCTGGGCAACTTCGTCGAATACGTCGGCGGTCCTCAATATGGGCACGTGCTCCTTTCACCATTGGAGAATCTTGCTGGCATTGAGGAGCCGCTCGTTCGAGACAAGGCGCGTGGCTTCAACATAATATCGCGAAGTCCCCACTAACTTCTTTTAGGCCGTCGAGTCCCTGAACAAAATCTGCGAGCAGCTCGATCAGCAGCAAATCGAGCAACACTTCATCCCACTGGTCGTCCGCTTGTCGAAAGCTGACTGGTTCACATCCAAAATCTCCGCCACAGGACTTTATAACGTCCCATACCAGCATGCCACACCTCAATCGCAAGAAGGACTCCGACAGCATTTCTCTGCACTCGTACACGATGAAACACCAATGGTCAGGAGACAAGCAGCGAGCAATCTCGCCAAGTTCGTCAAGAGCATGCCTGCGGCAATTGTCATTGACGAGATGATCCCACTCTTCCAGCACCTCGCCGCTGATGACCAGGACAGCGTGAGGCTACTCACCGTGGAGGTGCTGATCGCAATCGCGGAGGCAGTGCCAAAGGAGCAGCAGAGCAGTCACGGCGTGTTGCTGAATGCGCTGCGGAGTCTGTTCGAGGACAAGAGCTGGCGAGTACGATACATGGTCGCGGACCGATTCGAGAAGGTCGCCAAGGCAGTGGACGAGGAGGTTGTCGCGCGAGACCTGGTCCCGGCGTTCATCAAACTGTTGAAGGACGCTGAGGCGGAAGTTAGGAGCGCTGTGGCCGGGCAAATACCAGGTATGTCCATTAGGCACGCCGAAGTATTTCCTGCCGATTTACTAATGTTTAATTACAGGTTTCTGCCAACTGGTCGAAAACCAAACCCTCCTCCGTGAGATCATGCCTGCGATCGAAGACCTCGTCACCGACTCCTCCCAGCACGTCCGTGCCGCCTTCGGCAACCAGATTAGTGGTCTGGCACCTATCTTGGGCAAGCATGAGACAACTGAGCACCTCCTTCCGATGTTCCTTCAAATGCTCAAGGACGACTTCCCAGATGTGCGCCTCAACATCATCTCGAAGCTCGAGCAGGTCAACAACGTTATTGGCATCGAACTGCTCTCGCAATCACTTCTACCAGCGATTGTGCAGCTGGCCGAGGACAAGCAGTGGCGCGTGCGGTTGGCGATTATACAATACGTGCCACTCCTCGCGTCGCAGCTGGGCGTCAAGTTCTTCGACGAGAAGCTCAGCAGTCTGTGTATGTCTTGGCTCGGCGACACCGTGTTTAGCATCCGCGAGGCTAGCACGCAGAACCTCAAGAAGCTGACGGAAGTCTTTGGCGTGGAGTGGGCGAGCAGCGCCATCGTGCCTAAAGTCGCCGCCATGGCTGAACACCCCAACTACCTCTACCGGATGACTACCTGCTTCGCTGTCTCGGTAAGCTAGCACCTATCTTTCCCCACCACCGCCCTTGACTAACATGATTATTTAGACCCTCGCCCCAGCCCTCTCCCTCCCCGTGCTCGCCCGCTCTGTCGTCCCGATCCTGCAATCCCTCGTCTCCGACTCCATCCCCAATATCCGCTTCAACGTCGCCAAATCCTACTCCGTTCTCATTGACATCTTCAAGCGCCTCCCCGACTCACCCACCGCCACTATCGCCAGCATGGAGAAGGAGGGCGTCACGGATTTCCCAGGTAGTGCAAAGGGCGAGCAGTTGGTTAGGGAGGAGGTGATGCCGCAGTTGGAGAAGTTGATGGAGGATGAGGATGTGGATGTCAGGTTTTTCGCGACGACGGCCGCGAAGAGGTGGACGGATGGGAGTGAGATGGAGACTTAGACTGGCGCATCCTCTTGGCCGCCGGGGGCAATGGGGCTCCTGTGGCATGGGCCACAGCGTGGTGTCGCTCCTTTGGGATGCATGATATCCTACTTCCAAGCGGGGATATGGTTATACGGGTGCTTGTGGGTGTTTTGAGAAAAAAGATACCGAAGTATGACTTGATTGAGGTTTGCATCCACATGCTTGAATGAGACCATTGCCAGGCGTTGGTCTCGGGGCTTTGGAGGAGACCACGGCCAGGTATCAATCTTGTCAAGACTTAGTTTAGAAGGCCAAGAGTCTGTCCCGTCCTGAGGCACCTTAGCATATTCGGCCCTACGCGACGAGCGCGAGCATCATAATCAGATAAGAGCTCCTGCACCACGTCCCAAGAGCTCAACCCGTCTCGGCGGGCCTAGATAGGTGGTTGCTTCTGCGACCTGCACATCATTCAGCGGGGTTCTCGCTTCGGAGACGGCTACGGGCCCAGGCTCGCCAGGCTATCTGGTATCTAAGTATGCGAGCAGGCGGGGGGAGTGTTGATCGCTGTTCAGAAGACTGCTGTCGTTTCAGCGGAATGTAAGCGATCAGCCGTGGTCTGCGGACACGAGGAATGGACTGGTGACGAGGTGTCTCCGTCAGCCGATCGAACGTTCCGCCGGCGAGCGCTGGAGCGGCTAATTGATGTCCTGATGATGATGGTATTGAACACGCGGTTGATGGAGTGGGGTATGCATATACAGGCGGGAGTTATCGGGCTCGTGGTGGTGGTTTCTGGGAGCCAATTGAAAGAACTCGTGGGATGTCCGGGGTGTATGCCTGGCCCGAGTGAAAGTGAGAGTTCGGGGGTGTCCAATCAAACGCAGCTTCCAGACACGCATGCCGCACGCAACTGACCAACTTCCCAAGTTCAAGCCGCATCTCCTCTTGTTCCCTTCTTGCTCACAACAACAACACCACCACCAGATACCAAACAGCAGCAACCGAACGTTCGCAAGCACCCTTCTGACTTGTTCAGCGTAGATCTACGTTGATCAAGTGTCCTTATCAAGCCGTCACCAGCTTCGTCGCGCATCGCTGCCAACTCCGCTTCCGGACCAGCAATCCAAGAGTCACCACCACGCGCATCCATCGAATACCAGCTTTCTTGCTCCGTCAAGTGAGTCGCATACACCACCCAACCAGCCGCCAGCCGTTTCTGCCACCGCCGTCGCCTTCGTTGTCGTGATATCGTCGTTGAAGCTGTCTCTGACTCATTACGTGTTCTACAGGAAAGCCCATTCAACCGCCTCCTTCGAACATGGCCTCCGCCCCAACGATCGCAACGGCTCTTGCCTCATCCACCGCGTCCGTCGATATCCCGAAGGTCCGCGGCGTCGCCGGACTCGATAACGGCTTCGTCGGCGACGACAAGCTGGCCGCCGCGTTGCTGACTCCACCCAACTCCATCTCCCCGGACCTTCCCGCCCACGCCATGTCTGGGAGCTTCAAGTCGATGGGCACGATCAACATCGCATCCGAGGCAGACGCGCATGAGTCTGGCGACCACGAGATGGCAGAAGAGTTGGAGAAGCCGCCGCCGGCAGGTACGCCTCTTAGCAAAGGTGCATTATCCGGGCTGGACGCTTCGGCTGCCATCACTCCAGCTATGCTGGCCAAGCACTATTTGCCGGGTATCATGCTAGGCAACGGTCCACGGCCAATCCGCTACGTGATGGGTGAGCTCACGCAGTCGGTGCCAGGCTTCTCGCGCATCCCGCCTGCCAAGGCTCGCCGCCTGGTGGTTGCTGCGCTTGAGAGTCGCCACGGTGGTGGTCCCGATGGCAACGTAGCCTTCTGCAAGACTGGATGGGGACGGTGGGATGCGCATATCAAAGGCTCTTCGCGAGATTCTGGCGTGGGATCGTTCAACGATGGACATGTTTCGCCACCACACAGCGAGCGCAGCAGCTACGCCATGTCTAACGGTGACTCTGGCGTGCAGATGCGCGGTCCGCGACGCCCCTCACGCTACCGCGATCAGCATTCTGGAGGCAGCTGGCAGGAGTCCAGTCTTCGTGAGGAAGATGAGCTCGAAATTGACATGGATATGGACGTCCCGGAGAATGAAGCCGAAAAGATGTCCATGGATGGCGACGACTCCGTGGACGCAGGCGACTCCTCGAGCATGAACGACGACACCGATGAGGAAGACTGGGCAGCTGTTGGCCCGGAAGCGTTGCGGAAGGCTTCACTGCCCACTCCCGGCGCACCCAGGCTCAACTACAACGCCATCAGTTTTCAAACACGTGGGCCAGCGAGAGGCTGGGCTCGGCGGGCCTCAGGATATAGCCAGCGACACTCACACCTTTCGTCTTCAGTACCTTACAGCAGCAACCTCTCGGCTCGTCGAAGCTCAGCGGCACTCAGTCCAGCATTGGCGACTCCAGAGGAGCGCGCCGCAATTGCTGCACTTATGAGCTTGGGCGGATCTATGTGAGCTTAGTCTCACGGCGTTATGGATACCACCTCGTCGGCGCACGAGGTCGGTGGATGGAGGATACCCCGAACTGCGCACTTTCATGAACCGGACGGCACTGGGCACCAGTCTTCGAAAGTCAAGCGCTGACGGAAGAACCTGGATTGACAAGCCGTCTTCTCATCATGGACGTACCACATTTTCTCTGACAGATACCCCGGATTGGATGTTCAACGGACACGAACTCGTCCGACTTTTCTTTACCTCGATACTCTCATCACTGGACACTTTTTAACGGAAACGACACTGGGCACCAGCCTCTTGGACTGTCAAGCGCTGACACAGAGGACCTGGATTGACATTGGGTGGGCCGTTTGACCCTCAGGAACACAACATCTCTACCACGTGTGCTGCGACACTACAGCAGCATCACCACTTTTTCTATGACTATATTCAATACTTCATTTCAACACGAAATACTTCACACTACTGGCCGACTGGAACGAATGGAAAGGAGGAACGATGACAATCTGGAGCTCGCGATCGACCGCTGGAGCTTGATGGAGTTCTTCTTTCTACGTTGCTGAGGTTGCTGGACAACGAATATCGAACGATGCAGCAGCCGGGAGCTCAGGATGTCTTTTTTTGGAGGACAGGACATAAGACGCGAGAGCTTGTGCAGCGGACCACTCCTTGATTGGAACGATGGTTCTTGACTCCACTTACTGCTTGCTGCTGCGTGTGCTTGTTGTGGTTTCAGCATAAGGTCCCATTCACTTGGTTAACCTTGTGCTGTGAAGCCGCAAGAGAGCGGACCGGACCAGAGGACGCTGGTCGCGATGATTGCGATACTTCTGATTGTATATAGTTGGATGACGGCTACATAAGACGTTCCCAATGCTATGCTCGCGGCGCAACTAGACTTCCAACGAAAACTCGGGAGGGAGGAGCGTACCTTTCTGCTGTTCCAGCCTTGGCATATGAACATTGGAAGGTGCGGTCCACCTCTCAACCATGATTATCCCAACGTCACTTCGTCTTTGCGTCGCTTTCTGGTGCCGGACTGTTTGCCTTCGTGGTGTTCTGGTCTATACAAGATGACTGAGAAAGCGATCTAGCACCAGCTCAAGTGGCAGCAAGGGTCCCGGGCTGTCCTACAACACTCCCAGAGAGGAGCTGCTACGTCTCCGCTATGACCGCAATGCGCTTCAATACGATGTTAGGCACCCTGTTAGCTCAACATCAGTACGGAGGTACTCCTGCAGGAGAACGGCCGACTGCCACCTGCTCTGGTTCGTTGCCTGGCACGCTGTTTGCAGACGATCTGTGTCGCGACACGCGAGACCTTGACGTTTCGATCGTTTGATCTATACGCTGCGAGATCCGCCTTCCTTCAAGCAAGCATTGCCTTCCAGGTGAGACAACATGGATCCTTCCCTCCTTTCGCGAGCAACATCTGTTTGCGGTCTACCAATGCTTTGCGAAACACGATCAGCATTGGTGTTGGATGCGGTCTGCTGTGTGTCACATCCGTATCTTCAGATTGTCGGTCAGCCGTCGCACCGGTACCGTCAACCGGTGTCACACAACATGAACAATCAACTGCGAACTACTGCGAGCAGGCATACACCCGCCGGGCGCGATCCGTCATCTGGTCCACTTCGGGAGCTCCTCGCGAACACGCGACCGAAACCAATGAACGAGTCGTGAGACTCGAGACACGGCTCGTCTGCTGTGTTTGAAGGCACTTGACACATCTGCCATTAGGGCCAGTCCTTACCGTGCGACTGGGGAAGACACATCGCGACGAGTCTACTACATCGAATGCGGTCAAGTGTGCCTAACGGCATCCAGGTGCCGATATGCAGCCCTATTTCCAGAACAAAAGGAAGATGCCATCGGCAGCCGGGAGGTGGGCCAACCCTGTCACGGACCTGATGCGCTTGCTGCGTTCCCACGCGAGGTGGCAGGATGCTTTGGAGCCGCAAGGATCGCCGAGTCAATGGCTTCGTATACGGGCAAATTGTATCTGGAACATGCCGACATTTTTCGGATTTCGCGGTCAGGTTGACTTGAGTCAAGGAGATAAAAAGTTAGGATGGCAGGCCCGGGAGCATGGTTCCAATGCTCGTCTAACGGGGAGCGACAGCCGCCAACGGCAGAATCATTCTGGCGTGGTTCTAGGGAATTGGCTAATTCGCGGGCGTTTGCTTGCCCAGCCCAAGAGTAATGGCAATTTAGGTGCGAGGCCGGTAAGAACATTCAGCCGGCGGAGATTTCCAGATGGGCAACAAAGGACGTATCTGCGACCGCATGAGGCTTCTTGGTCGCTGACAGGTCGCCGCGCTGCACGACCGACGAGCGAACGGTTTGCCACGGCGCCGTTCGCCTTTCTTTCTGCACACCGGCAAACCGACAGATGCAGGACAAAGGCGTCGGCTGCTAAACCTGGCCGTTGGCTCACGCTAGAAGGATTTGGCTCATTACTAGCACCACTAGGATCGGGTTCCTGCGCTAGCGGACTCCCGAGGTCGCGGGCGAGCTGCCGTCACGGTCGATCGAAACATGTCCCCGGCTTTTGCCTTTCAAAAGGGGTGCACCTTGTTTCAAACACGTACGGCAGCCCTCCCCGTTTGGCAGCGTCAAAGCCATACGTCAGTGCGAGAGGCAGAAGGAGATTCAGTGACAGCCAGGGGTGTGGTGTGGTCAGCGCTGACCTGTATTTGTAGAGTGATGGCTCACAAAACTTTTTTATTTTTTGATTGCTGAAATACATATCTCCCACACGCTTGCTTGCTCACCTTTGTCGCTGCTTTTGCCAGATCCCTCCGAGCAGATATACAAGCTGTGGCTCCCTCTCCACTCTCTTCACTACCCACATCTCACTCACTGGAGAAAGTGAAGTCGGTTCCGACGGCCACACCAGCATTCCACAGCAGCCTTTTGACAAGACAGGCGCACAACACCAAAGCCGCCCCGGTTCTGCATCTATCAATACGCCACCGTATCCTATTCGCCTGACCTGTCCGACGCAGGCTGACAGTCCACTCAAATTGGTCCTCGCTGCAAGGGCAGTGACAGTGAGTCAACCCTGTCTTCGTGACTACGTTCGTGCCACCGTGCCGTGCGTCAAATACTGCATCTCTCCTGCGAACTCCTACTGACCCTTTTCTTCATAGTCTCCGTATCTATGATCACCAGAGAGAACGAGGTCGCGATGAACATGGGTCGCGGCGCATATGGTGAGTTTATCTTGACAGTTCTACATGCAGAAGGAGCTCGAAGCTGACAGGTACTTAGATACAACGGGCACGCCTAAGCCAAAGCCTCCGCCACCGAAAGAGCGATAGCATCACCACAATATGCTGCGTTCAACAAAAATAGACTGCACCTCAGTCAACACAAATAGCCGGGAACGAGCAACATTCGCCTCGAACCCAGTGGTCCGCGACCAGAGCACCGATGCTCCTTCGACTACGACCACACCACCACCTCGTCCATTCTTCAGCGTTACGTGTCCAGCAGCTTTAGCGATTCTTCCGGCTCACGCCTTGTTTTAACGACCATTCGGTTTTCCGGCCAACCTTCGTTCACCTACATTAATCTTCACCAAAACCACAACCGGCTTCACCACCATCGACCTCACTACCACGATCGCTCTCCATCCCACACGACTATTCACTCGCTTAATCACCATCGACCTTTTCGGCCCTCTCTTGTACAACATCTACCTCGGCGTTGGGTAAAAGATCGGACATGGGTGGCAACACCGGGTAGAACGCCGGCAACAATAGACTGGCATATCGCAGAGCAATCTGCTTGTGGGGCGCAACTGTACAATACTTGCATGCATTGTTTAGCGGAGTTTGGGGATCAGCATACTGGATATCATCGCAATGCATGCATCACGGCGCGGGAAATGGGCGTTGAATGCAACGCTCGCTTGGTACTGGCCGTCATTGACGACGGCTCTGGGTATCTGCGCGCGCTGCGTTGCGCTGTGTTGGATGCATGAAAGCGCTGGATGGGATCACCAGTGTTTAGCGTTGCTTTTTTTTCTTGTAGGAAGATACCCCTTAGTTTGGTCAGATGGACGGAAATGGAACATGTTTGCAACGCTTCGCACCACTTGACACTTCTCCTTTAGTTCTTTGATGTGTTGATCGTGGTACGAGAACTTTTTTCGCGTGACCAAATTTCGCAGCGGTCTGAGCTGTGTGCGCCGATGATGCCGTCCTGCAGCTGCCACGTCCCGTTTGGGCTGATGGGAAACAGTGTCGTGCAACCATGGCGGCTCGTCAACCGACCTCATGTGATCTTCTGTCGGAGACACCGGGACCTTTTCGGCTGTTACTCCATATTTCGAAAGGACTCTCAAGCTTTGTGTGGCAGCCCAATCGAGTTGGTGGTTATGCCCAAGCATCTGGCTGTTGCTGACTTCTCTCCGTCGAATGTGTGAGAAGTGGCCTCGGGCTTGCGTTGTGCTGCGGAATCCTGAAGCACGGGTACCAACAATAGTGGACGAGCTCTCGAACTCATCACCCTTGGTGGTTCGGTCCGAATATTCGCGGCTTCCACGCCATGACATTCTTGCACTCCAGCTGAGCATGCATAACCATATACCACTCATCAGCAGGGTTCCTCAAGGACAGGGTCCCCATCATTCGAAAATGAGCGATACCGCGCCGTCCTCTATAGGTTCCCAGATAGCTTCTCTCTTCTCGTGATCCGCGGTCTGCAACCTGAGTGAGAGAGCGAGTGACTTGCGAAGGAGAGCACCTGTCTCCCGCACAGAGATCGAAGCTTGGTGTAGCTTTTCGACGTCGCTCGGAACGTCCACCTTGACTTGGTGCTCCTTGGTTGGTGGCGGTTGGTCGAGTATGGCTGCCGTCGCTTTCACGATCCGATCCAGAGAATCCTTCTCCACCTCAAGCGTCATACCAGCCATGCCAAGCACGCCGGAAGGATGGGTGGTGTTTTGTTCAGTCACCGGCACCCGTCGCTCTCTCGGCGTCACATCAGTACAGAAGAAAGGCACGTGTCCGCGGTCCACTCCAGTAGGGAACGTGACTTCCCACTTCAGCTCCTTCCCGTCTGGTGTGGTCCTTCCACCAGCCTTGGGTTTCTCATACGAAATCTCCGTGCCGCTCTTCTTGAGTCGATCCACGATCCCATCGTAGTCAAGCTTCGAAGTGGTAAAGGCGTAATCGACCACTCCGTACGGCTTGTCCCACCAATGGCCACGGCGTTTCTCCGGGTCGTCGTTGATGAAGGCAATCAACTCCAGGTATGTGCCTTCCTTGAAAAGTACCAGCCGGTTCTCGGTTTTCTCGTCTGCGTGTCGACCCCCAGGGCTGATGGTGAAGATGTCCGTTAGCCAAGAAGGCGGATCCGAGAGCATCGTGTAGGGGAGGAGCAGTACGACGTGGTCCAAGCAGAGCGCAGATAGATTGGCCATCTTCTTGACGAAGCAAGCCGAATAGTGTTGATCGGTTTAGGGCCGGTGATTGCGAGTCTATGCTGATATTTTGGAGGCTGGTCGACGCCCGTATGAGTTACGTGGCTTGATATGGTCGAAACAGCTTGGAAGATGGTCGACGTGCTGGAGTCGGATGCTGGTAGGCCTGGTCGGATCCTTAGACGAACTTGGTTGTGGGACTACCTAAGTGAAGCATCAATGCCCTGTGAATACAACTCTCAGATGTCAATTTCGTGGTGTCAAATATGTCGTTAGGAGACAGTGAAGGTGTCCCTTCGAGTGAGGTCTGAAGAGAGGTCCGACCTCGGAGCTCGCTGACGTGATTTCATGTGTCCAGTGGTGGATGAGCTTCATCACATGCAGCCAGAAAAACAGTCTGAGCATGAAGCCCTTGAGTCGTCTTACAGTGCCGTGGAGACAATTCAGTCAAATTGGCCACTCCATAACACCGCGTCAAACTCTTTCACTTGGTCGTTCCTTCACAGCATCCGCCATGGTCACCGATCCTTTCAAGCCGGCGAAGAGAGTCGCTGGACAGCGGCAAGATGTGTGGTGAGTCGAGTTTTCTAGTCTTCGGATCATTTTCGCTGACTGAGGGTAAGGTCTATCGTCAATGAAGCTGCAGAGCAAGGCAAAGTCACACCTATGATCAATCTGGTAAGGCAGTCTCCTTGGGCGTACATCATTGGGACACGAGCTGACGAGAAGGACCTGTAGGGGCAAGGCTTCTTTGGCTACAACCGTGAGCTTCTAAGGCATTGCTTCAGGCTCACCACGATCACTAACAAAGCTCTGCAACCTCAGCGCCAGACTTTGTGCTAGACGCCGCGCGGGATGCGCTGAGTCGTGTCGAATGCAATCAATACTCTCCGACGAAGGTGAGTTGTTCCGGAGGTACAGCAACTGCGTGAATCTGCTTGAGCTAAGGACAACTTGTAGGGCCGACCACGACTGAAGAAGGCCCTCGCCGATGCTTACAACCCATTCTGGAGCTACCCACTAGATCCAGACAAGAATGTCACCATCACGACTGGTGCGAACGAGGGCATGCTCTCTGCATTCATGGGGTTCGTCGAACCTGGAGACGAAGTGATAGTATTTGAGCCGTTCTTCGACCAGTACATTTCGAACATCGAGATGCCCGGTGGCAAGATTGTCTACGTACCGCTACATCCACCCAAGGACGGCGCCACCAAGACGACGAGTGCTGGTGACTGGAAGCTCGACATCAAGGAGCTCGAGGCAGCCATCACGGACAAGACTCGCATGCTCGTTCTGAACAGCCCTCACAACCCCATCGGTAAAGTTTTCACGAAAGAGGAACTGCAGGCCATCGGTGATCTTTGCGTCAAGCATAATATTATCATCCTTTCGGACGAAGTCTACGATCGTCTATACTACGTCCCATTCACGCGCATCAGCAACTTGTCTCCAGAGATCGCAAAGCTCACAATCACGGTGGGCAGCGGAGGCAAGAACTTCTACTGCACCGGCTGGCGCGTCGGCTGGCTGATCGGACCGGAGAATCTGATCAAGTATGTCTCTGCGGCCCACACCCGGATTTGCTTCAGCAGCGTCTCGCCTCTGCAAGAGGCGACAGCAGTTGCGTTTGAGCAAGCAGATGCCCACGACTTCTGGAACCAGAGCAAGAAGGAGATGCAAGGGAAGGTCAAGCGTTTCAATCAGATATGGGACGAGCTGGGCCTGCCGTACTCGGATCCGGAAGGTGGCTATTTCGTGCTCGCCAATCTGGCCAACGTGAAACTGCCGGAGGACTACGAGTTTCCACCGCATGTGGCCTCACGACCTCGCGACTTCAAGCTGAGCTGGTTTCTGATCAAGGAGCTCGGGATCGCAGCGATTCCACCCACAGAGTTCTTCACTGAGAAGAACGCGCATCTGGTACGTTTGAATCCTCTGAGAGCGAGAGTGTCCACCGCTGACATTCATTCCAGGTCGAAGACTGGCTGCGATTCGCGGTGTGCAAGAACGACGATGTGCTTGACGAGGCCAAGGAGAGGCTTCGAGGTCTGAAGCAGTACATCCACTGATGCTCGCGTTTGTGAAGTAACTTGCACACAGTGATTGGCGGATGTCTGCCGCTGCCCGTAGAGCGTGGGAGCGTAGCCGTCGGGTCTCCTAGCTTGCACTTGCTGGGCATGTCGCCTGACTGAGGCCGAGAGGGCCTCCTGACCACCAACCGGCCGAGTGAAGATGGCCCAGGTATACCATAGAAAGCTTACAGCTTTGCCTGAGCATCAGACCCAACAGCGAGCCTCGCCGCCGCCACGCCAGCTCGACGTCCGAAGACAGCACCAGAGGTCAACCCACTGCCACCGGGATAGTTGCTGTAAAATAGCCCACCAAGCATTTCACCCACGCAGAAGAGGCCAGGTATCTCCTTGTGGGTGTTAGATGATATAACCGCCGTGCTCTCCGGATTAACAGCCAGCCCTCCAAAAGTGAACGTAATACCGCCAGTGACCTTAACAGCCAGGAATGGCGGCTTATCAATCGGCAATGCCCAGTTTGACTTAGCCAAAGTCAACTTTGAAGTTGTCGCTTGCGTTGACATCCCGTCTTGAACCGCAGGATCCCATTTGCGATGTGGATGCTCGCCCATATGTGCATACACTGCTTCGTTGAACGTCTTGAGGGTGTCCACGAACTTTGTCTGGTTCTGCAATCCCACTTTCGCACAGTTCTGTGCGAGCTCTTCGATCGTGTCTCCCGATATCTTCTTCACGACCTCGTCGCGATACTCTTCACTCCTCAACCACGGAATCGTCCTCGAATCCCAGACCTGGAACGCCACGCCTCCCGGCTGGCCTAGAATGGCACGTCCAAAGATCGCATAAGTGTAGTTCCTGAAGTCAATGCCTTCGTCTACGAAACGCTCCCCGGCGTTATTCATCATCACTCCGAGCGGGTAGCCAGATTTTGTAAACTCGTTCGAGATGTACCGGTCTCCCGTGTCCGCTGGAGCATTTGCATCCCAGCAAGTACAATGGCAGCCAGACCAATGACCTGCCTGTTTTGCAGAAACATCTCGCTGGGCTATCTCGAGAAGATCGCCGGTGTTGTATGGAGTCCCTCTCACATACGCAAGATCCCAGCCTGGACCAAGGTATTGTGACCGCATGCGAGGATTTGACTCGAAGCCTCCTGCAGCCAGGATGACAGCTTTTGCTTTGATTGTGGATGGCTTGCCGTTATGTTCGATACTCACGCTCGTCACTGCTCCCGACTTTGGATCCTTATGAAGCGCCGTCGCTGGCGTCGAGAAGTAGAACTTGATACCGTGCGCCTGCGCAGCTCTCTTATGGTCCTCAATCAACCCCTTCCCACCATCTTCGGTCTTAATATGAAGACCACCCCAAAATTTGTAGCGCCCATCCACAAGAAAAGCTTGTCGGTTGAAGGAAAGCTGGTACCGGATGCCATTCTTCGCCAGCCACTTGACCGCATCGTTGGACTCATTAATCAGGATATCCCGCAGCCGTGGATCTGATCTTCCAAGGCACACCCGCTCCATGTCCGCTTGGTAATTCTCCTTGGTATATGGCTCCAAGTCAATGGTCTTCGCTAGTTCCGAGTCTACGTTGTTCACGATCGGTAGCAGATCATCCAGCCCGCCATGGACTGTCCTCATGGCTCCGGCAGTGAAGTACGAGTTTCCTCCTGCCCAGTCTTCCGGACATATGTCGATGATCATGACCCGTTTTGCGCCAGTCTCTGCGGCGGACACGGCGGCGGAGAAGCCAGCATTACCACCGCCAACTACCAGCACATCGCATGAGTCGGGTGGAGACGACATGGTACGTTTATTCAACAGTGCTCACTTTCGCCTTGATACGCCGAGAAAGGAATGTTTCTGGCAGCCAGATGTGGTTCACGAAGACATCACAAGTTTCGATACATTGAGGGCCGGTATCGGAGGTGCTTCTGCTGAACCATTTCTACTACCTTCCTAATGAGGCAGATCCGTCACGTCATCATTCCTGTCGTTTCTGTAGTGGGAGTAGCAGCAATGTGGTTGTACAGCAGTCGGTGCGCACAGAAGGATTCTGGACTGCGGAAGAGGAGAGGTATGGGGTTGGATTGGGAACCAAAAGGATACAAAGAACGCCACAGGTAACGTAACTTCCATCCGGACTTCACTATACTCGCTCGGTCTTCGGCATGCCATCCGTCATGTCCTGTTTCGTCTGCCACCTCACGTAGTTCACTGGTCCTTGGTATTCTTTTCGTCCCTTCAGGAAATAGTAGCCAGCGGCGAACACTACGGCCGCACCGTATAACAATATCTGCACTTGATATCAGCAGGAAGTTGCAGTTTCTTGAGAGGCCATTCACTTACTGCCCAATTCATACCAGCAGCGGATGGATTCGGCGTAGCTGGGAAAAAGAGGAAGATGAACGCCACGGAAAGGAAGCATAGTGCGAGGACGTTTACAACATTTCCCCACCATCCCAGATCGAACTTCGAGGCAGGTAGTGGCTCTCCGCGAAGCCTCCGGGCCAAGACACAAGTAATGCAGGTGATGTAGGAGGTGAACAGTCCGGTGCCGGCAACCGACAGGATGATATTGAACGCCACGGTGGATCCTATTTCGATCAAGGCGACGAGGCAGGTGAAGACAAGAGTGACGTAGACCGCATTCGCTGGGACACCAGATCCCGGCCGAACTTGAGCGAGGAAGGTGTGGCATGGCAGTCCCCGGTCCCGGGCGAGTGCAAAGATCTGCCGTGAAGATGTTGTGACTTGGTTGACGGCGCAGAAGAACATCATCACAATCATGATGACCAACAGGACAATGGTCGCCTCTTTCGAGCCAGTAATACGGTAGGCAATGGCCACCCATGGCTGGCCACTTGGATCGGATAGGTCTTCCATCACGTCGCCGAGGTTTGACATGAGTGTTACGGTCGTAACAAACCCGAGAATGTAGTTGATGACGGCAGCAGACACCATAGCCCGTGGAAGAATATACGAGGCGTCTTTGAGCTCCTCCGAAAGATGCACGGCCGAGTCGCCACCGACTGTTGAAGGAGAACGAGATTAGCGATGCCTTGGAAAGGAATGTGATTTCGATCGTGCTTACCGTAAGTACTGGTAGGTCCGATCATGGCTATCAGTGTTGCCAAGCCAAGAGAGCCCCAGTTGTTCTCGTCGGCGAAGTGTGTGAAGGTCTCTTTCGCTGGTGCACGAGGGCCCCTGAAATTGGATAAGCATGTCTCTCGGCATGAGCGTAATGGGGTTGGTACTCACATGACCCAGAAGATCGCAATGAATGCAAAGAAGCCAAAGACGTGGAGGACAACGGCAAGTCCTTCGAGTACAGGCAGCTTTCCAATCGCGGCGGTGTTGAAGAAGATCGCAAGACACACTATGGCCATGGTGATGAGGGCTCCATGCCATCCCTGGATGACGAAGTCTCGATTGCAGAGTGAGATCAAAGCCAGTACCTGCTGGGCTCCAATGTACCTGCAAGTTGTGAGGATCACAGTTAGCACACGAGACATTGTCAATGTGAATATTATCTGCTTACGCCACCGAAGGCATAGCTGCTTGCCATCCAAGAGCACACAGCCACCCAACCGCAAACGAAAGAGGCTTCTGCAGATGGCGAGGTGCGAATTCCGATACCCAGTCTGGAACAATCTGTCAGCGACCAGCCGGCGAACAATGCCAGACAGATCTTCAGAGCTTACGATATTGTCCACCGCTGGTTGGAGCCATAGAGGCCATTTCGGCCATCGAAAGCACGACCATGCCCATACCGCAGCAGACAAACACCGTGAGCCAGATGGCACCAGCAGGGCCACCATTCGCGAGCGAGAACGCTCCCATCACCAGTGAAAACTCCCAGGTCAAGCCCAATACGATAACGTAGCCAACAATGCTGAAGAACCTGAAACGACGCTGTGCGGTGTCAGTAGGTGAGCGAACGGACTTTATGGGACCGCTAGGGTACCGACCTTTAGCTCTTGCCGCTTGCCCAGCCGACGCATGTCGCGTTTGTCGGGAATAGGATCGTAGTCTCGGCCCGAGACTTGTTGCGTCTCGCTGTTGGACCAGTCTTCCTCCTTGATGGAGTCCTTGACGGACTCCTTGACTGAGACATCGTCATCGTTGTGACGAGCTTCAGCGTCCGACATGTTGGTTGTAGTCTATTATAGTCAATCGAGACCAGGCTCCCTTGGATAAAACTCCACACGAATTGAGTGGTTGAGAATGTAGGGACTTGATCGACGAAAGAAGACAAATTCTGGGGAGGTTCATAGGAGAAGTTGTAGCACCCAACGACGTATGTTGCGTCTGCAATATGCCGCGACTAGCTTGGGCTGCATTCACGCAACAGTCTGCGGGGCCTGCCGTGGCGTCTGTTAGGATCTAGTCAGGCTTGTACTTTCCAATACGCCGGGTCGCAGGGACTTCAGAGGGCGCCTGCCCACACTGCTGGACTTGTGTGGGTGGACAACTGCAAAATCTCCGACGCCTGCGGAAGGTGCAAAGGTCATGCAGGGACTACAGACCTTCATGTTCTGGGTCGTGACCACAGCAGCTTACCTTACCAGGCTCGACACTCGGAGTATCGAAGGGACTCGTAGCCAAGGCAGGGCTCTGCAAGCTCCTCACTTGGTCAAGGTACATATCGACAGGTTGTCGACATCCCATGTATGCTTGATGGCAAACATACAGCCAGCATGAAAGTTGAATTGAGTTTAAACCGTACGGAGTGTGTTCGGAGGAATAATGTTTGCTCTCCGCGTCACGCCAGCATGCTGATGACAGCAGGCAACGTGCTTGTGCGCTCCCTTAGCAAACAACAATTGTGCCGCATGCCATACCATGCCCTAGAGCGATGGTCTCGTCGGGGGGGACGGTCAACAACGCCACGTCAGCTTGGAGCGTTTTCTGAAAGCCCAGTCATTACCGCACGATTCGCAGAACAACTTACACCTCGGTGGTGATCGCTGTCATCGAGATTAGCTGAGTGGTCGAGTCGGAAGCTTGCGGGGCGACGGTAACCATCCCCGTCTCACGACTGCTGGGCTAGGGGACCGACTGGGAGAGTGTCTTGGGCGCAGCAGACAGCTTCAATGCGCAAATGTGTTCACCCTAGCAGAATAGTGCCTTGGTCACGCAGCCGTCTGCTGCACCGCATGTGGTCGATGTGTATGAGGTCTGACATAGCAATTCTCATTAAGGTACGTGACTAGCGCGTCAACGCACCGTGGGGTACACGTGATTGCGAGACCGCATGTGAATCTTCATTCTGTTCGACTGCCCTCTCAACTCTCACACTCTTCCCATAGATTGGTCGAGGGTACCTTACAGAAAAATAAGAGAACGGCGTGCAGATGCAGATGCAGCAACACCAAGCGCATGGCGACTTTCTCACGGAGATGCTCGGGGAGGAGGGCACGCGTCCAGCCCACCAGCTAGATCCCTCGTGCTTGCCCGGTGAAGCTGTTCCCTACGGTGAGGAGTATGACGCAGTAAGTGCTGAGGACCTACCGGACCAATGCCCGCAGCCAGCTGTGAAAGAAGCCAGCACGCGAAAACGAAGCAGCCTACCAATTGGCCTGACATAGCCTGAATATTCTGTAACACGACCTGAGCACAGCAACGGGACTCGCGACGATTATGGATAAACATGGGTTCCAGACCGCAACCGCGTCTGACCACCGGGGATGGCTATGGGTCAGTACGGCACCACAACATCTCCAGCAACCACATCTCACACTCGACAGGTCGCCTCGCTACTCAGCTTGATATACAGTCTCTTGGCCCTCGGAGCTCGAATGACTGTGAAGTGGGACCTACTGTTCTGGGATGATGCTGTTTTGGGAATCGCATACGTAAGTGGTCAGCATTCAATGCGAACGTCGGAGCAGGGCGCTCATCCGAACATACTAGGCGTTCGCCATCGTGCATTACGGCACCCTGTTCAGATCCATTGCCCACGGCCTCGGAGCTTCTACTGCCCTCATCTTGTAGGAAGAGTTGGCTGCAGCGGCCGAGGTAAGCTACCACAACGCCTGCCCTGCATTCACCACACATAGATCTGATGCAGGGTAGGAGTACTTCATCTCCAGGATTATGGGATTCATTGCTTTGAGCTTCGTCAAAGTCTCACTCGTTATCTTCACCCGCCGAATCTTCTCCGGTGACTTCCACGGCGAGAAACGATGCTTTGCCATTGCATATACGGCAACGGCTATCTACGGAGTTGCGGCTCTCATCGTGAGCTCTGTGGGATATCATCCAAGACGCACGCTGGACGGTGAAACCAAAGCGGTGTGCGATGGCGCCGTGAGTACGTCGTGTTGTCAGCCTCCTCGACTCGCAGCTTACGATTTCATCAGGTCGCCAGATGGACCATCCTAACGGCCCTTGATGTCGCTACGGAGATCGTACTTGTCTGCATTCCTGTGTGGCTCGTCACAAACAACGAGATAAAACGCTCGAAGAAGATGATCGTGGTCTTCGTCTTCTCCTTCCGCTTGCTGGTGGCAGCATTCTCAATCATTACGACCGTCACTTACCTGACATATGTGGAACACCACCATGATGCCATCGCTATCGCGCCCACCGTGGCATGGCAAGAAGTCCTCCTAGGCGTTTCGTTAATCTCAGCTTCAATACCTTGCCTGCGATCATTCCTCTGGGCGTTCATGTCAACAGGCTTGATGACGAATTACGGAACGAGGACTGGACCGGCTGGAGTTCTCCGGGACGTTGATAGCTCGCCTGACAACACTGCGACCGCCACTGCGACTGCAGGTACCGTACACTCCGGCGAGAACTCCGACCGCCTGCCTTGCCGTCTGAGACCGGATGATACCGAATACAAGGTCAAGGTGCGGACGCGACCGCACTATCAGAGAATGACCACAGCTACGACAGGCCGGGCGAGCAGACGAAGTGCGGAGAGCTTCGAGACTGGACAATGGGTTGTTAACCGTACGCGAGAGATCCACGTCACACACTCGTAGGAGCTGATGACCGCCGTTTTACCTAACCATTGCTACCTCCCCAGCTACCAGGGCCTGCTATGTGGTTTCAGCGAAGGATCCCGGCAGAACGAAGGATCCCGGCAGAACGAAGGATCCCGGCAGAACGAAGGATCCCGGCAGAACGAAGGACTTATTTCTACCTAAATAGTCAGATTGGTCTACACAACTTTATCCGTGATCGTCTGCGCCGATGGCCGCGTGTTGGCAAACGTCGGCCTCTGATCCAAACGCTCGAAGTACTCGTTCAGCCTCGGATGCTTCGTCTTCCACTGATGGTCCTGCACGCAAGGTTCAATATCAGCGAGACCAATTCCACCTTTACCAAACCCTCGATGAGAAGGTTGAAACCACTCACCGGCCACCGCAAACTCAACCACCCAAGCACAGCCCCAATCGCAATATCCGCCAACGTCAACTTCCCCCCAATCAAAAACTCACTCCCACCCGCCTGCTCCACGAACGTAGCCAGCGCTGCCAATCCACCGTCCGCTTTCCGCATCTGCCTACCCACCGCACACGAATTAGCCCGCCACCCCTTCCCAAACACCGCATGAAGTAACCCACCTCTCCGTCCACGCCTCACTCCTCATCCCCTCCTCCCTCTTCTTCTCAAAGAACGCCAGCACCAACGCATCGCAGATCCCATCCGCGATTACCTCGACTTTCTTCGCAAAGAGTTTGCCGTCTAGATCGGGAGGCATGAGGGAGGGGGAGGGGTACTTGGCTTCGAGCCATTCCATGATGTAGTGGGATTCGTAGATTGCTATGTTCGCTTCATCGTTCAGTAACAGGACCGGGAGTTTCTCGAGCGGGTTGTACTGAGGGGTTTTAGTCGTGGAGTCCCAGGGCACTTCGACCTGGAGGGTGAAGGGGAGATTCTTTTCTTGCAGTGCTATGCGGACTTTACGGGCGTATGGGGAAGGGGAGGCGGAGATGAGGGTCCAGTTCGCCATGATGGGCTAGGAACGGGTCGGTGAGCGATACTCAATGGAAGGATGTCCTGTTGCCGCTACCGTGGTGATGCTATGGCCTGTATCCCGGAGTCCTTGATCAACGTCACTATACCGTTGAGGGCGTTCAATGCCGGCCAATCCCGATACAATTTGAGCCGGTGAGGTGTGAGGTGTTGAGACGGATTCGATATCCAACGTCAAACGATCGTTGCAACAGCAATAATGTACGGTAGAACATGAAGTGAGGTTGCACGCCTCGAAACATGTAGCCGATATGCCATCTACGTCAGACCCGTTGCTCCGAACCCATTCTTCGATTCTTCGTACCTCGATATCAATGCGACAACAACGACGACAGCCTTCGTGGTTGGATTCCGACCATGAAGCACCTGGACAAGTAGCTGGCGGTAATGCAACAAAATGCTTCGACGCAATCGCTATATCCATTATATCGCTCATGCTTCAGCTTTCCGCAGTATCTACCGTAGACACATCACCGCTCGCAATGATACCACACAATCCTGTAGTTCGCATGGTCCACCGCACGCATTCTCAAGGTTCATCTCAAGCAGGTTCACTCCAATCCACCTGCTCCGTAACCACCGCCGCACCCCCCTTCGCATAACTAATCCGCAACCGCAACCGCAACCTCGCCGGCGGTGGTCCCTACAGCACACAAATTAGCACACATCCCCACCACAAGGGTCCCGCAGGGGCCCGCCGTCGGCTTCGCAGGATAAGCATCACTTACACCAACCCCCCCAACCCTCATTCCCTGCCCCCCCTCCTCGCCGGGTCCCAACTCCCCCTTATCCAAAGCCTGCAACTGCAACTTCTGCGTCTTCGGCACCGCGGCCTGCAAATTCAATTGCCCAAACGTCTCAAAAGCCGAGTTGTTCTTGAAGCGCGCTTGCACCGTGACGGCCTGTGGGGTGCGCGAGAGCAAGAAGGTGATGAGGAGGTCGTTCTTGTTGTATGCGATTTGCGCTTGCGGCTGGGTGAGTGGAGGGGACGTGGCGCCGAAACCGCCGAGGATGTCATTCGACCGCTGCTGCTGTTGCGGTTGGGGAGCCGGAGGTTGCGATGAGGGTGTCGAGTCGAACAGGTCCATGATACTTGCCGCGTTACCTCTCGCTGGCGCGCCGTTCGAGGTAGGGCTTGTGGTGGCGACTGGACTGCTCATTTCCGCGCCGCCACCGAGGATATCGGCCAATAGGTCCGCGTTGTTGTTACCACCCTGCTGTGCTCCGTTAATGCCCATACCGTTATCCGCAGGCGAGTCACCGCCCATCAGATCGAGCAGCATATCCTGCTCCGTAATCTGCGTCGGCCGCTTGCGCGCCACAGGCGCATTGCTCTTGCGCTTGTTCTTGCCTGTATTGCTTTCGCCAAGCACACGCTGCTCCTCTCGAATCTCGGGCGCAGGCATGCGCTCTAGCACACCGCGGCGGACGGCGTCGTAGCCGAAGAGGTTACCGTATTCGACGCTGCGCTGCTGGACTTCCACGTCGAGGTCAGTCTGGTGGTTTAGCAGAAGTCGCCGCAACCGCTCCACCTGCGCCGGGTCCTGGAGTCGGGTCGTGAGTTTCATAGCGGAGGTGATGATGTACTCCGTGACATTCTGCCCAGCATAGCTAGAATTCAGGATAGTGGAGAAGAGGTCGATGATCTCGGATTCGTGGACCGGTTGGACGAGTTCTTCTTCCTCGTAGCTGCCGCCCCTGATCAGAGCGTCGCCGTACTCGCCGATGACCCATGCGCCGGCTAGGTTTAGGCCTTCCTGGCTGATGTCTTCTCGTAGAGCTGCGTACAGCTTTTGCGCGCAGTAGGTTTGCAAGTCGGGAGTCGTGGCGATGAGACGGACGAAAGAGCTGAGGATCTGTTCTTTGACGTAGTTGCCTGCCAGTTTGAGGACGCGGAGCATGGTGTCGACATGCCATCGCTTGTTCGGGGCGAAGCGATCTGCTGCGATGCCGATCTGCGATGTCATGATCGGTTTGAACTCTGCGTCGGCGACTTCGAGGAAAGCTAGGAGCTCCCGCACAAGTGTCCGCACGTTTTGGTCGTTGATGAGAGTGAAGCTGAGATCTAGTGCTCGTCTCCGGATGCTGATATCTGGATCTCGCAGGCAGTCTAGGATGGTGTTTCGATGCCGTTGGACTGCATTCGGCTCAATGGCGACGACTTTGATGAGAGTGTTGAGAGCGACGTATCGAATGTTGTTGTCCTTGTTCGTCAAGAACTTGCCGAGAATATTGACGCCTAGCACTCGCAGCCCCGAGTCGGCTTCAATTTCGAGGATGGTGAGCACAGCTTCGTACAGGATCGCATTGCCGACGTTCTTCGACGAGTCTGTGTTCGTCGCCACCTGCGCCAGGATGTCGTTGATTTGTTCGGAGATCTGTGTATCGCCACGACCCAGAACTCGAAGGAGATGCAGGATTTTGACCTGCAGAAAGGGGTCGGATATCCCAGTCACGTCGTGTTCGGGTGCGTAGCCACTTTGGCTCAAGCCTTTCAGCGTTTTGACCAAACTTCCAGTCAAAGGCTTGAACATGTCCACCACGCCTTGCTCACCTCCCTCTTCGTCGTCACCCTCGCACATACTGACCACTAATGTTAGGCCGCTGAGTAAGACGCCATGATTTCGGTCGTTGAGTAGTAGCTTCGCTTTGTCGAAGAAGTGCTCTTGAAGATCGGGCACCTTCCGACATATTCGCATAGCACAGAGGGCGGCTTTTCGTCGGATGTACGGATTTGTGGATGAAAGAATCGTCTCTACTTCGGGAAAGAGGTCACGAGCCATCTCGACACTGGCGATGTTGCCGAGAGTGCACAGTGCGAGGCCAACGACATACTGGTTGCTGTGGTTGAGGTCGCTGTATCACCCTGTCAGCATGCCGACTCCTTACCCCCGGGAGAGAAATGTTATACTTCTTCAAAGAATTCGTGACAAGCGTCAAAACCTCCTGGTTCTCGTCCAGCAGTAACATCGTACCCAGATATCCCAGTCTCTTGTCCGCAAACCGCGGCGAGGCGAGTAGTTTGAGACATTCTATCTGTCCGAAATGTGTTCGCTCGCCGAGGGTGAAGAGGTAGAGGAGTTTGGCGACGTTGTTCCGCCTGCCACATCATTAGCCCGTCATGGTTCCTCCCTCCCTTGGAGATGTATAGGTAGGTGTATACCGTAGATCAGAGTTATGGCTCTCCTCGCGAAAGCTGGCTCGAATGGCCGCGCTCTCCTTCTGTACCACGCCGCGCTCGTCGGCGATTGTCTTAGAAGCGCGGACGTTGCGGATGAACTGCTTTACTGTGATATTACGCCACCGTCAGCGACCGGAAGTCTCCTGTATATACATGCTCCTTCCGTATTGGGGTATGCATACAGGAGCTCATATCTGCGGCCTCGAGGACCGTGATCCGTCCTTCTTTCTGCTCGCTCTTGCGTATTCCTCAGCCTCCCATTCTTCCAATGTTGTTGTTGCTTCGGACTCGAGGCTATAGGCAGTCGTATATGGTGTCCTGCTGATGTCTTGGCTCTTGCCAGAATTGATGCTGTATGGAAAGAGATGCGCTAATGTTTCCAGACCCTTGTTTCTTCTCGCCAAGGCGACAGCAACCACTCACCAACGACCAACAAGAATACCTATCACTTCCACGAGCTGACTCAGATCCGCTACCCCTGGCGTCTTCGTCTTGCGCATACCAGCCGCAACACCGGCCGCTTTGATCCAGCTACCGGGGCCAAGAGGCGCGTGATAGAGGCGCCTCGCGATGTACGCGGAGCTGAAAGACGACGATCTTGCGCTCACAGCTCCTTCCTGAAGCTTTTGTGCGACTGTACGAGGCTGGAAGTGACGGCCGACTGCAGCAGCATTTCAACGGGGCGTGAGATCTCACTCTTTGCTTTTCTTACATCTCCTTCTCTCCACTGTACATGACCCTCTCCTCACTGCCAATGTCTGCAATACTCGACTGAAAGAGCCCATTGGCCCACTACGTCACACGACACTCTCCTCCACAGCTCCACAGCGAAAAATAACCCAATGTCAACTCCCTCGCCCCCAACTTTCGTCCTCGTGCCCGGCCACTGGCACACAGCGACCCACCTCCACCCTCTCACCACCGCGCTTAAGAACCGCGGCCTTCCATACGCGACCCGCCAACTCCACACCGTCGGCCGCAAACCGCCCGGCCCACGACCCTGCTTCAGCGACGATGTTTCGGTAATATACACAGCCGTGACCACCGAACTCTTACAAGGACGAGATGTGGTGCTAGTCCTACACAGCTACGCCGGCGTACCAGGTGCAGAAGCGGTGAACTGCCTAATCAAAGACGGCGTAGTCGACAAAGTCGGCGAAGAAAGACCAGACTCCGGCGTCGCAGTACCGGGCCACACAACCCAGAACGGCGACCGAGACGTCCCACAGAGCAAACGCGGCCGCCTGCTCAAAGTCATCTTCATCGCCGCCTACGTCTTCCCGGCCAAAATGATCATCGACCCTAAAGACTTCGTTGGGCCTGATAACCCTGGCTTTAGCATTGACGTACGCACCTCCCCCTTCTACTCCCCACCAACCCCATCTCGCTAATGTTGTGTGTGGGTGTACAGGCAGACAACATGACCCACATGACCTCCCCCTGGCACTACTTCTTCTCCGACCTGCCCCTCTCCCTCGCCAAGCCCTTCGTCGACGCCTGCGCCGAAACGTATTACGTGGGACCTATGAACATCACCTCGGAGAACTGGCGCAAAGCTCGCGTCTCGGCTTTACTGTGTACCAAAGATAATGCGATTCCGAAGGCGAGGCAGGAGGGCACGTGGAAGTGGTTGAGGGAGAGGAAGGAGGACGGGAAGGGAGGTGAGGGAGATGGGGAGGTGAAGTGGGTGGAGGCGTGTCATGCGCCGTGGGTGAGCAAGGCGGAGGAGGTGGCGGATTTCTTAGCGAAAG
>JAABUL010000285.1_pt1 | contig 109935 bp, 104 predicted proteins | sample 5559151 | NCBI WGS metagenome assembly JAABUL01 (sample SAMN10711876, study PRJNA513368) | rock metagenome | isolation source: Antarctica rocks | place: Antarctica: Victoria Land, Pudding Butte sud | reverse complement strand
GCCGGATGACTATAGAGTGGCGAGGCAAACGGGCGGTGACTGAGATCTACGGATCCAATCCTCCAAGGCAACGGCCATTTGTTCAAAATGCGGAGAGCGAGCAGCGCAAGCTATCCCAATCAGGTAGCAGGGATACTACAACTCGAATGCCACCTGGGTATCCTGTAACAAGGAGGCTTTCATGTTCTTAGGTTTAGATAGGTCTATCCCACGCAGTTACCCTGGATACGTTTGTTCTTAGTAAGGATGTCCCAACTATTTAGCTCCATCAGAAGTTTCTGCTTTCATTATGCCAGGTGGCGAACAGAAAGAGATCTGAGCGTCAGTGAAGGACAAGGAAATACTGCCATTGTAGTAATGTAAGATATCAACCTACGGAGAGACATTGTGACTAGTTATTGTCTACGATAGCTGTCAGTCTACCATGCCAATTTCGGCGAGTACATTTGCAGTCAGAGTGTTCTCGGCTAAGTAGAGAAATATGGCTTGATTGAGAAAGAGTGAAGAATTTAGGCAACTGCAATCACGTGAATCTTGGGAATTCACCTCAGATGAGGAATAATTCTCCTATGAATTATTAATTTATATCCACCACATTATTCCTGTCGAGATCCATGGAACGTCATCTGCCGTGTTTCCATACCTGAAGTATTAAGAGGTGAGACTTGGAAGCTGCATTTTTTCCCTGATCCTTTGCGTTAAACCACAACAGCCCAACATCTAGACATCCACTGGCAGACACGGAAGCGCGAGAAGTCGATCTCGTGGTGGTAAGTGCAGGTAGGTACGCTTAACGGCTACTAAGACCTTCATATTAATCACTGCTACTGGCTCGAGCGTTTCAACAGATATCTATGGCATTGCTGCATCCAAAATTTTACCTGAATGCTTATCCTAAATGTCGCCTGGCAGTGTTAGAGCAGGACGCCTGTCCTGGTGAATCATGGAGTCTTAAGTAAAGGGTTTAGCGATATGAGCCCTGTATGAGAAAGGCAATGGCTTATTGTATTTTTCTAAATTAGGACGGTTGTAATTCGACTTTCTGGTCACAAATTAGCCTAGGAATGGCGGAGTTCTCAGACCTCCCAATGGATTGTCCTCCCGAGACTTTACACAGCCTTTATGAAGCAAGATATGTTGCAAGATATTTGGAAAAATACGTTGATAAGTTCGACTACGAAGGCCGAAGCTTGCGGGATCGGATGGTCTTTGGTTTCACCGTGACCAAGATTGAAAAGCAGAACGGAAGGGTGGGCTGTCCAAGGTGAATGCAACGAGGCCATATCCACCGTCGTCTACCATACGCCAAAATTAATGGTCGCGAGTGACTTAACGTCCACGCCAAATAGAGTATGCCCGTCTTTGCAAAACAAGATTGCTTCAAAGGACTGATGTTACATCAGAGGGATTTCGGACAGTCCTCCGTGCTCTCTTCAAGTGACAAATACATCACCGTTCTTGGAGGAGCTAAATCGGCCGCAGATATGGCATATGCGTGCGCGAAAGCAGGGAAGTCGGTATCGTGGGTAATCCGAAGTCCAGTGGTCCGGCCGCTTTTCTGGGTTCGCAGGGTAGAGGTCCTTATAAGAACTCTGCTGAACTTGGGTTCACTAGAATCATGGGCACTTTCATACCGTCCTACTTCACTCCGCAGACCTGGTGGGCCAGTTTTCGGCATGGGACCGCACTCGGTAATTGGGTAGTGAACCAGATATCGAACACTGCTGACAAAGTAAGCCGCGATGGGGCTGATTTCGACGGAAGAACAACTGCGAAGGAAGGCTTCAAGATGTTGAAGCCCAGTACAATATTCTTCTCCCGATCCCGTCTAGACGTTGCGCCGTAAACTCATATACTTTGGCGTCTTCTGGTCGAACGATACTCTACCCTAGGCCTCATCCAACACTCCGACTTTAAGGGAAACAGTCGCACAGAACATTCAGGTCTACCGTAACAATATCCTCGTTATTAACTTTCCGAAGCACGAGCAAAAGCTTGAGGAAGAAAATCGAACCTGAAAACGACGGCAAGGGAATATAATGAAGCGATACGTCGGAGAGTAACTGCGATGATCGATATCTTCTGATCCTAATTGACTAGATGCTTGAGTACCCATCAAACCCCTCGTCAAACAATCCTAACCCCCTTTATAAAAACAGCTGAAACACTAAAAAAACCCTCATCCCAACCGCCCATGAAATTGAATGCATCCCCAGCCATATCCCCAACCGTCTTTCAACGCAACAAACTCACTTACTCAATATCCCGGCTATCCAGCAAGCCAAGCTGACGCGGTTATTTCGATAAACCGCGGAGAAGACATGGCTATCTTGACAAAAACCGGAGGAGAATGGGGCGTTTTACCATGAAAGGGGGGTAGTGATTAGAAAGATTGGAGGGTTTATCCGTGAGATAGGGAGTGGGGAGATGGACAGGGGGGGTGGGGGGGGTAATTAGTTGAAGTAGGTGCATCTTTATCCACAAAAACTGCCCACACCTCTTCCAATCCGCCCCCCATCTCCCATCCATCCTTCTTATCCTCCCCCCCTCTACACAACCTCCTCTTTCCCCCCTCCCTCTCTTCATTCTCCATCAGCTCCTCCACTCTCCCCTCCTCCCACGTCTTCTTTCCAATCCTATTCACAAAATCTCCAAATCTCTTTGAATCGCAACCAAAATCAAATCTTTCGCGATTAAAATATCGTTATTTTGGGGGGATTTGCGAAGATGACAAGAAGAAGAAGAAAAAAACACGCGCGAACGTAAAGTTGTTTTTTAAGGGGTGGGTGGGTGAATGAGATGAGAAATTAAGACGGGGAGAGAGGAAGGGGAGAGAGGGAGGAGAGGGAAGAGAGAAGGAAAAAAGGAGAAGGAAGGGGTTGGTGATTTGTTTGCAAGGTAAGGAGGTGAGAGGAATGTGGGTGGGGGGGGGAAGGGTAAGAGTTCAAAAATGTCAAAGAACCGAAAAGGTAGAGTTTCGAAAAAGTCAAAGCAGGAAGCCGACAGTTAGAAATGATGATCTGGAAGTTTAGTCGGGAGAGACGTGAGAGTTGTGAGTTTTAATGTTGCCGGAAAAGTGGAGATGATGGAAATGTGCTGTGCCAGCTGTGCTGTGAAAGGGAAAGGGAAAGGGAAAGGGAAAGGGAAAGAAAGGGTTTCAGGTGCTTTGTAATGGATGCGGAATTCAACCGAGAGTACATACATAGTCATTGTACAGTACACAAATCTCATTATCCAAAGGTCTAGCTAAAAAAACTACCACATGCTCGCCCAATCATCTATCTAGCTTCATCATCCCACACCGACATCAATTCCATATATACATCCTTGCACCCCACAAACCTTCCATCGCTATCCACACACTTCAATTCCCACTCCTCACCTACTTCTCCCCTCATCCACATCCGTCCCCTTCGACAGCTTCTCAAACTTGGTATAATTCTCGCGGTACGTATCCAATTTCGTCATAACGCCCTAATTCACCCCCCAAAATTTAGCCCCAACTCCACAACCCCCTTTCCCCTTCACACGCAACCAACCCCAAAAAAAGAGAAAAAATATCAAACTCACCTTATAAGCATCACTCCCAATAACCACCCTCAACGGCGGAGCCTCCATAACCGCCAACTCATACATCGCCTTGGCCCCCTTGACCGGATCCCCGACCTGCTTCCCATGCCGCGCCCCCATCGCTTCCTTCGCGTTAATGTGATCATATGCCGGATGTCTCTGCTCCGCAAACGCCATGCTGCGGCCCGCCCAATCGGTTCTGAACCCGCCGGGCTCCACGCACGTGAACTTGATGCCCCACTCGGGTTTTACTTCTTGCGAAACGGCTTCGGTGAAGCCCTCGACGGCCCACTTGGACGCGCAGTAGATGGAGAACATGGGTACGCCACGCTGGCCGCCGATGGAGGTGACTTGCTGGATGACGCCGCCGGAGGGCTGCTGTTCGCGCATGACTTGCATGGCTTTGCGGGTGACGGCGATGAGGCCGAAGAAATTGACGTCCATTTGCTTGTGGATCTGGGCGTCTTCGAGCTCTTCAAAGGGACCGCTGAGGCCGTAGCCGGCGTTGTTGACCACGACGTCGACGCGGCCAAATTGCTTGAGGGCGGCGTCGAAGGCGGAGGTGATGGTGGAGTGGTCGGTGACGTCGAGTTTGATGGCAAGGTAGTTTTTCTCCGAGGTGTTTTTGAAGGAGAGGGTGGAGGGGTTGCGGGCGGTGGCGATGGCGATGTCGCCCTTGTCGAGGACTTCTTGGACGAGGTGTTGGCCGAAGCCGGTGGAGGTGCCGGTGATGAGGAAGACGCGAGGCATCTTGTATCAATTTGTAAGTGAAATCAGACAATAACAAAACCCAAGGTTTGTACGAAGACTAAATATGTACAGGTGCAAGGAGAAATATGGAAGAGTTGAAGAGAGCGACCTACTCATGCATATTATAGATAGAAAGATCGAAACATTTTCCTGCCATGACGTCGATAACGACGGCACGGACGGCTATGACGGTACTTTATTTTAGATAGAATTGAGTTTATCCAGATCGTCGGATTAGGGTTTGCGATTGCGATAACCCTAATCTTCTGCTCGCAGAGCAATGGCAAAAGAATAGCAAAAGAGTAGCAGTATCAAGAGATCGCGTTGGACACTGGAGAAGCGTGTTTGTATCACAGAAGGACATGTAGGAAGTAGAAGATTTCGTATCAGAGAGAAACGCGTGTAGTGTGGGAATTGGGAAACTGTTCTAATAAAAGCCTCTTGAGATTACAATTATCAGACGGGAAAAGTGTGCAACACCGGGGAAAAGGGCACATAAAAATACGAAACCTGAAGGATTGATTGACAACATCAACAGGCCTTACTGTTTTGAACAAAAGGTCTCTTGCCGTTACGCAGCTGAAGGACGGTATGGTGACCATTTCGTAGGCATATTCGCCCAAACGTCTTGACACGAATAATGCGATAATTTTGGTCTTCCGTACTCAAGCCATGCATTGAAAACTTGATCGCTTGATCTAGCTGTCATCTGCCAACAACTGTGGCTGTACTTGAAGCCGCATTCGTAGGTATTAGCGTGCATGTTCAATCTCAATCTGGCCGAATATGACTGTGCTGTTCTGCAAGAACATGGTTTTCAATAATCAAATAAGCCATCCCAAGTACTACCATATATACGGCCTGAGAAGTTGGTGAGCTGAAGGTTAAATTTCTCTCGTGGTTGTGGATCCGGTTGCGCTTTCCTTTTCGTCAATTCCCAACTCTGGCGGCTTAGGCGTACATACTAGGGGGAAGAAATTCAATTTCTCTCTTCTACTGCCTTGATGATTGGTCCGAAGTATGACCTTAAACAGCAACGAATAGCCCGCCCAAAGCAATTGTCTTGATCTTCCGAAGTATAAGGTGGTAAGCAGTCCTTCGAAGGCACCTCAAACACCCGAGATCGGCGGGAAATGATAGGCCACGATAAGTCCTGGTTTCGTCCCATAAATTTGGCTTCCAGTTTGCCCACTACTCAATCTCTTCCTATCCAAGGCACATATCGCAGAATTGACCACCCTCTTCAGCATGTCAATAAGATGTGCCATCTCCTTGATTAGATGTCTTTCTCGCGGATACACGGCCATCTCAAACGGCAACCCCCAATACTGACAGCCTCCCCTGAAAGGACCGCCTGTGTCAGTGGTACTCTCTCGTCCTTCTCTCCGTGCATTATCAAAGTTGGAGGAATATCTTGGCCTTTCATTTCCCAAATGGCACTCCCCTGTCTAGCAGTCAGATCAGCTTTTCCGAGGCCTCGTCCAACCAGCCAAGGAGCCACGCCGGCCAGCTCTGCCTCCAATGCCGGCATGTCGCTTGTCATGGACATCATGTCCCAGTCAGTGACTCCGGCGCCACAAATTGCGCCTTTGATTATCCAGCTGCTGTCTGGGCTACTTTGACTGTTACCGTCGAACGGCTAGTAAGTAGGGGGGAAATCCACCTTGGCTCTAACCCCCGACGATGATTTGCTATGGATCAACGAAGCTACGCTTAATGCCTTCATCCACAAGCGCTATAACGTCGTCGTAATCCGCCGTTCCCATCCCTTTTCGGGCATGACCGGCGAATCCTTCGCCATGGGAGCTGCCTCCACGATAGTTTGGGAGAAGAATACCGTATTTACCAGCGGAAAGGAGAAGTGGCGACCAATGGTACAAGGATGTATTGAAGCAATCCGTAACGTGAGAATAAGGGCCACCATGTATGAAAACAGCTCTAGGAAGAGATTTCCGAGCGGAGCCTATGACGGGTGCAAAGCCAGTGGAGACAGGAATAGACCGTCGAGTTCAGTTGTGCCATCGGAGGAAGTGCATATGCAGATCTTCAGAGCTGCTAATATTACGCGAGCTGATGGATTGGCCGTGATTGGAAAGCCGGATGTAGGCTTGATGTGCTTGCCTTCGCTTGCGAGTCACCTGGATAGATTACAGCTCCCGAGGTGAGGAGATTTTACTCTTGAAACCCACGAAGACGTAGTCACCATTGACGGTTGGATAAGCGTCCAACGCCGAAATCTTGTGGTTGTCTGCGAAAACGAGTACGTTCATGTGAATGGCTTCGTCGTTGAACAAATATATCTTGTCAAATAAGCCCGACTCTACCTTGATTGTGACCAGTCGTCCGTTCTGGCATACACCTCCAACACAGCCTTCTCCATTAATATCATGTGGGTATTCGCAACAGTTCTCGCTTTTTAAAGAAATTCGGTAGACCGCCACGGAAGTGCTGCACTTACTGGGCTCGGTACCAGCCAAGAAAAACAAATTACTATTCACCCACAACAAAGCCTTTTATCGCTCCGGGGAATCCGTTATTCAAATTTTGGTATTGTCAACAATAGAAAGAGTCTCAAGGTGACACCTTTCATACACGCAGAATTGTCCTCGGGAGGGTTCCTGTAGAACGTAGGCGATCTGCTTCGAGTTGTCACTCCATGCAAACATTTTCACATGAGCGTCCTTTCCATATAAGACCGTCACCTCTCGTGTTGCCAAATATATCAGTCGTAGCCGGTTGTATTCCCAATCTAGTCCGTATATTAGGGATCTCGAAGCCGACAAGCTCTTCCGGAGTAAGCCCCGACCTAGAAGTAGTTTTCGTGGATGCCATATTCAGAGACCCCGGATTCTACGATCAACGGCCTCCCGTTGACTCTTCTTTCAACCTCTTTAACCTGACTCCTCGCTTCCGTCTGCCCTTGGGGATTTCTCCCAGATTCTTCTTTGGACCGTAGTTATTATATCTCCAAAACCACCACTGTTCCCTTTCTCGATTTCCTCTCTTCGGATCCTGAAGAAAGCGGCGGATGTGCCAATCAGGAGGGCGAATATGGGGTCCAATGACCTGTAGAGAGATTCGGGGATTAGCTGTAAGATCCCAGTTGGAATGATTCATGAACGATACAGCAGGGATGGGTCCTGCTGGAAAGGAGAATCCTGGAAGAAGATGGATCACAGGTGAAAGATACTTACCGGGAGATGATGTAGTTATAGCGAGGCAAGCTGGCGGACATGGTTGCGTTGGCTATTCTGCCGGGACGTGGAGAGGAGTTAAGTTGAAGACTGCGAAGGGTGGGGCGGAATATTCCGCGCTCAATGGTATTTATGATCTCTTGGAGCTTTGCTAGAGGACATCTGTTTGGGCTACGTAACTCTTTAGAAAATTTGATATTTGAGATGCAAGTTGTTTCAAAGTGAGTTGTTTGGATCTAAGGAGAACACCTTAAAGCACTTGCAAATTGCCACGAGCACTAAGCTCAGGTTAAGGCCCCTAATTGATTGGCCTCTCCTTCTTTCTTATTTCCAGATCCTACCTCCTCCAGCTCTGAAGCTCAGGGACAGATCACGTCCAGATTGGAGTCATTGAACTTCAATCATCCCCTATAATTGCCTAGTATGCCTACGTCCACCAACTGGATTCCACATCTTGCGTCTTCTCCCAAGCATGAAGTCTCGCATCATAATTCTCTCTTAATATGACATCAGATAAGATATCCGCTGCCCAGCCCACCTTCTTCGCCTCTTCCTCAAGCCGGTCTACTTCTTCCTGTGCCAACTCTCCGCCGCGCCGCTTGAAGCTATCAGGATGTGTCTCTATCCGTCTTCTCTTTGCCGCGACCAGGATCTCTTCATGCGTGCTGTGACGTAGGATGTTGAGGGTGGCATAGTGGTCTGGTGGCTTTTCTCCTGGAGCCAACACTTCCGCACGGCGTGGTTTAGATTTCGGTTTAGGGTGCGCGTTCGCAGTGTGAACTCTCAGGTAAGCCGGATGCGCAAAGTTACTCTGGCATTCATGACAAAAATGTCTCTGGTGTGCGGGGCTTGTTGCAAAATGGCTCTCGCGAAGCGACGAAGAGGTGAAGTGCATTTGGCATGAATGGCAGGGGAAATGCTCTTCTTCGTCATGGTTCGCCTTTTTTTCGGGCGTCTTGAAATGTAAGGTGCAGTCGGTGCAGTAGGTTTTGCGGTGATTCGTTTCGTAATGGGATACGAGGCGATCAGGAGTGGAGAAGTCGACAGGGCTGAGGCAGTGCATGCACATAAGATGTTTGGATGGAGTTGAGCGCTTGTGTTTGGTTACGGCTTCAAAAGAGGGGAAGGCAAGAGAGCATTTGGGGCACCCGAAGGTTTTTGGCTGGTGGTAGCCAGTATCATGAAAGCCCTCGAGGATGTCGTCCGCCTCGAACCCGGAGGACCTAGGGTCATCGTAGAAGTCTTCAAGCCAGTCTTCGGCCATGTAATCCTGTGGTCCGAATTCGAGGGATAGACACCTTTGGAGAGACGAGCTGTGTGATATGGCGATCTTGTTTGTGCTTGAAGCCTGCAATGGTGTTTGCTATCAGTTTTTGTCGGTGACAGAAATTCGGTAAATCTTCAAAGCGGCGAGGAGCAGAATCAGAAAGAAACGAACACAGACATGATGACCTTAATGTTTTGAATATGCATGTGTAATTACGAGACAATGAGCTAGTCTTTCAATGAAAGCTGAATTGCTTTGTACTGAGCCAAGACTAAGAAAATTGTTTATTCACAAAACTTAGTAGCAAGCAAACATGTATTTATCATAATTACAGCGACTAACATGAAGAGGAATACGTTTCGTGGCCATAAGGGAGTACTGGAATCTATCGAGGACTTAGTAATAGAGACAGGTCCATCAAGTATTTAGAGTCGCCATGTCTCTCTGACTGGATTAACACGAGTTCCTTTAGTGATCATGAGGTCGAGATCACATTGGCTATAGCTTGTTATTCCGCTCCAGGAACTGCCGCCTCTTTCTAAGGTATCATAAAGCAGATCTTGATCTAACTTACACCTAGACTGGAATACAAGCGCTGGTCCCATGACCAGCGTTTTGGTTTCTTTTACACCCACTCTACCGGCTCCTTCAGAATCCTTAGTAACCTCTCTTCCCTACTACCTTCCTGTGGCTCATGCATATACATCCACCTCGCTGTTAATGGCAAACTCATTAGCACACTTTCAATCCTCGCGCCGGGCGTGGCAAGCCCAAAAGCCGTTCCCCGATCATTTACGAGGTTAAATTCCACATATCTTCCCCTTCTCAGCTGCTGCCACTCCTTCTCGACGTCTCGAAATGTCGTGTCTTTCCTTCTCTCGATGATCGGCATATAACCTGGCAGAAAAGCGCCAAGGCAGTCTTTAATAAAGCTGAAGAGCTGCTCTTGGTCCTTTTCGAAAACATCCAGGTCGTCGAAAAAGATGCCACCTACGCCACGAGACTCGTTGCGATGCGGAATTCGGAAGTATTTGTCGCACCAGGCTTTGAAGCGTGGGTAGTAAGCACGGTCGTGCTTGTCACAGGCGTCTTTGATGGTTTTATGGAAGTGGATGGCGTCCTCGTCAAAGAGATAGCTGGGGGTTAGGTCTGTGCCGCCACCAAACCACCATGCATTGCAGTTGCCGTCTACGTCCATGGTTTCAAAGTAGCGGTAGTTTAAATGCACCGTAGGGGCCATGGGGTTGTGAGGGTGGAGGACGAGACTTAGGCCAGCAGCGAAGAACTCGAGGCTTGAGACATCAGGGTCAAGGGCTTTGTGGTCGACTCGCATTTTCTCAATGGCAGGGCGTGGGAGCGTACCATATACGATCGAAGTATTCACGCCGGCTTTTTCGAAAACGTCCCCGCCTTGTAAAACACATGAAACACCGCCACCACCTTTGGGGCGTGTCCATGTGTCTATGCGGAATTCATGAGACGGATCGAGGGATTCCAGAGCTGAGACTATCTCTTTTTGTTTGGCCTCGATTAAAGCTTCCATGCGGAGGCGCATGGGGGAAGAGTCGCTTATGCCTGATTCCCGTTTGTTGAGTTCGTCGCGGTCGGCGATAGAGGGGGAGTCGTTGACTTGGAGTGGAGAGGTGAGCTGGCATGTGTGATGGTCAGCTAGGAGAAAGAAAGGGAGGGTTTGGGGCGCAAACCATGGAATAGATGAGTGAGCCGATCAAGACAACGCCCAATGAAATACGGAGGTAAGGAGCATAAACGCCCTTTGGCTCTTGCTGAGCATTTGGACGTGACGAAGATATTCCCGTTGGGTTCAAGGGCGATTGTTGGGGGTTTGGTTGGGTGGTGGGTTTGACTTGCACAAGGGGCTTGGGCTTGAACGGTAACGGCTTTGGCGCCGGTGCTGATGGCCTGCTGTTAGAGTAATAACGAGCTTCGGGTATTTTGGAAAGCAAAGGTCTCCGGCCATATCCTGTCTCTCGAAGGCATAAAGCCCCCGTCCATTGAATGCCATGTCTGCAATGTCTGATGGATGTCATCCTTTCAATTGATATCGCGACTTATTAAACACATGAGTATAGGCTTATAATAAAGTCGGTAATTGAGGAAGGGCACATCGGGAGAGAACGGTATGGATTTTATTCCCCAATCATGCCTAGATTTGTGACAAGATGGTACGGAGTAATCCCGTACGGAGTACTCTACAGCGAATTTGGATTGAAGGCGTCACTGCCGGGACAAAGTATTGCCGGACCGCACAGCAAGGCTGAGCTAGAGCACATGACCGAGATATCAGGTATCACGAGTGGTGTATTAATTGCAATGCTCAGGGTTGAAGACAAAGAACCAATCATTATCACCAGTAAAGGCAAGTCGAGTCCATGAGTGACACTTACTTGTGACTGCCATCAGGACCACAGCCTTCACCGTGTCTCGACACTCTCAGGTCATCCCACATCCAGATTAAGCTAGCCGCCCGCAGAGAGTTACTCATTCGCGGGGGCCTAAATCCTACCGCTCTTCCTACCACTTACCTACCTTACTCGTACCTACCTCACCTCAACCATCTACTGTTATCTCTTAATCCATCCACGCTTCCATTAATTACACAAAACCCTACCTGTACCAACAAAGCCATCAGCCAATATGCGCTCCAAGTTCAAGGACGAGCACCCCTTCGAGAAGCGCAAAGCCGAAGCTGAACGCATCCGCCAGAAGTACGCAGATCGTATCCCAGTAAGCTTCCTCTCCATCATCTCACAGTTCCTCTTCCAACGAAATCAAAATCCTAACCCGCTCGCTCAAGGTAATCTGCGAAAAAGTCGAGAAATCCGACATCGCCACCATCGACAAGAAGAAGTACCTAGTCCCCGCCGACCTTACCGTCGGCCAGTTCGTCTATGTCATCCGCAAGCGCATCAAGCTCAGCCCAGAGAAGGCGATTTTCATCTTCGTCGATGAGGTACTACCGCCTACGGCGGCGCTGATGAGCAGTATTTACGAAGAACACAAAGACGAAGACGGGTTTCTTTACATCACGTGCGTCCCTTCCCACCTTTGATTAACCTCTTCCACGAAATCAACCCAAGCCATACTGACTTCTGAAAAGATATTCTGGCGAAAACACCTTCGGCTCCGCCACCGCTTAGACCTTCACTCAACCTACGACCGTGCATGCTTGGAACGATGTCTGGGCGTTTAGGCTAGTGTAGTCGGCTTTTCCCCTGTTCACATGCGTGTATGCTTTTCTGGAAACAAGGAGGAATCACAGACAGACAAGGGGCGGCAGATAAGAGGACCCAGAGAAGGCTAAGCCTTGCCGCTTTAATACTGGGCGTGGGGAGATAGCGATGGTTTGCGTACCGGACTGTTGCTAGATGATAACGAACTCCTTGGCTATTGCCGTCTTGTCGAGTGCGTTCCTTCAAGTATCCGAGCCCTTGAGTCTCATCAAGTCCAGTCCCCCTGCTATTGAGTCATCGAGGGTAATACATTATGTTTAAATATCATACTTTGCGCAAGGCCTCTCCACTCTAATCATCACAGTGCTCGAAACCTCTAACATGCACTTTGATCAACATGTCGAAAAGCTTTGCTCCAAAGCCACTACTTTCTCCTTTACTTTGAGAAATTGGGTAACTCTAGCTAATCTCACAAGCTTTTTCACCCCTCCAGCCCACCAACCCCCTCTAACGCACCCTTCCCCGGCCCCCTAATAATCTCCCATCTTTTCCCCCCTCCCCTTTTCCTACAAGCATGCGAGATATCTGTCTGTTCTAAAATAGTTTGAGAGGGATCAGGGTGTTTAGTGAGATGATGAGGGGAGACGGGGAGAATGGTGAAGGGAGGGAAGGGGATGAGAGGGAGCGAGGGTGGAGAAGAAGAAGGAAGGGGAATAGGCCGATTATTGTTATTACTAAACCTAGGATATTTGAGAAGTTAAAACCAGAATTGCAAAGGAAAACAATATATCAAATATAGTCGAGGAGTGTGGTGTGAGGTAATGTACGGACGTGACTGTGAAGAAATACTTGAAGGTAATAGACGCAGAGTGTGAAGATGGAGTATATTGCGAAATATAGGTTCCCATAGCTGAAGGGGGTGAGAGTGAGGTTGGAGTATGTACGTAAGGTATGTAAGTAAAATAATTACTACTTTATACTAGCTAATCCAAGAACCTGAGATATACAGATGACAAAAGAGACAAAATCACAACTTCAAGTAGGGGTATAACCATCCAAAACCTAAATCCGAAAACCCAAACTCCCATCGCTATGCTCTCGTCTCCACCATCCTTTACCCACAGAGGGGTATTTCAGAATTAATAATGTACCAAAGGGTCCAGCCCTTCCTGCCCCATCTACTTTATACAGACTTACCAGGCATCGTCTGCTCCACCAACCGGCGCTGCTTGTTCAACCAACTGGTGTCCATATCGTTCCTCCGCAGCATCACCACGTTTGTCATTTGAAGTCGGCTGGCTAGAGTGTGGTACGCGGACGCCATTAGTTTGGTTTCGCGCTCGAGGTTTGCGATATAGGATTGTTGGTTTGCGTCGACGGGCGTCTTTTCACACGGCGGGGGTTCTGCGTTGGCTTGTTTTTGAAGTTGGGCTTCAAGGTCTCCGATGCGCGCGTCTCGTTCTTCGATTTGCTATCAGGTTTTATTTGAGTTAGCGTTGTCCTTGGCTTTGAACCTGCCAACCCATGATGAAGCGTGTGAAGACGGCGGACGATTTGCAGAAGACGGACGGCTTGTAGAAGGTGGGCGGTTTGAAGAAGACGGACGGATGGATGAAAATAGACGGTTTGTGGAAGATGGACGGTTTGAAGATGTACGTGGAGAAGGTTGTGCTGCAGTGGGGTTTCGCAAAGAGCTAAACTCGTAGTCGGCTTCGGGCAAAATGACTTTGTTTACCTCTCTGGCTTTAGCGACGCCTTCCCTGTCCCTTGTAATTATGTCTGTCAACGATTCGAATCTCTGGACGATGGCTTCTTGGCCAGCCGAGTTGGCAGGCCGTTCGGCTGTGGCGGCCCTGACGATTTCGAGAATGTTTTGCAGTTCTTGTTCGGATGAGGCGGTGCCTTGCTTGGACGCTCTGGCGTCTGTTGAATTTTGGAGCATGACTTTGTGATCGTCGAGGTCGCTTTCCATCTCTCTGTAATCGCCTTGAAGGATCTTGTGCTGCTTCTGGAGTTGGGTCAGTGCTGCAGAATTGTGCTTCTTTACCTCTTCCAGCATTTTGAGTTTGTCCACGTCCACAAGCGCGACTGAGAGATGATTAGTGTGTTGCTCAACGACCATCCAGAAGAGATCCTCAAGTGACATACGATCATTCTGAGATGTATCGAGCTGTCTGATGGCTTCGCGCAATTGCCCCTCAATTTCTGCCCGTTTCTTCTTTTCGGCTTCGAGCTGTGCGGTTCTCTTCTGGAAACTTTCGGTGCTGTTAGATGTGTGAGTGACATTTCTGAACTCTGGACTAGTAGACTTAGACCATTCCGTAGATGCCCCTTGCTGGATTTGGTTCAAGGACGCCTCGAGTTGAAGTTTCTCCTGATAGGTCTCGAGATATTTTTCGTTCCGAGTCTTTTGTCGTTCGTTGGCGTCATCGAGCATCGACTGCAGAGCGCTGACATGGGCATCCCGGATCGATTGCGTCTCTCGGTGTTCGGCTTCAACTATGGCTAATTTGTCCCTCCTGCTTAGACTTATTAGTCGCGTCCATGTCAAGAGCATACTAGCTAACCGGAGTTCTTCAGTGGTCCCAAGTTCTGTCAAGAGAGTCTGTTCTGCAGTGGTATTTGGAGGTTGATCGGCCACAAACCCGCGTCGATCTTCTCCGAGCTCTCGCTGTAGCGCTTGTTCCCGTTGCTCGCTTGCATGAAGTCGTTGAGCAAGTTCAGTATTATCGAATTCAAGTCGCTTTTTGGCCTTTTGTAGATCATGATTGTGCTGTTCGCTCCTGGACAAAGCAGGTCGGTATTCATCGTTTTCCAATTGCAATTTGGTGTTCTCCTTTCGCATTTCATCGATGGTATCGGAGTGGTGCTTCAGGGCGTCGCTTGCAGCATCATTCTCCTTGCGCAACTGACCTATTTCCTTGCGCAATTGGTCAGTGTCCTGCTGGGCCGATTGTATCTTCTGTCTGTATTTTTCCAACGTGTTAGCTTTCTTGGCAAAACTATCTCGCTCGCTTCTCATCACATCCAGCTCGTCTTTGAATTCTTGAACTTTGGCTCGCTCTGCCTTAAGATCTCGACCGTTCTTCTGCACCTTTTCCTTTAATGCGAATGTTTCGTGGTCTTTATCGCTGATAATCTCGTCCTTCTCTTGGATCTTTGCCTGTAGAAGCTTCGTAATCGGGTTTATATCTTTTTTAGATGCGGAGATACTCGTTTGAAGGTTATCTTGCGTTTTGGCAAGCTCTTCTTTAAGGAATTCCTGGAACACTATATCAGCATTTTCTTTACCAGCGCTCGAGATGTACATACGTAGTTATCCTGCAATCGCGAGTATTTGTTCTGGTCTTCCTGATGCACTTTCCGTAGACCGTTAATATCGTGTCTTAGCTTACTATTCTCGGCTCTGAGTTCGGCAGCCTGTGCTTCATAGAACAAGTCTGAGTCCATCGCTGTTGCCGGAGGTTTAGGTACGTCATCTTGATGTTCTTCTTGTGGTTGAGGACTTTCCGTTCCTGATTTATCTGCTGGCATGGCCCAACGTGGAACGTCTGCCATTATGCTTCCTAGCCCAAGCATTGTTGATTCCTCCAGAGTGGCCATCCTCCGCTGGCACTCATCTTTCCTTGGACCCAAAGGGCAGACGGCTACCCCCAGGAAAACGAGCTTCATGAACTGTACAATGTAGTCAGCATATGCAATACTGGGAAGATCCCACTCCACTCACCTTGACCATCTCTTGGATGTTGCCGTCTTGCGCAACTCTTCTGAGATCTGGTATGTCGCATTTCGGGGGATTACATTGGCCGCTATGCGTTGTAATGTAGGAGAACAGGGAATCAGATATGTGCTCTACTGTTGGAATGTTAGCCTTACCATAGCTCGACCCACTCGTCATTGCCCACTTACATGTCTGCTCCCGCAATGACCACTCTTCCGGATTCTCTGGGTTTTCTGAAGGGGCACCAGTAAAATACTCTGGGTCCAATTCGCCTGTAATATCTTGATCAGCATGTCTATTTCCATATTGTGTCCTCGGTATCGAAATACGTACGCAGTGCCGCCCAGATTGTGGACCCATCATTCAATTCCCTTAGGGTAGTGGCCTTTTCTTCGAGAGGAAACGTGTTGATCTAAAAGGCTTAATATTAGCTATATGAGTTCACGCCATTCCAGACATATGCGACTTACCCATGCTAGTAGCACGTCTTCAACCGCTTCAATTGTCAGTTCGTGATCCATTCTTGGTATAATAGGAACAGAACGGTCTGCGTCTAGAAGCACGGTATAGTAGATCAGACGGCAAGCTTAAGAGCATTTTGGCGACGCAGTTGTTGCATGGGGGATGAATAAGTATATTGAGACGCGTTCTTTGGTGACAGCGATCTTTGTCCTCGTCAACCCCCCTTGTTCTCCAAGGTCAAGGCGGACGCTAGTGCGGACTCGACAAAGACACCTTTCTTCCGCGATTGGGATTGTACACTCCTTTTCTTTCAGCAGCGTTCAGTACTTTGTACTAGCATAATAGAACAGAGAGCATTACAACAGATTTTGGGTATGCTAAGAATTTGGGTGTGGTAGCGCTAAGGCATGCGAGTATGTCAACTCAAGCGCGTGCTCCAGCCTTGATATATCAAAGCTATGATCCTAAATTTCAGATAGGAGAATAATTCAACGCCTTAGCAGGCATCTACATACTCTACATAAATGTTCAGACCCAGACAATAAACGTCCCCCACGCTGCATGCTGGCTTCGGCCCGTTGCGACACCTGTGACGCGTCCCTGCGTGAACATGATAGCTCGGGACCTAGGTAGGTATACTGTTTTCCTGTCATGGGCCTTTCGGTGCCGTCCCATCATTGCGATCATTAACGCATCCATTCCATGTTGTTACACCACGTAATCCGGCAACGCCGGCAACAATATATTCTGTCTATCCAACAACAACAATAAGGCAAGCTCTCTCGACCCTAAACTGGCTAGCTGGCTAGCTGTCTGTCTGTCTTTCTCACTCCTTTTGGGTGCTGACGATATTGTCGTCTTCAACTGTTGGGACGTATTTCATTGATAATGTATGGATAGCTGCCAGAGCCTGGGTCGACGCCTTGGCCGCGAAACCCCTTCTCCAATGATTAGTATTGCATATTACTGTTCCCTCTGATCAGGGATAATACTTGATGAGATCTATTACGAGTATGTGTTAGCAAATCTGATAAGATACTTTGTGAGTAGGTCTGGACTCACTGAACTCTGCTGTAATTTGCCCACCCTTCAAAGCCGTGTTAACGATGATCTTTCAGTGTTGCGCATAGTACCTACAGCAGCTCTGATGGATTCTTTTGCACTGTCGATAGTAGACTCCGGCGTATCTTTGGGATAAGTGACCAGAACCTGTCTTTGAGGCGCAAGCCCACTAACACCAACAGCCACGGCGGCGAGTAAGACGGATACCGTTGTTAGTCTCATGATTCTTAATAGTGATGGTGGTCGGCGAGTTGAGAAGCCAATATGCAAGCTCAAGAGTAGAGGTTTACTCTCAATGAAAGAAAGATATGGGATTCACCTTGGTAGTTTGGTGATGAATGACGTTGTGTTTGACTCATCAGCGCTAGTGCACGACACGCTAAGCGTCCGCGGCCTTTTGCGCTAATAATGGAATATCCATTCCCCTGCCACCAGCTTCTTTGCTCGCACTCACTTCTCTCCCAGCGTTAACTTCCACCCCTCCGTCAACCATCCACCGCCTACTTCTATCCGTCTTTGCTACCTTATCAGCGATCATAATCAGCTGTGAGAACCTGGTCTGCGCCCTTCGACCTGCTGATCACCCATCCAGTCGCTTGTTAGTGGAGGTTTGTTGGTCTGGGCTACAACACTATTCTAGAAGCTCTTGGTTAGGAAGGCAGTTTTGGTTGGAGGAAAACATTGCGGTGTTGAGCCAGCACTTGCTCATATCAGCCATGCATGCTCCATATTGAAGACTAGCTAGCAGTGATTCAAACAATTCTCTGCATCTGTTTTGCAGGAACATCCTATTGAGACAGCCCGGTTTTCCCTTTCTGGCAAAGAAGCATACATCAATAGCAATTGTTGCGAAGGGCTACCATCAGTGTTACTGTCATCTGACTGAAGCGGCCTTAAACTCTATCCACTGTTTCTACCTATACAGATACCTAATCTCGCAGCCTAAAATTCCTATTAATATCAGAACCCATCATGTCTGTCGGACTTCTTTCAGACGAGGTCGCTGAAGATTATAAGAACTCCCTTGAAGATCTCACTTTGAATTCAAGATACGAGATCAGCAATCTAACAGTCATAGCGAAAGAGAACACAGAGCATGCTATGCAGATATCGCGAGTCTTGGAGAACCACATTCGCAATGTAAGTATTGGAACGAGGGACCGAAGCACTGTCATCGCTCGGTCGAGGAAAACCCGTTCTGAGACAGCTGTGAGCAATTCGGGAAGATTTGCTAATCGTGTCTCAGGCTTCCCCAGATCGTAAACTCCCAGCACTCTATGTTCTTGATTCTGTAGTCAAGAATGTCGGCACCCCATATACGCTCTTTCTGGGGCGTAACCTCTATCAGACCTTCATGCATGCATATAGCCAGGTCAATACCCAGGTACGCAACAAACTGAACGAGATGCTCAAGACTTGGAAGGAACCAGTACCCGGGTCGCAGGACCCAAGGCCTGTGTTTCCCCAGGACACTACTAGACCAATAGAGAATGCTCTCATCAAGTTGAAAACGATGGACTTGGCGAAACAGCAACAAGAAACAAGAAACCAGCAGGCATTGCTAAGCCGAGCACGACCTGTGCCTAGTCCTGCTACTGCGCCTCCTGTCCGATGGCCCAACTCTCCTGCTCCTCCTCCGGTTGGAAGTACTGTGGGCTACCCACCTGCGTCCTCCTTCGCTTCGAGATATCCTCAGCAAAACGGACAGAATAGTTATGTCCAGGTACGGTGATCTGACCCTGGGCTAAGGACAGTAACTGATGATTAGGAAAAGCCACGGGCACCATATCCCCAGTACAACCAACAGCCTCCTCAGCATACAGTACCACCGCAGTTCCAACAGCCTCTGCAGCAACCGTATCAACAGCCACCTATACATCCCCAACAGCCACCAGCCTACCACCAAAATACACCGCCTATTCAGAATTTGGATCCGCTACATCAAGACATAGAAGATTTGATTGTTATAACTAAGCGCGAATTCGCTTCCGCACCGTTTGACACTTCAACACAAGCGCGCTTGAAAGCTTTACTCGATCTCCAGACTATACTCAGAACAACCGTAGTGTCTCCTATGGAGATGCAGCAGATCCGAAACCAAGTCGCTCAGCTTTCTCTCCCAAGAGCCCCAGTGGTAGCGCCTGTACTCACACCTGTTCCTCTGGCTCCTACGCCTTACCTCGCTCCTCCACCTCCTCAACAGACTCCACAACCAACACCCGATCTCCAAGCTCTACTATCATCAAATGCTTTGGCGGATATACTCGCAAAAGCTACCAAAGCCCAGCAACCATCGACACCAGCTTATTCGCAGGCGCCTTTACCGCAGCCTCAAATTCCTCCAGCGCAACCATATACCCCACCTACTCCAGTGCCAGCTACGGGTGGAAGCTCTCTAATTGAATCTCTCCGAGCAGCAGGCATGTTACCTCGTCAGCCATCCCAAGTAAACGGCTCTATTTCTTCTCAGTTATCTCATGGATACCCACCTCCGCCTTTCTTACACACGCCATCAACACCTCCCTCTATCCTTTTGCGGCCGGCTGTCTCAGAAATTCAGAACGATGTTCAGCTTACCACAGCCTCTCTAAAGATGTAGGTTTGCTTTACCAACGGTATTTATGCATTTGCTGACATGATGCAGACCACGGCCACATCTGATCTCGAGAATGTATGAAGCGCGGCCTAATCAATGTTCGACTTGCGGTAGACGTTTCCTTGCCACTGAGGACGGGAGGACAAAGAAAGCTCGACATTTAGATTGGCATTTCCGAACGAATCAGCGTATAGCCGACTCTGTCAAGCGAGGACAAAGCCGAAGCTGGTATGTGGATGAGCTTGTAAGTATTTGGATTGTCCACCATCCTGAGAACAGAATCTTACCACTGGCCACAGGAATGGATCAAGAACAGAGAAGCCAATGAAGAAGATATTTCTACCACCCCCAATGGTTCAGAATCTTCACAAGCCCAAGCAGCCGCCAAGGCTGCGAAAGAAGATCCTCAAAACAAATATATTCCCGTCCCAGCTGATGCCGCCCTCGCTAACTTACCTTGTCCAATTTGCCAAGAGAAATTTGTCATGTCGTGGAACGATGAAGCGCAGGACTTTGTATGGATGGATGCTGTTAAGATAGGAGCGAGGGTGTACCATGCTAGTTGTCATGCGGAGGTACAGAAAGATGGGGGAAGTACGCCGTTGAGGACGAGTACGCCGGATAGTGTGCTTGGAAAGAGGAAAGCCGGGGTTAGTAGTTAATGACGCTCTGCATATCAACTTGAACGGAGGCTGACATGTGAGATAGGGCACGGATACCAACGTTATACGTTCAAAAGTCCAGAGGGCCACTCCATGAGCTTGTGATTGAGGCATGCTGCACTACTCATCCCGTAGTATCGCTCACATTTGAGCGATACGTCCTTTCTATTTTGGTTATTCATCACGTTGCATGCTGGCTTACAGGAATTTATTTCTCATCCTATCCGCCTTGAAGCCAAGAGCCCCCCCTAAGGTGTCATTTCTGTTTTTGTTTTTTTTTTCCGTTCCTAGAAAGTGTACTCATCTGTTGCATCTGGCGTTCTAGTTTATGCATGCCAGTTTCGGAGTATCAATTCAATCTATTCAAATCAGTGCATGCCTTAATCGACCATTCAACGATGCGTGTAAGACCTTTTAGACAAGGCAGTCCACAACTGTAGAGGACCGGACTTCTGTATTCTTCGTACCTACACACACTCACATAAGCCAATCTACTCACTCGACCCCTGAAAAAATCATCCACCAAACACCACCTCTGAAAAATCTCCTCCAAACTCCCCAATCCAAAATTCCAAGCATGCCACTACCCACCCAACCTCCACGAACCCTTCCCCCCAAAAGAACCCCACCACAGCAACTGCCAGCGCATCCAACCCCTTCACCATCCACAAAGACGTATTACTTTACTTCGCTACCTCTCTTCCCAGCCAGGATACAAACATACCTGCGGAACTACCCGCTTAACTATGCAAATCTTATAGTAATCTCTGTTTCTAATCATGCAATTTAATAGTAAGGCGAGTGAGTGAGTGAATGAGTGAGCGGAGGATAAGATGTCCGAATAGAGATAAAAGGCAATGAAGGGGGTGGGGTTTGGGCTGGGGGAAGGAAGGTTTTGTAAGGGTTGGAGGTTAGAAGTTGGAGAGGGTGGAGGGGGAGGGGGAGGAGGAGATGGAGGTTGTGGTTGGGGATAAAGGAGGGCTGAGGAGATATGTAGATGATGGGAGAGATTATATTGGGATTTCTATAAAACCCCCACCTCATCTCTTTCAACCACCAAATCCACATCATCTCCTCGAACCTCTCCCACCCAATTCTATCGCGTTAACAAAAAAAAAACCAAGAACGAGACGCAGGTAATAATAGTACATAGTAGGGGTCAAGGACGTAAAGTTGCTTGCTTTGCAAATTAAGCGCGGATTTAGATGCAGACAAGAAAAATTCACGGTGGCGCTTGCGTTGACGGAAACTGTTTTCGTGCCTTTTGTTCAGGCGGATGGGATGTGGGGTTGATTTAAGAGGGGGGGGGGGGGAAGCTGGGGACTGGAATAGTGTGTGGGTGGGGTGTGAATTTGTCGGGTGGGAAGAGGGTATGGTGGATGTGGCGATTGAGGGATAGATTTTGCTAATAGGGGCTTCGGTTCTGAAGGGGGTTGGATTGGATTGAGGTGTGATGGCTGGGTATCTTGTGTGGGAGTGAGATAAAGTGATGCGACAGAGTAGCGTTTTTGAGGTAGAAACACGAGGGTAAGGACTCGGGGCGGCAGATGTTGTAAAGCCATGGATCATCGAGTCAGGAGGAGATAAGTATAGTAGGAAAATACGCTGATAAGAATTCCGTGTAGGGCTTCAGACGAACTGTACTAGAAAGCGTCTTCCATGCTTCCCTTTTCCCTCACAGCTATGCCCCGCTGTGTACCATCCGGCACCACAACCGACAACCCCCAGTGAACCAAAAGCGCCATAAGAAACCCGAAAAAATACGAAAGATCGTACAAATGATCCCAGCCGCTGCCATTGGATGTGCCGCGGATCTGCCGCACAAAGCCAGGAAGAAGCGGCCAAATGCCCATCACCCACGCAGCAAACGCCCGCCAGTTGAAGCCTCTCCAGTACCAATACTCGGAATCGCTGTCGCCGATGTAGAGGTGTTGGATGCGGATGTCTTGATAGCGGACGAGGAAGTAATCGCTGATGAGGATGCCGGTCATGGGGCTAAGAAATACGGACCAGCCGGAGAGGACAGTGATGAAGGTTGTGGCTTGAGTTACAAAATTCCATGGGCAGGTGGCTACGGCGAGGATGGCCAACAAGCAACTCCCCCGCCGGATGTTGATGTATCTGGGGCATAGGGCAGCGATATCCATGCCGCCGGAGACGCAATTAAGGACGATGCAAAGCGCCAATTGGCTGGTAAGAAACCCGAGACCGGCGAAGAATGTGCCCGCTCTTGCAGCAGCGGACATGGGCCGCTCTTGAATGGCGAGAAGCAGGACCAGCGGGTTCCATAAAATTTCGCCGTAGAGGGTTGCGGTTGCGGAGGTGATCAGGAGGCCGCAGAGGGCGGTAAGGCAGATGGTCAGGGGGGCTGCGACGGCTTGGCCGAAGAGGGCGGCGTTGGGGCTGCAGGCGTAGCGAGTCCAGTCTGATTGGCCTAGACAGCCACTACCGTAGCTTCCAAGGATGGCTTGAAGACCGTAGACGATGTTCCAGCTCAATCGACTTCCGGACTGAGAAGATCCAGTATGAATGAGAGGCCCCGCACCGTGAGCGGCACAAAGCGCCCAGATTAGCATGCCGATCATGGTGCTGGTAATCATGATGAAAGTAACTCTGAACGGGATCTGCAACCTCTCGGGGGATACCATCAACGTTGGGGCGAAGATCGCCAGGAACACGAAAAAGCTGACAAGCGAAGAAGTATCGACATGCGCTCCCAAAGGCAGAGTATTCCTCATGCCCACAAATCTAGGCCCAATCAAAGCCCCTGGGATAATTTTCACAGATTGACCTCCCCAGTACGCTTGGATACCCAACCAAATGCTAGCCGTTATAATGCGGTTCAATACCGGCCAAAACCCTCCTCTCATCCCCCACGAGCTCCTCGATAGCACGGTAAATCCAATGTATTTGTGACTTCCCATCCATCCAGCTGCAACAGCAAGTATGCCGGTTATTAGAGCGACTCCGACAATTACTCCCATCGCTTGGCCTACCGACAGGCCTAAGGCTAATAGGCTGGAACCCGAAGTCCATGCGGTAGTATTGATGCCGGTGATAATCCAGTACCCGGCGAAACCTTGCCAGGTCCACGTTCGCCGGTCATAGGGTATGGGAATTAGATCACGATTGCACCAGAACGTATTTTGATACTCGGCATTCTCATCAACGGGACATTCGAGGTTCTTGGCCCAGCGGCGGGCTCGTTCTTTAAATTGGGACGAAAGCATGACTCGAAGGTAAAGGTATAAGAACAAAGGCAAAGGCGAGGATATAATGATATAGATAGTAGTACCGCAATCGAGCTTACAACAGGAGAATAATGGATTCTTGGGATTTAAGCGATGAGAGTGACAAGTACATAAGACACCCACAAGTTAAGAGATAGACAAGGGACGGAGGCTTGTACGTATATGTACTTCCCTTATATTTCGTACAAGCAAAACGAGCAGTTCTCGGTCAGCAGTCCAGAACTCGCATGCGCTTGGACGTTAGTTGGACATGAGGGCCAATACATGATCACCTCTTACATAGCTTCGACTGAACTCTGTAGCACCTTTGAATAAGCATGCATAATCTTGCATGGAGTTTCCTAGATGTTTCTGGTTGGTAAGCTCAAAGTCATGCAATGTTTGCGGCAGTCAGCAAGAAGCCCCAGAAGTACGGTCACTGGCATGTAGTTTGACTTGGTCGTTCAATTCTCCAACGTCGATGGCCATGTCATTTGAAGAGGGGAGAAAGCGAAGCGTGGGATGCTAGCAGACTCAACTTCTCGATAAATCTCGAGGGAGTTGTTGCTCGAGCTTAAGATGCACTAGACCTAATTAAGCCTAGTCGATATAGAGCTTCACCTACCTACTTTCCATCTCTAAGCTCTGATGAGCTCTTGAAATTATAACAGTTATCCGATCTCGCCTCCAAACCCATATAGTCCGCCGTAATGCCTGCTACTACAGCGGAAACTCTTTCCCTTGTCACCCGAAACGTTTCTGTTGCGCCTCTCGTTCTCCTCTCTGCGGCAGATCACTTTGGCCGGTCAGGCAAAGGTCTACGAAAACGAGTCGTCGGGGTTCTGCTGGGACAGAACGATGGCAAGAACGTAAGAGTGTCAAACAGCTTCGCAGGTTAGATTGGATCGATAACCCTGCTTCGGTGGGAATCACTAACGGTAGCCTTCCAGTGCCTTTCGAGGAAGACGACAAAGACCCTTCAGTATGGTTCCTGGATCACAACTATGTGGAGTCGATGAACGACATGTTCAAGAAGGTCAACGCTAGGGAAAAGCTGATAGGGTGGTACCACTCTGGGCCGAAATTGCGAGCGTCCGACTTGGAGATCAATGAGCTCTTCAAGAGATATACCCCGAATCCGCTTCTGGTCATCATAGACGTCCAACCTAAAGAAGTTGGCGTACCTACGGACGCATATTTCGCGGTTGAAGAGATCAAAGATGTAATTAGACCCATCCTATTCCATAAACGCCAGGCTAATACACGCTCTAGGACGGCACAACCACAACCAAGACATTCGTACACACCCCCTCAATCATCGAAGCCGAAGAAGCCGAAGAGATAGGGGTCGAACATCTCCTACGAGATATCCGAGATGTCGCAGTTGGCACTCTCTCCACCCGTATAACCGCTCAACTCCAATCATTACAAGGCCTTCATCTCCGCTTACGAGACATTGGCCAATATTTGCAAAAAGTCCTCTCCGGTGAGCTTCCAGTCAACCACGCCATCCTTGGCAATCTTCAAGATGTATTCAACCTTCTCCCCAATTTATCAAATCCTACCGCCACACCTCAGATCAATGGCTCCGAGAGTCAGACACAAAGCGATAATACTGAATTAGCAAGAGCGATGAGTATCAAGACCAACGATCAGCTTATGGCCATATACTTGAGTAGTCTTATACGAGCAATAACAGCCTTCCATGATCTCATCGAGAACAAGATACAGAACCGGCAGCAACAGGAAGAGAAGGACGCAAAGAAGGAAGAGGGTAAGGAAGATAAGGATGGAAAGAAGACGAATGGCGTTGCGAACGGTGACGCGAAGGAGAGCAAAGAAGACGAGAAGAGCGGGAAAGAGAAGGGCAAGGACAGTGAGAAGAAGAGATGATGCGATTTGGTATAGAAAGGGTGTTGAAATTTAGCGCTTGGGTGTGCCTGCGCGCCAGGAGTTCCATGTACCATAGGACGCATTACCCGGAGCCAGAGGGGGCACAAGTAATCACAAAGCGAATGCCTAACTTCTCGTTTTGGCATCTTTGGGATTTTGGGCTCTAGAAGAGAGCTACCGCCGACAATGAAGCTGGTTTTACACCAGTGTCAATTTTCCATCAGCTCCCGTGCTCTCTACACTTAGGGCTAATCGACCCGGCTGGGTACTGGAGTATAACCGAAGGCCATGACGTCTTGCCGTTCTTCGGTCCATCATCGTCGCGGTTTGTCGGACACCACTACCCCACATGCCCGGCCATTTTCTTTCATACTTTGATTGTGAAAGCTTCTATTTATTTCGTTCATTATTGAAGACCCAGCTCTACCGCTCTCTCACAATTATCATTACTATAGTATCTAGTGTTCTATTGCTCTATCTCTAACGCTGTCACCATGTCTTCACCCCACTCAGTTCGTTGGGGTATATTAGGTGAGAACATAAATACTTTCTCTCGAGTTGACCGAGAATGCCTCTCAAGATATCCCTTAATGGGGGCTTGCTCAATTGGATGCAAACATTACTGATCGCCTCGCAGCCACCGGAGGAATCGCGGAGAGTAAGTTACTTCTTTGCCCACACCATCTGGTCATGGCCTGGATCAGATAGAATCTTACTTTTCTCCTTTCTGTGCAGAGTTCACCAAAGACCTCATGATCAATCCATCCACCCGAGACGTCTCCGACATCAAGCACACTGTCGTAGCTGCTGCCTCCTCATCTTCCGCAGACCGCGCCAAGAAATTTCTTCAAGAATGCAAATGTTCCCCCTCAGCCAAGGCATACGGATCATATGAAGAGCTTGTGAAAGACAAGGATGTAGATATTATTTACGTAGCCACTCCTCATTCTCACCATTACCAGAACACTATGCTCTGCCTATTAGCGGGCAAGAACGTGCTGTGCGAGAAGGCGTTTACAACAAATGCGACGCAAGCGAAAAAGCTCGTTGAGATGGCGAAGGAGAAGAAGCTATTTATGATGGAGGCGGTTTGGACGAGGTTCTTCCCACTAAGTATGAAAGTCCGGGAAATAATTGAGTCCGGCAAGTTGGGTTCTGTACATCGAGTCATTGCAGATCTTAGTTTCGGCGAGGATGTCGAAAGAGAATGGGGCACGAAGCACCGTATGGTCAATAAAGATCTTGCCGGTGGCGCTCTCCTTGACCGTAAGTCTACCCCTTTTTCCCAAAAACCAGTCACAAGAAGTGTGATCTAACGCCCACTTCTTACAGTCGGCATCTACTCCCTAACCTGGGTCTTCCAGACTCTTTACCACACTCTTCCACCGCAGCAGCGTAAACCCCCGACCGTCGCCTCCCAAATGATCCATTACGATCAAACAGGCGCCGATGAATCAACCTCCATCCTCCTCACATTCCCCAGCGCCCCTCACAACCCAAAACCGGCTATGGGTATCGCTCTGACAAACCTGCGCGTCGCGACTGACCCCGACGGCAAAGGCACGGCTGGACCCGCTATCCGCATCCAAGGCACCAAGGGCGAGCTTCAAGTCGATGGACCTGCTTACAGACCCACGCACTGGCGTGTCATTTTCCGGGATGGGAAGGTGGAAGAACACGACGAGAAGATTCCAGGACACGGTATGTTCTGGGAGGCGGATGCTTGTGCGAGGGCTCTGAGAGATGGGAAGCTGGAAAGCGAGGTGATGGGGTGGGAGGAGAGTGTGGTGATTATGGAGGTCATGGATGAGGTCAGGACGCAAGGGAAACTAACGTATCCCGAGAGGATTGAGACTTTCGATTATCCTGTAAGTCTGTGATGAGCGTGCCAGATCAGAAATCGTGTGAGAAACCTCACCTCACTTGGCCTCCATTTCTTCACCATACATTCCACCTCTGCCGACTTGGAATTCACTACATACGTGCATGTCTTATCTACGCCTGCCGTGGTGAAAACCTCATTCATTACTTCTTCCCTCTTCGTATCAACTGCCCCCCCCCCCGCTGATAACAGCCGCCTTCACCACCGAAAAAACCCCCCTGGCTCGTCTACAAGAACCGTAACTTTCCCGCCCCAACTTTTCCATCTCTTCTACATACTTGTTCCCTCTTCAGGACATGCAAGCACACAACCTCCACCTTTCCCAAATACTTTTCCTTTTCAGGACTACCTACCTACCTACATAGTTTGATCTGTTATATAGATACCGGTCTTTTGCTATATAGAACGAGCGGGTTTTCTTCACGTGTATTGCGGTTATTGATAGATGTGCCTGGCTTAGGGTTTTTGAGAGGGTTTTAACGATATCCATTGTCTATGTATGTCTTGGAGTCTAGGGACCTACAACTCATACTCAGTATATCCTAAATACCACGCTCAAAATCCTCCATGTGACTCTTTTACCTTCTTGGAGCTGATGCTCACATACGCTTGAGTCACCATTCCCGTTATCCCCTCATAATTCCATTTCCCCCTTCGATAGCTAGAGAAAATCAAAACCTCACTTTTCCCCCTTGTAATTTTTGACCAATCAAAAAATCCCCAAAAAAACCTTAAATTGGGCCAACACACGCCAAAAACCAAAATTCACGACCAAAAAACAAAACATAACAAAATGCGGTTTCGAACACACCTCACTTTTAACCTCACTTTCGTATTCGCAAAACCCTACTTAAGCGAACACGTGATTTTGGGCTGTCGTTTACCAGGAATGATGGCAGTTACCAGGAGCTTGTCTATGTATTGAGATGTGACAGGTTGGCTATGCAGAGAGTGAGATACCTGATGATGCTGTCCATGGCGTTGGTCTAGGTGAGCTGGCGACAAGAGCTTCTTTTGGGTTGAAGAGGAATGGCCTACACCCCAAGAGTGGGAGCGACTATCAGCACAAGGAAGGAAGGACGATGCTGCTTCTACGTTTGACGGATACCTTGACGGAAGCTCGGGAGCAGAAGCTGGCACTTGGTCTGCGGCCTGTGTTCGTACTCTGAGGTTTGGAAGACGAATACCTCGACATGGAGAGAGGATTGGAAGAAGCCAAGGCCCGCGTGCTCGCCCACGGATCTGGAGGAGATTTAGGTTATGATCAGCTGTATCTGCATCTGCAAGGCATTTGTCCAACACCAGAACCCCCGTTCCCGCAAAGAAATACAAGCTGGCATAGGTCTGGAGACGCTAGCTCTACCCAGAAGACAAAAGTGAGATCCGGAGATCCGGAAGACTCTATCCTGGAATTTCGATGGAGGATAGCAGAAGCGTAATATTGCCAAGGTAGTGCTGCACGCTTTTGGAAGCTCGGAAGCTCGGAAGCTTCACGAGATGAATGCCAGATCACCGCCAGTAGCTGTGAGAGATGATGTCAGCTTTGGGAATTGATAAAGCCAGGATAGAGGTAGCGACTGCCTCTTACGGAAGAGTCCATGGCATTTATCATAATCATCGATGAGGGATATCACAGGCGTGACATCGCTAAGGTATTGTTGCACGCTTTTGGAAGCTCGGAAGCGTCACAAGATGAATGTCAGATCATCGCCAGTAGCTGTGAGAGATGGTGCCAGCTTTGGGATTTGATAAAGCCAGAGTAGGGATAGCGACTGCCTCTTACGGAAGAGTCCATGGCATTTATCTTAATCATCGATGGAGGATATCACAGGCGTGACATCACTAAGGTATTGCTGCACGCTTTTGAAAGCTCAGAAGCGTCACAAGATGAATGTCAGATCACCGCCAGTAGCTGTGAGAGATGATGTCAGCTTTGGGAATTGATAAAGCCAGGATAGAGGTAGCGACTGCCTCTTACGAAAGAGTCCATGGCATTTATCTTAATCATCGATGGAGGATATCACAGGCGTGACATCGCTAAGGCATTGCTGCACGCTTTTGGAAGTTCAGAAGCGTCACGAGATGAATGCCAGATCACCGTCAGTGGCTGTGAGAGATGGTGCCAACTTTGGGATTTCATAGGGATGGATAACTTGACCGGATCTGACTTGCTCGAGCTCAGCGACGTGCTCGGAGCTTCCCAGGAGCAAACAGCAGAGCTTTTCGTGAAAGGCAAGGCACTCAAGCCTTTCCAGGATCTCCCGAACATCGAACGGTTCAGCTTTGCATACAGAAAATAATACCATAGCAAAGAGAACGGGCTCAGCGCGACACCCACCGATACGGTAGAAGACCCCAAGCGTCAGATCGAGGCAAACTGGGTTGTCAACGCAAGTGCGAGCCATAAACATTAGATCATGGCAAGCGAGCCTGGCCCTAGGAAAATAAGGGTATCCTTCTTGACCCAATGCAGCAAATGAAAGTAGAACATCGCTACTAAGCATTCTACGATCAAACGATCTGGCGGCCTTTTGCATTTCATGCCAGGGGGAGATAGAGAGCAGCTCAGCTTAGGCGGCTTACCACCACCGCGGTATTTCATCGCCTTGGACAGCTTCAGTACATCGAAGGGGATATCAGCAGCGACACCGTTAGGGGTGAATGAATGTTTGGCATTCACTACTCACAAATGTGTGCTCATTCAACTATCCTTCTCAAAAACAGTACACAGCCGCTTCTTTTCAAAAGACACTACGCTGTGAGCAAAACCTTTGAATGTGTTTTTCCAGCGCGGAGTCTCCATGGGTCAAGAACACTCAACTCCGCCGAGAACAAACCTTTTAACGTCGAAGCTCGGGTGTTGCGCATCGCATGAAGCACTTACCACAGTGACTTTATCGTATCGATTCAGGTCTTCAGCTCGAAGCTGCAAATGGCCCATCTATATGTATCTTTTCATAAGGAACTTCCAGTTAGGAGATATATTCAAGATATTTTGCCGAGATAGCATTCTTGCGGACTCAAAGATTGATCTTCGGTGTCGGAAGCTCCAGGTCTTCGAACCATATTAGAAACGTACCACGGTGGCTTCTGAAGCATTGTTTTTGTTCCGGCTCAAAACAGCTTATAGCCCTTTTGCACATCTCTCTCGACAGAAGTCTCAGCTATGGACAAGACGCTTGAGAGATCCTTCAGAGACGTCTACAGACATAGATTTTGTAAAATCCGGAGTCCAAAAGAACGTTAAGTTGAGAAGATGGCTACCTGCTGAAGCTTTACAGCCTGAAGCTTTACCGACTGAAGGTTCATTAACTGAAGCACTAGTCTTCGGTGTCAAAAGCTTCGAATCTTCCAACAGTATTAGAAATATACCGCTATGACTTCTATTGCATCAATCTTGATCTAGCTCCAAAACAGCGAATGGCCCATCTGCGTTTCTCTTACTAGAAGGTTCCGGCTTCCGACAAAGCCTTTAAAAGATAAACTCACTCCCGAGATACGAAATAAAGACTATCGCTACCTACCTAGCCGGACGTCTGCTATTCATGACAGAGACTTCGTGGACTTGATAGAAGCTTGGAACCTTGAACCGTGTAAGAACATGTCCACGATGGCTTCTATTGCATGTGTTTCAAAGCAGTTAAAGAACAGGAAAAAGCTTACCTACATGGCTCTGACGAGAATTTTAGCTTCTGACAAAAGATTTTCAGCTTTAAAACGGCACACTCTTCATTCTGAGATGAGAAACGAAATCTACTGCTATCTACTTCTCCGAACGTCTGCTATTCACGTCAGGGACTTCATGAACTTGACAAATCGACATCGAAGCTTTGAATCACGTTAAAAGCCATGCTCACAGTAGTTTCTATTGCTTATGTTCCAATGCAATTAAAGAAATAGAAGATAGCTCACCTGATGGCTCTTCCACACAATTTTCAGCTTTTGACAAAATATTCAAGAGATACACTCTTCATCCCGATATACGAAACGAAGTTTACCGCTACCTACTTTTCCGAACGTCTGCTGTTCATGGTAGAAGCTCCACAGAGACAGGCAGCTCTTTCTGGACGTCGAAGCCATGGTGTAAGCACCTACCACGAAAGCTATTATTGCCTAGATTTTAGCTCAGCCCAAGAACGGAAGATAGCTCATCTGCGGGGTTATTTTGACAGAATCCTCAGCTATGGCGAAGATACGAACATAAAGTCGGATACAGCTGCTTCGTAGAATCGAAAAACTGGCGTCTGACGTCGAAAGCTTCGGATTTTTGAACCGTACCGCGGTAAGCAAAAGCTAAAGGCAGCGCATCTTCATGGCTCTCCCAAGTCATAGCTCTCTTCGCAAGAGTTTCAGTCGTCGGCGATTTTTGAGATGTCTTCGAAACGCAGAGGCTTCGAAATCTCCTCACTACCGCCGGATCTTTGATAACGGCGGATAATTCAACTGCATACCTTTTCTTACAGGATCACCCGCTACGAATCTTTTAGGACCTTGCCAACGCAGAAGCTGCATGGAACACGTGCCCAAACCTTCGACATCCAAAGCTGCCGGCCTTCGCAGCCTAGTGAAGAGTTAGCATATGTTCACGTACTGCGTATATGGTCTCATTGACTCTCGACTCTTTCCGTCCTGTTCTAGAGGAGATGAACAAGTAGCTACATGTCGAAATGTCACAGCGACGATGCCTATATGGTCGGAGTACTGCGGCAGCAACGATTCCTGATCAGAATGATACAAGCAAGCCTTACTAGTTCAAATGTTGAAGACAAAGATCGGGAGGCTATAAAGCAGCTAAAGAGATACATTCCGAAACGAGTCTATGCGGTCATGGTGGTAGTATACTTCTACAGGATCTACCGATCGGCAAGCCGGGATAATGGAACTCTAGCAAAGAAAACATGCGAGACAGACAACGACCGTGAATCAAGAGCGGTATGCCCCAACTCAAGCCCACTTACGTTTAAGTTAAGAAAATTGAGCATAGCTAGAGCTTGAAGGCGGGATACATGGCCAGAGCATGGCATTATCAGCAAGGAAATCCAGAAAGGGAATGTAGTAATCAAGTCGTCAGAGAAAAGGCGCGTCCGGCCGGTTTCGGTTTAAGCTAAGAGCTTAAAGAAGATACACGAAGGACCAAAAAAGTAGCTCGAATTTCGCGGAAAGACACACCAGCTAGCAAAATGCTATAGAAAGAGTAGGTATTGCTGGTTTTTGATTGGGCTGAGCAGATTGAGAAGAAAACCATAGCCCGAATGGCACTTGGAGCATGTGAATATCGAAGGAAACTTTAACGAGCAGAGTTTCACAATGTGAGCAGATACAGTTTGTCCCGGACGAGAATGACGGAGCATACTCTTTTGGCATCCCTTAAGAATGTGTACCGCCCAGTAAATGAAGTGGCAGCCAAAGAGACAAAGACGACTCTAATCCGTGTCAACCTTACCGATCTAATGCTTGCCGCTGAGGAAGAACTAACGAAGAAAGAGCATCCTATCGAGCTTCCAAACGATCGAATCACCTTTGCTCGTGCTTTTGTTATTGGCGTGGGGTCGGAAGGCACCATAATCTGGATGACTGGCGGAAGTCTTGGCGGGGACAGCATTCATGAATACTGCAAGCAAAGCCGTGACCGGGTGACAACAGATATTGAAGCAAGTCGGCTCGTGTCTGGCAACGAAGAAAGTCTTAGGGAGGAGATCGTCGGAGAAACAGTAGGCTCAGCCGGTTTTGATTCGAGCAAAGCGAATCAGGGGAACATACACCGTCACGGTATGGCAAGTCTGATTTCTCATTGTGGCAATATGCCTTTGACATGGCTATCATAGAGAGCTTAGGTATCAGTTAGTGAAAGTAACTCTTGGAGATACAATAATGTGCAACCGACCATATTCGTAGCGTATTGCATTGTAAGCTAGTGCAAGCAGCTGTTGACGCTGAATGCTTCTCCTGGAACAATTTCTGGGTCATGTGTCGTCCTCTCAGGAATGGCTGCTTTGATTGAACATCGGTAGCCCATAGCCAATGAAGACGTTCAACAATTTACTCCTGCAGTCTTGTCTTTCGAAGTAGGCGCGGATCGTCCTCCGTAATGTCGGAGCCTCGGTAGTCTGCGGGCAAAAGGGCTTTCCGGCTCGCTTACAACCTCGCCCGCCAGTTCCCTCCTCACACCTTTGCCTTTCCAGCTCCTAACGGTGGGTTTGAGCTCTCAGACTCCTCCTTCCGCCTTGGTCAGGCATAATCTTGTAACCAGTCCTCGCCAATGGCTCCCATTATAGACGAGACAGTAGATGCCCTGCGGGAGCTGGTCCACAAGCTCGAGTCGCGGGTGCAGCAACTGGAAACAAAGTTGGAACAAGCCGATGGAGCTCCCGCCCGGACAAGCACTCAGTCGGTACGGATGATTTTGATGGGACCTCCTGGGGCAGGTACGCGTGCAAATCGCTCTAGAGTTGTTATGATACACGACTGATACTTTTTGCAGGCAAAGGCACCCAAGCACCGAAAATCAAGGACAAATTCTGTGCTTGTCATCTTGTAAACTCGATGACGGCGTACCCATATATTCCGTTAGACCAGTAAAAACTGACGTGCACCTCTCAGGCTACTGGGGACATGCTTCGATCACAGGTCGCGAAGAAAACAGCTCTCGGAAGGGAAGCGAAGAAGATCATGGATCAAGGTGGCCTTGTCAGCGACTCTATAATGATTGGCATGATCAAAGCAGAGCTCGAGAACAATCCTGAATGCAAGCAGGGGTATGAAAGCCGTCAGGATTACATGATTAAGAGCTGAATATTAGGTCTTTAGCTTCATTCTCGACGGTTTCCCACGGACGGTTGTACAAGCCGAGAAGCTAGACGAGATGCTTAAGAGCAAGCAGCAGAAATTACAGCACACGGTTGAGCTACAGATTGACGATGGTCTTCTTGTCTCTCGCATTACAGGCCGCCTCATCCACCCAGCTTCAGGACGATCTTACCACAAAATCTTCAACCCACCTAGGGCATCAATGACGGATGATATTACTGGTGAACCTTTGATTCAGAGATCGGACGACAACGCTGAGACGCTTAAGAAGCGATTGGCTACCTACCATGAGCAGACCACTCCGGTGGTAGCATATTACCAAAAGACGGGGATCTGGAAGCCAATTGATGCCAGTCAAGAACCAGGTCAGGTATGGAAGAGTTTACTGGGCGTGTTTGAGCATGACAAGTCATCAAGTCAAAGTACGACCGGGAGTCTACTAAGTAGGATTGGGCTGAGAAGCTAGGCTTCACCTCCGCGTTCCTCGATTTGTGGCGGAGCAGGTAAAGGTTACAAGCATCAAGGGCATGCTTTGTTGGATGAATCGACGAAAGAAATGGGAAAAGCTGTGTACTTTGCAGGTGAGCCACGCTCGAAGATTATAATACTTCGAGCGGATCTTGTAAAATACTTGTGCCTTTTTGATAGACCCTTCATATTGTCAGCTTGAGTATCGTCTTTACTATCCCTATGTATCTCTCAACCCTAAAAAATCGGTCCGCGTAGCAGCAGCTCTCCCACGGGTAATTTCTGTTGTAAAAGCAAGATTCAACTCTAATGTGAATTCATTGACAAGCTGATAGTAGATACTATTGCCTCCTTTGGAGCTTCACTATAACTAAGCACCTCAGTAGGTGTGAGACTACGTCCTGTACACGTCTGGTTCGAAGAGCTGGCTCGAGAGAGACTCCGCAGTCGCGCCTTCCGTTCACTCTTTGACCTCAGACGCGACTCAACACTCACTAGGCTCGTTCATAAATCCTAGCCCAACCCACAAAAACCTCACCACTCTCGGATATTCTTTCATCCATCACCACCTACCTCCCTTTTCTTCCACCATCACCAATTAAGCGACTCACACTACTAAGCGACAATGTAAGTCTAACGCCTTTAGGACAACACCTGTGCTGCCATCCCTTCTTAACAGTCAAAACAATCATTTGTGTCCTCACCTCAACGCCTCATGTCATCCTACATCATCTACCTCCATCATCTTCCTTACAACCTCTACATTCCGATCACTCTAATTTCTTCACTTGGCTATCAAAACATTTTGTAGGACAAGCTCACCAGATATCAACAGGTTACAGAACAAATCCAAAGCCGGTTTGAGGAGAGCTGCAGCGGCCGCCGAGCCATCTGTGGCAGTCGCCCGAAGAGTTGCTTTGGAAGACAAGAAAGCTGCGAAAGTTGAAGCATCAACCAACAAGAAAGCTGCTAAAGCTGCAGCATCCGCCAGTAAGAAAGCTACAGCGGCAGACAAGAAAGCTACGAAAGCTGAAGCATCAACCAACAAGAAAGCTGCTAAAGCTGACGCATCCGCCAGTACGAAAGCTGCAGCTGCTGCAAAGAAAGCAGCCAAGAAAGGGGCAGCTTCTACCAACGAACCTTTAGCCACCAGCCACCAAGCCGTATCTTCTAGCAATCAAGCCGCAGCTACGACCAACCAAGCTGCAGATACGATCAACCAAGCTGTAGCTTCCACCAGCCAAGCCGCAGCTACGAACAACCAAGCTGCCGCCACGATCAACCAAGCTGTAGCTTCCACCAGCCAAGTCGCAGCTACGAACAACCAAGCCGCAGCTACGAACAACCAATCTGTAGCTTCCACCAGCCAAGCCGCAGCTACGCACAACCAAGCCGCAGCTACGATCAACCAAGCTGTAACTTCCACCAACCAAGCCGCAGCTACGATCAACCAAGCTGTAACTTCCACCAACCAAGCCGCAGCTACGAGCAACCAAGCTGCCGCCACGAACAACCAAGCTGTAGCTTCCACCAGCCAAGCCCCAGCTACGAACAACCAAGCCCCAGCTACGAACAATCAAGCTGCCGCTACGATCAACCAAGCTGTAGCTTCCACCAACCAAGTTGTAACTTTCGCCAACCAGCCCGCAGCTCCGCGGCTCATTCCACGCCCCGCCGGTATGACCAAAACTCTGCCATCAGCTTCCGGGCTCCCGGCATGCTGGGTTCCGGATATGGACCGATTTATCTGCCAATGCGAATCACTTATGGGAATTGACACTGCTACTGCGATTCGTGGGTTGAGGAGAAAATTCCCGGAGTTGTCTTATGTAAGTCAAATGTCCTTTCCTCGAAGCATGTGAAAGGTGGAGAGCCGAGCTCTGGTGATCCTGGCACGTAGTCTATGGCCATTACTCACTGAGCTTCATGTCTCTTGGGGCATGAGGTTGCCTGAGGTATCATAGAGTTGTGAGGACCGCTGACGCGTTGGGATTGGCCTCTAGTTGATCCTCAGCGAGCTAGCCATTGAGCGTCGCGTCATGTGTCTTGAGTTGATGGACAATGACTACTTTAAGAAAGGCAATGAAATCACCATTGCACGCTATGAGGCGCGTGGGAACCCGCTGCCTCCTATGAATTTGGAGAAGTATTCTCCGGAGAATATAGCGGCCACTCTGGCCGATGAGGTCAGTTGCTTGAGCTCCTCAATGATGAATGTGTGGCGGCTAATCTAAAGCAGGATGATGATGATCAGGATGGGGATATTGAGATTGTAGAGTGTGAAGTGGGCATGGCTGGAGTGAAGATTGTTGATGGCGAAGCCGAAGCTGGGCCGAGTACGCGTGGGGAGAGTGAGGAATCGCGTGAGGCATTCAAGGTATGTCCATCTTCTGCGTTGAGGTCTCACATTCTCCATGCACACTTTGTCCAGACACAAATCACCATATAAAATCACCCATTGCAGCTCTCAGTTCTCCATACATTACCCAGATAACTAATCATCACCACAGGAGAACTACCTCCCCACCACCACCGGCACTCCAGGGGCCATGACCCTTGCCACCTCCGTCTCTACCGGCACTTTCGGCCACGAGTACAACCACGACGATCACCCCAACTACAACGCCACCTCTTTCGACAACGCTGAATACAGCGAGAGCCCCAAAGTCTTCTCCCACAAGACTAGGCAATCCTACGACAACGCCAATTATCTCGACTCCGCCAAAGCTGGGCCCGTCACCCCCAAGCATTCCTGCGACACCCGTAGGCACTCTTCCGACAACGCCAACACCTCTCCCGTCACCCCCAACTACAGCTACGGTGGCATGGGCACCTTGGATACGTCCAACCACTCCCTCACTGCCCCTCGTACTCTCACTGGGCCGTATGCAAAGAACACGGCGCGCGATCGTCGTGAAATTGCTCAGGAGAACTCCCTTGCAAGCGAGAGACTTGCGGTTGAAAACGCGTTCGGTACCCTTCCGCGTGAGGCGACTCCGCGTTCTCCTGACAAGTAAGGATGTATGATATGGTGTCCGTGGTTTGATACTAGCTCTTAGTGGTTGGTATGGCTACGCAGGCGTCGATATTTGTTTTGTGGCTTGTACAGTGCCCGAAAGCTGTACATCTAGGTCTATGGAAATTTGAGTGCTATGCTGGACAGCTTGTGGTAACTATGTGTAGCTACTAGCTGATAGATGAGCAAAAAGTAAATGATTTGAGAATGCGATGTTGCAATGATGTGATAGTATTTCGACTGACAAGTAATATTACTGAGATACCGCCTGGAGTACATAGTTGCCATCCACTATAATCTATTAATTTCCGTCGAGAGCTACGAGGGTAGTCCCCCAAGCAACATCTGCAGGTGACTATGCCTGACGAGTTGAAGCTGTCTTTCTTGAAGCGTGACCAAGACACGCAAGGTTATATCTCATTGAAACGCATCCTTCGAATTGGCCAGTCCTTTCCAACTCTTAAACTCATCTGATCATCACTTGATTTTCTCATGGGTACAGAGTTGGCAGCTAATCACGAATCCAGATCTCCTTTCTTAGGCTCGAAGCCCCAAGCCTGCCTCCTACTCTCGCTCTCTCGCTTCCTCGGCCACCTGTATTACTTCCACATGGTGACGTCTTCCTTACCTCGACGGAGTATGGGCGTAGGTATTCTGGTTCCCCAAGGGCCTATCTCCCACCCCATCATCCACCCCACCCAGCCGCCCACCCCGCCATCTCCTCCCTCCCAACCACCTTCTCCTCCACATACCCACCCATCCTCTCCGCAAGCACACAAGCAAGCAAGTGCTTGCAAACCGGCACCTCCTCCCCTCGCAGCAATCCCCCAAACCTCATCTCATCACCTCCCTTCTCCGCCTCTTCATCCTGCGCAAGACGCGGAGCACTGGAGTTGAAAGCCGCAAACGCAAAAGCCGCACATGTGCAATTCCAGGCTTTCAGACGGACTTCATAGCTCGTGCTCCCCTCCAAGCCCTCATTATTTCCGCGTTTGTAGCCCCGCGGGCGCTGCGAGGAGCGCACGTAGTATACCACGTTCGCTTCGGCGGGCTCGTGGTCAAGGACGAAACGGGTGATGAGGCCGCGGTCTAGTAAGTCGAGAGCGGGGAGGAGGTCGGTGGGGAACAGGCAGTGGAGGGTTAGGAGGAGGGGTTTTAGGGATGAGGGGGCGGAGGGGGAGGTTAGAGGGTTGGTGGTTGTAGAGGGTGAGGTGGTGTCTTTGGGTGAGTGGGGAACAGAGGGGAGCTGGGAGAGGATGGATGCGATGAAGGCGCGTTGAGATGGGAGGGAAGTCGAGGTTGAGGTTGGAGGAGGCATTGTGATTGGTGGGGGGAAGCGATGCCGTTCGTCTTATTTTGTGATTTGCAACTTTTCCCAATGCGTATAATTGATCCTGCTTCAGGCTCATCATTGGCTGTGCATCCTGATTCTACCAAGACAGGCCTGAAACTTCTTCATTCTCAATGTACATTCGCCATCTGGAGAAACTATGACGCACTCCGTACCTCCAAGGCACCATATTTGGCTAGAGAGTACAACGCGCGCACAATGAAATATATATCGAGAATCTATGCGAAGACGCCATTGGAGTCTCAGCTGTGACTGGGCGAACAGACGCTTGTTTTGGCTTAGGTGAAACGAAAACTATTTGTGAGGCCGGAGACCTGGAAGCTATCCTATCTCAAGATTTGCTAGTCACACGGTTCCATGGCATCGGTAACGGATTTTGATCTCAAGTTCTTATCTCAATATACTACTATTCACTATATTTTCACTATGCTGTGTAACAGGCGGCTCCTGGCCAAAAACATTACCCTTGCTCCCTGCTTGTGGACTGAGATATTACCAGCTTTCCATGTCAGGAATTGCTACTGCTCTGGAACCACGCCACACAATGTACTCAAAATTTCTATACAGGCGTGTGGTATTGTTCTAGCACCTCATTGGTCAAGATATTCTCTTAGCTAACCGCCTGGGTGGTAAATCCTTCTATATTTTTGCGTATATAGTTTGGTTCTGTGCAGCCCTCTTTTTATATTTCGGTGTTCTTCTCTGAATTAAATGATGCCAGCGTTTAACTGAACTGTGACCACTTACCGGCGAAGTTTAGCTAAACTCTGTTCAAACTTTACTGTTTGTTGCACTTTTAGCCTGCCTCTCGATCGCCATGCTGTTCTTCAGTCTGTCCGTCTTCCAGCTCACGGTGCTCTTTGCAACGTTCCTTTCTGTGGCCTACTCATCGCCAACCATTCGGACCCGCTGCTTCATCTTCGGATGCGATGACCCAAGTCCGCATGATACACATAACGGCGTTTCAGAGTCCACATTGGGAGAATTTGCTCTCTTCTCGCAATACGCAGCTGCAGCCTACTGCGAGGAGAATAACAACTCTTCTGGAACTAAGATTACTTGTGCTACAAAAAATTGCCCTGATGTCGAAGCTGCCAATGTCACCTCACACAACGAATTCGAAAACTCTCCCATTGCTGACACTACTGGATTCATTGCTATAGACTACGCAAGAAAAATCGTCGTTCTGACCTTTCGTAGCTCCGTTTCCGGCGCAAATTGGCAAGAAAATCTCAAGGCTTCAAGAGTTCATACGGATATCTGCCATAAGTGTCACGTTCACAAGGGTTTCTGGCAAGCCTGGGTCGAGGCACGGCCACCGGTCTTAGGTGCTGTCAAAACTGTCATGGATTTATACCCGAACTACCGTTTCGTTGTCACTGGTCACTCCCTTGGTGGCGCCCTCGCCACACTCGCCGCGGGCGATATCCGTAAGATATCTACTAAATTTGCCGACATAACCGAACTTTATACCTATGGCTCCCCTCGCATTGGCAATATCCGTACGGTTGACTTCCTGACCAAGCAGTCAAGTTTATCACACCGTATAACGGCCGTCGACGATCCCGTGCCACGTGTGCCCTGGCACAGAGCGGGTTACTTTCATGTCTCGCCCGAATTTTGGGTTCATACTAATCCCCAGTATCCAACTACCACAGATATCATGGTTGTAACGGGGTATTACAACAAAGCAGGGAATTCGGGAGCCAATAAAGGCCACACAAAATATGACATGGAGGCTCATAGGCATTATTTCGGAAACATAACGCAATGTAGGCCTGACAAGGATATTTCGGGCTCTAAATCCCGGCGGTCTTTCTAGTTTGGGTTGTGAGGCAGACAACACCTTACGTGTAAGACATTATGGAAAGCTTTAGCGAGTATCGGGACGATTGATCTTGGGATCAGTAGATGGCACTTTCGAACATTGCTGGGGTCGAATGGGGCGAGTTCTCCGGCCTCGTTGCTGTCTTTACGGAAAATCGATCGAACGAGCGATATCCCACTTCATACTCAAAAGATGAGCTTTCACCAAATGTCGTCAAAATTTGTTCTGACACGGCTCAACACAGTTGCAACAGAGAATTTTAGTACAGACTTTTGAGACATATCTTGATACAAGACCAAGGTTCCCCAAGGCTCAAGTTCCGTGAACGGCCTATCTGATGTCTTAGGCATCTCACTTCTCTCGCGGTGGACGGACTCAATCGAGAACGCTCCTTCGCATGGTCGCCAAGGCGAATGTCGAAGCAGGTCCCAGAGGGGAGGAGGGAAAGCTTCTGGGTAGACAGGCCAACACTGGGGATTAACCACTACTTGGCAAACAGGACGCCAAACAGAAGCGGACCGCAGCAGATTCCTCTAGCTATGAGCTGGAAGCATTACTGCTCACGCTGGAGATACCCCATCGGATGCCTTGCTGTAGATATTTAATCATACCACCCATCTTTTGCCCTACGAAGATCTAAAAATTATTAGTCCGCCATAGGCAGAGGGTTTCGGGAAATGCTTTGTTATCAAATGCTTTCCACTTCTAATCACTATCTCCGTATCGAAGACATGACTGACTATCCATATGGGATCCTGCGCGATTTTGTTCATCAACGACATGTGCAATCCACAGCAAGTAAGGCAAGACGAAGGATTGCGCTAGCTCGTTCTGGCGGCTCGCGACGCCCAATTCAGACTCTTCACAGAAAGGAGCAAAAATCCCTAAAGGACCAAGTGCCAAGGTGCAGACAGCAAAGACCGGATGCTGCACAACGCGTTATAGACTGAGAACTTAAAAAGACGACCCATTCCGAGTTCTCTCGGACAATGTTATGGCCCTCATACCTCTTAAACTATTGCCGGAAGAGGTCTCTTCTCCTTCCCTCCCAAAGTCTGTCTCCGATAAGGCTAATTCATATATTGATGAATTGGGGCTCACTTTAGAAATGGGAACAGTTGTGGAACATAATCACCACGATTCACTTTATACTTACTTGCCATTCAATTACATATAATGTCTTCAATTGCTGCTTACCCTTCTACGCTTGCTGCTTAATCTTTACCATCTGAGACTGTAATTGTAATTGTAATTGTAATTGTAATTCATACGCTCTTGTGACATCGGTTTAAATTCGACCCATGGGGGAAACTATGCTATGTGTATCGAACGGACAAAACCCTCTGGGGGAGAAAACCGCTCGTCGGCTACACAGCGACTTCGCGTCGCCGAAACAATGAGTATTGAGACTATGTATCCAATAATGAACCTATAGCTTCTATTCAGCGCGTGACGCTCGAGTAAACTCTTAATGAGTGCCTGTGCTGTTTGTTGTAACGCATCGTTCTTGCTCTGCTCTTCATTGACGATATTCTATACAACGATGTTCCGATTTTCGATCCTCGATCGCGAAGACGAAAGACGATTCCTTTGCACCCGTGGTGCTCGTGATTGTAATGCCGAAAACTATGTTCTTTTGCTTGATGATTGCCATTCATCGAGCAAAGAAATATGTGATGAAAGAGAGACGCACACGATGGGAAGATAGAGTGTGATTGTATTGAATGACTCTATTCTGCTCTTGACTTGTGTCACGTAGACGTTGAATAGATTGTTGATATAGTCGTGCGATCGCAGTCGTTTGATGCTTAGCTCTGATCGATAGTAGAGAATGCGTTCTGATCGTTCTCATGCGCTCTCGATTTTCCACGTAGATAGATGTATGACTTGACGTCAAGTAAAGAAGATGAGCCCAAGCCCTCTCAGTATATCAGCGTGACCGACGAGTCACTACTTCTTCAGGCACATGTAGTCACGAACTCAAGACTCATCACCTGAATCGACTTTTCTACCTGATATCTTTTCATCAATTACTCGACGGCACTGTCGATGTGATGAAGACGTTTCAATACCGACGCAGTCGACGAATCACGAATCCTTCGACCACTTGTAGTCACGACTCTCAGGCTCATCACCTGGGTCAACTATTCTACTACTAGTATCTTTTCATCTCTTACTGACATCGACATGTCATTAGTCTTCTTCGTAGATCGATTGTGGCTGTTAGAAGGGGTGTTGTCGCGTAGGTGAAAACTCTGCACGACAGCTTTCCTGACCACGCAACGTTCTAACATCGTTCGAACTGCGTCGAATTGAGATCTCTTGACTCTTCTGACTTCTATTCGGACACAGAATAGAATCAAAAGGTTCGTAGTCGGCACCACGTACAGGTGAATCTCGTTGCCAGCCTACCATCTGAGACTGCATACATAACATATATTATTGTAAATAAAGTTTAGTATCGTTCATAACTTTTGCAGTTCGAGAAAATCAGAAAGACACGCCTTTCAACAGAGACTTTGAAGACGAACTTCATCGCTGACCGTGGTTTTGGGAGCCGCCCTGGTATTGTACCTTAATGCGGAAGGTTTGACTTATTGGGTGTCTTTTAAGGTCAAAGATTGATTTAGAAAACCTCATTCTCGCTGAAGAGTCTGTCTGAGACAAGGAAGACCAAAGACTCGCGGCCGCCTTGCTACAGAGTGACTGTTGAAATATGCTATACATACCTGAATAGAGTTGTTGCAAAGTGTGTTCACATTTTGGCCGATTCGTAAACCAGCAGTGACTTGGCCTATTGGGACGCTTAAATGGTATGTCACCTTCGTCATAGAACTGCTCTAATCCTTTTTCTTGTCAGTCTCGACAACTGTCTTGTCCACGCGGGAGACTGGATTCTGTAAAAAACCTTGCAAAGACCGTACATTCTCCAAGGGTGATGGCAGTGCTGAAGAAAGCGACTAGAGTGATTATGAGGAGCATGGAGACGCCAACGGGAACGAAGACGGTGCGGGAACTGGCAGGAGTCCTGCCGAGGGCGCCAATGGGAATACCGGCATCACAATATCGAAAAGGTGGAGCCAGTCCAGCTTATAAGATCACCACGCTAGATTTGAAGATGAGTCCTGTGCAAAAATAAGATGGAGAGATGGCAGACCCTGCGGAAGAGGGGGCCGATTTCGAGGAGATTGATGAAGAGGCTTACATGAGGCTTCAAAGCCACTTTCCCAATGCCAACTGGGAAAGTCAAAGCCAAGGACAGCACAGGAACTGGACTAAGCAGTAAGAATCGATACCAATAGTTGAAAGGCTTTACTAATTCGTACAGCCCCGTCAAAAAAACGCAAAGCCGCGGAAATGGAAGATGACGACCCCGAAAGTATCCCACACCTCTTCAAGGTCCTGTCGGACCAGTACGGCCTTCTCGCAAGCCAGGCACAGGTCAACGCAGTCACTTTCCGAACCATGGAGAGCCTGTACTAAAGCCTCGAATATGCCTTCGAATCTAAGGAAGAAGAGTAAGGGTCTGCACAAAGTTGTACGGATGACTGCGGGACCGTTTAGATGAATATGGAATGTTGCACATCTGTGCAGGTGGGAACCATCTGTGGCTTGTCTGCGCAGATGGTTGCGTCTATGTGCAGGTGGTTGCGTCTCTGTGCAAGAGAATGTGGCAGATTTCCAATCAATACAGGCGTACGACCTTCGTCTTGTACTGTACTTACCAACGACTCTCAACTTCGAACATGCAAAGGATCACCAAATCCAGACACAGTCTTCATCATAAATAATCATCTGCTAACATATAAGCTTGACAGATAAGAAACTCCACGGCAAGTTTAAGAACACTGGCATACGAACTTCTACTATTCAACAATATTCTGCGATAAAACCAGGGGGAGAGAAAGTGGTAGTCCTGATCCACGTGCTTGTCGCTGCTCGTCCCAGGACATTCTCAAGTGCGAATTCAAGCTGAACTCTCAATACAGTTCGGGAGATTATCAGCCATGTATAAAGTGCGCTTACAAATGAGTATAACCAAAACTGAAAAGTAGGGAGCGTCAAACCACGAAAGATATCTGCAATCCTCAGTACTTTTGTTACAGATGACTGCTCAAGACTGCATACAGCCGACAGTAAATACAGTGGTACACCCAAAAACCGTACGCAATAGGTGGTAAAGCGAAGCTTGAGCATTACGACAAACCAATACACCGCTTTGGAGAACAAGGCACATGCAGCACTGCAATAGAAAGACCGTCTGTAGAGAAAGCTCAACGTTACGAACGCTCAGAAGCAAGTCAAGGTGATCGCAGAAGCATTGGTCGCGGACAGAGTGTACGGCTGGGAAACGGAACCAGAAGCGGAGCAGGAAATGCAACCGACAGACACCTCACCACGCTTGCCGCCGAGGCCGTCGGGTGTCTAAGGAGGAACGTGATGCTAGGCGACAACTCCAAGGCCACGCACACCGTTTGCAGGCAGGAGCACATTGAATACAACACTAACTACCAGGAATTGACGAAGGAAGAAGTCGAAAACGCGATCACGCCTCCTTTGCAGGCAGTCTCGCCCACAGCGTAGGCGGCCGCCTAGTCCGTTCCTCGACCGCGTATATTCGTTCGATGCCAGTCCAACGACCAACAGGCGAGACCACATCTCTCTTCCTCGACCGCATGTGTGACATAGCGAAGCCAGACATAAAGGGCGCCTACGCGGCATTTGAAGCTCATATGGAATCTACCAACCTCGAAAGATACGTGGAATACCACGACAAAACAGCACCTCTGCGACCGCGTGACAAGCACGGTGTGAACATGCGTCGTACAGCCTATATCAAAGAAAAATCACCTAAAAATAGAATGAGAATGATAGTAAGTGAAAGTAGAAGTCCTTCGGCTTACCTCTGTGGCTAATATTCCACGTTTATTCAATACTTCTAAACGTTCAACGTCAGTTAAGAGGGAAGGAGCAAAGGACTGTTCAGAATGTAATCGATGCACATTGACTGGCAATGTGACGGACAGGCATTAGAGCGGCAATGTGAATCTGAGTGGAATACCATATCGGCGCATTAAATCCCATACACGGCAAGGCGTGGATAGTGAGCATCAATGCGGTTCGGCCAGAAACGCTATGTCAGGCCCTCAAAGCCTAGTAGTGAGACCTTCTACAAGCCACCGACCGAGTTCTCTAGGACCTTACAGGACTCAAGCAGCAAGATTCGCAGGAGTACTTCCATTTCCTTTTTTTATACCCTCCACGATACTAGCGGCCTGCGAACCCAGAATGTTGGAAACATGGGACAGTATGTACTGTTACTCCTGTGTGGTTGGCAATCTCGCTTAGCCCTATATGGCGCGGGAGTCAGAGTTTACACCTCCTTCCTCCCTTCCTAGTTCCTAATTTCTAATGTGGTTCAATCAATATAACATACACATACTCCTTCTGACCCTCATAAACCAACACAATTTCTGGAATAGCATACCGTTTTGGGAGCTTTAGGTGGGTCGGTGAGCCTTTCTTCCTTGGGCAGCACCAAGGGCTTCTTCCCGCAGTTTACCTGCTTCGCGAATTGGTGATAGTTGACTTTTATTATACCACACTAATTCTTATTATGTTTCCTGCATTATAGAAGGTACAGATGAAACCTGAATAGATGCAGCGAGAACAGGATCAGGCAAAGAAAAAGGTCAATCTTCTCGGACAAATGGAACAGACGGAAACATACTGTCTCTACTGCGAGGGAGCAGGGAAGCTAACCCTTAGGAAATATATGCTTTCGCTCCAGGGACAGTATGGCTAGCCGCCATGGAGGGTGAGGTGATTAAGTGAAAGGGGGGCTGTAGAATCGCTACTGGCAGGAAGAGCTGAATGTCTTGGCTACAAGACTCGGCAATTCCATCATATTTTCTGCAGCCTAGAATGAAGACGAGGCTCGGGGAACATCGGTCGCATGACTGTTTACTCTCTCACACTGTGATCTTCAAGCGACGCCTTTCTGTAACTTAGAAAGACACAACCCGACTAGAAAGCTGACGCTTCTGGACTGGACCATTTCGACGAGCTCTTGTATGGAAACAACGCTTTACGTTTAGACTGACCGCGTCGGGTCGGGTTGGAATTTTTTTGGAAAAGTGTCGGGTCGAGTTGAGAAGCTTGACCCGACAACCCGACTCGAAAACCCGACCCGACCCGACAAGATATTAGATAGGTGTAAATAGCTTGGTCGAACAGCCTACATGATTCCCCTTCATGACTTCCTACCATGTTTTCCCGTCATGACTCTCTACCAAAGTCAAACGGCCTTCATGTTTCCCCGTCATGACTCTCTACCAAATGACCTTCATGTTCCCCTTTATGTTCCCCTTTATGTTCCCCTTTATGTTTCCCTTTATGTTTCTCTTTATGTTCTCCTTCATGTTTCCCTTTATGACTCTCTATCAAACGACCTTCATGTTTCCCCTTCATGACTTTCTACCAAAAAGGTAATGCAAAAAGGTAATGCAAAAGCCGGAAAAATTTCTATATTTAGCCCTCTTGACGCCAAGCTCGGGTCCTTGACGGGTCGGGTCGAGTTGACCCAATTCCCAGTCGGGTCGGGTCGGGTCGAGTTGAAAATATGCTCAACTCGACTCGAGTCGGGTTGAAAATGTGAGCAACCCGACTTCGAATCGGGTCGGATTCAAAATGTCAACCCGAAACTCGACTCGACGATCAGTTTATTTACGTTGACTGACTTTTTCGACGAAGACATCGACAACGTTTCTTCAAAGACTGAATATAGCCTTAGTGAGAGAAAGACACAAATTACAAACGTAGCGAAATAGTTGCACTGAAAAATCTGAACACTGTTTTGAGAAGCAAAGAAGATGAAGAAAGACTTGAAGAATGCACAAGAGAAAAGAAGTGGTTGAAAAGAAAACAGAGCTTCAAACTCTTAAAATTACAATGAGCGTCTTTCGAATGAGCATATTAAAGCTGAAGTATAAGCTCTGTAATTTTTCAATGTTCATATCTTTCGATCAAGTACTGTAAACACAACGCATGAAGATTTTTTCAGCACAATTCTTCGACTTTACCTTCGTCATCTCAAAGCAACTTTTCGCGCATCACTCATAATCTTTAAGTGCAATCTATAAAAACATGAAGCAACTCAATCTTTGAATTCTTTCGAAGTCTATTGTCTCAGCTTCACATGAAATATCATGATTTTTCAATCTTTCAACTTTGAATCAGAACAGAACTTTTATCACGAAAGTCGAAGAACTGAAAATCACGATTCAAGAAATGCTGACGAAAATGAGACAGAAATTCACATCAATGAGACAAGAGTTGACATTAATTCAACAAAAAATTACTACACTTTGCACAGACTTAACTGAATGAATTGATGTCGAGTAAGATCATTCTACGTTTTCAAAATCTTATTGTCTATTAATTTTTTCTAGTAACGTCAACAACTTCGCTAGACTTTGCAATTCAATCATCATTGTTATGAGTCTGCATAGAGCGAATCATATGAATGTATTCTAACTAAAAGTTCAAAGCTAAAGAAGAAAGAAGATGAAACACGTCAAGAGTTTTATACTCACGAAGGCGCGCTAAATCACTAGCATGTCAACATCAGCTCTGTACTAGTTTATGATAATTTAACATGATCTATGTTAGACTAATTCAAAGTAACAAGACATGCTTGCAACATTATCTTTTCTTCTCATTTAACAATGTTCTCATTGCTGCAGTTCAGTTAATCTTTCTTGAGTTAATTTCTATCTTGACTTGTTTAAATAATGTTCATAAAAGTCATTGATGACTTTCAAGCAATCTTTAAATTCATTTTCATCAATGTTGTATCAATGTAAATCAATGTCATATTCTTTTCAATTAACATGATATTGTAGTCATTTGTCTCATTCATAGTGTTTGAAATTCAATATGTTCTTCACTTCTTATTCATCTTCGTCTTCAATCACTATAGAATCAAACAACTCATTTCATTGTTTTTTTAAAGTATTTTTTGAATCTAGTTGCAGCAGATTTGATACAAACTGTTAGAAATCAGCATAGAGTGAGTCATATGAATGTCATTTAACTAATAGATAAATGCTAAGAAAGAAAAGTATCTACAGAAAAGAACTCAATTCTTATATGTGTGTTTCTCAGCTCTGTGCTAGGTTCGATTGAGTTGACGTCTTACACATATGATGCAGAGTTTCAATGATATCATCTCTAGATCAGGTTTTCGCTAAGCCTGATTAGAATGAAACCAGGCAAAGACTAGACGAAGAATAAATGAAGGCTAGAATCGTAACATTATTTTCTTCTCTTGACTATTCATGTTTGCATGAATGTTGTTTCTTAGTGCGCTTTTCTTGAATATTTGATATGAAATTCATCAATCATCTCTTGAGCGTTCATAAACTCGTTGTCGTCAGCGTTATATCAGTTGAGATCATTATTATAGCTCTTTCATTTGACTCGATATTGAAGTCATCTTTAATATCGTCGAAAGTTCAATATATCGTCGATTTTTCATTCATCTTCATCGTTTATCACTATTGATCTCGAAGATTCATTCTTTTGATCAGACAGAGAATCATTGACGGCAGAACGAAGAAGTTCTGAATGAAATACATCATGTATATGCATAGTCTCTGATAGTTTCAACTTATAGAATGAGTCAACAAAGTCTGTGATCTGAAAAGAATCAAGCATCTTGTCATTCAATTTCTTGAAGAGTCTCACTGTAACGATGTTTTGTTCATTCAGAAACATCTTTGATTTGATCTTGTAATTGATCTTCTTTCTATGCTTATTAGCTTGATTCATCATTTGTTTTCGTGTTTTGATCAGAGCTTCGCGAGCGAAGATCAGTGTTTTATTCATGTGATTGAATATATCTTTGACTTGAGCAATCTGCAGACGTTCGCGAGTGCTTTCATACTCGATGATGTCGAAGTCAAAGCTCATACGAGGGTGAAAGTTCTTGTTCATGAAGAAGAGAGTCAAGAAAATGACTGAAGACAAGATGTTATTGTTGACAAACTTGATCATAAGTAGTCACTTGAATCAGTCGTTCTGCATGTATGAACAGAAGAAACAAAGATATTGCTCGACATTCTGATTGACTCGTTCGCTTTGATCGTTGATCTGAGAGTGATAAATGATGAACAATCAAAGAGAAATGCTCAGTCGTTTGCAAAGAAACTTTCAAAGAATGAAGGTGAACTGAGAATCTCGATCGAATACAATGAAGCTTGATAAATCGTGAGTTCAATATATTCATTGAAGCAACATTTCAGCTGTCTTTTCGACTGTAATATCTTCATCATCAGTGATGCAAGAGATATAATGTCTTTCTTTCAACAATCTGCAGATGACAGTCAGAATAGCATTGTAATCATATGAATCAGATAGATCAATAATGAAGTTCATGACTATGTTCTGTCATCGCTGTTCAAATATAAATAAAGGTTGAAGCAAGTCATTTGATTTATTTCTTGATGTCTTTGAACGTTGACATACATAACAGTTTTAAATATATTGATTCATCGTTTTTCGCATAGAAGATCAATAGTAATTTCGCTTTATGATCTTCACTGTTCTAAGAATTTCAGAATGATCAATCGATGATTGATCATGTATTTCATGAATCAGATTCATTTGTAGAAGTTCATTGAACGAAATTCATAGCTGACTATCATGAAACAAGATTTCATTCTGAGTTCAACAATTCTTTAATTTGATATTTTCATATTGTGCTTCGTCTCTTACTATTGCTTCGCGAAGTAGCGTACAATTCTCGTCGATTTCATTCACATCAAGAACTTGTCTATAGATTGATTAATCATTATTCTTCTCTAGATCAATGATCTTCATTCAATTCAATGTCAGAATAGTAGTTCTTTGATATCAAATGCATTCATCGTCGAAATCTCTAGACATGAAGTCAGCTTGACAAGTTAATGCATCGATCTTAATGTTCTGTTTGTCAGATTGATACATTATCTTAAAGTTGAAGTCAGCTAGCTTCTGAACTCAGCGTATCTGTCGTTGACTCAGCTTCTTGTCTTTCATCAATGAGATGAGCGCTTGATGATCAATGAACATCTTGATAGAAATGTTGATCAGCTTCAGTTTGAGTCATCAATGTTTAAAAGCTCGAATTATGATCAGCAGTTTCTTATCATATATCTCGTAGTTGCATTCAGCAGAAGACATGTTCTTGCTATAGAAGACAATCAAATGTAGAACATCTTCATCATCATATTGAGACAGAACTTCATCATTGACGTAGTTGAATGAGTCAATTTCAAGAATGAAATCGCAAGTCTGATCAAAGTGACGAAGTATAGAAGTCTCAGTCATACATCTCTTCATGTGGTTGAATGCAGTTTGACAGACTTCATTTCATTCAAATATGATCTTCTTTTGAGTGAGTTGAATCATTGAATGAACAATCTTTGAAAAGTTCTTGATGAAGCATTGATAAAAATTGCAGAAGTCAATGAAGAACTGCATCTGAGTGAGGTTATTGAGTGTAGATCAATTAACGACTGCTTGCATCTTTCGTGAATTCATCTTAAGTTTCTTGATTGACATCAAAAGTTCTAAAAAGATGATTTTCTAAACATGAAACTTGCATTTATTGATGTCTATCTGTAAATCAGCTTCTCGTAGTTTATTCAAGATTAATCGTACATGTCGCTTGTGTTTCTTCAAGATCTTGCTGTAAATGATAATGTTATCTAGATAGATCTGACAAAACTGATGTAGATATTCAAACAATACGTCGTTCATATAGTGTTGATAGAACGTCAATTCGTTGATTAATTTAAAGAGCATTACATGATATTTGTATGAGTCAAAGAAGGTAATAAAGATAGTCAAATCTTCGCTACCTGAGTGCATGCGTAGCTTGTTGAACGCGACAATGATGTTTAATCGAGTCAGATACTTGCTTTCTTGTATACGAGCAAGAGTCTCATCTATTAATGACAAAGAGTAGCGATTTCGTTTGATCAAAGCATTGAGCTTTCTGTAATCAACGCAGAAACGCAGACTTTCATCTTTCTTTTCAACGAACAAGATGAGCGAGACGTATGATGCAAAGCTGAAGAAAATGAATTCTTTGTTCAGATGTTCAATCAGATACTTCTTTATCTTCTGAAGCTTGTGATCAAACATCTGATATAGTCTGCTTCGCGAAGACATTTCTTCATCGATCAACTCAATTTTGTGATCATAGAAACAATGCAATGATAGCTGATCAATCATTGCTCGATCGAAGACGTTTAGATAGTTGTGATATTCAGAGAAAAGCTTGATCTTGACTTGCTTGAGAACTTCAGCGTGAGAAAGCTCATGCAAATTCACTTCTTCAGACTTGTTTTCAACTGTAGTTATGAGTCGATCGATTTTCAAGACAATAACAGCAAAAGTCTTGATGTCTGATCGTTTGACTGTTATGAACATGTCTGAATCGATCAGAGTTCAGATGATGCTATGCCTAGTTTGAATCTAGCGCACCTCTATTGAACTCTTCGAGTCATTTTCAGCACTTCTTCTCGTTGTTCAGCACTTTCTTCATTCATCTCTTTCATCATTCTTTTAAGCAAACACATCTGACATATTACATCACATCTGTATCGAGTCTAGCGCAGCCTCAAGCCATTATTTATAGAAGAGCTTGCACTCTTTCTCTTCTGTATTCTTAATGTCTTGTTATAGCTATCTCTAAAGAGCAATACATACATATCAGTCTCAAGTCTCTTTGATTGAATGATCTAGACATGATCTCAACATTGACTAACATTCTATATGTTGCTGTCTCTATCATTGCTATGTTCGTTGAACCTGACGTTGATTTAGAGATTTTGACGCTAGTTAAAGTCACGTCACGCGATTTTAACTGTTTGATTAGTTTAACTGACTTCTCATTAAACTGACTGAAAGAGAGTGATTTCAGACTGAGTTGAGAGATAGTGAAAGATCTCTTCAGTATATGAGTAGAAGTCAAACTCTTCTGCTTCGTAGTTATCTTGTTGCTTGTGAGTAGAACAATCGATTTTGAATTGAGAATGAAATTCGAAAATCGAAGAGAATTGATTTGCATATCAATTACTAGATCAATTTTGTTCATTCAGGTTTTTTCAAGAATCATTTGATGTTGATTTAATCAAGTGATCAACATAGAAGCTGTATCAATCATATGATCTTGAACAGTCAGGTTTGAATAGATGACATGAGTAATGAGTTTCTTAGCATAGTGATCATTGAATTCTCGAATTGACTTCGCTTTGATCAAAGTCAGAGACTCAATTTGCAACTGATCACAAACAATCTGCGCAATCACTTCATCAATGAATGAATAGTCAGCAGCTTCGATGTTTATCAATGACTTCAATGAGTAACTAATTTCATTGCTAGAAAGTACACATTCAATAGTCAAAGATTCAGAAGCAAAAGAGTTATCTGACATGCTCATTGTTGAAGAAATTAACATCTTTTTCATCGCGTCTTTGATGAAAGTCTCTAGTTTTTTGCCTCGCTATCTTCGAAAGAAGACATTTTCTCATTCTTCTTATTCTTCAAAATGATGATTTCATGTAGACGAAGAATGAATGTACAAGATGCAGAAGTATCAACCTTGTTCTGAGAATAATTCTTGAACAAATGACTTGAGATCTTGCAAGTATAGCAAATGATAGACAATCTTGCTGACTCAGAAATAAAAGAGAGAGTAGACTTAACATAATTGATTATCAAAGTCGTCATTGACAATGAAGTAGCAGCACGTTTATCAGATACAACAGTGACTTTGACAGTGACAATGTGAAGCTGACTGCGTAGCTGATAGTTGACTCGCTGTTTATTATTCACATCTTGAAGAAAGATCTTGAGACGATGAAGTGAAGCAAAGTCTTCAAAGCATACTGACAGAGCATTCTGCAAGCGATTGTTGATCTTATTCTGAAGATCGTTCATCAGAGTGTGATCATCGTAGTCTAGATAGCTGAATAGCTTCATAAAGTTGAAGTAGAAGATGTTGAAGAGCTTGTCTGTTTGTCTCAGAGCGTTGTACTTGCGACGACACTTTCGATTTCTATTCAGTTCATCGTATATTTCTTTCAGATGCTCAAATAGCTCGTAGATCAAGATGTAAGAATGCGAAGCGTCATGACGACGTCAAGCGAAAATATGTTCAGCAGCATCATCTTCTAGTCTAGATATCACATAGACAATACAGATATTCTCATTATCGAAGTGATCAACATTTGTCTGAAGCTTGTCGTTCATCTTGACTCTTCAGCTATCTCATGTTGATTCATTTTCATCGATGAATACAGATGAGTTCAAAAACTTGAAAGACTTGTGATGATCATTATTGAATAAAGTGAATGACTCACGTCAAGTATGATTCTTGATAGATTGACGAGATAGAGATTTCGTAGAAACTCGAGATTCAGTAGATTGACGAGATCGAGACTGATTCGCTGAACGTTGTTTCTTTTTTAGACTCAAGACTTTCTCTTGTAGTTCAATGATAGTCTCTTCTTGAGTGTCTATTGTCATTTGATTGATCTTTAGCTCATTAAGTCTCTTGATGTAATCAACTTGAACATCGATTCATTGCTCATTGAGTTTCAAAGTCATGTCTCATTGATCTCTTAGCTTGATCAGCATCTTGATGATCTCGTCTAACTGATCAATAGCTCATTGACGAAGTTGTTGACTCATGTTGATGTTTCATGAGATAACGACATTTTGAGATCTCGCTGAAGCATCAAAAGAAATAAGAAAAACTCATTTATTAACAGTGCTTTTAAGCAGATGAGCTGTTCGTGACTCGACTGATTCAGAGTCGCGTGTCATTGTAAGAGATTGAAGATAAAGATAGGTAGATTGTGAGAAGATTGAGTGATTGATTTAATAAATTTGAGTAAATTTGAAGATGTGTTTTGATGAAAGTAATTCAAAGAATTTCTTGCGAATTTTCTGAATGAACGAAGTAGATTATTTTGTATCATCTACACATTGATAGCAGAGTAGTTGATTAGCATTTATCTACTGTTAGAGATCAGCATAGAGCGAGTCATATGAATGTCATTTAACTAATAGATAAATGCTAAGAAAGAAAAGTATCTACAGAAAAGAACTCGATTCTTATATGTGTGTTTCTCAGCTCTGTGCTAGACTCGATTGAGTTGACGTCTTACACATATGATGCAGAGTCTCAATGATATCATCTTTAAGTCAGATTCTCGCTAGACTCAATTAGAATGAAATCAGGCGAAGACTAGACGAAGAATAGACGAAGACTAGAATTATAACACAAACTTCGAATGAATCTTCATAGTTGATGACAGTTTCAGTCAATATGCATGTTCAATCTCAATCAGAATCTTGAAGAGTTTTAGCATTTTATCATCTAGTTTATTTAATGATCTTGAGATCATGATGTTTCTTGAGTTCAAAAACATCATGTCATTTATTTTGTAAATTATTTCTTTTCAATGCTTATTAATCTGTTTCTTCATTATGACTTTGACTCTTGCTAATGCTTGCTTGATTAATGCTAGTGATCATTTTATGTGTTTGAATATATTTTTCACTTTGCTCGCTTCGATTCTAGTTCAAGTGATCTCATATTCAGTTGAATTCAAATCAAAGTTCATACAAGAATGAAAGATCTTATTTAGAAAAAACGCTGACTGTTCAATTGATAATGAAATAGCATTGTTATTGATGAATTCAGTCATAAATAATCAGATGAATCAATCATTTTGCATATATGAGCAATAACTTCGTAAATATCATTTCACATTCTGATTCATTCTTTCTGTCTGATCATTGATCTGCAAATGATAGTTGATGAATAGTTTCATCTTGATGTTGAGTCTCAGACAAAGAGATGTTCAGACAATCAATATAAATTGAGAATTACGATTAAACATTATTGATCTTGATAGTTTATGAATTCTGAAGACTCATATCAACAGCAGCTTAACTGTTTGTTCTGCAAAGATTTCTTCGTCATCTGATCAATATGATATATAGTGTCATTTCTTAGACAATCGATCTATGACTGTCAGAATCACGTTGCTTTCATCACTTTCTGATAGATTGATAATGAAGTTCAAGAATATGTTCTGTCAATGTTGTTTAAGCATGAGCAATGACTTCAGCAGTTCATTAATTTGATCTCTTGATGCTTTTGATTTATGATAAACGTAACAGTTTTGAATGTAGTGTTTGATTGTTGTTCTCATCTTCGATCAGCAATATAATCATCTCAACAAGTTTAATGTTCAATTCATGTTAGAATGATTATTGATCAAAAGATCATATGCTTCTCTTATTAATCAAGTGATCATTAACTGAGAAACTCATAGTTTATTATCTTTTCAGAGTACTTCATCAAGTACTTTGCAATTGTCTAGATCAATATCTTGACAAGTTCTTCTGTTTTGTTTCATGATTATTTAAATATTGAAACACAGTTGATTCATTCAATTTTCGACTATAATTTGATTCTGAATAGAAATCATCTCTTTGATCAAATCTTTATTAACGTTCGATTTTTGTTTTGAATTTGAGTCAGATCTGAGCAAGATCTGAGTCAAATTTTAATCAACTTTCTGATCATCTTTTTAATTAACTTCTATTGACTGCAGCTCAAATTTGTCTTCTGACAATAGCATCTGATGCTGATATAACTTTTGATTATCATTTGCTTCAACTGACTTGACGTCTGACATTCTAATCAGTACGTCGACTTTCAGATTCTATTTTTTCAACTAATATATGATCTTGAAGTTATATTCAGATAATTTCTCAACTTATTTAACTTGTCATCTGATCAGTTCTTTGATGATCATGAAGTACTTTAAATTCAAATGATCGATGAAAATCTTGATTGAAATATTCATACATTTCAATTCAAAACATCAATGTTTTAAACAGCAAATAATGATCAGCAGTTCTTTGTCATAAATCTCGTAGTTGCATTCTGCGAAAATCATGTTCTTGTTATAAAAGATCACTGAATGTAAAATGTTTTCATCATCATACTGAGACAATACTTCGTCATTCACATAGTTCAAGAAATTTATTTTCAAAATAACTTTTCTGATCAAGTTGAAATGCTTCAGAACAAAAGCTGTTCTTATCTGTTACTGTCATGATGTCAAATCATCAACTCAATTTAAAACATAAATTATTGATATTTTAAATAATCTTGATTCATTGAATCTGTTTTGCAGTTCAATGAATCAAGTCATCAATCTAATCATCATCATCTTAATTTAGTTTCAACAATTTTGTTTCAATCATTTCAGTCATATGCACGAACTTCTGCAATCTTAAGTCAATAAAACTACTGTCTAGTCTTGATTCTGCTCAATTCATGTATATAAAAGTTGAACTTTCGTTCTTTTCTTTCACTTTTTGTCTTTCATCTTGTACATTATTTGATGTATTGTCTTGTATCTAGATTTTATCAAAGTAATAATAATATCAGTCTTTTATATTAATAGTATTTCTAGTTTAACTCAGTTTCTGACATTATAAAAGATTTACACTTTCTGCAACGTTTTCATACATTGAAATCTCATTTAGTTATTCTTTCGCTTAAATGAAGTCACTTCACAATCTCTTAATCAATGATGAGCGTATTGTTGAACAGTTTGCTCAAAGTGTGATCGAAAATTCAGTTGAGATCTTTCACGCAATGCGAAAGCTTCAAAATCAAGTTCAACAACATGATGTTATCATCTTATTTTCATTCATTATTTTCAGTTCTTCAGTCTATATAGAATTAAATTCTCAGTTTCTCATGATGATAGCTCAGATTATCACACAAATCTTGAACAATTAATCTTTCTTCATCATTCATCTCTTTGCGAATTCTGTCGTTGTTTTCATTACTTCTAAATTCAAGAAGCTTTTTGACATATTTGAATATAAGAAGAACAAAGATCAATTGAATGCATGAGAGCAGAATCTGATACAGCGCATGAACATGAATGATGATCATTATTTCTTTCATCGAGTCAAGATTGTTTATGTCGAGTCACGACTCATCATAAATAAGAAGACTCACAATCTAATGAGTCAATATTGAATCAATAATCTTTGTATTATTTTCATCTTTGCAGATTGACAACACAAATTGCATTATTGCTGCAACAATTCTTTCAAGACAAAAAATGCTCATTTATATCTTTATGAAACTCTGAAGCAAAACATGAATAACTTTGTTGACTACTACAATTTCTTCTATCAAAAGAAAGAATGTTCTTTGATGAAAGATTTCTCATTGATTGACTGTCTGAAGTGTAATGTTAATTATTTCATTCAAGTCATTATCTTCTTCTGACGAAATCTCAATAAAATTCAATCATTCATCTTTCATTAATGAATTCAAACATTCTTTGACATTGATGAAGAGCTTCAGCAACTTAAGCATCATCAATCTCACTTCATCTTCATTATTGTTTCATTCATCAAAGTCAAGAGTATCTTTGCATCAACTAGTAATTCTTTGAATTCAAAGATCATCATCTCTGTAACTGTTGTTTTGACAATGTCTTCATCTCTTTCTTTCTTATTTCTTGATGAGTCAATGAATTTAAGCTTCATCATTATCATCATTCAAGATAAGATTTTGATCGTTTCTGAAATCAAGAAAATCTGCAACAAGTGAAAGCTGTGCTACTACTGCAAGTTGCAACATTCAAGCAAAATCATTAAAGAATGCTCAAATAAAAAGCTTTTCACTTTGCATATCATGAACATTTACAACAATGACATCGTCAGTATAAATGAAGAAGTCTCGCTGTTCATAAGAAAAGTTTAGTTTCTGAGCTAAGTCATGCTCAGAGATCTGTATACATATCATCTTGTTTACTAGTCTCAATCTTTTCATTCTCACTTCAATCATATAGAAAGTTTTCTGCTAAATCTGTCTTGAAACTCTTTGAATTCAATTCAACATTCAAAGATAGTCACATGATAGTATTCTGTATTTTACATTAAGCTTAATCTAGAGTTCTCATCTTCGCTCTGATTGATAGTGAAGTCTCTACTTATGTCTTTATGAATAAATTCTTCACGCAACAACATCATCTTCTCTTGCATCAATTAATTCATTCTCACAAACTTCAAGAATTTAATGATCAAGTTACTTTAATTGATGACATTACTCATGTCATCAAAATCACAATGATTCTCAATGAACACATCAAAAGACTATTCTTTTATGTTATTGAATTAAATCAGTATTTCATCATCATGAATCTGTCATGACTTCATCATCACGTCATTGATGTCAATTTTGAACACAATATTCTCATTTTATCTTTCTTCTTTTGTCTTAATCATTGTTATTGTTAGAGATCTGCCTAGAGTGAGTCAGATAGAGATGTCATTTAACTAGAAGATAAATGCTAAGAAAAAAAGATAGCTACAGAAAAGAAGCTGACTACATATGTGTGTTTCTCAGCCGACGCTAGACTCAATAGAGACTAGTCAAGGTGACGAAGCGAGAATAAACCTGACAAGGCTAGAAGGCTGAGCCTGACAAGGCTAGAATCGTGACATTATTTCTCTTTGATGATTCATGTTCGCATGAATGTATTTTCTGCTCGACTCGATTGATTGCTCAATCATGATTTCACAGGCTCAGACCTGTTAAATCGTGATTGATTGAATTGTTGATTAGCGTGATTTGTTCAAGTATTGAATATGAAAATCATCAACGATCTTCTGAGCATTCATAAATTCATCGTCATCAGCGTTGTATCAATTGAGATCATTGTCATAGTTATTTCATTTGACTTTATACTGAAGTCGTCTTCGATATCGACGAAAATTCAATATATCATCGATTTTTCACTCGTCTTCATCGTTTATTACTATTGAACCTGAGAATTCGTTCTTTTGACCAGGCAAGAGATCGTCGACGGCAAAGCGAAGCAGGTCAGAATGAAATACATCATGAACATGCATAAACTCTGATAATTTCAGTTTATATGAAGAGTCAATGAGATCTAGATTGATGAAAGAACTGAGCATTTTGTCATCTAGCTTCTTGAAAGATCTCGCTGTAACAATGTTTCTTTCATTCAGAAACATCTTTGATTCAATCTCATAATTGATCTTCTTTCTATGCTTGTTAGCTTGATTCATCATTTGTTCTTGTGTTTTGATCAGAGCTTCATGAGCGAAAATTAATGTCTTGTTCATCTGCTCAGATATATTCTTGACTCGATTGATCTGCAAGCGTTCGCGAATGCTTTCATACTCAATGATGTCAGAGTCGAAGCTCATATGAGAATGAAAGCTCTTGTTCATGAAGAAGAGAGTCAAGAAGATGACTGAGAACAAGATGTTATTGTTGACAAACTTGATCATGAATAGTCACTTAAATCAGTCGTTCTGCATATATGAACAGAAGAATCGAAGATATCGCTTGATGTTCTGATTGACTCGTTCGCTTTGATCGTCGATCTGAGAATGATAGACGATGAACAATCAAAGAAAAATGCTCAGTCGTTTGCAAAGAGATTTTCATAGTATAGAGATGAATTGTGAATCTTGATCAGATACTATGAAGCTTGATAAATCATGAGTTTGATATATTCATTGAATCAGCATTTCAGCTGTCTTTTCAACAGTGATATCTTCATCATCAGTGATGCAAGAAATATAATGCCTTTCTTTTGACAATCTGCAGATGATTGTCAGAATAGCGTTGTACTTGCTTAAATCAGATAAATCAATAATGAAGTTCATTGCTATGTCTTGTCATCGCTGTTCAGATATTGATAGAGATTGAAGCAAGTCGTTTGATTTATCTTTAGATGTCTTTGAGCGTTGACAGATATAGCAGTTTCGAATATATTGATCTATCGTTTTTCGCATGAATGATCAATAGTAGTTTCGCTTTATGACTTTCACAGTTTTAAGAATATCAGAATGATCAACTGATGATTGATCGTGTATCTCACGAATCAGGTTCATTTGTAGAAGCTCGTTGAACAAGATTCACAGTTGACTATCATGATACAAGATTTCATTCTGAGTTCGACAATTCTTTAATTTGATATCTTCATATTGTGTCTCGTCTCTTGCTATTGCTTCGCGAAGTAGCGTACAATTCTCATCGATTTCATTAGTCTCAAGAACCTGTTTATAGATTGATTCATTGATGTTCTTCTTTAGATCAGCAATTTTCATTTGATTCAACGTGAGAATTGTAGTTCGCTGATAGCGACATCATTCATTCTCAAGACTTCTAGAAACTGAATCGACTTGACGAGTCAATGCATCGACTTTGATGTTTTGTTTGCCTGAGCGATACATGATTTTGAAGTTGAAGTCAACGAGCTTTTGTACTCAGCGCATTTGACGTCTACTTAGCTCTTTATCTTTCATTAATGACGTTAAAGCTTAATGATCAGTGAAAACCTTGATGAATAGCTCAGTCAATTTCAGCTCAGATCATCAATGCTTGAAGGCATGAATGATTGCTAGTAGTTTCTTGTCATAAATCTTGTAATTGCACTCAGCGAAGCTCAGATTCTTGCTTTAGTAAATCATTGAATGCAATGTTTTTTCGTCGTCATACTGAGAAAGTATGTCATCGTTGACGTAGTTGAATGAGTCTGTTTCAAGAATAGTCTTTCTATTCTGATCAAAATGACGAAAAATAAAGACTTCAGTCATTCATTTCTTCATATGATCAAAGATCATTTGACAAGCTTGATTTCATTTAAATATCACCTCTTTTTGAGTTAGTTGAATCAGAGAACGAACAATCTTCAAAAAGTTCTTTATAAAACGTTGATAGAAATTGCAGAAGTTGACGAAGAACTGCATCTGAGTGAGGTTTGTAGAAGTAGATCATTTGACTACTGCTTGTACTTTTCTGAAATTCATCTTTAGTTCTTCAATGAATAGCAATAGTTTCAGAAAGAAGATCTTCTGAACATGAAACTTGCATTTGTTTATATTCATCTGAAGGTCAGTCTCTTGTAATCTATGTAGAACTAATCGTACATGTCGCTTATATTTCTTCAGTGTTTTGCTGTAAATGATAATGTCATCTAGATAAATCTGGTAAAACTGATGAAGATAGTTAAATAGCACGTCGTTCATATAGTGTTGATAGAAAGTCGAGCCGTTGATTAATTCGAAAGACATCATGTGATATTTGTAGAAATCAAAAGAGGTGATAAAGATAGTCAAATCTTCGCTGCTTGAATGCATACACAGTTTGTTGAAGACGACAATGATGTTCAATCGAGTCAGATACTTGCTATCTTGAATACAAGCGAGAGTTTCGTCTATTAGCGATAAGAAGTAGCGATTTCGTTTGATCAAAGCATTGAGCTTTCTGTAGTTTATACAGAAACGCAAGCTATCGTCTTTCTTTTTGACGAATAGTATGAGCGAAGCGTATGAAGCTGAACTAGAAGATATAAAGTCTTTATTTAGATGCTCAATCAGGTAATTCTTCATCTTTTGAAGCTTGTAGTCAGACATATGATAGAGATGACTTCAAGAAGATGTTTTCTCGTCGATTAACTCAATTTTATGATCGTAGAGACGATGAAAGAGTAGTTGATCAGTCATCGCTCAATCAAACACGTCTAGATAGTCATGATATTTCGAAGAAAACTTAGCTTTGACTTCTTTCAAGATCTTTTCATGTGAAAGCTCTTGTAGATTTACATCTTCGAGTTTATTTCTAGCTGTTTTTAGAAGTCGATTGATTTTCGTGATGATGATCGCGAAAGTAGTCACATTCAACCGTTTGACTAGTGATCTATATGCAGCAGTCTCTATCATTGCTATGTTCATTAAATCGAAAGACGAAGCGAAGTTGACTGAATTAAATGATTTCATGATTTTACTGAATGAAGATGACTTCTTGCTGAGTTGAGTGACAACAGAAGAGATAGATCTCTTTAGTATTTGAGTAAAAGTCAAGCTCTTCTGTTTCGTGATTGTTTTGTTGCTTGAGAGTAGAACAATCGATTTCTGACTAGAAATGAAATTCGAAAACCGAAGAAAATTGATTCACATATCAATTACTAGATTGATTTTGTTCATTCATGTTTTTTCAAGAATCATTTGATGTTGATCTAATCGAGTGATCAACATAGAAGCTGTGTCAATCGTATGATCTTGAACAGTCAGATTCAAATAGATGGCATGAGTAATGAGTTTCTTAGCATAATGATTGTTGAATTCTCGAATTGACTTCGCTTTGATCAAAGTCAGAAACTTGATTTGCAACTAATCACAAACAATCTGCGCAATCACTTCATCAATGAACGAATAGTCAGCAGCTTCGATGTCAATCAATGACTTCAATGAGTAACTAATTTCATTGCTAGATAGTACACATTCAGTAGTCAAAGATTTCGAAGCAAAGAGATCATCTGAGCTGCTTATTGTTGAAGAAATTAACACATCTTTCATCGCGTCTTTGATGAAAGTCACTAGTTTTTTGCCTCATTCTTCGATTTCTCTGTAAATAATTTCTTCTCTTCTTTTGACATGATGATCTCATTGAGGCAAGAGATGAATGCATGAGATGTTGAAGTACTAGTCTTCAGCTGAGAGCAGTTCTTTGAAAGATGACTCAATACTTTGCAGTTGAAGCAGATGATTGACATTCTTGATCATTCAGATTCGAGGGTGAAAAAAGTAGCGAGTTGAACATAGCTAGTAGTTAAAGCTGAAGCTGATATCAACGAAGAAACAAAACGTTTTTTCGAAGCTGCTATCAATTTGACTGTTCATTGCTCGTCATGTAGCTGATAATTGACTCATTGTTTATTATTCACATCTTGAAAAAAGATCTTGAGCTTATCAAGCGAGCTAAACTCTATGAGGCAAACTGACAACGCGTTCTGAAGATGATTGTTGATTTTATTCTGAATGTCGTTCATCAAAGTGATATCGTCGTAGTTCAGAAAGCTGAATATTCTAGTGAATTCTGAATAGAAAGAGCTGAAGAGCTTGTTGAGCTGCTTCAGAGCGACGTATTTATGATGACACTTTCAAATCAGGTTCTGATCTTCGTAAATTTCTTTCAGATGTTTCAGTAGCTCTGATAGTGATTGATAGAGTGAGAGAGCATCAACACGACGCTTTGCATAGATTTGCTGATCAGCATCGTCTTCTAGCCTGAAAATCACATAGACAATACAAATCTTTTCAGTAGAGTAATGATTTGCATTAACATTGAGCTTGTCAGCTATTTTGATGTTTCATGTCTCTCAGGTAGAGTCATCTGTTTCGATGAAGATAAGTGAATTCGAAAGCTTGATGAACTTGTGATGATCATTTTCGTTATCAGATAAAGTAGAAGATTCTCGTTGAGAGTGAGCTTCTTTCTGATTGACTCGTTGCTCAGCTGGCTGAGTATCTTGACGAGACATAGATTGATCAGCTTGACGTTGTTTCGCTCTGAAGTTCAATCGCTCGCCTTGTAACTGATTGATCTTTTTCTCTAGCTCATCGTTTTTATCAAAAGTAACTTCTAGTTGTTTCGCTCTCTTTTTGTGATTGTTTTGTACAAGAAGTCAGTGTTCATTGAGTTGTAAAGTCAAGTTTCGCTGACTTCGAAGCTCGTTCAGCATATTGATGACTTCGTCAAGTTGATTGCTGACTCAATGAAACAGTTGTTCTTTGATGTTTATGTTTCATGAAGTGACAGCTTTCTCAGCTTCGACTGAAGCATCAATGAGTAGAAGTAAAACTCTTCTATTGACAGTGCTTTTAAGCAGGCGAGTTGTTTGAAACTCAACTGACTTGACGTCACGAATCATGATGAGAGAAGATAGAAGTTGTTGAGATAAGAGTAGATGAGAGATTGATGTTTTGAATTAATGTTTTTTGATGAGTGAAAATTCAAAGAATTTCTTGTGAATTTCAGGTAATAATTGAGTGCTTTATTCGAAGAATTTCTTGCAAATAGAATGATGAAAATGAGTGTAGAATCGAAGAATCTCTTGCAATCTAAAATGATGGTGCAAATTTGAAGAATTTCTTGCAAATTTTTCTTACTGAATAGATTGTTTCGTATCATCTATTCGTCGATAGCAGAGTAGTTGATGAGCATTTATTTAATGTTAGAGACCTGTTTAAAGCGAGTCAGATAAAGATGTCATTTAACTAGAAGATAAATGCTAAGAAAGAAAGATAGCTACAGAAAAGAAGCTGACTATATATGTGTGTTTCTCAGTCGACGTTAGACTTAATAGAAACTAGTCAAGATGACAAAGCGAGAATAAATCTGACAAGACTAGAAGACTGAGTCTGACAAGGCTAGAATCATGACAGTTATCAATTTCTCATCAAGATTTATGATTTTAATCAATAAGAAGAAAATTTCTCGCTTGAAGTTAGCAAAGTAGCTTCTCTTCAGCCTCACTCTCAATTCACTTGAAAGAAGCAACTCAGTTTTCAGTTCACTCACAAGAAGCAACTCAGTTCATGAATCACTCACAAGAAGCAATTCAGTTCACGAATCACTCACAAAAAGTAATTCAGTTTACAGATTGCTCACAAGAAGTAATTCAGCACTCAGTTTGCTTGCAAAAAGCAATCTAGTTTCTCATTCACTTGAAAGAAATAATTCAGTTTTCAGTTCACTCACAAGAAGTAATTCAGTTTTCAATTCACTTGCAAGAAGCAACTTAGTTTCTCGTCTGCTCACAAGAAGCAATATAATCTCTCGTTCGTTCATGAGAAGCAAACTAATACTCAGCTCATTCACAAGAAATAAATCTCGTTCAGTCTTGTTTTTCATTTGAAACAAGAAACTTCTAGTTGTATTCTTCAAGTCATTTAAAAGAAGTACTCATCAAAAATCAAGTGTCAAAATGTCATGATTTTAATCTTGTCAAATTTATTCTCGCTTTGTCATCTTGACTAGTTTCTATTGAGTCTAGCGTCGACTGAGAAACATACATATGTAGTCAGCTTCTTTTCTGTATTTATCTTTCTTTCTTAGCATTTATCTTCTAGTTAAATGACATTTTTATCTGACTTGCTCTAGACAGATCTTTAACATTAGATAAATGCTCATCATTTACTACTCTGCTATCGACGAATAAATGATACAAAACAATCTGTTATGATTTTAGTCTTCGCATATTCTTCGCCTAGTCTTCGCCTGATTTCATTCTAATTGAGTCTAGCGAGAATCTGATCTAGAAGTGATATCATTGAAACTCTGCATCATATGTGTAAGACGTCAACTCAATTGAGTCTAGCACAGAGCTGAGAAACACACATATAAGAATCGAGTTCTTTTCTGTAGATACTTTTCTTTCTTAGCATTTATCTATTAGTTAAATAACATTTCTATAACTCGCTCTAGATTAACTTCTAACAGTAGATAAATGCTAATCAACTACTCTGCTATCAACGTGTAAATGATACAAAATAATCTACTTCTATTCAGAAAATTCGCAAGAAATTCTTTGAATTACTTTCATCAAAACACATCTGCAAATTTACTTAAATTTATCAAATCAATCACTCAATCTTACTACAATCAAATCTATTCTTATCTTTCTTACAATAACATGCAACTTTGAATCAGTTGAGTCATGAACAGCTCATCTTGTTACGATTCTAGCTACGCATCTTCGTTGATGATTATGTTGATGACTATGTTGATGACTATTCTGAGAACTATCGTCGATCGCTCGTCGCTAGAGCATAGACTTGTTTCGAAGTCAACTCTATTCAGAGTTAGCTTATGTTCTTCTGAGTCATATAGATAGTTGACTCTTTTCTTCTAAATACTTTTCTTTCTTAGCATTTATATACTCATTACATTACACTCATATGACTCGCTCTATGCTGATCTCTAACACATCTGCTTAGAAGCACTGCTAGTAAACGAGTTTTTCTTATTTCTTTCGATGCTTTAGTGAAATCTCAGAATGTCACTATCTCATGAAACATCAACACAAATCAACAACTTCGTCAATGAGCTATCGATCAGTCAGATGAGATCATCAAGATGCTGATCGAGCTAAGAGATTAACAAGACATGACTTTGAAACTCAACAAGCAATGAATTAATGTTCAAGTCAATCACATCAAGAGACTTAATGAGCTAGAAATCAATCAAACAACAATAGACATTCAAGAAGAGACTATCGTTGAACTACAAGAGAAAGTCTTGAGTCTAAAAAAGAAACAACGTTCAGCAAATCAGTCTCGATCTCATCAATCTACTAAATCTTGAGCTTCTACGAAATCTCTATCTTGTCAATCTATCGAGAATCATACTTGACGTGAATCATTCATTCTATTCAATAATGATCATCACAAGTCTTTCAAGTTTTCAAATTCATCTGTATTCATCAATGAAGATGAATTAACATGAAATAGCTGAAGAATCAAGATAGATGACAAGCTTCAGACAAATGTTGATCACTTCGTCAATGAGACTATCTGCATTGTCTATGTAATATCTAGACTAGAAGATGACGCTGCTGAGCATATCTTCGCTTGATGTCATCATGATGCTTTGCATTCTTACATCTTGATCTACGAGCTATTTAAGCATCTGAAAGAAATATACGATGAACTGAACAGAAATCGAAAGTGTCATCATGAGTACAACGCTCTGAGACAAGCAGATAAGTCTTTCAATGTCTTCTACTTTGACTTTATGAAGTTATTCAGCTATCTCGATTATGACAATTGCACTCTGATGAATGATCTTCAGAATAAAATCAATAATCGCTTGCAGAACGCTTTATCAGTCTGTTCAAAGAACTTTACTTCGCTCACTCGCTTAAGAATCTTTCTTCAGAGTGTGAATAATAAACAGCGAGTCAACTATCAGCTACGCAGTCAGCTTCGCACTGTCATCGTCAAAGTCACTGTCATACCTGATAAATGCGCTGCTACTTCATTGTTAGCAGTGACAACTTTGATAATCAAATATGTCAAGTCAACTATCTTTTCTACCTTTAAGTCAGTCAGATCATCTATCATCTGCTATATCTGCAAGACTTCAAATCACTTATTCAAGAACTGTTCTTAGAACAAGATCAACATCTCAACATCTTGTGCATTCATTTCTCGCCTACATGAAATCGTCATTTCGAAGAATAAAGAGAATGAGAAAATGTCTTCTTTTGAAGATAGCGAGGCAAAAAACTAGAGACTTTCATCAAAGACGCAATGAAAGATGTGTTAATTTCTTCAATGATAAGCATGTCAAATGATTCTTTTGCTTCTGAATCTTTGACTACTGAATGTATACTTTCTAGCAATGAAATTAGTTACTCATTGAAGTCATTGATTGACATTGAAGCTGCTGACTATTCGTTCATTGATGAAGTAATCGCGCAGATTGTTTGTGACCAGTTGCAAATCAAGTCTTTGACTTTGATCAAAGTGAAGTCAATTCGAGAATTCAACAATCATTATGCTAAGAAACTCATTACTCATGTCATTTATTCAAACCTGACTGTTCAAGATTATATAATTGACACAGCTTCTATGTTGATCACTCAATTAAATCAACATCAAATGATTTTCGAAAAAACATGAATGAACAAAATCGATCTAGTAATAGATATGCGAATCGATTTTCTTCAATTTTTGAATTTCATTTCTAGTCAGAAATCAATTGTTCTACTCTCAAGTCATAAAACAATCACGAAACAGAAGAGCTTGACTTCTACTCATATACTGAGAAGATTATTCACTTTCGTTATCTTTCAACTCAGTCAGAAATCACTTTCTTTCAATCAGTCAAAAGAGAAGTTCGTTAAATTGATTAAACAGTTAAAATCGCTTGAAGCAGTTTCGTCTAGCGTCAATTCTAAATCGACGTTCAGTCTGAAACCAGCTTTCAGTTCAACCAACATATTCATGATAGAAGCAGCGACATATAGAATGTTAGTCAAATGATCAGATGTCAAGATCTTTGCTGTTATTGTCTTGAAAATCGATCGACTCATAACTACAGTTGAAAACAAGTTTGAAGAAGTGAATTTACATGAGCTTTCACACGTTGAGACTCTCAAGCAAGTCAAGGTCAAGCTTTTCTCTGAATATCATGACTATCTAGATGTCTTCGATCGAGCAATGATTGATCAACTATCATCTCATTGTATCTACGATCACAAGATTGAGTTGATCGACAAGAAAATGTTCTTACGAAGCAAATTATATCAGATGTTCAATCATAAGCTTCAGAAGATAAAGAAGTATCTGATCAAACATTTGAACAAAAAGTTCATTTTCTTCAGCTTTGCATCATACGTCTCGCTCATTTTGTTCACTGAAAAGAAAGATGAAAGTCTGCGTTTCTGCGTTGACTACAGAAAGCTCAATGCTTTGATCAAATGAAATCGCTATTCTTTGCTCTTGATAGACGAGACTCTCGCTCGTATAAAAGAAAGCAAATACCTGATTCAATTAAACATCATTGTCACGTTCAATAAACTGCAAATGCACTCAGATAGCGAAGATTTGACTATCTTTATCATCTTCTTCAACTCATACAAATATCATGTAATACTCTTTGAATTAATCAATGAATCAATGTTCTATCAACACTATATGAACGACGTGCTGTTCAAATATCTTCATCAGTTTTGTCAAATTTATCTAGATGACATTATCATCTACAGCAAGATCTTGAAGAAACATAAGCGACATGTATGATTAATCTTGAATAGACTACAAGAAGCTGATCTACAAGTAAACATCAATAAATGCAAGTTTCATGTTCAGAAAACCATCTTTTTAGAACTTTTGATGTCAATCAAGAAACTTAAGATGAATTCACGAAAGATACAAGCAGTAGTGAATTGATCTATTCTCAATAATCTCACTCAGATTCAGTCATTCATTGACTTCTGCAACTTTTATCAATGCTTTATCAAGAACTTTTTGAAGATTGTTAATTTAATGATTCAACTCACTTAAAAGAAAATCATATTTGAATAAAACAAAGTCTGTCAAACTGCATTTGATCATATGAAGAAATGTATGACTGAGACTTTTATACTTTGTCACTTTAATCAGACTTGCGATTTCATTCTTGAAATTAACTCATTCAACTACGTCAACGATAAAGTTCTGTCTCAATATGATGATGAAGATGTTCTACATTCAATTGTCTTCTATAGCAAGAACATGTCTTCTGCTGAATGCAACTACATGAAATATGATAAAGAACTTCTGATCATCATTTAAGCATTTGAACACTGACGACTTGAACTGAAGTTAACTGATATTTCTATCAAGATGTTCATTGATCATCAAGCGCTCATCTCATTGATGAAAGATAAAAAGCTGAGTAAATATCAAATGCATTGAGTTCAGAAGCTTGCTGACTTCAACTTCAGAATAATGTATTGCTCTGACAAACAGAACATCAAGATTGATGCATTAACTCGTTGAGCTGACGTCGTGCTCAGAGATTCAGAAGATGAGTGCATTCGTTATCAATGAATCACTATTCTGACTTTGAATTGAATGAAGATCGCTGATTTAAAGAAGAATAATGATCAATCAATCTATAAACAAATTCTTGAAACTAATGAGATCGACAAGAATTGTACGCTACTTCGCGAAGCAATAGCAAGAGACGAGACACAATATGAAGATATCAAATTGAAGAATTGTTGAACTCAGAATGAAATCTTGTATCATGATAGTCAGTTATGAGTTTCGTTCAACGAGCTTCTACAAATAAATCTGATTCGTGAGATACATGATTAATTGTCGATTGATCATTCTGAAATTCTTAAAACAGTGAAGATCATAAAGTGAAATTACTATTGATCTTCTATGCGAAAAACGATGAATCGATATATTCAAAACTGCTACGTATGTCAACGTTCAAAGACATCAAGAAATAAATCAAATGACTTGCTTCAATCTTTATTTATATCTGAACAGCGATGACAGAACATAGTCATGAACTTCATTATTGATTTATCTGATTCATACGACTACAACGCTATTCTGACTGTCATCTGCAGATTGTTGAAAGAAAGACATTATATCTCTTGCATCACTGATGATGAAGATATCACAGTTGAAAAGACAGCTGAAATGTTGCTTCAATGAATATATTGAACTCACGATTTATCAAGCTTCATTGTATTCGATTGAGATTCTCAGTTCATCTTCATTCTTTGAAAGTTTCTTTGCAAACGACTGAGCATTTCTCTTTGATTGTTCATCGTTTATCACTCTCAGATCAACGATCAAAGCGAACGAGTCAATCAGAATGTCGAGCGATATCTTCGTTTCTTCTGTTCATACATGCAGAACGACTGATTCAAGTGACTATTCATGATTGAGTTTGTTGATAATAACATCTTGTCTTCAATCATCTTCTTGACTCTCTTCTTCATGAACAAGAGCTTTCACTCTCGTATGAGCTTTGACTCTGACATCATCGAGTATGAAAGCATTCGCGAACATCTGCAGATTGCTCAAGTCAAAAATATATTCAATCACATGAATAAAACACTGATCTTCGCTCGCGAAGCTCTGATCAAAACACAAGAGCAAATGATGAATCAGACTAATAAGCATAGAAAGAAAATCAATTACAAAATTGAATTAAAAATGTTTCTGAATGAACAAAACATCATTACAGCGAGATCTTTCAAAAAATTGAATGACAAAATGCTTGACTCATTTCAGATCACTGAGTCTGTTGACTCATTCTATAAGTTGAAACTATCAGAGACTATGCATATACATGACGTATTTCATTCAGAGCTTTTTCGTTCTGCCGTCAATGATTCTCTGTCTGATCAAAAGAATGAATCTTCGAGATCAATAGTGATAAACGATGAAGATGAATGAAAAATCGACGATATATTGAACTTTCAATGATATCGAAGATGACTTCAATATCGAGTCAAATGAAAGAGTTATGACAACAATCTCAACTGATATAATGCTGACAATGACGAGTTTATGAACGCTCAAAAGATGATTGATGAATTTCATATCAGATATTCAAGAAAAGCGCACTAAGAAACAACATTCATGCAAACATGAATAGTCAAGAAGAGAGAGTAATGTTACGATTCTAGTCTTCGTTTATTCTTCGTCTAGTTTTCGCCTGATTTCATTCTAATTGAGTCTAGCGAAAATCTGATCTAGAAATGATATCATTGAAACTCTGCATCATATGTGTAAAACATCAACTCAATCAAATCTAGCACAGAGCTGAGAAACACACATATAAGAATCGAGTTCTTTTCTGTAGATACTTTTCTTTCTTAGCATTTATTTATTAGTTAAATGACACTTCTATGACTCACTTTAAGTCAATCTCTAACACAATCTATTCAGTAAGAAAAATTTGCAAGAAATTCTTCAAATTTGCATCATCATTTTAGATTGCAAGAAATTCTTCGATTCTACACTCATTTTCATCATTCTATTCGCAAGAAATTCTTTGAATAAAGCACTCAATTATTACCTGAAATTCATAAGAAATTCTTTGAATTTTCACTCATCAAAAAACATCAATTCAAAACATCAATCTCTCATTTACTTTTACTTTGAACAACTCATCTGCTTAGAAGCACTGTCAATAGAAGAGTTTCACTTCTACTCATTAATACTTCAGTCAAAGCTGAGAAAGCTGTCATCTCATGAAACATAAACATCAAAGAACAATTGTTTCATTGAGTCAGCAATCAACTTGACGAAGTCATCAATATGCTGAACGAGCTTCGAAGTCAACGAGACTTGACTCTACAACTCAATGAATACTGACTTTTCATACAAGACAATCACAAAAAGAGAGCGAAACAACTAGAAGTTGCTTTTGATAAAAATAATGAGCTAGAGAAAAAGATCAATCAGTTACAAGACGAGCGATTGAACTTCAGAGCGAAACAACGTCAAGCTGATCGATCTATGTCTTGTCAAGATACTCAGTCAGCTGAGCAACGAGTCAATCAGAAAGAAGCTTCTACGATCTCAGTTTTAATTCATCACTCTGAAGTTGAACGAAGCTTGACTTTCAAAGCTCACTCTCAACAAGAATCTTTTACTCTATCTGATAATGAAAATGAAAATGATCATCACAAGTTCATCAAGCTTTCAAATTCACTCATCTTCATTGAAACAGATGATTCTATCTGAAAGACATGAAATATCAAAATAGCTGACAAGCTCGATGTCAACGCGAATCATTACTTTGCTGAAAAGATTCATATTGTCTATGTGATTTTCAGACTAGAAGACGATGCTGATCAGCAAATTTATGCAAAGCATCATGTTGATGCTTTCTCACTCTATCAATTACTATCAGAGCTACTGAAACATCTGAAAGAAATTTACGAAGATCAGAATTTGATTTGAAAGTGTTGTCATAAATATGTTGCTCTGAAGCAGCTCAACAAGCTCTTCAGCTCTTTCTATTCAGAATTCACTAGAATATTCAGCTTTCTGAACTACGACGATGTCACTCTGATGAACGACATTTAGAATAAAATCAACAATCATTTTCAGAACGTGTTATTAGTTTGTCTCATAAAGTTTAGCTCACTTGATAAGCTCAAGATTTTTCTTCAAGATGTGAATAACAAACAACAAGTCAATTATCAGCTACGTGACGAGCAATGAACAGTCAAATCAATAGCAGCTTCGAAAAAACGTTTTGTTTCTTTGTTAACATCAGCTTCAGTCTCAATTACTAGCTATGTTCAACTCATTACTTTTTTCATTCTTGAATCTGAATGATCAAGAATGTTAATCATCTGCTTCAACTGCAAAGTATTGAGTCATCTTTCAAAGAATTGTTCTCAGCTGAAGACTAGTACTTCAACATCTCATGCATTCATTTCTTGTCTCAATGAGATCATCATGTCAAAAGAAGAGAAGAAATTATTTACAGAGAAATTGAAGAATGAGGCAAAAAACTAGTGACTTTCATCAAAAATGTGATGAAAGATGTGTTAATTTCTTCAACAATAAGCAGCTCAGATAATTTTTTTGCTTTGAAATCTTTGACTACTGAATGTGTATTATCTAGCAATGAAATTAGTTACTCATTAAAGTTATTGATTGACATTGAAGCAGCTGACTATTTGTTCATTGATGAATTAATTGCGCAGAATGTTTGTGATCATTTGCAAATTGAATCTTTATCTTTAATTAAGCTCAAATCAATAAGAGAATTCAATGATCATTATGCAAAAAGCTCATTACTCATGCAATTTATTTGAATCTAACTGTTCAAGATCATATGAAACGTTTCGTCTTTATGCTGATCACTTGATTAGATCAACATCAGATGATTCTTGAAAAAACATGAATGAACAAGATTGAAATGACTATTGATATGAAAGATGATCGTCTTCAATTTTCTAGTTTCAAAGCTCATATCAAAGCTTTTATCAAAGCTCATTCGACTGTTCTTTCAAGCAAGAAAATCGCGATAGAACAGAAGAGTTCAATCTCTACTCAAATACTAAAGAGATTTATTTCTTCTGTTGTCACTCAACTCAGCGAGAAGTCATCTTCATTCAGTAAAATCATGAAATCATTTAATTCAATCAACTTCGCTTCGTCTTTCAATTCAATAAACATAGCAATGATAGAGACTGCAGCATATAAATCACTAGTCAAACGATTGAATGTGACTACTTTCATGATCATCATCACAAAAATCGATCGACTTCTAAAAACAGCTAGAAATAAACTCGAAGATGTAAATCTACAAGAGCTTTCACATGAAGAGATCTTGAAAGAAGTCAAAGCTAAGCTTTCTTTGAAATATCATGACTATCTAGACGTGTTTAATCAAGCGATGATTGATCAACTATTCTTTCATCATCTCTACGATCATAAAATTGAGTTGATCGACGAGAAAACATCTTCTCGAAGTCATCTCTATCATATGTCTGACTACAAGCTTCAAAAGATGAAGAATTACCTGACTGAGCATCTGAATAAAGACTTTATATCTTCTAGCTCAGCTTCATATGCTTCGCTCATACTATTCATCGAAAAGAAAGATGATAACTTGCGTTTCTGTATAAACTACAGAAAGTTCAATGCTTTAATCAAACGAAATCGCTACTTCTTATCGCTAATAGACGAAACTCTCGCTCGTATTCAAGATAGCAAATATTTGACTCAATTGAACATCATTGTCGCCTTCAACAAACTGCGTATGCATTCAAGCAGCGAAGATTTGACTATCTTTATCATCTCTTTTGATTTCTACAAATATCACGTGATGTTTTTTGAATTAATCAACGACTCGACTTTCTATCAACATTATATAAACGACGTGCTATTTGACTATCTTCATCAGTTTTGTCAGATCTATCTAGATGACATTATCATCTACAGCAAAACACTGAAGAAACATAAGCGACATGTACGATTAGTTCTACATAAATTACAAGAGACTGCATTCGCAATTTGTAAAGAGTGACAGTGACAGATTTTAGCGCTTTTAGCGATTAATATTTCGAATATTCATTTAATCTCATGTTTCAGATTTGCGTCACTTTTAGCTGATGCATATTCATAAAAGCGTCAATATTCTCAACATCTTTAGCATCTTTAGCATTCTCATGAGCGCAGTATGCGTCTTTATCGTTTGATTCAATAAACATGACTATTTTGACATTTATAGCATTGATACGTAGTTGCAACGTTGAATAATTAATGATTGATTTGACTATCTAAATAATAGCTATTTAATATATGCGTCGGAAAAGTCAATGAAAAAGTCAATGAGAAAGTTAATGAGTAAACTAGAGAGGTAGAAAGTCATGTAGAATGATTGATAGAATTGTGTTTAAAGCTTGATAGAGAACAAATTTGATTCTTGATTGCGAAGCAATTCGAAGCTTGGTGAAAAGTCATGTAGAAAGTCATAAAGAAAGTCATGTAGAAAGTCATGTAAAGAGTCATGTAGTAAAAAGATCAGTAGATGACTCGATTAAAAAATCAGTAGAAAGCTTACTAGTAAAAAGATCAATAGAAAGATCGATCAAAAGATCAGTAGAAAACTCACTAGATGACTTGGTCGAAAGATCAGTAGAAAGGTCAGCGAAAATGCTTGATAGAAAAACATGAAGAGTGCTTGATAGAAAGTCATGAAGAATGCTTGGTAGAAATTCATGTAGAAAGTCATGTAGAAAGCATTGTTTGATTCGTGTTATGCGCTCAATCGACGCGTATTTTGAAGCATGTAGAATGTTTGGTAGAACATTTGATAGAAAGCTCAGTCGATAGCTCAATAGATAGCTCAGTAGAAAGATCGATAGAAAGATTGATAGAAAGATTGATAGAAAGATTGATAGAAAAGTCGATAGTGTTACGATTCTAGCCTTCGTCTATTCTTCGCCTGATTTCATTCTAATCAAGCCTAGCGAGAATCTGAGCTAGTCATGATGTCATTGAGACTCTGCCTTTTATATGTAAGGCGTCAACTCTATCAAGCCTAGCACAGAGCTGAAATGAACACATATAAGTCGAGTTCTTTTCTGTACATACTCTTTTCTTTCTTAGTATTTATCTATTAGTTATATTACACTCATATGACTCGCTCTATGTCGATTTCTAACAGGTAGAAAGGTTGGTAGAAAGATCGATAAAAAGGTTGATAGAAAAATCGATTAAAAGATCAGTAGAAAGCTCACTAGATGACTTGATCGAAAGATCAGTAGAAAGCTCACTAGTAGAAAGATCAATAGAAAGGTCGATCAAAAGATCAGTAGAAAAATCAGTGAAAAGCTCAGTAGAAAGCATTGTTTGAAACACTGTTTGACGTGTTTTGTGCGCTTGATCAACGCATTTGATAAAGCGTTTGATAGAGCATTTGATAGAGAGTTCGATAGAAAGTAGAATGACGAGTAGGTGAGCGAGTAGATAGACGAGTAGAGTGAAGAGTAGGTGAGCGAGTAGAGTGATGAGTAGGTGAGTGAGTAGAGTGAAGAGTAGGTGAGCGAGTAGAGTAACGAGTAGATGAGCGAGTAGCTAGACGAGTAGAATGAAGAGTAGGTGAGCGAGTAGGTAGATGAGTAGATGAGCGAGTAGATGAGCGAGTAGATGAGCGAGTAGATAGACAAGTAGTAAGCTGAATGCAACGAAAGAAACGAAAGCAATGAAAGCGATGAAAGCAATGAAAGTGATGAAAGCAACGAAAGCGCGATTCAGTTCAATGACATATGAACAAACGCAGATTCAGTTCAACGACATATAAAATGATCGCAGATTTTATTCATAAAATCTGATCACATTCAGATGAGCTCAGCTAAAATTTCAACTTTATTTCGCTTTAAGCGACAAATGTTTCTTTAGCTAAACTCAATAATTCAGTTCACTTTTCAAACTGCGAATGTGATCTTCAGATGAATATAAACAAATGCAAGTTTCATGTTAAAAAGATCTTCTTTCTGAAACTATTGCTATTCATTGAAGAACTAAAGATGAATCTCAGAAAAGTACAAGCAGTAGTTGAATGATCTACTTCTACAAATCTCACTCAGATGCAGTTCTTCGTCAACTTCTGCAATTTCTATCAACATTTTATAAAGAACTTTTCGAAGATTGTTTATCTTTTGATTCAACTAACTCAAAAAGAGATGATATTTGAATGAAATCAAGCTTGTCAAATGATCTTTGATCATATGAAGAAATGAATGACTGAAGCTTCTATTCTTCGTCATTTTGATCAAAATAGAAAGACTATTCTTGAAACAGACTCATTCAACTACGTCAATGATGACATACTTTCTCAGTATGACGACGAAGAAACATTGCATTTAATGATTTACTACAGCAAGAATCTGAGCTTCGCTGAGTGCAATTACAAGATCTATGACAAGAAACTACTAGCAATCATTCATGTTTTCAAGCATTGATGATCTGAGCTGAAATTGACTGAGCTACTCATCAAGATGTTCATTGATCATTAAGCTTTAACATCATTAATGAAAGATAAAGAGCTAAGTAGACATCAAATGCGCTGAGTACAAAAGCTTGTTGACTTCAACTTCAAAATCATGTATTGCTCAGACAAATAAAACATCAAAGTCAATGCATTGACTCGTCAAGTCGATTCAGTTTCTAGAAGTCTTAAGAATGAATGATGTTGCTATCAATATTACGATTCTAGTCTTCGTCTATTCTTCGTCTAGTCTTCGCCTGATTTCATTCTAATCGAGTCTAGCGAGAATCTGATCTAAAGATGATATCATTGAAACTCTGCATCATATGTGTAAGACGTTAACTCAATCGAGTCTAGCACAGAGCTGAGAAACACACATATAAGAATCAAGTTCTTTTCTGTAAATACTTTTCTTTCTTAGCATTTATCTATTAGTTAAATGACACTTTTATGACTCGCTTTAGATCGATCTCTAACAGTAGATAAATGCTAATCAACTACTCTGCTATCAACGTGTAAATGATACGAAATAATCTACTTCTATTCAGAAAATTCGCAAGAAATTCTTTGAATTACTTTCATCAAAATACACATTCAAATTTACTCAAATTTATCAAATCAATCACTCAATCAAATTTATCTATCTATCTTTCTCACAATGACACGCGACTTCAAACCAGTCGAGTCATGAACAGCTCATCTGCTTAGAAGCATTGCTAGTAGACGAGTTTCTCTTATTTCTTTCGATGCTTCAGCGAAATCTCAGAATGTCGCTATCTCATGAGACATCAACACAAGTCAACAACTTCGTCAATGAGCTATTAATCAGTCAGACGAGATCATCAAGATGCTGATCAAGTTAAAAGATCAACGAAACATGACTTTAAAACTTAACAAGCAATGAATCAATGTTCAAGTCAATCACATCAAGAGACTTGATGAGCTAGAGATCAATCAAATGACAATAGACACTCAAGAAAAGACTATCATTGAACTACAAAAGAAAGTCTTGAGTCTAAAAAAGAAACAACGTTCAGCGAATCAGTCTCAATCTCATCAGTCTACGAAATCTCTATCTCATCAATCTATCAAGAATCATACTCAATGTAAGTCGTTCACTTTATTCAATAATGATCATCACAAGTCTTTCAAGTTTTCAAACTCATTTGTATTCATCAATGAAGATGAATCAACATGAGATAACTGAAGAGTCAAGATGAACAACAAGCTTCAGACAAATGTCAATCACTTCAATAATGAGAATATCTGTATTGTTTATGTGATATCTAGACTAAAAGATGATGCTGTTGAGCACATCTTCGCTTGACATTGACATGATGCTTCGCATTCATACATCTTGATCAACGAGCTATTTGAGCATCTGAAAGAAATATACAATGAACTGAATAGAAATTGAAAGTGTCATCATGAGTACAACATTCTGAGACAAACAGACAAGTCTTTCAATGTCTTCTACTTCAACTTTATGAAGCTATTCAGCTATCTAAACTACGATGATTGCATTCTGATGAATGATCTTCAGAATAAGATCAACAATTGCTTGCAGAACGCTTTATCAGTCTGTTCAGAGAACTTTACTTCGCTCATTCACTTAAGAATCTTTCTTCAAGATGTGAATAATAAACAGTGAGTCAACTATCAGCTACGCAGTCAGCTTTGCACTGTCATTGTCAAAGTCACTGTTGTACCTGATAAATGTGCTGCTACTTCATTGTCAGTGACAACTTCAATAATTGATTATGTTAAATCTATCATCTTTTCTATCTCTGAGTCTGATTAAGCGAAATCATTTATCATCTGCTACATCTGCAAGACTTCGAAACATTTGTTCAAGAATTGCTTTCAGAACAAGATTAATACTTCTGCATCTCATGCATTCATTTCTCGTCTACATGAAATCATCATTTCGAAGAATAAAGAGAATGAGAAAATGTTTTTCAAGAACAACGAGGCAAAAAACTAGAGACTTTCATCAAAGACGCGATGAAAAAGATGTTAATTTCTTCAACGACAAGCATGTCAAATGATTCTTTTGCTTCTGAATCTTTGACTACTAAATGTGTACTTTCTAGCAATGAAATTAATTACTCATTGAAGTCATTGATTGACATCGAAGCTGCTGACTATTCATTCATTGATGAAGTGATTACGCAGATTGTTTGTGATCAGTTGCAAATTGAATCTCTTACTTTGATCAAAGCGAAGTCAATTCGAGAATTTGATGATCATTATGCTAAGAAACTCATTACTCATGCCATTTATTTGAACCTGACTGTTTAAGATCATACGATTGACACAGCTTTTATGTTGATCACTCAATTAGATCATCATCAAATAATTCTTGAAAAAACATGAATGAACAAAATTGATCTAGTAATTGATATGCGAATCGATTTTCTTCGGTTTTCGAATTTCATTTCTAGTCAGAAATTGATTGTTCTACTCACAAGCAACAAGACAATCACGAAGCAGAAGAGTTTGACTTCTACTCATATACTGAAGAAATCTTTCACTACATCTCAACTCAGTCTGAACTCACTCTCTTTCAGTCAGTTCAATGAGAAGTCAGTTAAACTAATTGAACAGTTAAAATCGCGCGACGCAGCTTTAACTAACGTCAAAAATTCTAAATTGACGTTCAGTCTGAATTTATTCTCTTTCAGTTCAATGAACATAGCAATGATAGAAGCAGCAACATATAGAATGTTAGTCAAATGATCAAACGTCAAGATCTTTGCTGTTATTGTCTTGAAAATCAATCGACTCATAACTACAGTTGAAAAAAAGTCTGAAGAAGTGAATCTGCATAAGCTTTTTCACGCTGAAACTCTCAAGCAAGTCAAAGTCAAGCTTCTCTCTGAATATCACGACTATCTAGACGTCTTCAATTGAGCAATGATTGATTAGCTATCATTGCATCATTTCTACGATCACAAAATTGAGTTGATCGATGAAGAAACACTTTCTCGAAGCAGACTATATCAGATGTTCAATCACAAGCTTCAGAAGATAAAGAAGTATCTGATTGAACATCTGAACAAAGAGTTCATTTTCTTCAGCTTCGCATCATACGTCTCGCTCATCTTGTTCATCAAAAAGAAAGACGATAGTCTGCGTTTCTGCGTTGATTACAGAAAGCTCAATGCTTTGATCAAACGAAATCGCTATTCTTTGTCATTGATAGTCGAGACTCTCGCTTGTATACAAGAAAGTAAATACCTGACTTGATTGAACATCATTGTCGCGTTCAATAAACTACACATGCACTCAGATAGCGAAAATTTGACTATCTTTATTACCTTCTTCGACTCATACAAATATCATGTAATGCTCTTTGAATTAATCAATGAATCAACATTCTATCAACACTATATGAACGACATATTGTTCAAATATCTACATCAGTTTTGTCAGATCTATCTAAATGACATTATCATCTACAGTAAGATCTTGAAGAAACACAAGCGACATGTACGATTAATCTTGAATAGACTACGAGAAGCTGATCTACAGATAGACATCAATAAATGCAAGTTTTATGTTCAGAAAATCATCTTTTTAGAACTTTTGATGTCAATCAAGAGACTTAAGATGAATTCACAAAAGATGCAAGCAGTCGTTGATTAATCTACATTCAATAACCTCACTCAGATGCAGTTCTTCATTGACTTCTGCAATTTCTATCGATGCTTCATTAAGAACTTTTCGAAGATTGTTCATTCAATGATTTAACTCACTCAAAAGAAGATCATATTTGAATGAAATGAAGTCTGTCAGATCATCTTCAATCATATGAAGAGACGTATGATCGAGACTTTTATACTACGTCACTTTGATCAAACTCATGAGACTATTCTTGAAATCAACTCATTCAACTACGTCAACGATGAAGTTCTCTCTCAATATGATGACGAAGAAGTACTACATTCAATTGTCTTCTATAACAAGAACATGTTTTCTGCTGAATGCAACTATGAGATATATAATAAAGAACTTCTGATCATCATTTGAGCATTTGAACACTGACGACTTGAACTGAAGCTAACTGACATTTCTATCAAGATGTTCATCGATCATCAAGCGCTCACCTCATTGATGAAAGATAAAGAGCTGAGCAGACGTCAGATGCGTTGAGTTCAGAAGCTTGCTGACTTCAACTTCAGAATAATGTATTGATCTGACAAACAGAACATCAAGATTGATGCATTAACTTGTTGAGCTGACGTCATGTCTAAAGATTCAGAAGATGAGCGCATTTGCTATCAATGAATCATTATTCTGACTTCAAATCGAATGAAAATTGCTGATTTAAAGAAGAACATCAGTGAATCAATCTATAAACAGGTTCTTGAGACTAATGAAATCGATGAGAATTGTACGCTACTTCGCGAAGCAATAGCAAGAGACAAGACACAATATGAAGATATCAAATTGAAGAATTGTTGAACTCAGAATGAAATCTTGTATCATGATAGTCAGCTATGAGTCTCGTTCAACGAGCTTCTACAAATGAACCTGATTCATGAGATACATGATCAATCATCAGTTAATTATTCTGATATTCTTAGAACTGTGAAAGTCATAAAGCGAAACTACTATTGATCTTCTATGCGAAAAACGATAGATTGATATATTCAAAACTGCTACGTATGTCAATGTTCAAAGACATCAAGAAATAAATCAAATGACTTGCTTCAATCTCTATCTATATTTGAACAGCGATGACAGAACATAGTCATGAACTTCATTATTGATTTATCTGATTCATACGACTACAACGCTATTCTGACTGTCATCTGCAGATTGTTGAAAGAAAGACATTATATCTCTTGCATCACTGATGATGAAGATATCACAGTCGAAAAGACAGCTGAAATGTTGCTTCAATGAGTATATTGAACTCACGATCTATTAAGCTTCATTGTATTCGATCAAGATTCTCAGTTCATCTTCATTCTTTGAAAGTTTCTTTGCAAACGACTGAGCATTTCTCTTTGATTGTTCATCATTTATCACTCTCAGATCAACGATCAAAGCGAACGAGTCAATCAAAATGTCAAGCGATATTTTCGTTTCTTCTGTTCATACATGCAGAATGACTGATTCAAGTGACTATTCATGATCAAGTTTGTTAACAATAACATCTTGTCTTTAATCATCTTCTTGACTTTCTTCTTTCTGAACAAGAGCTTTCACTCTCGTATGAGCTTTGACTTTGACATCATCAAGTATGAAAGCACTCGCGAACGTCTGCAGATTGCTTGAGTTGAAGATATATTCAATCACATGAATAAAACACTGATCTTTGCTTGCGAAACTTTGATCAAAACATGAGAACAAATAGTGAATCAAGCTAACAAGCATAGAAAGAAGATCAATTATGAGATTAAATTAAAGATGTTTCTGAACGAATGAAACATCGTTACAGCGAAACTCTTCAAGAAATTGAATGACAAGATGCTCAACTCTTTTTGAATCACAGACTCTGTTGACTTCTTCTATAAATTGAAACTATCAGACACTATGCGTATACATGATGTATTTTATTCAGAGCTTCTTCGTCTTGTTGTCAATGACTCTCTGTCTGATCAGAAGAATGAATTCTCGAAGTCAATAGTGATAAACGATGAAGACGAATGAAAAATCGACGATATATTGAACTCTTGATGATATTAAAAACAACTTCAATATTGAGTCAAATGAAAGAGCTATGACAATGATCTCAACTGATATAACGCTGACGACGACAAATTTATGAACGCTCAAGAGATGATTGACGACTTTCATATCAAATATTCAAGAAAAGCGCACTAAGAAATAACATTCATGCGAACATGAATAGTCAAGAAGAAAGAGTAATGTTACGATTCTAGTCTTCGTCTACTCTTCATTTAGCCTTCGCCTGGTTTCATTCTAATCAAATCTAGCGAGAATCTGATTTAGAGATGATGTCATTGAGACTCTGTATCATATGTGTAAGACGTCAACTCTTTCAAGCTTAGCACAGAGCTGAGAAGAACACATATAAGAACTTAAGTTCTTACCTGTACATACTTTTCTTTCTTAGCATTTATTTATTAGTTAAATGACACTTCTATGACTCGCTTTAGATCGATCTCTAACAGTGAGTCTGTTACAATAGACATTTCAATTCTACACAAGATTAAGAAAATACATTCATGTGAATATAAATCATTGAAGAAGAGAGATAATGTTACGATTCTAGCTACGCATCTTCATTGATGACTATGTTGATGACTATGTTGATGACTATGTTGATGACTATTCTGAGAGTTATCGTTGATCGCTTGTCGCTAGAGCATAGACTTGTTTTGAAGTCAACTTTATTCAGAGTTAGCTTATGTTCTTCTGAGTCATATAAATAGTCAACTCTTCTCTTCTAGATACTTTTCTTTCTTAGCATTTATATACTTGTTACATTACATTCATATGACTCGCTCTATGCTGATTTTTAACAAGTATTAACTTTCTATATGAATAAATATTATTAAGCTACTATCAAATTTGATCGTATTATCTACGCGCATATTCTCTAGTGTAGCTGCGCGTTTCTTAAGCTACTCACACTAAGTGACTTTCTGAAGTTGAATTCATCGTCAATAATGCATCATCATTAATCACTTTAACATCACTTTTCTTGATTAATTTGAATCAGAATTCACGTCTGAACTTCAAGCTTTTTGAATCTTTGCTTGAGAATTTTACGTTTTAAGCTCAAAACAAGTTAATCAATGTTGAAGAGTTCATCAAGAATAGACTGATCATCAAGTTGAGTTTCAAGTTGACATTTTGAATTCAACTCAATTCAAAGTCGAGTTGCTTACATTTTCAATTCAACTTGAGTTGAATTAAGCATATTTTTAACTTGATGCAACTTGATTCAACTGAGAATTGAGTCAATTCAACTCAATTTATCAAGAACTTAAGCTTGACATCAAGAAAGCTAAATATAAAAAAAAAATTGACTTTTGCATTATCTTTTTGCATTATCTTTTTGATAAAAAGTCATGAAGAGAAAACATAAAGATTGTTTGATAGAAAGTCATAAAGAGAAACATGAAGAAAAACATAAAGAGAAACATAAAGAAAAACATAAAGAGAAACATAAAGAAAAACATAAAGAGAAACATAAAGAAAAACATAAAGAGAAACATAAAGAAAAACATAAAGAGAAACATAAAGAAAAACATAAAGAGAAACATAAAGAAGAACATAAAGAGAAACATGAAGATCATTTGATAAAGAGTCATGACAAGAAAACATGAAGATCATTTGACTTTGATAGAGAATCATGACGAGAAAACATGATAAAAAGTCATGAAGAAAAATCATGTAAACTGTTCAATTAAGCTATTTACATTTATCTAATATCTTGTTGAATTGAGTCGAATTTTTGAGTCAAGTTGTCGAGTCAAACTTCTCAATTCAATTTAACACTTTTTCAAAAAAATTTCAACTCGACTCAACACTTTTCAAGTCGAGTACTTGACTTGAACTTAAATACTCAACTTGACGTGATCAGTTTAATCAAGAAGATGAAGAAACTAACTGAGTATTTATGTGATGAAATGTTTATAGCTCAGATCATTTATGAATTCAATGTCAATCTCTCTTGTTGTTCTTGTTTTAAATACTTCGTTGAAGATGAAGTCTGACTGAATGCTTGCAATCTCAGCATCGCTCATTTTGCAATCAAGTTAAATGATTGTAATGTTGACTTCTTCAAGATTAAGCATGTCTTCAAGAACAACTTTCTGATCATCAAGTTGAATCTTTCAGTATTTATGAAAGTTTACTCAGTCTTTCATGTCATTCTTCTAAGTCATATCACAAGTGATTCTTTTTTGAGTCAACATCAGAAATCTTAAGAACTCATTATCATCAAGAATGACGAAAGATTCTGATATGTAAACAGCATACTAAACTTCAAGCGTGATAGATGCTATAATTTATCTCTGCTCAAGTATTACATCAATTGAAAAGATCACTTTTCTACTTGAGAGTCTTTCAATCTTCTGAATAATTGTGAGTAAGCACTTAATGAATATCATCTCATCAATTCTGTCATCGAAGAATCACATGTACTGTTGTATGTGATGTTTCAATGTTAATGTCAAGAACTTTAAGTTCAATCTTCATCATTTTAACTTAATTCAGATTTGACTCAGATCTTGTTTAAATCTGTTTCAAACATCTTGTTTAAATTTGACTCAGATGTGACTCAGATGTATTCTAGTTTCACATGTGCATCATCATATTAAACTGCATTTCATCTTTTTCTTGTTCAAATCTGATTCAGATCTTGTTTAAATCTGACTCAGACATCTCATTTAAATTTGACTCAGATGTGATTTAAATGTATTTCAATTTTCTGTGCATTATCACGTTAAAATGCATTTTATCTTGTTTCATCTTTCAGATCTTGTTAAGATTTGACTCAGACATCTTGCTCAGATTTGACTCAAATGTAACTCAGATTTATTTCAGTCTTATCTGTGCTTTATCATATTAAAATGCGTTCACATCAATTCTTATCTTGTTTCAGTCTTCATTTTTGATTCTTTCTCATTTCATCTTGTTTCTTTTCATCATTTTGCAGAAGCTCAGTCTTGAAGAGAGAAACTACTGTCATGATGTCAGATCATCAACTCAATTTAAAACATAAATCATCAATATTTTAAATAATCTTGATTCATTAAATTTGTTTTGCAGTTCAATGAATCAAGTCATCAATCTAATCATCATCATTTTAATTTAGTCTCAGCAATTCTGTTTTGATCATTTCAGTTGTGTGCATGAACTTCTGCAATCTTAAGTCAATAAAACTACTGTCTAGTCTTGATTCTGCTCAATTCATGTATATAAAAGTTGAGTTTTCATTCTTTTCTTTCACTTTTTATCTTTCATCTTGTACATTATCTGATGTATTGTTTTGTATCTAGATTCTATCAAAGTAATAATAATACCAGTCTTTTATATTGATAATATCTTTAGTTTAACTCAGTCTTTGACAGTTGCTTTAGTTCTTCAAATATCATCTGACAAATCTTTATTCATTCAAAAAGATGATTTTTTTGAATCAACTTTATCATGAATCAAATGATCTTTGAGAAGTTTTTTATGAATTGTTGATAAAAATTGCAGAAGTCAATAAAGATCTGCTCATGAATCAATGATTGCAACACTTTTCAGCTTTGAATCACATCTACTTTTTAAGAGTTCATTCGTAGATCATTGATGAATATTAGTAGTTTAAGAAACGAGATTTTCTGAATCTTGAATTCATACTTGTCAATGTTTATCTGTAAATCAACTTCACAAAGCTTGTCTAGCACTTTTTTCACATGAGTTCTATGTTTTTTCAAGATCTTGCTGTAGATGAGAATATCATTCAAATATGTCTGACAGAATTTATGTAAACAGTTGAACAATACATCATTGATATAGTGCTGAAAGAACGCAAATTCATTGATTAATTCAAAGAGCATTACTTTATACTTGTAAATGTCAAAGAAAGTAACAAAAGTAGTTAAATCTTTGCTTTCTGAACTCATGCGCAGTTTATTGAATGTGATAATAATGTTGAGTCAAGTCAGATATTTACTGCCTTGAATTCAAGCTAATACTTCATTTATCAAGAATATTGAATAATGATCTCTTTTAATCAGAGCATTCAGTTTTCAATAGTTCATACAAAAGCAAAGACTGTCATCTTTCTTTTCAATAAATAGTATTAATGAAGCAAAAAAAGCTTTGCTGAGTGTGATGAACTTTTTCTTCAAATTCTCTTCTAGATACTCTTTGATCTTCTGCAATTTGTAACTCAATATGAGATATAATTGACTTCTAAAGAATTGACTTTCATTTTTTAATTCAATCTTATGATCGTATGATTGATGCAAAGACAACTGCGTTGTCTTTTCTCTATTAAAAACATTCAGAAAGTCATGATAAACTATTGAAAGCTTTTTCTTCAGTTCATTTAATGATATGACAAAGATCATTTCGTTCAGTTTCGCGAAATCTTCAACTGAGCTAAGTGCTTTGTTGATTTCACTAATGATCAAAAAGAAGATCTTGATCTTCTTATTCTTGACTAGAGTTTAATATGCAACGACTTCAATCATGATAATATTGATGAGTTTCTTTTTCTTAGTTGACTGAGAAAAGTGAAGTTAATCGAGATCAACTTAAGTGCTTTGCTTTCATATGAGTACAGATTCAATGAATTGAACAGATTCAATGAACTGATTCACTAGTTTCTGATTCATAAATCACTTCAAGATGATTGTTGATGTAATCATTAAATTTAAGTTCTTTCGTTTCATTTTGCAGATTTCGCTTGATTCAGATTTGTAAAATGCTGATTGACTGCTTATTTTCAAAATGACAAATTTCAATGTTTGAATATTCAACAAGAATATTAATTGATCATTTGCAAAGTTTATCAAAATTTGATTTCTTTTCAATCAAAGATTTTCAATGATTATCTTATGTTAATTTAGACAAGTTATTAATAAAAACATCATTTCATTCTTGTATTCTTGTATCATGATCAATGTATACAAAGCATGTGTAATCAACTTTTGATCAGAAATTTCATCATATGATTGAATCAACTTTCATTTTAACAGCGATATTGACTGAATATCAAAGTGTTCACATAGCTTTGACATCAAAAATTTATTGATGAAAGTCATGTCAGTAACTTCAGTATTTATCAGAGCAAGAAATCTGAATATCTCTTCTAAACTACTCAAGATGATGTCAACAGTGAATGACTTGAAATCAAATAAATCATTAAACATGCTGATGAAACAAAATATGAGTATATTGTTCTCAGTCACTACTTTGATGAAAGCAGATTGTTTTTTAAATTCGTAATGATCTTGTGCACTTGAGTTGTCTTAAGACAATCATATGCTCTATGTTCTGACTTCTTGCATTTGAAGCAGAGTTTTTTCTTAAACAACTTTTTCTGAATAGAGTCAAGATTCAATCTTCTGAGTTTCTTTCATGAAGAAACTGATAACGTAAATTGAACAGTTGATGTGCTAAAGACAGATTAAGCAGCTTGAATCATTGATGCTTTGACAACTGATTGAGTGTTTAATTCAATCAATTTAACATTGACTTGCATGCAAATGTTGACAAACTCATTCAAATTCATGATTTGTTCATTGAATGTTACTCACTGAAGATCTGAGCTGATCTTATGCTGAAGATCATCTAGTAAAGTCTCATTATTGTATTTTAATTCTGTGTTAAATCTCTGAAATTTCATTCAAAATTCATGAAAGAAGATCTTGTTTTAATACAGCTTCAAGTACTATCATTGAGTCATGTGATAACAATTGAGATCATTGTACATTTTATTAATGATTGATAGTACTTCTTCAACTTCTAGAAAGAAATTCAAAAATGTGTTTCTTATTCATGATGCTATGTGCTTGATTGTAGCTTCACTGACTTGACTTTCAATGTAAACAATCTTTAATTCTTTGATAGAAAAGTGATTCTTGTTTATTTTTAGCTTATTTCACATTCATGATAGTCAATTGTTTACATTCTGCAATGAATCTTCAAACAAAAATGAGTCAAATAACTTGATTAACTTTAAAGATCAATCTTCAGAAATCAAAGTGCTTTGTCAACTTAATGCAGCTTTTAAATGATGTATAATCATGTTCTTGTTTCTATTCTTTTTTTGCAAATGCGTTTGTATGTCAGAATCATGCCTAGATGAGTCAATCAGCGAAAGTCAGGATTGAATAGTGCTTGATCTTTAGAGATAGCTATAACTGAATATTAAGAATACAGAAGAAGATGAGTACAAAAGCTTCTATTTAAGTAATATTCAGAGACTGCGCTAAGCTTGAAGAAAATGTGTTTGTGACATGAGTAGAATGTGATGTAGAAAGAAAGATGATGTTGAACAAAAAGATGTTGATGAAAGAAAATAGAGGCTGAGCCAGATCTGAGCTAGAGGCACTGACTAGCTCTATTCAGCCTTGATACGCTCGTAACATTACTCTTCTCTTCGAAAATTCATGTTCGCATGAATGTCGCTCGTTTGCTTGCTTTCTTATTGAGTTATTTCGGTACTAGCGTGGCTTTCTTGAATATAGCGCATGAAATTCGTTCAAAACTTTCTCGAAGTCATTGAATTCACCTTTATCAACATAGTATCATTCATTGTCTCTATCTAGGTCTTTTCATTTGACCTTGTACTGTATTCGACCTCGATAGCATCTGAAGTTCAGAATGTCATCTATCTCTCAGTGTTCATTGTTGTTGTCATCAATAATGATGAGTCTGAAAAGTTCTGCATGCTGTTCTGATAGAAGATCTTCTGAATACGATCGCAGTAACTTCGAGCTGAACATCGAATGCAGATGCTTCATGCTGACTGATAGACGAAGATGATAGAAGACTCTCGCTTTGACAGTGATCTGATATGATTCTAGTTGTTTGTCTTTCAAATCTTTGCAGAATCTCGTTGTCTTGACGTTTCTGAAAGATAGTCAAACTCAGTCATCTACTTCATAAATGATGTTTCGTTTATGTTTATTGATCTGAACTTCGATGATCAGCTTCGTCTTTTTCAATTGTTGACGGTCGAAGCTCAGTAACTCTTTCATTCAAATGACAATATCATCTGCTTTTCTAGCTTCAAGTCGTTCACAAGTTGTTTCGTAGTCAGTCGTATCTGAATCGAAACTCATTCAAGGGTGAAATTCTTTATTGAAGTAGAAAGAGATCATTGAGATGATCGAGAAGATATTGAAATTGTCGCTGAATTTCACCATAGATATTCATTTAACTCAATCATTCTGCATGTAATTGCAGTAAATTCTAAGTTCGCGTTCAACGTCTTGATTGACTCGTTTCGTCTGATCATCAATCTTCAAATGATAGACTGTGAATAAACTAGCTGTGATTCTCAGTCGCTTGCAAAGACTCTTTCACATAGTCAATATGAATTGAGAGTCTCTGTTTGAAACAATAGAACTGAGTAGATCATGCAGTTGATAGACATTTCATAGCATGATTCAAACCGTTTCTTCAACTGAGATGTCATCGTCTTTTCAATAACAGAAAACATAGTGACGTTCTTTGATGAGATGACATATGATTGTGCAAATGACGTTATAGTCTTCTGACAGAGATAGTTCAGTGATGAAGTTCATAGCTATATCTTTTCAGCGTTTCTGTGAAATCGAAAGAGAATGATGAAGTTCATTGATGCTATTTCTAGAGACTTTGCTTCGCTGACAAGCATGACAGTTTCGAATGTATTGTCGAATAGTAGCTCAATGATCTGATCAATAGTAGAAACGCTGAACTAGATCAATGATTCATTTATTGTCAAAGTGAAAGGTTGAAGATTGATCATGCACTTCTTGTAGCAGTTTCGTATGCATATTCTTGAAAACTCACAGTAAGTCTTTTCTAAAGAAAACGCTGTCAATGATTTTGCAGTTCTTCAATTTAGTGATATGAAATTTGAGCTTGTTCTCGTTCATAGCTTGTCTATATTCATCGCAGAGCTCATTTGTTTGATTGATCATACACACTCATTGATAAAGATTTGCTTTCAATTCAACGAGTAGAACATCAACTCTATCGAAGATCAGAATAGTCTGAAAACGATCTTCAAGTTATTAAGCTGATTTAAAGATGTTCGCTAGAGACATTCAAGTTAAAGCATCAACTTTAGTATTCATTTTGCCTGATCTAAAGATGATCTGAAAGTTAAACTTCAACAGAATGTTCAGATAGTTGACTTGTCATCGACTCAACTGTTTATTTTTCATGAAGATCTTCAAAGCTTGATGATCAATGAATATCTGAATGAGTAGTTCAATGCACTTCAGCTCAAGTCGTCAGTGTTCGAAGCATCGAATAATGATTAGCAATTTCTTGTCATAGATGTGATAATTGATTTCAGCGAGAATCATGCTTTTACTGTAGAAGATCATTGAATGAAGAACTCTCTCGTCATTGTACTGAGATAGTATTTCATCTTTTACATAGTTCAAAGCATTGATCTTCAGAATAGCTTGTCGTTTGAAATTGAAGTGACGAAGTACTGAGGTCGAGCTGACTTGTTTCTTTAGATTGTCAAAGACTTGAACACAGATCTCGTTTCAAACAAAAGACGTGTTCTTTCTTGTCAGCTGAGTGAATGATTTGACTAGCTTCGAGAAGTTCTTAATGAAACAATGATAGAAGTTAACAAATTTCACGAAGCTTTGAATTTCTTTTAGATTGATCGAAGTGATTCAGCTGACTATGACTGTCACTTTGCTGAGATTCATACGAAGATCTAGTTCTGATACAATGACTTCTAGAAAGACAGTCTTTTCTACATTGAATTCGCACTTTTGAATATTCATCTGCAGTTCAGCTTTGCGTAGTCGACTCAATACTAGTTTGATGTGATCTTTATGTTTCTTTCTCATTTTGCTATAGATGAGAATGTCATTTAGATAGGCTTGGCAAAAGTCGTTCAGAAAGTCTCATAGAACATCATTCATATATTGCTGAAAGAAGATCGATTCATTAGTCAGTTTGAATGATAGCACCTTGTATTTATATGCTTTTAAAGCAGTGATAAAAGTGATGTAATTCTCGCTATCAAGATGCATTTGAAGTTTGTTGAACGCTGATATGATGTTCAATCTAGTCAGATGCTTGCAACTCACTATTTTATCAATGATCTCGTCTATCAACGATAGAGAATATCTATTTCTTTTGAAAATGACATTTAGCTTTTGATAGTTCACGCAGAATCGAAGATCTTCATTTGCTTTGAGAATGAATAGAACGAGAAAGAAATAGAAGATTTAACTAGAAGTGATGAATCTCTTCGACAGATTCTCGTTTAAGTACTTCTTTACTTTCAGAAGTTTGACAGAGAACATTTGATAAATTCGACAGTGAGAAAGCGTTGAATCACTGATGAGCTTGATTTTATGATCATAGAAGCGATGAGAGAGTAGTTTATTTGATTGAGCTCGATCAAAAACATCTAGAAACTCATGATATTTTGATGACAGCTTTGCTTTAATATCTTTCAAATTCTGAGTCGTTTCATCGATTGAAGAGATGTTTAGAGCGTTCAAATCATTCTGAGTATTGTACGCGATTTTTCTATTGATGTTCATCATGAATAGAGCAAAGACTTTGATCTTATTCTTCTTTGAATGATTCAACAGTGTTTTGAATGAAGCTGTGTCTATGCTTCGAATCAAGAATGACTCTTTTCGAACAAGTCGTTTGAGCATCATAGAAGTCTTAGTCTGAGTGATTGAAGAAGACGAAGTTGACTGCAATCAACTTGAGTGCTTTGAATTGAGAGAAATTGAAAAAATCGAAATAGAAGTATTCAATTGATTTGAAAAAACAATGACGTCGTTTTGCATATTCAATAATATTTCGTTTTTGTTCATTCAGAGCTTACTCAATATGACTTCATGATGATCAATATCAGCTATCAGCATTGATACAGTCAATTTCTTATGACTTTCGATGATGAGATTGAATAGAATTTTATGAGTGATGATCTTCTTAGATATCTTTTCATCATAATCTCTTATTAGCTTCTCTTTTGTCAGTGATATAGATTGAATTTTCAGTTTCTCGCATACTTTATTGACTAGATTAAAATGTATGATCATGTAGACGATTGAATCACTGTCTATTAGAAAACGAAGACTGAAAGATTGATTCTGAGAGATGAGATGAGTGTCAATTAGAAACAACTTTTCAAAGTAATTTTCTTTTGATAGAATTTCGTCTAGTTTGCACAAAGATATAATCTTTACCTCTTCAATGACTTTTGAAGAGATGACTAGTTTTTTGAATCGAAATTCGAATCGAAATCGAAGTGATCATATTCATTGTTCACTGCATTAATTCTAGTAGATCGATTGAAGCACTCTTTAGAGCTATGACCTGATTTATGATATATGAAACAACTTTCGACTAGAATGTCTGCTTCTTTGACGTTAGTTAAAATCGCGTCGCGTGACTTTAGCTGATCAGACTTCAAGTGATCGACTGATTGAGTGACAACAGTCGCTCTATGAAAGATAGTTTTAGAAAGATCATTGACGCGTTTGATCTTGTTCTTGATCTTTCAAATGACTTGCTGATCATTATTTAAATGAATCAGATAGAAACGAATTTCTTTTAGAGAATCAGATTGAACTAGTTGATCTACTCAAACGAATCGAAGACGAAAATGTATTTTATCTTTCAGATCAGCGATCAGTTGCTTCTCGTGATAGTCTAGATAGAAAGATAAACGTTGAAATCGAGTATAGAATTCACTGAATTTCTTGAATTCTTGAATCAAGTTGTAGTATTTTCTACGAAAGTTGACTTTCTTATTTGAATCATCGAACAACTGAGCTAGCTCTTTCAAAAGATCGTCGATGATCTTATAAAGATTGACACAGTCACGTTTGCATCTAGCTTAAGTGATCTCAGCTGCGTCATCGAATAATCTAGAATGTATATAGCTCAATTTGACTCGTTCATTAGAAAAGAGATTGACGTTGATCTCTAGTTTATCCTGAATTTTTCCGTATCAGTTCTTTCAAGTAAGATTCTTTTCATCAGTAAACAGCAAAGAATCAGGTATTTTTTGAGATCTAGAACGCTCAGAGTAGGTGAAATCAAAAGAAGTGTTTTCTTTAGCTTGAAGTTTAGTCTTCAACTCTTTGATTTCGTCTTCTTGTTGTTTATCTAACTCGTAGAGTCGATCTGTTTCTTCATCAAGAGCTAGACTTCGAGCCTTTCAGGTTTCGTAGAACATGAGAAGTATTATCGTTTCAGCGAATGATTCGTCATCTTCATGAATGAATGATGCAGCACTTGATGATTTCGTTCGTGATTTCGATGAATCAGCATCAGAGGTTTGAGAGAAACGATTTCGAAATTCTTCGAAATGCTCTTCAATGAGCGAATGACTAAACATGATGAGGTTTGTTTTGAAAGAGAATTGAACGAATGACGATGCTCAGCGATTAAAGAAGAAAGATGTATAGAATGATGTTTAATCTTCAACAAAGAAGATGAGATTTGTTTGTTGATTGATTTGATTGATTCTCTAGCAAACAACGAAGGTTCTTTATCGTTGAATCTATCGATCGATTTGATTCTTGAGCAATTCACGAAGGTTCTTTATCGTGATTCTTGTAATTGAGTGAACTTTGTGTACTTAATGAGCGGTAAGTAGTCTAGCAATTCAAACAGCCTCGCCGTTGATTCTATTCAACCCTCTAGTGTTGTTCTATCTTTCGATTATCGTCGATCATCAGGTAAATGAATTTCTTTAGACTCGTTCTGCCTAGACGAGTATGTTGAATGAGTAATGAGATCAGTATCGTGTGGTTAACGAATTCTTAATATAATGTCAGAACCGTGCCTAGGTGAGTCAATCAGCGAAAGTCAGGGTTGAATAGTGCTTGATCTTTAGAGGTAGCTATAACTGAATATTAAGAATACAGAAGAAGATGAGTACAAGAGCTTCTATTTAAGTAATATTCAGAGACTGCGCTAAGCTTGAAGGGAATGTGTTTGTGACACGGGTAGAATGTGATGTAGAAAGAAAGATGATGTTGAACAAAGAGATGTTGGTGAAAGAAAATAGAGGCTGAGCCAGATCTGAGCTAGAGACACTGACTAGCCCTATTCAGCCTTGGTACGCTCGTAACATTGTATAATCTTCAACATGATGTTTATCTTGTTGACATCTTCTAACATTTAAATCATGTCATTGTAAATCTTGATCTCAATGTCATGCTGTTGACATATGTACTTGATAAAGACAACGATGTCATTTGCTTCATAAGTGCTTATTCAAGCATTTAGTTCAGTGCTGATGCTGATCTTGATCATTTCATGATTAAAAAGCAATGTATTCATGTTTTTTTCTTCTGTATCTGATAACACATTCATGTTTTCTTCTTCTGATGCTGTTCAATTCTGTGATAAAAGTGATTCTCTTCTAGCATTTTGAAGATCATAGTAAGCAATGCTCGCTGATTCTGAGCTTCTAGTCATGATATGAGTAGAAAATTGCTGATCAAAGAATTCTGATGTTACTTTATTGAACTTTCTGAGTTCAAGCAATGACTAGTACTTTATCAAACTTTCTGAGTTCAAGTACTGCTGAAATTTCTGATTTCTGATGACGAGCTCAATAAAAAGTTAATCAAGAGCAACGCGTTTATGTTTTTTGATTTTGATTCTATCAAAATTTTTGATTTCAAATCAAGATTCTTCTTTAGAAATTTTTTATTTTTATTAAGCTTTCTGAGCTTGAGTTCTGATTTTGCTGTCAAAATTTCTGAATTTGACTTTTAATTTGAGTTGTGTAGCTTGTTTTTATATCATCTACATGTTGATAGCAAGATTAATGAGCTTTGAACTAATGTTATGAGTTGTTACGAAGCGTGTCAAGATGGAATAGGGCCTAGCCAATAGGCTCTAGGGATTTCGGTATGTGAACAAGGAACAACGATGTTTCGAATCGAAATATGCTGGAACATTTCATCTATTCGAGCTCTGGCAAACCGGCTACTTCGTCCCTTTGTTCGCCCTACTATAGATACAGCTCGGAATCGTCTTCTTCCTTCTGTATTCTTAGTTTCCTAGTTAGAGCTACCTCTATTGATCAAACATTCTACTCAGCTATGCACTACCTCGCTGCAGTGTGGTTAGATTCTAGGCACGATCCCAACATGAGTTTGCATAGAGCGAATCATATGAGTGTATTTTAACTAGAAGTTCAAAGCTAAAGAAGAAAGAAGATGAAACATGTCAAGAGTCTTATACTTATGAAGATGTGCTAGATCACTAGCGTGTCAACATCAGCTCTGTACTAGTTTATGATAATCTAACATGATTTATGTTAGACTAATTCAGAGTAACGAGACACGCTCGCAACAATCATGAATTCAGAAACTTTATTTCAGTCTTTAAGAACTCAAAAAAATGAGCAAATTGCTCAAATTTTGAAAAATAACGAAGCATTCTTTGAACTCTTCAATGAAAGATACAAATTCATTTTTTAATTGCAATCATGCTAATATAAGCTAGATGTTGAATCGTTGATCTCTTCAATTTTCTTCAAGTATACAACTTATTCATCAACGATGATATCACGATTAAAAGTAGAAGATTCTGAAATTTCATTGAAATCGTGACGAAGATCTGAAGCTTGGTGATTTACGACTAAGGTTACGACGTAGACTGATCGCGTCAGGTTGAGTTGGAATTTTTTTGAAAAAGTGTTCGATCGGGTCGAGAAGTTGAACTCGAGAACTCGGATCGAGTTGGGAAGCTTGACTCGACAATTCGACTCGACAACTCGACTCAACCCGACAAGATATTAGGTAGATGTAAATAGCTTGGTCGAACAGCCTACATGGTTCCCCTTCATGGCTTCCTACCATGTTTTCCCGTCATGACTCCCTACCAAAGTCAAACGGCCTTCATGTTTCCCCGTCATGACTCCTCCATGTTCCCCTTCATGTTCCCCTTTATGTTCCCCTTCATGTTCCCCTCCATGTTCCCCTTCATGTTCCCCTCCATGTTCCCCTTTATGTTCCCCTTTATGTTCCCCGTCATGGCCCCCTACCAAACGGCCTTCATGTTCCCCTTCATGTTTCCCTTCATGTTTCTCTTTGTTCCCCGTCATGGCCCCCTACCAAACGGCCTTCATGTTTCCCCGTCATGGCTCCCTACCAAACGGCCTTCATGTTCCCCTTCATGTTTCCCTTCATGGCTCTCTATCAAAAGGTAATGCAAAAAGGTAATGCAAAAGTCAAAAACCGGAAAATTTTCTATATTTAGCTCTCTTGACGCCAAGCTCGGGTCCTTGGCGGGTCGCGTCGGGTTGACCCAATTCCCAGTCGGGTCGGGTCGCGTCGGGTTGAAAATGTGAGCAACCCGACCCGATATCGATTCGGGTCCAAAATGTCAACCCGAAACCCGACCCGACGGTCAGTCTATTACGGCGGCTGGGATGTCTACTTTTGAAGGTCAAGACACCATAAGATAGTATTTATCTGTTAACTTACGAGCACGTTCTCGAACAAACAGAAAAAAATAACGCAAGAATGATCAAGAGAGAATTGAACGATCCCTTTTTCGCAGCACTTGATCATCTCGAGATCAGAAACAAAGATGAAACGCTCCGAAAGAATGAGAATGAGTTAGACCTACTAAATTTCTCAATCACGAGAGTCACCAACGATGTACCCATTTACGGGTTTGCAAAGCATCAAAGGTCAAACAAGTTTTCAAAAAGCGGCTTCAAAAGCACCAAGATCGGTTCGTATCGATAACATGAGGAAGTTTCTAATAATTCTTGAATTTAAACATTTGAATATTCTGTCTATGTACAAGATGTTTGAAGAATGTTTAAACTTCACTGATGATTCAGTGCTGCAAGAAAGAAAAAATTATCTTAGTTCATGAAAAGATTAAGATGACTCTGCTGTCTTTGACCAAACAGCTACCCTTTATACAACGAGCTGTGGGAGAAGGACGATTATTTGATCAACGAGGCCGAATTTCCGGATGATAGTTTAGCGCTTCAACGGTTCTGAGTATCCTCTCAATGTGTCAGTTCTCCACCTACGCTACAGCACCAACTTTAGCGTAACGAGGAGTTTCTTTACCAGCGGAAGTTGGCCGGCGGACCTGATGTCGCTTTTGGTCGAAGAGAATGGGACAGAATTGTACAGATACGTCGTTAGTGTGGGGAAACTAATTTGGAAACTAGGTACATTTGCCACCAATTTGATTTTCCTGCATCTATTCAAGGGGGTTTTCACGAACTACCGAATATGACATGTCACATGGATTTGGCTGATGCATGGAAACTATCTCAAACCTAACTTACTTTTCAAATAGAATCCTCAACGTATGATTTAAACGCTACAATTCTTCTTATCGCGATCTTCACCGGTCTTCAGCGTATTCCAAAAAATTTCTCCACATTCATCAAACAAAATTCCATCGAAAAGCCTCAAAGATATCATTGCCGCCATCGTACCTAAGGACCCCAAGCCAGGTTCTACATTTGATCCAGAGGTAGAGAGGCAGGCCCTAGCACCTTATGAATATTTTTCTCGAGCACTTTGAAAATTATATCAACGTGTTCAACAAAGCATATCAAGCATCCCAGTCCAAAGCAAAAGAGCACAAAAGGATTGTTGTTGCAATTCTTACAGTGTATCTACAACGGCGTTTCAGCACTGTGGTTCCATCGGGGGTGGCAAGAAGGCGAGCGGAGAAGACGCTGGGTCTGCGTTTCTCTAGCTGCTTACTTAGTTGGTGCTCTAGAATAACCTGCTAGGTACATATCTCGGTAGTACTTCCCGCATCACAAGCAATATAAACACTCAATGCTCATCCCACCACAGCGTACATCTTTTGAAAGACCTACCCTGTACAGACCTTATTACCCACAGGGTGCGCATAGCTGAAGGGACTAAACCAGCTTCGAACCTAGCTCAAAAAAGATGGCCAGTTCATTCGGAATGGTGGTTACGAAAGATAATTCAGGACGGCATTGACGGTGGCATATATGAACTTACAGAACCAGCCAACGGTCGTTTGTCTCGTTGGAACGCAAGAGCAGTCATAGTAGACAAAGTCGCGAGTCCTACGCCTGAGGATGAACCAAGGATCACCTTCGATTATTCCAGGGTAACGGAGGACCTACCTGGCACGTTTATGTATATGATTGAGTTATAGTAGGAAGCTATGAAGGTGGGAAGGAGGTGAAAAACTCTGGACCTCGTAGCGCCAGCCCTATAGGGCTCGGAGCGGAGATTACTGACCACACAGGGGTAGCAGTACTGTTCCCTATTTCCAACAAGGGGAAAGATACTTTACAAAGGTGGGTTTAAGAGGCTCGGAAAAGATAGCAACCATACCTTGCAAAACAATGTCTAAGTATATTACTCCCCTTCTATAACGATATAGACCGCCAACACCACTCCTTTCTAGACACGTAAAAATACAAAGCCATCCACCCACGACCTTCGCAAGAGTACCTCTAATAACCGTACAAAGACCCCTCCGCCTACACCTTCCTAGTGTAGTTAGCAAAAGCGACCCCTTCACTCCCTCTTCATCTCGCGCTTGATCTTGTGCCTGAAACCCCCAACATCTTCCTCCTCATCGTCGTCGTCGTCGTCATCGTCGTCATCCTCCTCCTCTTCTTCTTCCTCCTCCTCCTCCTCCTCCTCCTCCTCATCCTCATACCCCATCCTCCCACCCCCAAACCCCGCAAAGGCCGGCACGCTCCCCACCATTTCCGCCAGACTCGGCAGTCCCGCTTGCCCGCCCAAGCTGTCTCCGTGTCTTCGTCTGGGCCTCCTCCCATGTCTCCCCATCGGCGCCAACCCGCCTCCGGCTTCCAGGCCGCCATACTCGAGCTCGCGTTCCAGGTCTGTGTCCACGTCGGCGGCTAGCCTGCCAGCGCTGCTCGGGCCGGCAGCGGGGTTTTTGTTGAAAGGGCGCACGCCGGCTCGGCGGGCCATTTCTACCTCGCCAATCTGCCAGTGCATGGCTTCGACGGTGCGCCACGGGACTTCGAGCTCTTTGGCTATGCCGCCCCAGAGGTCCGATTTAAGGCTGTGGGAGGGAGGGTGAGTTTGGGTTTTGATAGGATGATTCTATTGATATGGGGCAGTAGGATGCGACTGAAAATAACAGAAGGGAGAACAATAAATGCAAGGCGGCTTCTGGGAAGGATAGACACATACCGCTCATACAATCGCGCCAGCTTATCCTTCTTCTCATCCGTCCAGGCGGTGTCTTTCTCTACGTAGTTTTGATAGCGCAGGCGGCAGCTGGTATTACTACGGCCAGGGATTTGTTTGGAAATGTCGCCCCATTTCACATTTGCGCCGCGGAGGGAAACAAGGAGGGCGTTTTCTCGGGCGGTCCATTTCTTTTGCCTTTTTTGATCAGGAGAGACCAAGGGGTCAGGGTTGATCGGGGGTCCACGTTTGCTGGACGCTCCTGAAGCTGGTTGGCGGCCACCCAAAGGCGCCGTTTGAATTTGGCTGTAGCCTTGAGGCGGTGCAGTGGATGTGGAGTAGTGAGATGCGGACGATGTAGAAGGGGAGGCCACTATAGGGAACTGTACGGTGGAAGATGGAACAGAGGTGGAGCGCGAGAAAGGCGGAGGTCGGGTTGTTGGAGTCGGATTTTGACGGGGAGGAGAAGGGTTGGACGTGAGGAGAGACCCGATGTCCAGTTTGGCGGTTGAGATGACAAGGGGTGCGTGGAGCATGTGGGCGATAGTTGCGGGAGGGTGTTAGGTAATGGATCGGGAAGGATGATGTTCTGGAACAAGGTAGCTAAACCCGGAGAATTTGCCGGACGCTGAAGCCTAGATTTCGAGAAGGTAGTCTGGAAATCTCGCTACTGGGAAGCGAAGGTTCCACGATGTCAAAGACCACGCTTTCGGAAACAGTTGTATAGAGACAGTACAGTACGGTGAAAGACCTAAGGAAGGGGTTGTACAATGCTCTATAAAGAGCAAGGAGAAGAGTCGGTCTAACCATGCCTTGATTTGGCGAGGAGCAGCAGAGCCACTTGCGAACTTGGGCGAAAAGGGAGGCGGAGCTGTAGCCAATGGTATTCGCGAGAAGCTCCTGACATCTGGCATTGGTCAGACCATCACAGAAACCTGACCCATGATTTGGAAGTAATCAAAATATGAAAATGCTCAGTGTGTGCCTACGGAAATGCACTGCTAGAAGTGAGTTGTATGATATGGCGATGGAGCTGCTTTGACAAGGATTAGTCGTATGCAGATAGCAAGCATAGACCCAGTTCAGCTAGTGCAACAGTATCAGGAAAGGGGCGACATATGTCAGGTTGCGTCAGAAGAGTTCGCAGCGGGATGCAGACCTGGGCAGCATTGAGGAAGAAGCTATGGTACCTTGGGCAAGCCCGGTTTTATGATATTAGTGTCGTTGCCCTGAAGATGCTGCTGCAAGCGAGAACGAGGCGAATCCGGGGAGTGTGCCCAAAATAGCAAGGCGTTCGGACGAGACAGGACGAACAAATGTGATGGAATATGAGATGCTAGAGAGCTTTAGTGGTTAAGGCGAATTCGGAAGATCCCCATTGGTGGTAGGCTATAGTTTGCGCTTAATCGCGGTGAGAAAGCAGATACCTGTCATCTTATAGGGCATGCATCGGGAACAGGTACCGTGTGACACGAACCATGATCTCCAACTTGAACGATCGCTTCGACCTCCAGAGCCTGGTGTTTCTGGACAAGACTCTCAACGCCTTGCGGCCTGAAGAATGTTATAGCACCACGCACCAACTCATTACGATGAAGTGTCAATCGCATCATCCGGGTCTTTGATCATTGAGCGGTGAGCACACGATCTAGTGACGCGAAACAAGATAAATCCTTGGAGAAAGTGTGGAGCCATTGCAGAGGCTGGCTTGCAACGCGTAATGTCTGATGGTTACGCAGGTGCTGCTTCTTACAAGGGATCTTAGGAAGTCGATTCGAGAGAAGGAGGACCAACAGATCCCTGCCTGCCAGGACAGATCCAGATGACCCGTTCCGTTTGTATTCGGGCAGGTAACCGTTTGGCCAAGGGTGTGTTTAGGTAGAAAACGCTCCTCTCAACCTGTGAGGCGGTGTAGCACACACTATTGTTCTGCTCCCTCATTGTTGGCATTGTCCACCAAGGTGCAGCTCGAAATAGGAAGATGGTTGTCCCAATGCGCTGGCGCCCGAGCCGCGCCAGGATGAGCAGGGAGCTGTGCAGCATCGTCTGGAGTCCTACGTGCCTCAAGAATGACCTGAGAGGCTGAGACTGAATGTGAGCATGCAGTATATCATATCACAAAGACCTGAACCAAAAATTCCTTCGAACGCAGGCTACAGTTGTCACACAGGATCCCCCAATCTGGTTCAACGTCCTTGGATCATATGCAGCATCATGGAGAAGTGCGGTCGGACCAATGAGCGGTCAGTGCCTCGCTTAATCTGCCAAGGCCCCGACGGTCATCATGGGTCGAACCCTAAAGTTGCCTTCACAACAACGCATCAACACAGCGGTGCAGGAGGAGGAAGAAACACGCCTTGGGCTACCTGGGAAGGATCGATCCTGGTCTCGGACTTGACGACTATACCTCATCACTGCGCATCATACATACTTGGGAAGCTCAGGAGAAGCTTCCGGAAACCACCGTTATAGCTTTATCATTGTCTCCCAAAAACACACAATCCTCTCAAGTACGCCATCATGGCCCAAACCCTCACTACCAGCCGTGACATTCCCCTCATCATCATCTCTACCGCTTCTTCCTCAGAACGTCGCATCACACCCTCTTGGACAATCGCCCACTTGAAAACGAAGCTAGAGCCTATAACTGGGATCCCGCCATCTTCTCAAAAACTCACTCTTCGATTGCCGGAGCAGCACCAAGAGATTGCAATTGACGCGCAAGATGAGGAGACTGCGCAGATTGGAGGGTGGCCCCTGGTAGCTTATGCAGAGATTCATGTATGTTCATCGTTGATCTTGTTATGATATGAACTTTTGGCCCTGCATGAACACTCATCTCCCACGGAGCCACGTTTGTTTCGGAGAATTCTCCCTCTGTACGTGGCGATTTATGACTCCATTCTTAATCCTTCGCAGTTCCATGTTTCAGAGCGGACTTGGTTCCGGCACTATCTCACATTGCTCTGTTCCCTGCAGCCTTAATATCAGATACTTCCTACTATATTGCCCTCCCCCTAACAACCTTGCGATTTGTCATCTAGCTCAGGCATGTCCTGTGAGAAACAAATCGAACAGCTCGAGGATGTCAATCACTAGTTGCTGCCTAGTAACAATAATTATCCTGCTCTACCGATAACCTTGCAGACTTTGTCCTGAGTCCACGAACCTCTATATGACAGCATCGTGGTGCTAACGGGCTTCTTTTTCTATAGGCGTAGCGGTTTGCTCGTCCAATTGCTCTACAATCTCTCCCCTAGCTACGAAGTCTTTTAATTTGCAACTTCTTGAACTCATCGTATCAATTCCTGACTTGAATCTACTTTCCAAGCCTCCACGTGTCTCTCGAATCTTTCCAATCATTTTTCACTATCCCTTGACCTCCCATATCTCTCTTTTCACTCATCTCTTCCACACCCTCGCCAACCCCCACCCAGCACCCCCCGCCTCACTCCACTAACGCTCCTCTCACAGGTCACATCCACTAACCCCCACCCCCCCACTCTCCCCCCACTCTCCTCCGTCCCCAAATACGAAATGCCGACTTCCACCTACGAGACCCTCCCTTCCAGCGTTCTTGCTTTTAAAAAATCCCACAAACTCGGCCGTTTCGATCCTTCGGCGCCAGAGATCCAGGCCCAGAAAGTCAAGGACGCGTGGCGGGAGGTTGAGGAGAGGAGTAAGTTTTTTTTTTGGTTCTTTTGTACTACTTGGGACCTGGCCGTGTATTTAGGACGGTCATAATCCCTTTTTAAACTCACACAAGCCGCCCTCTCGACCGCCTAATATACTAACTCCACTCCATCAGCCATAAGCCCAGGGTCCCGCTGCCGCCTCGGCGCCTCCTCCACCCGCCGTGGCACGGTCCGCTACGTCGGCCCCATCCCCGAACTCCCCGGCCTACCCGAGCTCCCCTGGATCGGCATCGAGCTCGACGAGCCCATGGGCAAGAACGACGGCCGCGTCGGAGGGGCTGGGAAGAGGTATTTCGAGTGTGGGAGGAACCGAGGGGTTTTTGTGAGGGCGGATAAGGTGGAGGTAGGGGAATTTGGGGTATTGGGGATGGATGAGGACGTGGATGAGGAGATGGAGGAAATTTAGAGCGAAGGGGGTGGATGATGTTAAGCGCACGGAGTCGGTATTGTTATGTTAGGCAGGTATGTGTCCCGTATGCCCAAGTAGTCGTGCAAAGGGGAACGCCGGCAAGAATTGCCGGCGCAAATATGGGCGGTGCAAAGGTGACACATTCGCTTTGTCAGTAGTACGTCTTGGGTTTTTGTTGATGTTGGCCGCCGGACGTGGTATTACGAGTCTGGAAAGGTCACGTGGCCCTGTAACACTGGTGTGATTCGAATGCGAAACATGTTTTTAATTACTTTATGGGGGCGACGAGTCGTTAAGGACACGACCCGGTGGCAAATCCCTACTAGTGGCCTACAGTACTAGCTAAAAATACCACACTAGACATTTAGTCTGGACTCCTGGAGAAGGTCTGCCAACCTCTAGTACAGACTCTCGGACCATTAACATTTCTCTTTGACGGGCCAGTGACTTCATATGTATTTTTACTGTAAGAAGGAATCCAACTGGACAGCATCTGGCCTGCATTCAAAGAGACCTCATCGTCATCCTCGGCTAGTGTTGCAACTACAGTCATCTTCATCAGGTTCGATATCTTCAGCCGCTCGTTCGTGGGACAAGGTTCTCATCTTCCTCTGGGTCATCCGGAGCTTGTAAAGGTTTCGAACCGTAATCTGATGGGCTTGGAATATCCAATCCTTCAAATGGGTCAAATGTATACTTGATACTGGGCACCTGTTGTCGACCGGATCTTCGCACAAGAGTTAGGTCAGTCATCGGAGCGTCTTGGCTGATGTACAGCCACGCATGATGTGGTGTTGTTACCATTTCATCAATTGCCTGGACTGTGGTACGGTGTTGTGTCGAGAGTAAGAATGTCCGAAGCTTTCAACACATTGTTATCAATCAATGTAAAGTGTTACAAATAACCGTTGGTCTTATTGGCTCTTTTTACGATCGGAACTCGATCAGGGGAATGTCAAGTACTTCAATGGCGAGGTTTTTTCTTTCCTCTTACGTGGTCGCGCTTGAAGAGGCATGTAGACACTAGGTTTTTGAAGTTTTGGGTAAACGTAGGGGTTTCCTGGAGCAATGACGACGGAAGGGCTTCAGTCGTTGTCGAGAAACGCACGCTCAAGACATGTACAAGCGCTCATAGGAGGTCCGATACAGATGAGGAATGGTTTGGATTGAGAAAGTTGTCCGCAGGACGGTCACTTGATAGTGTAGACCAAGAAAGCTAACTATAGAATGCTCTGATTAAGAACGCATCCTACGCCTGGAAATCGCAGCTGAGGGACGCTGACATCCGACCTCGCGTAGTCGAGGATGATCGGGCGAGACATCTATATGATGGACTCTTACGTGCCTGAGATGATTATTTAGCATCAAGATCCTAATATCAACTTAACTCAATAATTTCTACAGACCTCTCAAGGTTATCTGGTCGAGGATACTTGTGCTCAGGGTCTGGGCAGAATGGACACACATAGCCGGGCAACCGATGCACCAAACCATGTCTGATCATCTCGTTCTTCTTCTTGAAGCCTTTACCCCCTGCACTTCGAGGGCAGCTCTCAACTGGGCAGTAGTATGAACGATATTAGAAACGTACGTTCGCATGAGAGCTAAGGAAAGGAGTCAGATCATGCTTGAATGCTTCCGGTCCTAGTTACTTTGTTGATCACTTACTTGAGCAGATTTTGGGTTTGAAAAGTTTCGGAACATCCTTCATGCTTACATGAGAAGAGGTCACCGCCCGAATGCCCCAAGCTTGGAAGCACAGGCTCAGGAATTGGTGTCCCGGGCTCTGGGCTTGATCTCACTGAACCTGCATTTGGTACCCCAGACTCTGCTGGACTTGATCCTATAGGATAGGCACTCGATGCTCCAGGCTCTACAATGAGCCTTGCCGGCTTTCTTCTCTTCGCAGGCATCTATGGTCTTCTGCTCGTCCAGACAAGCTGCTGCCCTTACTGCTTGGGGACGTTTGAGGATAGCCTGTTTCGCTAGTTCGCGCCGATAAATCTCTCGAGCGTCGTGTTCGTCATGAGAATGTTCGCTGGACTCTTGTGTACCAGAAACTCCGCGTTCTCCTTTTGAGTTAAGCCATCGCGAGGCACTCCTTTTGGCAGGGTTTTTGACGTGGGGCTCTCTTCCTCATCCTCCCTCGGACCTAAAAATCCACTACTTAGCTCTATATTCGGTATGCGGAAGTGGAGACTTGAAATACGGCGCCAAGAGCCTGGAGTGCAAAACCGCGACAAAATCGACTCTATTGTATTGAGCCACACAATAGCATTTACACCGGACGTGCCATCGCCGTCTTCTACAAAGAATGCTTCTGGATAAGTCTTGAAGGCGTCTGTATCGTTCAGTATGTCTTCACCAAGGAGAAGATCAGAAGTGAGATCTTTGATCACATAGAATGTAATGGAAAATTGGGGACCTTGGGAGTGGCCAATAATGATTGATAAATCTACTTTGCCTTCCAGAAGCCCAATGGTACCATCGGCGAACTGAACTCTCGACTCTGCCGTATTGACTTGTCGAACTCAAAAGTTTCTCTTCGCCGCATATTCGGATGATATGAGGTCTACCTCTGACCCAGTATCCGCCGTCGCAAGCACTCGCTGCGACTCTGTGATGCAAATCAGACTGCGTTTCGGATTGTTTAGACTGCAGAGCTGTAAGGGCCCATCCCTTGGGGTGTTACGTAGCTGAAGACGATGCCGATTTTTTGAGAGTGTCTCTGTCTGATCTAAAAAAGCCATTCCCATTATAATGGGGGTTATGAGGAACTTGGAGACATAAAAAAACACGTGACCTGGACTGTAGGTTCTTTTGCAAAGGTACATGCAACCAATATTCGTCGAAGGGCTTTGACTACCTTTCCATTTGCTATCCGAATTCCTTTTTGGTGTTCTGGGCTCGTGTCAATGTCCAAGTTAAGCTCTGACACTAGATCAGCTACTATGATGTTTTCTTCCGAGCCAGAGTCCGGACGAGAGTTCAACACCATATTCTGTATTAATCATAGGTAATTCCATTCTCATTCATTTGGGGCCAAAGCCTTGACGCTCATCAGAAGGAGCCGCAATGTCAGGAATACCGTGACTTGGCTCAGGGGCAATGGGGAGATCAGTCCCAGGGATCATCGGGTACTCTAAGACCTTCTGGGCCAGATCCCTGTCTACGAATAAGAGAAGAGAATCTAGCCATGCACGCTGCCCACTTGAAAATGCTAGCCAAGTGAAAGTTGAGGGGTTTTTCCCAATCCTGCAAAACAGCCAGCCTCAGAACCGTAACATGAGGCAAAGGCGTAGGACAAGATGTGGGGACTCAGTGGGCCCACGACAATCGGAACGTCGCTGAGGTTTAGATACCTGTTGATGATATCAAATCTGTGATTCGAGGAATTACCGACTTCCTTCCGCTTGTAGTTGGCTAGAGTGAAGATGCAGTAGCAAAGAAAGTGAGTGAACAAGAACTAAGGAATTTAGTCGGTCTTCACCATAAGAACATCCCTGGAGATATCTTTACGCTTTCATGACCAGGAAATTCCATGAACCAACAATCACGGGAGTTGCGGAGAAGAACGGTTGGGGCTAAGACTAGCTAAATAAGAAGAAGAAGTCGAGTATTTCAGCTCTGTTCACTGACCGTTGCATAGTGTACCAATGTTAGTCAAGGATTTTACAAGGCGCAATCATCTCGCGCTCGGACTAAAATATACGACGATGCCGCAAAAATTTAGATAATCCAATTAGTGCTATGCTCGTTGTAGGAGTGGGCAAAAGGTCATGATTGGAAAAATAATCGTACTCGATACAAGACGCGATGCTCGTTGGATTGGAGAATCGTCGACAGACACCCTCGTAAATGGAAAGCTAAGACCAGAATGTACGCTTTAAATACCACAAGCCATGAGGGGAGAGCAGTGAGAGTTGACGGGAAAAGAGGCGTGAGGATCTTCCAGCAAAGCGCGTTTCTCATAGTAGGGCCTCGCGTAAGCAAAGCTTCGTCCTTCACCACTTTCCAGATACTCCCGCACGATCAACTTAACTGGCTCTGCGGCCACTGAGTTGAAAGAAGAGGAAACGAGGGATTGGACGTTGATGGTCTTAGAAAGCTTTTCGACACCGTAGCAGACTATAAAAGTGCCTGGAACGAGCTCAGCCACCGCATCCTCGAACTCAACAAGCATGCACGACAGCCGGTCCCTTGGTAGATTTTTCACAATCGTGGAATTACTGATAAAAATAGGGGCTAATGTTAATAGCTTACGCCGTCAACGCTCTCTCTTCCTGATGCACGTCAAATCTTCAACTTGCGCCAGGTTAAAGACGTTCTCTGGACTGGCATCAATGAAATACCAGTACCTGACTATCTCTCAGACAATATCGACAGAATCTTGACAGTCACCTCCGAAGACTATCTCACGAACGAAGCATTCTTTTGAATCATTATAGATCAGATCCTAATCTCTGCAGTATACGAAAAAAAATCACACGCAGACCGCACAGCAGCCAGCCCCATCACAGTCAGAAGATCATGCAGTCTTGAAACTGCAGCACGAGACGCAGTTTCAACGTCAGGTAACCTACGAGGGGAAGACCAGGCTGCTAAGCGAATATGCGGACTACAATCCTGCCACCAATTTAATTATCATCGAAGTCAAGAAGATCAACTCCGTCAATACATGCCTTGACCCGTTAACAGCATACATGAGGGTAGTGCATGCCTATAGAAAGGACGAGCAAAAAGAAGACTGTCATCTACGGCGCGGCTTCTGATGATCTTTTATTCCGCTTCTGTCGGATCGACAATGAGAGCAATTGAAGCCAAAGCCGTCTAATGGAATGCGAGATGAGGGACAAGAGCAGGTTATTCTCGGTGTTCAGATCGTTAATCAGGATAGCGGCATTGTCATCACCGTCCACGCTCCCCATCAAGAACCTCCAGCAGAGAGAGAAGGTCCTTGCGTCCTTTGGCAGCTCAGAGCGTACCCGTAAATCCATTATGGTCTCAGTGCGTCAGAAATCCTGGAGGAGGACGATGAAACAGAGATCGTAAGTTGACGAGATCTAGCGCGTGAAGGATGGGGCTGAGTGAGGG